>OFDN01000210.1_pt1 | contig 56129 bp, 55 predicted proteins | sample 1520971 | NCBI WGS metagenome assembly OFDN01 (sample SAMEA94257418, study PRJEB24077) | hot springs metagenome | biome: Aquatic biome; feature: Geographical feature; material: Water | place: India | collected 2012-06-12 | depth 5 m | reverse complement strand
CCCCCACCCCGGCCCTCCCCCACCTGGCGGGGGAGGGAGAAGATAGGCCCTCCCCCGCCTAGTGGGGGAGGGTTGGGGGGCCCGTTTCGAAAACGCTCCCTCCCCCACACCCGATTCCACTCCCCTTTGCCCCACGGGAACGGTTCCATGGAACATCCTTCGAGTGGCAGCGATCCGGTCGTCTCCAACCGGACCATGGAGATCGTCGTGGCCCTGCTCTTCGCGGCCATCGCGATCGTCGTCATGGCCGACAGCGTGCGCGTCGGCAACGGCTGGGGTCCGGAAGGGCCGAAGGCCGGTTACTTCCCCTTCTACGTCGGGCTGGTGATGTTCGTCAGCAGCCTCGTCACCGCCGGCATCGCCATCGCCAACCGTGCCGCCGACCGCAGCACCTTCGTGGAGCGCGACCAGCTCGGCCTCGTCATGCAGGTGCTGGTGCCCAGCGCCGTGTTCGTGGGGCTGACCGGACTGATCGGCATCTACATCGCCGCGATGCTGTTCATCGCCTTCTTCATGCACTGGGTGGGCAAATACGGCCTGAAGCTGATCCTGCCGATCGCGGTTCTGGTTCCGCTCGCGCTCTTCGTGATGTTCGAAATCTGGTTCCTGGTGCCGCTGCCCAAGGGACCGGTGGAGACCATGCTCGGCTTCTGAGGTCCCGTCGAGGACCCGTCCGGTCAATGCCGCCGGCACCGTCCGGGCCGGCGGCACATTCAGGGAGGGAATGTTGGAAGCCCTGGCTTCACTCATTCACGGCTTCGGCGTGCTCGCCGACCCCATGAATATCGCGTACATGTTCATCGGCATCACGCTGGGCGTCCTGATCGGGGTGCTTCCCGGCCTGGGTGGTGCGAACGGGGTGGCGATCCTGCTGCCCCTGACCTTCAGCATGTCGCCGACCTCGGCCATCATCATGCTGTCCTGCATCTACTGGGGCGCGCTGTTCGGCGGCGCCATCACCTCGATCCTCTTCAACATCCCCGGCGAGCCCTGGTCGGTGGCGACCACCTTCGACGGCCATCCCATGGCGCAGAAGGGGCACGCGGGCGAGGCGCTGACGGCGGCCTTCACCTCCTCCTTCTTCGGCGCCTTCGTCGCCGTGGTGATGATCACCTTCCTGGCGCCGCTGATCGCGATCTTCGCGCTGCGCTTCGGACCGGCCGAGTTCTTCGCGGTCCAGCTCCTGACATTCTGCAGTTTCATCGGCATGGGCGGCTCCAACCCCTTCAAGGTGCTGAGCGCCATGATGCTGGGCTTCGCGCTGGCCGCGGTCGGCCTCGACAGCGTGACCGGCGAGCTGCGCATGACCTTCGGCTCGGTGGAGCTGCTGCGCGGCTTCGACTTCCTGATCGCGGTCATCGGCCTGTTCGGCATCGGCGAGATCCTGCTGACCATGGAGGAGGGGCTGGCCTTCAAGGGCAAGAGCGCCAGGATCAACGCCGCCGTCGTGTGGCAGACGTGGAAGCAGCTCCCCCGCTACTGGGTGACGGCGATCCGCGGCTCGATCGTCGGCTGCTGGATGGGCATCACGCCCGGCGGCGCCACCCCCGCGTCCTTCATGAGCTACGGCCTCGCCAAGCGCTTCTCGCGCTCCGGCAACAAGTTCGGCACCGGCGAGATGGAAGGCGTGGTGGCGCCCGAGACCGCGGCCCACGCCGCCGGCACCAGCGCGCTGCTGCCCATGCTGACGCTGGGCATTCCGGGCTCGCCCACCGCGGCGGTGCTGCTGGGCGGCCTGCTGATCTGGGGCCTGCAGCCCGGCCCGCTGCTGTTCGTCGAGCAGAAGGAGTTCGTCTGGGGCCTGATCGCCAGCATGTATCTCGGCAACATCGCCGGGCTGATCGTGGTGCTGACGACCGTCCCGCTCTTCGCCTCGATCCTGCGCATCCCCTTCAGCATCATCGCGCCCATCATCGTCGTGATCTGCGCGGTCGGCGCCTACACCGTCCACAACGCCTTCATGGACGTGGTGCTGATGCTGTTCTTCGGTGTGCTGGGCTACATCTTCAAGAAACTGTCCTACCCGCTGGCCCCGCTGGTGCTGGCCCTGGTGCTGGGCGACATGGCGGAGAGCAGCTTCCGGCAGGCGATGCTGTCGTCGCAGGGCAGCCTGGCGATCTTCTGGTCGAACCCGCTGGTCAGCAGCATCGTCACACTGGCGCTGGTCATGCTGTTCTGGCCGCTGATCTCCCTGCTGATCCGCAAGCGCCGCCCCGGCGGCGGCGAGCGGAGCGGTGTGGTCGCGGCGAAGTAAGGTGGAGCTTGGCGGGGGTCCGGTCGCGCCCCCCGCCAAGCCCTTGGCCTCAGACCGTCCGCTCCCGCATCCGCCGGGATGGCGAGCGGCCGGTGTCGGCGGAGGGAACGCGGTCGGAGGAAACACGGATGGAACGCGCCATGGCGCGGCTGTCGGTGACGATCTCCAGCAGAAGGCGCGGATCGCGGGTGAGGATTTCGGTGATCACCGTGGCGAGGCCAGCGATGGCCACGACGAGAACCACGAGGGAAAGGCCGAGGTCCATGAGCGATCCAACTCCTGTGCGATGAGCCGCCGGGGCGGTCGTTATTGTGCAGCGCACACAATATGTCAACGCTGCTGGCCCATGGCAAGACACAGCATGTCGCATGCCGGGTTGGGTATACGGAATTCACAACGCCGCCCATCGCCACGGAGCGGGGCGGTCCGGGGGCGGCCGACAACGCCCCGGACAACACAGTAGGAGAGGAGACGTCCCATGCAGGCCAAGCACGTCATGACCTCCCCCGTGATCACGGTGTCGGTGGACGCCACGGTCGCCGAGATCGCCGAGCTTCTGCTGACACGCCGCATCAGCGGGGTGCCGGTCACGGACACCGCCGGCCGCGTCGTCGGCATCGTCAGCGAGGGCGACCTGCTGCACCGCCGGGAATCCGGCACGGAGCGCCGGCGCCCACGCTGGCTGTCGCTGCTGGTCAGCGGCGGAAGCCAGGCCAACGAGTTCGTGAAGACCCACGGCACCCGTGCCGCGGACGTGATGAGCCGCCCCGTCGTGTCGGTGTCGCCCGACACCGACCTTGCCGACATCGCCGTGCTGATGGAGCGCGAGCGCATCAAGCGCGTGCCGGTGCTGGAGGATGGCCGGGCGGTGGGCATCGTCAGCCGCGCCAACCTGCTGCACGGGCTGGTCGCGGTGCGCCGCGACCAGCCCGCCGCGGCGGCCGGCGGCGAGGACGCGATCCGCAACGCGCTGATGAAGCGGCTGGAGGGCGAGTCCTGGATCGACCTGAACCAAGTCAACGTCGTGGTCAAGGACGGCGTCGTCCATCTGTGGGGCGTGGTCGACAGCGACGAGCAGCGCCGCGCCCTGCACGTCGCCGCGGAGAGCGTCCCCGGCGTCACCCGGATCGAGGAGCACCTGCACCGCAACCGCTTCGTGGAATGATCCCCCGCCCCTGGCCGGTCCCGTCACCGCCCGGTTCCGGGCCTCACAGCCCGGGCCTCAAAGGATGTGAACGCCCATGACGCTTCCCGCCATCAACGTCCGGCCGGTGACCGTCGGTGCGACCTTCCGCACCCAGGTCTACCGCACGCTGAAGCAGGCGATCATCGCCATGGACATCTACGACCACCCCAGCGAGGTGCGGCTGGACGAGCGCCAGCTCAGCGAGCAGCTCGGCGTCAGCCGCACCCCGATCCGGGAGGCGCTCACCCTGCTGGAGCAGGAGGGATTCGTGCGGCTGGAGCCGCGGCGCGGCATTTTCCTGGTCCGCAAGACCAAGGCGGAGATCGTGGAGATGATCGTCGCCTGGGCGGCGCTGGAGAGCATGGCGGCGCGCCTCGCCACCCAGCGCGCCACCGACGCCGACATCCGTGGGCTGTGGGACCTGTTTTCCGCCTTCGACCATTGCGACCCGTCGGAACACATGCGCGAGTATTCCGACGCCAACATCGCCTTCCACAAGGCCATCATCCGGCTGAGCGACGCGAAGATCCTCCAGGAGATGACCGAGAACCTGTTCATCCACATCCGCGCCATCCGCAAGCTGACCATCGGCCAGGACAACCGGGTGGAGCGCTCCATGCACGACCACCGCGCCATCATCGCGGCCCTGGAGCGCCGCGACGCCGACGAGGCGGAACGTCTGTCGCGCGAGCACACGATGGGTCTGGCCGAGCATGTCGCCAGCCACGGCGACCTGCTGGACTGGCTGGAACGCTTCGCCGACCCGCGCGGCCGCCCGGCGACGGTGCTGGCGGGTGCCGGTGCCGGGAGCTGGGGGGCGCTGCGGCCGGGGTGAGGGGCGTGCGCGGAGCGACCGTCCCAACCGGTCCGGGCGATGTGGAGTCTCGCTTCCATGCTCTCGTGGAGAAGGCGAAGGACAACCACATGCCTGGCCCCTTCCCGCGGTGATTCGACGATACGGTACAGGGTGTGCGCCGCCGTTCCGCGCCGGCCGGCGGCGTGCTCCAGATGGAAGGCCCGCAGTCCGGGAAAGATGCCGCCGCGATCCCACGAACCACCGCGACAGGGGTCGGCCGCCACCATGTCGACCGCCGAGGCGATCATCGCCTTGTAAATGTCCCGCTGCCGCTCTCCGAAACGATCCCTGGTTTCCCGGAGCACCGAGCGAAAGTCCTGCTTCGCCGCGTCGGTGACGCGGTACGCAGCCATGAGTCAGTCCTCGATCCCGTCGAGGATGTCCGTGATGGGCCGCTCATCGAGGCGGCCGGCCTTCCAATCCTCGACACCCACCAGAACGGCACGCCGGAGCAATGCCCGCCGTTCGTGTTCGGCCGCCCTTTCCTGGTGAAGCAGCCGGAGCGCATCCCGCACCGCCTCGCTCTGGGAGGCGTATCCGCCCTTCGCCACTTCCTGTTCGACGAACGCGACCAAGCCGTCGGGCAAGCTGATGTTCATGGTCGGCACCGGCCACCTCCGCATGATTGTCGGAAGACCGGCAGGCTTGGCAAAAGTTGGCAAGGTTGCGGCGTTCCATGGGATCTCCCCCTTAGCCATCGCACTTGCGCGAAGTCTGGTATTTGGCATACCATACACCACCGGCCGCCGTTGCGCCACGACAGCGCCACCCACCCCGCCGCCGGTCCCTTCAAAAAAACACAAGCCCGAGGAGACCTCCGCCATGAGCGAAACCGCCACCATCGACATCACCATCGCCCGCGACGACAGCGCCATCGACGAGACCTTCGCGGTGATGACCGAATTGCGCACGCACATCACCGAGCTCGGCGCCTACCGCGCGCAGGTGCGCCGGCAGATGGACGACGGCTACACCCTGGCGGTCATCCGCGTGAACGGCGAGCCGGCGGGCTGCGCCGGGTTCCGCGTGCACGAGACGCTGTCGCGCGGGCGCTACATGTATGTGGAGGATCTCGTCACCTCGGCGCGCATGCGCTCGCACGGGCTGGGCGACAAGCTGTTCGACTGGCTGGCGGGAGAGGCGAAGGAGCGCGGCTGCAAGCAGATGGAGATCATCTCCGGCACCCAGCGCGTCGAGGCGCACCGCTTCTACCACCGCAAGCGGATGGTCATCAAAGCGTTCCAACTCGTCCTGCCGCTGGCCTGAGGGGTGGGCGACGCCGGGTTGGGCGTGCAGCAGACCGGATGACGGGCGGCCGCGATCGCTTGACCCGGCGCGGCCTTGGTCCTAGCCTCGAACTCAGGCCATCCACAGGCCGGGAGATCCGTCATGGACATCGGCGCCGTCACCTCAGCCCCCTCGCCGCAGAGCGCGGCGGTGAACGGCATGCAGGACGCCCAGGCGCAAATGGCGGCGGCGGCGGAGACCATCGCCGCCGGTCGGCTCGAGCCGGCCGTGATCCTGGACATCACCAGCGCGGAGCTGAACTTCGCGGCGAACGCCAAGGTGCTCCAGGCGGCCGACGACAACACCAAGCGGCTGCTCGACGTCCTCGCCTGACCGCCCGGCCGGCCGGGCCTCACATGAGGCGTGACAGCAGGCGCAGGAAGGTTTCCTGCTCCTCGGCGGAGAGCGGCTCGAGCGTGCGGGCGTGCGCCGCGGCAGCGTTCGAAGCGAGCGACGACACCAGGGTCTGACCGGAACGGGTGAGCTGCACGCTGGTGCGGCGCCGGTCCTGCGGGTCGGGATGCCGTTCGACCAGATTGCGCTCGACCAGCCGGAGGATGACGCCCTGGGTGGTGGCCGGATCCATGTAGGTGAGCCGGCCCAACTGGTTCTGCGACAGCGGGCCGTCGCTGGCGAGGGTCACCAGCGCCGCCCATTGGGTCGGGGTGAGCTGCGCATCGCCGATGGTGTCCAGGAAGATCGCCGACGCCCGTTGGTGTGCCCGTCTGAGCCGGTGATTGACCTGGTCGGCCAGGACATAGCCAGGCTGGCCGTCGCTTTCGAGTTCCTTGAGCTTGAACGCCGTCATCGTCGATCCCCGTCTCTTCGGTCGGGGCGGCGGAAGGCCGGCCCGGTGTGCTGACGCCCACACCCGGACGGACCGTGCTTGCGAAGGTCATCGTCCGAAAGTGGTACCGGAGAGTTTAGTACGCGTTGGTACGCGGGGCCAGCATCTCGCGAGGGACGGGTGTTATTGTGCTGTGCGGCATACAGCCACAGTTAGCGAAAATGCCTCTGGTTCTCGCTGCAAGCGCGTTGCGTGCGCGGGTTCGCCCGAGGTCACGGGCGTCGTTTGGGTGGATAGGTCGAGGGCGGGACTCGCCCTTCCCTGGCGGGTTTGGGCTGCGGTTCCGCGGGGGGAGGCACGCCGCCCGGCGTGTAGGGGGGCATCGAATCGTCGCTTGGCCGAAGGGGCGATTTCGGCAGGACAGATTCGGTGGGCTCGTCGCTCGGATCGGTCATGGTTCGGCTCATCCTGTTGGGTTTCCGGTGAACAGGAAACCGCCGGGGCGATGCGCGGGTTCCCACGCCGAAACCATGGCCCAACCAGTCGGCCTATGAATTTCGGCCAGACGCGGAACAATCGGCCCTGAACTTCATAGACCGACCGCGCTTGTTGCTCCTGTATCACACGGACCGGTAAAAGCCAGGCCACCGCCTGTTCACTGTTGCATAGCGAACACGCTATGAGTTGTCTTGGCATCGATTGCCAGCTCCGGGCGGTCACGGCACCGGAATGGTGCCAGCCTGCACAGATCCACGCGGTGACCCGATGAAGACCAGCGTCCTGACGACTCTCGCCCTTGCGTTCGCGACCGCCACGCTGGCGGCCCTTCCCGCCGCCGCGCAGGATCTGGAGCGCGGCGAGACGGTGCTGTCGCGCCCGCGGCCGGAGGTCGAGGCGCTCGGCGTCCGTGCAGGCTCCTTCCTGATCCTGCCGCTGTTGGAAGCTGGGCTCACCTACGACAGCAACGTCTTCGCCACCAAGGACAACAAGGAGGACGACTTCCTCTGGGTGATCAACCCGGAGCTGCGCGTCCGCTCCGACTTCAGCCGCCACGCCCTGAACTTCACGGCCCGCGGGACGCTGGGCCGCTACAAGGAGTTCAAGAGCGAGAACTACTCGGACTATCTGGTCCAGCTCGACGGGCGGGTGGATGTCCTGCGCGACATCAACGTCGATGCCCGGTTCTTTCACGCCCAGGAGCACGAGGGCCGCGGCGATCCCGACACCGAGGCCGGGCTGGCGGAGCCGCAGATCTACACCCGATCGGGCGGCGTGCTGGGTTACAACCACACCTTCAACCGCATCCGCACGCGGCTGTCGGCCGGGGCGGAGTATTTCGCCTATGACAGCGTGCGCCGACTCGACGGCACGACCAGCCGGCAGAACGACCGCGACCGCTGGGAGATGACCACCGGGCTGCGCGTCGGTTACGAGGTGATGCCCGGCTATGAGGGCTTCATCCAGGGCAACCTGTCGCGCATCGTCTATCAGGTCAGCCCGAATTACGCCGGCATCAACCGCGACTCGAACGGCTACGAGGTGGTCGGCGGTCTGGCGACCGACCTGACCGGCGTGCTGAGCGGCGAGATCTTCGCCGGCTACCTGTCGCGCAGCTACGAGGATTCGCGCCTGAAGGATTTCGGCGGGCTCGGCTTCGGCGGCCGGCTGAACTGGGCGGTCACCCAGCTCACCACCGTCACCGGCCAGCTTCGCCGCGAAATCCGCGAAACCACCACGGCGAGCGCCGGCGGCGTGGCGTCCAGCTACGCGCGCAGCCTGTTCGCCGTCGGCGTCGATCACGAGCTGCTGCGCACATTGCTGCTGAACGGGCGCGCTCAGTACTACCAGGACGCCTATGAAGGCATCGACCGCACGGACGAGGTCTACACCATCGGCGTCGGCGCCACCTACCTGATCAACCGCAACGTCTATCTGACGGGCGGCTACACCTATGAGAACCGGCAGTCCGACTCCAACGCGCAAGAATATGACACCAATCTGATCTTCCTGCGCCTTGGCCTGCAGCTCTGAAGACCGGTTGACGCTCAGACATTCTGAATGGTGCAGGCGCTCGCCGGATCGGCGGGCGCCTTTTGTCATGGGTTTTCCTTCCCCCCTTTCCCTCCGACCAAAGCCCGATGACCGCACCGGTCGGTGGGAGTACTTCGACTCCACTTTTTCCCGGCGAAGCGAGACTTGCTAGGTTGATCCCGCACTCCACCGGCGGGGGCGCGCAGCGACGTGTGCCCGCCGTCCCGTTCGCCCCACGAGCCAAGGGCCCAGGAGCCAGGGAAGGATTTGGGATGAATCGACGTCTTCTGTTCAAGGCCATCGGCCTCACCGCGGTCGCCACCGGCATGGCCGCCTGCGCCAGCCAGGATGCACCGATGGAGCCGCCCGGCTCCGCACAGCTGGGCGAGTACCGGCTGGGAGCCGGCGATGCGCTGCGCATCATCGTCTTCGGCGAGGAGCAGCTCTCCGGCGAATTCCGCGTGGACGGCTCCGGCACCGTGGCCATGCCACTGATCGGCGAGGTGCCTGCGCGCAACCGCACCACCCGCGACCTCGAGGGGGATATCACCAAGCGTCTGGCGCAGGGCTATGTGCGTGACGCCCGCGTCAGCGTCGAGGTGCTGAACCACCGGCCCTTCTACATCCTGGGCGAGGTGCGCAATCCCGGCCAGTACCCCTATGTGAACGGCATGACGGCGCTGTCGGCGGTCGCCATGGCCGGCGGCTTCACGTACCGGGCGCGCGAGGATTATGTGCTGGTGACCCGCGGGGCCGATCCGGAGAAGACGATCCGGCGCGCCCCGGTGACCACCGCCATCATGCCGGACGACGTCGTGCGGATCGCCGAGCGCTATTTCTGAGCGCAGCCCCGGACACGGGAGCTGGGGCGCGCTGACCGGGGCGCAGCGGATCACGACACGGCGGAACAACGGCCGGGCCGGGCAACGGCCCGGCCGTCGCGCGTCAGAGCAACACCACGGCGACCACCAGCGCCACCGCCGCCGCGACCAGCGCCGACATCACCCCGATTCCAAGCGTGGTGCGCGGCGGCAGCTCATGACCCTTCGCATGCCCCTCCGGGATGGCCGCCGGCGGCTGCGGTGGAGCATCGCCGGGCCGCGGCGGGTGCCCCGCCGCCTCCGCATCGGTGCCGAGCGGGGCTGCGGCGGGATCGCCATAGGGGATCTTGTCGCCGGTCAGTCCGGCATCGGTGGCGCCGCGCTCGCGCGCGCCCGTCGGAGGGGCAGCGTCGCCATCACGGCGTTGCGGGGTGGCGGCCATGCGCGTCGATCTCCTGTCGGGTCCGGATGAGGGGTCAACCGGGGGCGATCGCCACGGTTCCCTGAAACGGGGCGGATCATGTGACAGACTGACGCAGACCTGCCCAAGGCGGCTGGTTTAGGGTTTGAACCGTTGATTTCCGCGCTGGAAGAGCGCCTATGGGCAATCATCTTTGGGTTGACAAAAATTGGTTTCGGGTCGAAACTACACAACACAACGACAACAAAAATCCAGCGCTCGACAAAACACAATCATATCCTGCCGGGCGCCGTCGCGGCCTGAAGGTGGGGAGGAAACAACGAAGCTGGCCGACTGCCGCCGCATCTCTGCACCGCAACCAAAACCGCGGTCCAGGGATGCGTCTTTTTTTTGCGCCTGCGAAGACCCACAGCGCGACGTTTGCCCGAAGTTTTCCCAATGTCTGTGCGCAACGAACAATTGGTCAGGCCTTTGAACCTGTCTCCCGCACAATTCAACAGCTCCAATCGCGAGAAATTTTCCGCAAGATCGAGCCGGGAAAACGTTGCGAACATTCGCAAAGGCGATTGACCCCCGCGTCCGCTTTGACTAGGGTGCGGCTCCCGGCCCGCCATGGATGGGCTGGATGCGAGGAGAACCGGGCCGCCCCAACCGGCGGCCCTTTGTCGTGAGAAGGTCGACACCGATGCCCGAACAGAAGCTGACCGGCGCGCAGATCGTCATCAAGGCCCTGAAGGATCAGGGCGTGGACATCATCTTCGGCTATCCCGGCGGCGCCGTACTTCCGATCTACGACGCCCTGTTCCAGCAGAACGACCTCCGTCACATCCTCGTACGCCACGAACAGGCGGCCGTGCACGCGGCCGAAGGCTACGCGCGCTCCACCGGCAAGGTGGGCGTGGTGCTGGTGACCTCCGGCCCTGGGGCCACCAACGCGGTGACCGGCCTGCTCGACGCGCTGTGCGACAGCATCCCGATCGTCTGCCTCTGCGGCCAGGTGCCGACCCACCTGATCGGCAACGACGCCTTCCAGGAGGCCGACACCACCGGCATCACCCGGCCCTGCACCAAGCACAACTACTTGGTCAAGGACGTCAACAACCTCGCCCGCACCCTGCACGAGGCGTTCTACGTCGCGCGCAGCGGCCGGCCGGGCCCGGTGGTGGTGGACCTGCCCAAGGACGTGCAGTTCGCCGACGGCAGCTACGTGCCGCCGGTCGAGGTCAAGCACAAGACCTACCGCCCGCAGGTGAAGCCCGACATCGCCCGCATCGAGGAGGCGGTGGAGCTGATCGCCCAGGCCAAGCGCCCGATCTTCTACACCGGCGGCGGCGTGGTGAACTCCGGCCCGATCGCGGCGAAGCTGCTGACGCAGTTCGTGGGCATGACCGGCTTCCCGATCACCAGCACTCTGATGGGGTTGGGCGCCTACCCGGCGTCGGGACCGCAGTGGCTGGGCATGCTGGGCATGCACGGCACCTACGAGGCGAACCTCGCCATGTACCACTGCGATGTGATGATCAACATCGGTGCCCGCTTCGACGACCGGGTGACCGGCAAGCTGTCGGAATTCGCTCCTGGCGCCAAGAAGATCCACATCGACATCGACCCCAGCTCGATCAACAAGAACGTCGCCGTGGACGTGCCGATCGTCGGCGACTGCGCCCACGCGCTGGAGGACATGATCCGCATCTGGAAGGCCCGGCAGAAGCGGGTGGACCAGGGGGCGCTGGCCGACTGGTGGACCCAGATCCGCAAGTGGCAGGCGCGCAACTGCCTGAACTACAGCCGCACCGAGAGCGTGATCAAGCCGCAATACGCGCTGGAGCGGCTGCGCGAGTCGCTGCGCGGCAAGGACTTCTACATCGCCACCGAGGTCGGCCAGCACCAGATGTGGGCCGCCCAGTTCCTGCCCTTCGAGGCGCCCAACCGCTGGCTGACCTCCGGCGGGCTCGGCACCATGGGCTACGGCCTGCCGGCCGCCATCGGTGCCCAGCTCGCCCACCCCGAGGCGATCTGCGTCGATGTGGCGGGCGAGGCCTCCATCCTCATGAACATCCAGGAGCTGGGCACCGCCGTGCAGTTCCGCGCACCGGTGAAGGTGTTCATCCTGAACAACCAGTACATGGGCATGGTGCGCCAGTGGCAGGAGCTGCTGCACGGCTCCCGCTACTCGCAGAGCTACTCGGAGGCGCTGCCCGACTTCGTGAAGCTGGCGGAATCCTGGCACTGCGCCGGCCTGCGCGCCACCAAGGTGGGCGAGGTCGACGATGTGATCGCCGAGATGCTGTCGATCAACGACCGCCCGGTGGTGGTCGACATCGCCGTGGACCCCAAGGAGAACTGCTTCCCCATGATCCCCGGCGGCAAGGCCCACAACCACATCCTGCTGGGGCCGGAGGACAACGTCTCGGAAGCCACGCCCGAGGACGGGATGGTGCTGGTGTAAGGCGAATTCGGAGTACGGTACCGTGGTCAACAACGACACCATCGAAAAACACACCATCGCCGTGCTGGTGGACAACGAGCCGGGCGTTCTCGCCCGCGTCATCGGGCTGTTCTCCGGCCGGGGCTACAACATCGAGAGCCTGACGGTGGCGGAGGTGAACAACGCCGACCACCTCTCGCGCATCACGCTGGTCACCTCGGGCACCCGCATGGTGGTCGAGCAGATCAAGGCGCAGCTCGACCGGCTGGTGCCCGTGCACCGGGTGAAGGACCTGACGGACGAGGGACCGAGCGTCGAGCGCGAGCTGGCGCTGGTCAAGGTCGCCGGGCGCGGCGAGCAGCGCATCGAGGCGCTGCGGCTGGCCGACATCTTCAAGGCCAAGGTGGTGGACGCCACGCTGAGCTCCTTCATCTTCGAGCTGACCGGCACCCCGGCCGAGGTCGACGACTTCGTCGGGCTGATGGCCCAGCTCGGGCTTGTCGAGGCGAGCCGCACCGGCGTCGTCGCCATGTCGAAGGGCCCCGGCGGGTTCTGACCCGCCGCGGATCCCAAGGGGGCACGCCCGTGGCCAGACTGACCCAGATCGCGCCGCACCTCGCCGTGGAGGACGTGGACACCAGCCTCGCCTTCTACCGCGACGGGCTGGGCTTCACCGTGACCTCCAGCCGCGGGGAGTATGGCGAGACCTTCCGGGCCATGCTCCAGCGCGACGGCGTGACCGTCCTGCTCCGGCGCACCGACCTGGGCGACAAGGGCGCGCGGCTGGCCCGCCATACTTGGGGCGACGTGGTGCTGTATGTCTACTGCACCAACGCTCAAGCGGAATGGGCCGACCTGAAGGACCGCGGAATCGAGGTCGGCGACATCGATCGCACCGAGGACGGGATGGACGAGTTCGTGGTCCGCGACCCCGACGGCTATGTGCTCGTCTTCGGGTCCGACGTGCCGGCCGCAGCGCGCTGACCGGGCAGCCCTGCCGTCCGTTCAGAACGCCCCCGCCGGGATCGCATCCGCCTTCCGCTTGACGGAGCAGTTTTTGCGGTGGAGTAATCCCGCCGCACCCATCCGGTACGCAAACGCAAGAAGCTGAGGATCCACCATGCGCGTTTATTATGATCGTGACGCCGATGTGAACCTGATCAAGGGCAAGAAGGTCGTCATCGTCGGCTACGGCAGCCAGGGCCACGCCCACGCCAACAACCTCCGCGACAGCGGTGCGAAGGACGTGGTCGTCGCGCTCCGCCCCGGTTCGGGCAGCGCCAAGAAGGCCGAAGGCGCCGGCTTCACGGTCATGGCCCCGGCCGAGGCGGCCGCCTGGGGCGACGTGGTGATGATCCTCACCCCGGACGAGCTGCAGGCCGACCTCTACCGCGACCACCTCGCCGCCAACCTGAAGCAGGGTGCGGCGATGGTCTTCGCGCACGGCCTGAACGTGCACTTCAACCTGATCGAGCCGCGCCCCGACCTCGACGTGTTCATGATCGCGCCGAAGGGCCCCGGCCACACGGTGCGCGGCGAGTACCAGCGCGGTGGCGGCGTGCCCTGCCTGGTGGCGGTGCACCAGAACGCGTCGGGCAATGCGCTCGACATCGCGCTCTCCTACGCCTCGGCCATCGGCGGCGGCCGCGCCGGCATCATCGAGACCACCTTCAAGGAAGAGTGCGAGACCGACCTGTTCGGTGAGCAGGCCGTGCTCTGCGGCGGCCTGACCGAGCTGATCAAGACCGGCTACGAGACGCTGGTCGAGGCCGGCTACGCCCCGGAGATGGCCTATTTCGAGTGCCTGCACGAGGTGAAGCTGATCGTCGACTTGATGTACGAGGGCGGCATGGCCAACATGCGCTACTCGATCTCCAACACCGCCGAGTACGGCGACTACAAGACCGGCCCGCGCATCATCACCGCCGAGACCAAGGCCGAGATGAAGCGGGTGCTGGACGACATCCAGTCCGGCCGCTTCACCCGCGATTGGATGCTGGAGTGCAAGGCCGGCCAGCCCTCCTTCAAGGCGACCCGCCGCCGCAACGCCGAGCACGAGATCGAAAAGGTCGGCGAGAAGCTGCGCGCCATGATGCCGTGGATCGCCGAGCGCCGTCTGGTCGACCGCTCGAAGAACTGATGGCCGTCGGGCCGGTGCCGGGCCGACCAGCCCCGGCACCGGCCGACTCCGTCACACCATCGCGTCAATCGTCGTCGGTCGATTCCGGCGGCGACCGGCCGGACCGGGCGTTGCGGATCATCCGCAAACCGTTCCGCAACAACGCCGCGCCGACAACCAGCGACGGCGCGCCGATCACCCAGAAGATCATGGTGTAGACGTTGAGGCCGTGGGTTTCGCCATATCCGAACAGGCTGGCGACCAGGGCCACGACACCCAGCCCGCCGGGCAGGATCACGACGGCCCCGCCGACGACCGCCCAGAACAGGCCCCAGCCGGAAAATCCGCCGGCCGCTTCCTGATTGGACAAGGACAGCACTCCCCGGCCACCGTGGCGCCGTCCGGACCGCCGATCGGCCCCTGGGCACCGCGAATGGTGCAGCGTCGCGCTGCCGGCCAGACCCTGTCAAGAAGGCCGAACGCCGCTCACCGCTTCTCCGCGACCAGCCGGTCGGTCAGCCGCTCGAACTCGCGCTTGAGCTGCTGGTTGTCGAAGACGCGGGGCGGCGGCAGCTCCAGCGTCAGCAGCGCGTCGAAGGCCCGGCCGCTCTCGTTCATCATCGCCAGCATGTCGGCCGAGGCGCGCACGGTGCGCCAGGTGTTCACCGCCACGTCGCGCTGCCGCCCCACCCGCTTCCAGGCGGCGGTCACCGCCTGCACCTGCTCCTCGAGCGTGCGGCGATAAAGCGACGCGGCCTGCAGCGTCAGATCCAGCGCCTTCATGTTGGCGTCGAGCTGGGCCGCCAACACGCCGTCGCGCTCCCGCCGGCGCATGTCGGCCGCCTCGGCGCGCGCCGCGCGCGCCTCCTCCTCCACCGCGGTCAGGCGGGGCAGATGGTGGTTGCGCACGGTGTCGAGGAAGCGCTCGTGCATGTGCAGCGCCACCTCCAGCAGCACCGCGTACAGGCCGTAATAGCGACGGGCCACCTCCACCGACTCGTCGCTGCTGACGGTGGCGCGGTGGAGCTCCTCGTTCACCCGCCGCAGATTGTCGTAGACGGTGTGCGCCGCCACAACGTCGCCGGCGGTCGCCAGCCGCAGCAGCCCGTCCACCTGCTCGACCGACAGCCGGATGCCCAGCCCTTCGAGGCTGCGGGAGAACTCCTGCTTGGCCGTCTCGATGGCCGCGGTCAGCTCGTCCGCCTGCCGGCGGGCCTCGGCGATGCGCGCCGCCTGATCGGCGCGGGAGGTGGCGAAGGCGCAGGCGATCTGCCGGCCCACCCACGACGCATCGCCCCCGGCGGCGCCGCAGCGCTCGGCCGGCAGCGCGACCATGCCGGCCCGGAGGTCGGCGATCTCCGCCTCTCGCGCGGCGAGACGCTGGCGCAGATCGGCGATGCGCGCGCGCAAGCCCGTCGCCTCCCCGTCCGACAACCGCTCCAGCGCCGCGTCGAGCAGCCGGTTGAGGGCGTAGGAGCGTTCCTCCACCGTACGGTAGCGGTCGGCGGAGACGGACCAATCCGTCTGCCGCCGTTGCAGGATGCTGTCGGCGGTGTCGTCGAGCTCCGCCCACAGGGCACCGGCCGGCGGCTCCGCGGCGGCGGCGGACACCACCGGCCCCGGTCCCGACGCCCCGCCGGCAACGCCCGACCCCGTGCCGACCAGCCCCGTGCCGCCCAGCAGCATGCCCGCCGTCAGCAGCCCGCCCGCCAGGAAGACCCGAAACATCGCCCACCCCCACCCACAATGCTCTCCCCGATGACAACGGGTGCCGAACCCGACCTGTGCCGTGGCGCGGACGGACAGGGCACCATGGGGGTAGGGCCGGCACCACCCGTGGGGGGACTTCGCCGTCCGGCGGGAGATGCGCTGTTGCACCGGCCAGCGAATCCGCTTAGAAGAGCGGGCTTCCGCGCCTGGGGTCCTTGCGGACGGCAACGCCGGATAAAGGCGTTGACGAAAAATTAACCCTGAATGGCGAGTCTGCGACCCGTTCGAGGGCCGGTCCCGGAACATCCGGGGTCGGGTGTCGTCGGTGCGGGCCCACCCGTGGTGAGGAAGACACCGCCGATGACCGCACCGACCGGTGCTCCGCCTTGTCCGCAGGACAGTTTCCCAGGCAGCCACCCCCGTCGCGCCCTCACTCTTCCCTTGAGTGCGTGGGGGTGTTCGTCTAGGAAAACCCTGCCGGCCTCTTCCGCGGTCGGCCTCGTGCCTTTCGCCTCCGCCCTTTCAACCGACCAGAAGAAGTAGTCCGCTCCATGCTTTCCAAACTGCTCGGCGTGCTGTCGGCCGACATGGCGATCGACCTGGGGACGGCCAACACCCTGGTCTATGTGAAGGGGCGCGGCATCGTTCTGAACGAGCCGTCGGTGGTGGCCATCGCCAACGTGCGCGGCAAGAAGCAGGTGCTGGCCGTCGGCGACGAGGCGAAGATGATGCTGGGCCGCACGCCCGGCAACATCCAGGCCATCCGGCCGCTGCGCGACGGCGTGATCGCCGACTTCGAAGTCGCCGAGGAGATGATCAAGCACTTCATCCGGAAGGTGCACAACCGGCGCAGCTTCGCCAGCCCGCAGGTCATCATCTGCGTGCCTTCCGGCTCCACCGCCGTCGAGCGCCGTGCCATCCAGGAGTCGGCGGAGGCCGCCGGCGCCCGGCGCGTCTTCCTGATCGAGGAGCCGATGGCCGCCGCCATCGGTGCCGGCCTGCCGGTGACCGAGCCGACCGGCTCGATGGTGGTGGACATCGGCGGCGGCACCACCGAGGTGGCGGTGCTGTCGCTGGGCGGCATCGTCTATTCCCGCTCGGTGCGCGTCGGCGGCGACAAGATGGACGAGGCGATCATCGGCTACATCCGCCGCACCCACAACCTGCTGGTGGGCGAAGGCTCGGCCGAGCGCATCAAGAAGGAGATCGGGTCCGCCTGCCCGCCCGAGGACGGCGAGGGCCGCATCCTGGAGATCAAGGGCCGCGACCTGATGAACGGCGTGCCGAAGGAGCTGATCATCTCCGAACGGCAGATCGCCGACAGCTTGGCGGAGCCGGTGTCGGCCATCGTCGAGGCGGTCAAGGTGGCGCTGGAGCACACCGCGCCGGAGCTGGCCGCCGACATCGTGGACAAGGGCATCGTGCTGACCGGCGGCGGCGCCCTGCTGGGCAATCTGGACTTCGTGCTGCGCCACGCCACCGGCCTGCCGGTGTCGATCGCCGACGACCCCCTGTCCTGTGTTGCACTGGGGACAGGGCGCGCGCTGGAAGAGATGAAGACTCTGCGAAACGTCTTGGTCAGCGCGTATTGATGGTGTATCCCTGAACAAGGCTCCGCTTGCCCCGCGATGTCGTGGATCATGGTCGACGGACTTTTGCGTCACGCCGTGGTCGAAGGGCGCCGATCGGTCAGCGTTCCTTGACGGGATGATCCTGTGAAGCCACGCACATCCGGGTCCGTCGTGCGTTTTGCCGCCCCGCTGAAGGCTTTGGCCCAGCGTTTTTCTTTCCTGTTGCTTGTGCTGGCGTCGATCGGCCTGATGATGGTGGGCAAGATCGACGCGGTGCTTGTCGACACCGCGCGGGCGCGCGTGACCGACGCCTTCGTCCCCATCCTGGACGCCTTCTCCCGCCCGGCGGCCACCGCCGCGCGCTTCGTGGAGTCGCTGGTCGAGTACCAGAACGTCTACGAGGAGAACCAGCGCCTGCGCACCGAGAACGCCCGGCTGCTGCAATGGCGCCAGGCCGCGCTGCGGCTGGAGTCGGAGAACAACAGCCTGCGCACCCTGCTGAAGTTCAAGCCGGAGCCGGGGCTGACCTACATCACCGCGCGGGTGATCGCCACCCCCGGCGGTTCCTTCGTGCGCACGCTGGTGGTCACCGCCGGCCACCGCGACGGGGTGCGCAAGGGGCAGGCGGCGATCGCCGGAGCGGGCATGGTGGGCCGGGTGATCGAGGTGGGGGAGTGGTCGTCGCGCATCCTGCTGATCACCGACATCAACGCCCGCATCCCGGTGTCGGTGGAGTCGAGTCGCCTGCGCGCGGTGATGGCGGGCGACAATTCCGACCAGCCGCGCCTGCTCTACCTGCCGCCGGAGTCGCCGGTGGCGGTCGGCGACCGGGTGGTCACCTCCGGCCATGGCGGGTTGTTCCCGGCGGGCATCCCGATCGGCGTGGTCGCCAGCGTGGGCGAGCGCGGCATCAAGGTGCAACCGATGGCCGAGTTGGGCCGGATCGAGCATCTGCGGCTGGTCGATTTCGGGCTGGGCAGCGGCCCCATCGAGACCGAGCCCGGCGCCGGCGCGAAATGACCATCACCTTCTGGCAGCGGATCGACCGCGCCGGGCGCAATCTGGCGCCCTTCGCGGTGACCGTATTCCTGGTGCTGGTGGGCATGGTGCCGCTGCACCTGCCGCTCTACGCGCCGGTGGCGCCGGCTTTGGCCCTGATGGCGGTCTATTACTGGACGATCCACCGGCCGGATCTGCTGCGGCCGAGTTCCGTGTTCCTGATCGGGCTGCTGCAGGACCTGCTGTCCGGCGGCCCGCTCGGCCTCAACGCGCTGGTGCTGCTGGCGGTGCATTGGGTGGTGCTGAACCAGCGCCGCTATTTCCTGACGGGGACCTTCGCGCTGATGTGGTTCGGTTTCGGCCTGATCGTGCTGGGCGCGGCCCTCCTGCAATGGGCGGCGCATTCCGCGCTCAACGCGACGCTGATGCGTCTCGACACCGCGCTGGGCCAGGCCATGTTGACGCTGGCGCTGTTCCCGATGTTCGCGTGGCTGTTCGTGCGCATCCACCGCGCCTTCCTGCACGGCTGACCGGAGAAGGGTCCCGCCCATGGACCGCGACACCGACCGCTACCGCACCCTGACCCGCCGCACGCTGGTGCTGGGTGGGATCAAGCTGGGCCTGCTGTCGACGCTGGTCGGCCGGCTCTACTACCTCCAGGTCGTGCAGTCGCAGAAATACACCATGCTGGCGGAGGAGAACCGCATCAGCCTGCGGCTGGTCGCCCCGTCGCGCGGGCCGATCGTCGACCGGTTCGGGGTGCCGCTGGCGGTGAACCAGCAGAACTACCGCGTGGTGGCGGTGGCCGAGCGCACCCGCAACCTGCACGAGACACTGGACAAAATCTCCCAGATCGTGCCGCTGACCGACGCCGACCGGCGCCGGGTGATGCGCGAGGCGCAGCGCAAGCGCCGCTTCGTGCCGGTCACCGTGCGCGAGAACCTGAACTGGGACCAGGTCTCCACCATCGAGCTGAACACCCCCGACCTGCCCGGCGTCTCCATCGAGGTGGGCGAGATCCGGCATTACCCCTTCACCGAAGCGACCGCCCATATCCTGGGCTATGTCGGCGCGGTGTCGGAGGCGGAGTTGCAGAAGGGCGATCCGGTGCTGTCGCTGCCGGGCTTCCGCACCGGCAAGAACGGCATCGAGAAGTACCACGAGAAGGCGCTGCGCGGCACCGCCGGCACCAGCCAGCTCGAGGTCAACGCCGTCGGCCGGGTCATCCGCGAGCTGTCGCGCGACGAGGGGCAGCCGGGGCGCGAGGTGCAGCTCACCCTCGACGTCGGGCTCCAGCAGTTCATGCAGAACCGGCTGGCGCAGGAGAAGAGTGCTGCCGGCGTGGTGATGGACGTCAACACCGGCGGCATCTACGCGCTGTGTTCCCACCCCAGCTACGACCCCAACCAGTTCACCATGGGGATCAACGCCGAGCTGTGGGAGGATCTGCTGTCCAACCCGACCACGCCGCTGACCAACAAGGCGGTGGCCGGGCAATACGCGCCGGGCTCCACCTTCAAGATGATCGTGGCGCTGGCGGCGCTGGAATCCGGGCTGGTCAGCAACCGCCACACCGCCTACTGCCCCGGCCACATGGATCTGGGCGACCACCGTTTCCACTGCTGGAAGAAGGGCGGTCACGGCACGGTGGACATGGTGGGCGGGCTGCGCCATTCCTGCGACGTGTTCTTCTACGACCTGGCGCGCCGCATCGGCATCGACCGCATCTCGGAGATGGCGCACCGCTTCGGCATGGGGGAGAAGCTGGGGCTCGACCTGCCGCACGAGCGGCCGGGCCTGATCCCCTCCATCGACTGGAAGAAGGCGGCGCTCGGTACCTCCTGGCAGCAGGGCGAGACGCTCATCGCCTCCATCGGGCAGGGCTATGTGCTGTCCACGCCGCTGCAGCTGGCGGTGATGACCGCCCGCATCGCCAACGGCGGCTTCGCCGTGAAGCCGCACCTGACCAAGCAGATCCGGCAGGGTCCGACCGAACAGACGGTGTGGCCCAGCATCGGCGTGCGCAAGGAGAACCTGGATCTTGTCGTGCGCGGCATGAACGAGGTGGTGAACGCCCCCAACGGAACCGCCTTCAAGGCCCGCATCGCCGACAGCGGCATGGAGATGGCGGGCAAGACCGGCACCGCCCAGGTGCGCCGCATCACCATGGCCGAGCGCAACACCGGCGTGCGCAAGAACGAGGATCTGCCCTGGCGCGAGCGCGACCACGCGCTGTTCGTCGCCTTCGCCCCGGTGCACGCGCCGCGCTACGCCTGCTCCATCATCGTGGAGCATGGCGGCGGCGGGTCGGCCATCGCCGCCCCCATCGCCCGCGACATCCTGGTCGAGTGCCAGAAGCGCGATCCCGGCCGTGCCGCCGTGGCCGAGGCCCTGCCGCCGCGCGGCCGGGACAACGGGGGCTGACCCCCTCCCCTACATCCAATCGACCAGCAGCGGGCAGCCGCAGCAGGATGTGGCGGTGCAGGCGTCGGCCGCCGCGATACCCTTGCGTGCCGTCAGCGGGCAGGCGGCCCGCGCTTTGGGCGCCGCCCGCCGCCGGCGCACCCGGGCGGGGATCACCGCCACGGGGAGGGGCGGCGGCAGAAGCGGAATCTCGGGCAGGATGATGACGGAGGCGTCGAAGGGGGCCATCAGGCAAGCTCCCGGCTGGAGGCGGCGGCGCCCTCGGCGGCGCGGCGGAGACGGCGGATACGGCCGAGAAGGGCCAGCAGCGCATCGTCGGTGACGCCATCCCGCTTCATCAGGAGCCGGAGCGTGTCGTCACGCAGGAGATCGGCCAGACGCGGCTCGGGGATCGGATCGACCATGGCTCTTCCTCCCAATTCCAAGCATGCCCAACGGGGTGGCGGAGCGTTCAACACCTCCACTCTAAAGACGTGCCACCTCCGCAACCACGCATCTTCCGGCCGGGTGGCAGCGCTCTTTCGTCGGAGCCTCGGCGGATGGTCATCGGGCGATGCATAGGCGTCGGGACAGGAGCGGGAGCAAGGCCGGCCGACGGAATCGCCGGACCCGCATCATTTTCCTGTCGACAGCCCGAACAGCCTTTGCTATACCGCCGTCCTCGCCGACGGCCATGGCCGCAACGGCGAAGACGGCGGGTCAAACCACCGTACGAAGAGTGTGATGGGTGTATAGCTCAGTTGGTAGAGCAGCTGACTCTTAATCAGCGGGCCCTAGGTTCGAGTCCTAGTACACCCACCATCTTCCTCAAGACTTTCAAAATCATCGCACGACCGTAGCGGCGCCTTCGGAGCGCAGCCGGTTCGGTGCGCGTGTGGCGCGGCTGGGTCGGGGGCGATCCCCGGGGGGTGAGACCCTGACGCCAGCCGGTCTTGATGAGCGCCGGTTACTTTCCGGCGGGAACCGCGGCCACCACATCCACCTCGAACATCATGCCGGGGCGCGCAAGCGCGACGACCTGCAGGAAGGTGTGCGGGGGCAGCGGGATGCCGTCGAAGGTGTCCTTGCGGCACTGGCGCATCTCGTCACGGTAGCGCACGTCGGTGACGTAGCTGGTGGCCTTGACGATGTCGGACAGGGTGGCGCCGTTGGCCTTCAACGCGGCGGCGACCTTCGACCACGCGAAACGGCACTGGGCCAGGAAATCATCCTTGTGGCGGACGGACCCGTCGTCGGGATCCTCCGACCCGATGCCGGCGAGATAGATGGTCTTGGCCGGGCCGGTCACCGTCACCGCCTCGGAAAAGGCGCCCGTGGCGAACTTGCTGTAGTTGAAGTTCTCCTTCTTGAACCCCTCGGCGTTCGCCACCGGGGCGGCCGTGGCGGCGGCCAGGATGAAAATCGATGCAACTGCCGTATGGAGAGGCAGGGTCACGGGGTGGTCTCCTTCGGAAAGGCCGGTCGGGTCGTCGTGCACCGACGAAGATCGTCAGTAGACAAACGAATTTTGCAGGAAGCGTGCCAGCCCCCTACCCCGTCCGGCGCAGCAGCCCCAGCACCGACGCCCGCAGCTGCCGCGGGGTGACCGGCTTGCGGACCACGGGAAGCCCGTGGGCGGCGGCGGCCCGTTCGCAGTCCTGGCCGATCTCGCCGGTCAGGATCAGCCCCGGAACCGGGCGGCCGACCAGCGCCCGCACCCGCTCGACCGCGTCCGTCCCGACCTTGCCCTCGCGCAGGCGATAGTCGGCGACGACGATGTCCGGCACGCGGCGGACGGGCGTCAACCGCTCGACCGCCTGCTCGGCCGAGCCGGCCACGATCACCTCGTAGCCCCAGTCACGGAACATGCTCTGCATCCCGGTCAGCACCATGGCGTCGTCGTCGATCAGAACCGCCAGGCCGCCGGCTCCGGCACCCCGTGCGGCGCTGTCCGGAGCCTCGACCCGCAGCGGCTCCGCCCGCGGCACGTCGATGGTGAAGACCGTTCCCGTGCCGGTGTCCGACCGCACCGCGACGGGATGATCGAGAAGCGTGGACAGGCGCTGCACGATCGCCAGCCCCAGCCCCAACCCCTGCGAGCGGTCGCGCTCGCTGTTGGCGACCTGATGAAACTCGTCGAACACCCGCGGCAGATGCTCGGGCGGAATGCCGATCCCGCTGTCCTCCACCAGCAGGCGCACCGTCCGACCGTCCGCCGCGCAGGCGAGACAGACATGGCCCTGCTGCGTGTAGCGGATGGCGTTCTCCAGGAGATTCCGCACCATCCGCTCCAGGAGCACGGCGTCGCTGCGCACCGCCAGACCGGGGTCGTCGCACTCCACCTGAAGGCGCAGTCCCTTGGCGGACGCCACGGGGCCATAGGAGGCGGCGAGCCGCGCCAGGAACGGGGCGAGCGGCAGAACCTCCGGCTTCGGCACCACCACCCCGGCCTCCAGCCGCGACACGTCGAGCAGGCTGTCCAGCAGGTCCTTCAGCGTCTCCAGCGTGCGCTCCAGCGCGGCGAGCGGGCCGGACCCGTCGGTGCCGCGCAGGTGATGGTGCAGCACGCCGGCGAACAGCAGGGCCGATTGCAGGGGCTGGCGCAGGTCGTGGCTGGCCGCCGCCAGGAATTTCGATTTGGAGACGTTGGCGTCGTCCGCCTTCGCCTTGGCCTCGCGCAGCGCCTGCTCCATGGCCTTGCGGTCGGTGATGTCGATGTTCAGGCCGCTCAGCCGGATGACCGCCCCGGTGCCGTCGCGCGCGGCCCGACCGATGCCCAGGATCCAGCGCACCCCGCCCTGCGGGTGCAGGATGCGGAACTCGGTCCGGTAGTCCGGCTGGACGGCATCGGCCGCCGCGCGGGTGGTGCGGCGCACCGCCTCGCGGTCGTCCGGGTGGAGCAGCCCCAGGAAGCTTTGCTCCGTCGGCGTGAAGGCTGCCGGCTCGACGCCGAACAGCCGGTACATGCCGTCCGACCAGGTGGTGGTTCCCGTGCGCAGGTCGAAATCCCACAGCCCGGCATCCGCCGCGGCGAGCGCGATGCCCAGCCGCTCCTCGCTGCGGCGCAGCGCCTCGGCCAGCGCCTGCCGCTCGGTGACGTCGATGTTGAGTCCGCGCGAGGTGAGCGGCGTGCCGTCGGCGTCGTAGGTGACGCGGCCGATGGTGGACACCCAGCGGACGCTGCCGTCCGCGTGGACGACGCGGTATTCCAGCAGGAAGTCCGGTCGCCGCTCGGTGAAGAGCTGCTGCCGGCTGGACAGGCTGGCCACCTCCAGATCGTCGGGATGGACGACCGTCACCCAGACGGCGTTGCTCGCCGTGCAGGTCGCCGGGTCCTGGCCGAAGATGCGGCAGCTCTCCTCCGACCAATGCCCCAGGCCGGTCCGCAGGTCCCATTCGAAGGTTCCGGCATGGGCGGATTGGAGCGCGAGGCTCAAGCGCTCGTTGCTTTCGCGCAGCGCCTCCTCCGCGCGCCTGCGGCGACTGATGTCGAGCAGATAGACGGACATGCCGTCGGCGGACGGAAAGGCGCGCATCCAGAACCAGCGGCCGGTGCGCGTGCCGTTGAACTCGGCGTCGACCGGCCGGCCATCGATCATGGAGCGGTGGGCGAGGTCCCATAGCGGGCTGTCCACCAACTCCGGGAACTCGTCCCAGAGCACCCGTCCCGTCACATCGCGCCCGTCGGCGATCAGCGCCTTGGCCCTGTCGTTGAGGTAGGTGAAGCGCCAGGAGCGGTCCAGTTCGACCACCCCGTCCACGGTGCTGGCCAGCACCCGGGCCGTCTTCAGCGCGCTCTCCTCCGCCCGCCTCTGCGCCCGCACCAGCCGGCCGACTCCCCATAGGGCACCGGCCCCGGCCACCACCAGCACGCCCACGAAGGTCAGCAACGACCGCTGTGCGGCGGCGTTGATCCGCCGCAGCGCCATCGCCTTGTCCAGCCCGACCTCGATGAAGCTGTTGCGGTTGCCCGCCCCCAACGGCGAATAGGCGGTCACGCGGGCCACGCCGTCGATGCCCGTCATCTCGGACACGCCCTTCGCTCCGGCCTCCCGCAGCGGCCGGTACCACTCCGGCAGGGGCTGCCCGGACAGTCCCGGCAGCTCCGGCACCCGGGCGAGCACCGTACCGTCACGATCCGCGATGAGAACGGACGCCCCCGGCGGCAACGGCGTCTGGGCGAGATAGCGCTCCAGCCAGCGGATGCTGAGGAGGATGACAACCACACCGTCCGGCGTCCCATCCTCCGTCCGGAAGGAACGCGAGTAGGATACGACGGGCAGCCCGCTGACGCGGGACACCAGATAGGGGCTGGACACCACCTCGTCCACGTCGATCGCGTCCCGGAAATAGGGACGGTCGGCGAACGAGAGCCCGATGGTCCGCGGCTGGGTCGCGCACCGCACCACAGCGTTTCGATCCAGGGTCTGGATCGAGAGATAGGGCGGGAAACGCTGCTTGATCCGCTCCAACGCGTCGTTGCACGCCGAGGCGTCCAACCGGCCGATGCCCATCTCGGTCAGGGCCACCAGCATGTGGTGGATGTCGTCGGAGATCCGCTGCTGTTCGGCCTCGACCAGATCGAGAAGACGCCTGGCGTCCTGGCCGATCTCCCGCTCGCGCTCCGCCCGCATCTCGGCCACCGCATGGAGCTCGAACGCCAGCAGCGGCAGCGCCACCAGCAGCAACAGACCAAGCAGACGACGAACCGGCCATCCCGACAGGGTGGCCGGTGCCCATCCAGTCACGTTCTTCCCTCCGCCCCCGCCCTGCCACGAAACGCTGAAAAAGCCGGTCGCCATTTCGTGCTGAAGCATAGCACTCTTTTGTATGCCACGATAATACTTCGTCGGATGGGGCTGCTAATGCCAAGACACATCACAAACTTTTCAAGAACACATGCTGCACGCCCGGGTTCCGAGCCGCAAGAGCTCCATAAATTTCCAAAATCTGAAAATAAAATTTCGACGCAATCGAAGGAGTTAGAGAATATCTCCAATGGACTGGTGCTTTTACAAAGGATCAACGGCAGCCGAAAACCGTCACAGGCCACAAACCGCACAACTCTCTTAAGGTCCTGGCAACCATGAGCGGATTCGGACCGCGGGTCCGCTCCGGCGGGCCCGGCGGACGACGCCGCGCTTGCCTTGGAGGGGAATACCGTGACGCAACTCGGTGTCTATGTCGGCAACTCGCCGGACGGCGTGAAGGCCTTCGACGAGTGGCTCGGCCGCCCGGCGGACCTCGTCGCCGCCTACATCGGCCGCGCATCCTGGGCCGACTTCACCGGCAGCGCCAAATGGGCCGCGGATTTGTGGGACGGGATCCACCAGCCGGTCATGTGGTCGGTGCCCAACATGACCAACGCCGGCAACCTGGAGGCCGCGGCGCGCGGGGAGTACAACAGCCATTACGTCGAGGTCGCCAAGACCCTGGCCGCGGACGCGCCGGAAGGCGACATCCACATCCGCACGATGTGGGAGTTCAACGGCGGCTGGTTCCCCTGGAAGGCGGCCGGCCGCGAAGGCACCTACATCCAGGCCTGGAAGGAGTTCGTGGACAGCTTCCGGACCGTCTCCGACCGCTTCAAGTTCGAGTGGACGCCCAACCACGGCGACATGGGCATGAACCCGGAGAAGGCCTATCCCGGCGACGACTATGTCGACGTGATCGGGATGGATGTCTACTACAACCCCGCCTGGCACCCCAAGGACCCGGAGCAGGCCTGGGACCGCATCGTCAACGAGGCCTACGGCCTGCGCTGGCACCAGGAATTCGCCGCCGCCCACGGCAAGAAGACCGCCTATTCCGAGTGGGGTCTGTCCACCGACGAGTCCGGGCCGCTGGTCAAACATTTCTCCGACTGGTTCGCCAAGCACGACGTGGCCTACACCGGCTACTGGAACTCCAACATCGATTTCAAGGGCAAGCTGGACAACGGCCAGTACCCGACCATGTCGGAGGTCTTCCGCGACGAGTTCGGCGGCGCGCCCAAGAACATCGTGGAAGGCGGGGCCGGCGACGACACGCTGCACGGCGGCGACCGCAGCGAGCGGATCGACGGCGGCGCTGGCGCCGACGCCATGCACGGCGGCGGCGGCAACGACAGCTATTATGTCGACAACGCCGGCGACCGGGTGGTGGAGGGGGATGGCCAGGGCACCGACGAGATCCGCAGCACGCTCGCCCGCACCGAGCTGCCCGACAATGTCGAGAACCTGACGCTGCTGTCCAACGGCAACCAGACCGGCATCGGCAACGCGCTCGACAACCGCATCGTCGGCGGCACCGGCGACGACGTGCTGGACGGCGGCGCCGGCAAGGACGTGCTGCGCGGCGGCTCGGGCAACGACAGCTTCGTCATGCGCCCGGGCAACGGCCACGACACCATCGTCGATTTCCAGGGCGGGCCGGGAGCCGGCGACACCGTGCGGCTGGAGAGCTACAGCCTGCGCAGCTTCGCCGACGTGCAGGCCGTGCTGGAGCAGTACGGCAAGGACGCGGTGCTGAACCTTCCCGGCGACGACGCGCTGACCTTCACCAACCGCAAGGTGGAGAGCTTCGCCGCCGACGACTTCACCTTCGGCGGCACGCCCCCCTCCCCGCGCCCGGCCTGGAACCCGGAGGCGCCGCAGGCGGCCCCCACCGGCACCCAGTATTCGCGCAGCGGCACCGGCAACGCCGACACCATCACCGGCAACGACCTCAACGACTACATCAACGGCGGCGGCGGCAACGACACGCTGATCGGCGGGAAGGGCCACGACGTCTATGTCGTGGACCAGCCGCGCGACGTGATCATCGAGCAGCCGAACGAAGGCATCGACCGCGTCGATAGCTGGGCCAAGTCCTACACCCTGCCCGCCAACGTCGAGCACATCACCCTGATCGGCGGCTACGCCCAGTCGGCGACCGGCAACGCGCTTGCCAACCGGATCACCGGCGGGACCGGCAACGACGTGCTGAACGGCATGGGCGGCAACGACCTGCTGACCGGCGGCGGCGGCAAGGACAGCTTCGTCTTCCGCAATGGCACCGGCCATGACGTGGTGGCCGATTTCAGCACCGCGCAGGGCGATGTGGTGCGGCTGGAGAATTACGGGCTGACCGGCTTCGATCAGGTCCGGGCCGGGCTGAGCCAGCGCGGGGAGGACACGCTGCTGAGCCTGACCGGCGGCGACACCGTCCTGTTCAAGGGCACCACGGTGGCGCAGTTCAACGCCGACGACTTCGTCGTCTCCGGCGCCGCCAGCCCGACACCGACACCGGCCCCCGAGCCCGAGACTCCGGTGCCCCCGGCCCCCACCCCATCGGCGCCGGAGCCGACCATGCCGGAAACGATGGCGCTGACCGTGCGGGCCTCCGGCGATGCGTGGAAGGGTGACCCGATGGTCAAGGTCCTGGCGGACGGCAAGCAGGTCGGGTCTGTCACCAGCGTGACCGCCGACCACGCCGCCGGTGCCTGGCAGGACATCGCCTTCACCGCCCCGTCGGACATGGCGGAGCTGCGCATCCAGTTCCTGAACGACGACTGGGGCATGCGCCCCGACCTCGACCGCAACCTCTACATCGACAAGGTCACGGTCGGCGGGACGACCCTGCAGGCGGAGGAGGCGCTGTATGTGCGGCCCTCCGGCAGCGAGCTTCTGGGCGACGACCAGAAGATGACGCACAACGGTTCGCTGGTCTTCGATCTCGACCACGTCGCCTGACCAGCGCCCGAGACCGGCGGGGAGAGCGGGTGGCGGGCGCCACCCATCCTCACCCGTCGAGCAGGGCCGCCAGATGCGCCGCCGTGCACTCCCGCAGCGCCGCCAGATCGTAGCCGCCCTCCAGCGCCGAGACCAGCCGCCCGCCGCACAGCCGGCCGGCGGCCCGCACCAGCTCGGTGGTGGCCCAGGCGAAATCCTCGGCCTCGAAATTGAGGCTGGCGAGCGGATCGCTGCGGTGGGCGTCGAAGCCGGCGGAGACCATCACCAGATCGGGCCGGAACGCCTCCAGCGCCGGCAGCACCTTCGCGGCGAAGGCCTCGCGGAAGATCTCGCCGTCGGTGCCGGGGGGCAGCGGCACATTGACGATGTTGCCGTAACGCCCGCGCTCCCCCGCCGCCCCGGTGCCGGGGTAGAGCGGGAACTGGTGGGTGGAGGCGAACCACAGCTCCGGCCGGTCCCAGAACATGGCCTGGGTGCCGTTGCCATGGTGCACGTCGAAATCCACGACCGCCACCCGCTCCAGCCCGTGCCGGTCGCGGGCGTGCGCTGCCCCCACCGCGATGTTGTTGAAGACGCAGAAGCCCATCGGCCGCGCCTGCTCGGCGTGGTGGCCGCAGGGCCGCACGGCGCAGAAGGCGTTGTCCGCCTCCCCCGCCAACACGGCATCGACGGCGGCGCAGACCGACCCGGCGGCGCGCAGCACGCCCGGCCGCGAGGTCGGCGACAGCACGGTGTCGCTGTCGAGCCGCAGCCAGCCCTGGGTGGGGAAAGATTCCAGCACCTGGTCCACATAGTCGTGGTCGTGCACCGCCTTGAGCTGGTCGGGCGTCGCCATCGGCGCCTCGCGCCGCTCGACATGACGGAACCGCTCCTCGTCGAGCGCCTGCCACACGGCGCGCAGCCGGTCGGGCCGCTCCGGGTGGCCGGGGCCGGTGTCGTGGGCAAGGCAGTCGGGGTGGGTGAAGACGAGCGTGGTCATGGGTCAACTCTCCGCCGCGGACACGAAAGGGCCACCCCGCCGCCGCCGCCCGCGCCCTGCGGACGGGGCGCCGGAGCGGCGTCCCTCCCGATGATGGCAGACCGGATCAGGCGGCGGCAGACTGGATGTGCGACCGCGTCTGGTCGAGCTGCAGGCGGATCAGGTCGCGGACGCTGACGACACCCACCAGCGTAAACCCGTCGAGCACGGGAATGTGCCGGATCGAATGCTCGTCCATCAGCGTCAGCACGCGCTCCATCGGGTCCGAGGGGACGCAGGTGATGGGGTTGCGCGTCATCAGCGCCGAGACCGGCTGCTTGAGAATGCCGGGGCCCTGATCGACCAGCCCGCGCACCACGTCGCGCTCGGAGATGATGCCGACGACCGTGTTGCCCTCGGTGCGGCAGACGTCCTTGACGACCAGCGCGCCGATGTTCTCGGCCTTGAGCAGCTTCAGCGCGGTTTCCACCGTCTCGTGGACCCGGACCATGTTGATGCGGGTGCCCTTGTTCCGAAGAATGTCTTCGACCTTCATGTGCTCCTCCCCTGGGCGCTCGGTTGGGGTGACTTTGGCTGGGTGATCCGGGTCCGGGCTGATCGTCAGCAGGACGTACAATGATCTTGGCATATGGTATGCCAGATGTCAACGCGATGATGGCGGCAGTGCCTGGCAGCCGGGAGCGATCGGCTCACCCCAGCCGCACCAACTCCACGGGCAGTTCGGCCGGGTCGTAGCCGGCGTCGGCGGGGATGCGCAGGACCGGGCCGGCGGGGGTGTCCGCGCGGCGCGGCAGGATGGGGCGGATCGGGTCCCGGCTGGCCGCGGCCAGAGCGTCGGCGGTGCTGCCGAAGGCGCTCAGGCGCATCAGGTTCATGCGGGTGGCGAAGACCAGGCGAACGCTGCCGGCATCGGCCGCCGCCAGCAGCGCGCGCGGGGTGGTCCACCGCCCCTCCACCGCCTCCCGCCGGTCGAACGACGCGGTCTGGCCCGGCGGTGCCTCGGCCAGGAAGAACAGGGTGTCGAAGCGGCGGTGCACCCATTCCGGCGTCTGCCAGCGCGCGAAGGGCAGCAGGCGGTCGGCGGCGAGTTCCAGCCCTTCCCCGCGCATCCGATCGAGGAAGGGCGGCGAGCCGAGCTCACCGCCCCACCCCGACCGCGCGCGAACCCCGCTCACCACGGTCTCGTCCAGCAGTGGCCCACCACCGGCCGGGCAGGCCAGCAGCAGGCCGCATTCCTCGAAGATCTCGCGGATGGCGGCGACGCGCGGCGCGCGGTCGTCCCCAATGCCGGGGCAGAGCTCCGCCCAAGCGGGATCGCCGTCGGCTGGATCGACGCGGCCGCCGGGAAACACCGTCGCTCCGCCGGCGAAGGCCAGGGCGTCGTGGCGCCGGATGACATAGACCTCCGGACCATCCGCGCCGTCGCGCAACAGGATGACCGTCGCGGCCGGCCGCGGCTCGGCGACAGCGTCGGATGGCACGCGCCGTCCCCCTTCCGGTCCTGGCGGCCGAGGTGGGGAGCCGCCGCTAATAGGTGTACCAGAGCAGGGCGTTCAGCGTGCGCAGTTCGGCCGCTCCGGCGCCGGTGATGACCATCTGTCCGGCGGCCGCCGCCAACCCGTACAGGAGCGGGCGCGCGATGACGCCGAGCAGCGACGGTGCGTCACCCGGTGCGTTGGGCTTCGACGCGACTGGACCCATGGTTGACCTCCCCGTATTGGTACGGGCGCCGTCCTTTGACACGGCGTCCCGCCGCTCTCCCCGTGCCATCCGCTGTTGCACTTGCGAAACGATGTTGCATCGCAAGGCCCGCAAACGTTTTCCCACAGCCAGTATCGACAGGAAATTGTTCGCGTCACAAGCAAATTTCCGGGGTTCCCGGCGGCTTTTCCGGCTGACGGAAAAGCCGGCCCCGCCGCGTTGCCCTCCGCCGGCACCGGCGACAGCATCCGGCCCGACCACTCCCCCCCTACCACCGGGGCGAGCAACCGGAGCGAACCCATGACCCGCGAACGCAGCACCAAGATCGTCGCCACGCTGGGGCCGTCCAGCTCGACCTACAGCCGGATCTTCGCGCTGGCCGAGGCGGGGGTGAACGTGTTCCGGCTGAACGCCAGCCACGGCGCCCATCACGACCACGCCGAACGCTACCGCCAGATCCGCGCGGTGGAGGACACGCTGGGTCGGCCGCTGGGCGTGCTGCTGGATTTGCAGGGGCCGAAGCTGCGCGTCGGCACCATGGCCGACGGGCCGGTGACGCTCCGGCGCGGCGACCGCTTCCGCTTCGACCGCGACCCGGCCCCCGGCGACGCCACCCGCGTCTGCCTGCCCCACCCGGAGATCTTCGCGGCGGTGGAGCCGGGCCAGAACCTGTTCGTCAACGACGGGCACATCCGCCTGCGCGTGCTGGCCCGCGACGCCGACCGCATCGACACCGAGGTGACGGTCGGCGGCACCCTGTCCGACCGCAAGGGGGTGAATGTCCCCGACACGGCGCTGGGGCTGGGCGCCCTGTCCGACAAGGACCGCGCCGACCTGCGCTTCGGTCTGGCGCTGGGGGTGGACTGGATCGGGCTGAGCTTCGTGCAGCGCCCCGACGACATCCGGGAGGCGAAGGCGCTGATCGGCGACCGCGCCCACATCATCACCAAGATCGAGAAGCCGGCGGCACTGACCCACCTGCGCGAGATCGTCCTGTTGTCGGACGCGGTGATGGTGGCGCGCGGCGATCTTGGCGTCGAGCTGCCGCCGGAGGATGTGCCGGGCCTGCAGAAGCGCATCATCCGCCTCTGCCGCAACCTCGGCCGGCCGGTAATCGTCGCCACCCAGATGCTGGAATCGATGATCGGCGAGCCCACCCCGACGCGGGCCGAGGCGTCAGACGTCGCCACCGCCGTCTACGACGGGGCGGACGCGGTGATGCTGTCGGCGGAATCCGCCAGCGGCCGTTACCCGGTGGAAGCCGTGCAGATGATGGACCGCATCGTCACGCGGGTGGAGCGCGACCCGCTCTACCGCACCATCATGGACGCCGAGCACCCGCAGCCGGAGGCCACCATGTCGGACGCGCTGTCGGCCGCCGCCCGCCAGATCGCGGAGACCATCTCCGCCGCCGGCATCGCCACCTTCACCACCACCGGCTCGACCACGCTGCGCGCCTCGCGCGAGCGGCCGAACGTGCCGATCCTGGGGCTGAGCGCCCGGCGCGAGACGGCGCGGCGGCTGGCGCTGGCCTGGGGGGTGCGGCCGATCTGGACCGACGACGTGCGCGACTTCGGCGAGATGGTGGAGCGTGCCTGCGGCATGGCGCTCCAGGAAGGCATCGGCACCGAGGGCCGGTCGCTGGTGGTCACCGCCGGCGTCCCCTTCGGCACCCCCGGCCGCACCAACGCGCTGCGCGTCGTCACCATCGAGGGCGGAGCCGCCATCGCTTCAATTCGCGAGGACATGGTAACGGCGTAAACACCCTCGCCCGCCTCGGGCGGGAGAGGGCAACACCTCACTCCAAAAAGTCGCAGTGTGCGGCGACGTGGGCGGCGAGGCCCAGCGTGTGGTCGCGGACAAGGCGTTCGGCGAGGTCGGCGTCGCGCTGCTCCAGCGCCTTGATGATCGCCTTGTGGTCGTTGATCGAGCGCTCCGCCCGGTTGTTCTGGCCGATGGTCAGCTTGCGGATGGCGCGTATGTGGATCAGCAGATTGTCGGTCATCTCCTGGATCAGCTTGGAGCCGCTGAGCCGGATGATGCTCTTGTGGAAGTCCAGGTTCGCTTCCGAATATTCGGTCACATGGTCGGTCGGGCTGCGCTGCTCGAAGTTGGCGAAGAGCTGCCAGAGTCTGTGGATCTCCTCGTCCGACGCCGACTGCGTCGCCAGCCGGGCGGCCATGCTTTCCAGCGCCGCCCAGACATGGATCATCTCGATGATCTCCTGCTTGGTCTTGCGCACCACGAAGATGCCGCGGCGCGGCAGAAGGCGGATGAAACCCTCCTGCTCCAGCAGGGTCAGCGCCTCGCGGATCGGGGTGCGGCTGACGCCCAGCAGGTCGCTCAGCTGCCGCTCGTCCAGCCGCACCTCCTCGGGATGGTCGTAGATGTCCATCTCCGTGATCGCCTGCTTCAGCGCCTGGTAGGCCTGGTTGCGGAAGGTGGTGGTGGTGGCGAGCGGCTGAACCTTCAGCGACGGCATGGACGTCGTCATCGGTGATCCTTCACGGGCAGGCGCGACAAGGGGCACAGGGAAACACAGGCCGGAAAGCAGCGCTGACCGGACAGTCGGATTCCCGTATAACACATGCCAGATGCGCATGAGAACCGCGCCGCGCCACCCCGTCGCGACGAACAATCTGAAAGCGCCCGCCCGTCGGGCGTCACACCCGATGGCGACCCCACTGACAGCGACCCCACTGACAGCGGCCCCATTGACAGCGGCCCCATTGACAGCGGACGGAACGGGGTGCCACACCCTGCCCCCTCGAACCGGGACGACGACAGGAGATCGGCTGGATGGTGACGCTCACCGAGCAGGCCGATGTCGATTACCTCCTGATCTCGGCCATCTTCGCGGTGATCACCAGCGGCCTGTTGGGGGCGTTCCTGCTGGCCAACGTCCATAGCCAGCACGCGGCGGCCCGGCAGGCGGGCGCCCTGTCACCGCTGTTCGCCGCCTGGATCCTGCCGTTGGGTCTGCTGCTGGGTGCCTTCTGGACACTTGCGGTGCCGACGGCGACGTCCGTCGGCGTGGCCGCGGCCACATCCGCGCTGGTGATGGTGCTGCTGGCGGTCCCCAGCGGACGCGCCGACGCCCCGGCGGCCGGTGCGGGCACCAGGGGTTTGTGGGGGATCGCGCGGATGACCCTGCTTCTGGCCCCCGCCGTGGTGCTGGACGCCGCACCGGCCTGGACCCTGTGGCTCGGGCTGGCCGGACTGGCCGAGGCCGTGGTGCCGGCGACGGACGGCAAGGACCAGGGGGTGCGCGCCGCGCGCATCGGCGGCGCCGTCAACGGCGCGGTGCTGGCGGCACTGCCGGTGTTGCTGTTCCTGACGCGGTGAAGGGGGCGCGTCCAGCCCCCCCTCCCGTCCTCCCCCCGCTTCTCGCGCAAGCGGAGCTTGCGCTGACAGCGTCAGGCGAAGCTCCGCTTCGCCGAGAGCTGGGCGGGGGGAGGAGAAAAGCCTTACTCCGCCGCCTCGGCCACGCGCTGATTCTGGCCGATCTCGTGGGCGGCCATCAGTTCCAGGGCGCGGACCATGGCGGAATGATCCCAGGCGCTGCCGCCGTTGGCGGCGCAGGCGTTGAACAGCTCCTGGCAGGTGGCGGTGTTGGGCAGGCTGAGCCCCAGCGCGCGGGCGCCGGCGAGCGCGAGGTTCAGGTCCTTCTGGTGCAGCTCGATGCGGAAGCCGGGGTTGAAGGTGCGCTTGACCATGCGGTCACCGTGCAACTCCAGGATGCGCGAGGAGGCGAAGCCGCCCATCAGCGCGTCGCGCACCTTGGCCGGGTCGGCCCCGGCCTTGGACGCGAACAGCAGAGCCTCGCCCACCGCCTCGATGGTCAGCGCCACGATGATCTGGTTGGCGACCTTGGTGGTCTGGCCGTCGCCGTTGCCGCCGACCAGCGTGATGTTCTTGCCCATCCGCTCGAACAGCGGCCGGACCGTCTCGAACGCCTTGTCCGGCCCGCCGACCATGATGGTGAGGCTGGCGGCCTTGGCTCCCACCTCGCCGCCCGACACCGGGGCGTCCAGGTAGTCGCAGCCGAGCGCGTTGATGCGACGGGCGAAGCCCTTGGTCTCGATGGGGGAGATGGACGACATGTCGACCACGATCTTGCCCGGCGACAGCCCCTCCGCCACGCCTTCGGGACCGAACAGGGCGGCCTCCACATGGGGCGTGTCGGGCACCATGGTGATGATCACCTGGGCCTTGTGCGCGACCTCGGCCGCCGACACGCATTCGACGGCACCCTTGTCGAGCAGGGCTTCCGGGGCCGGACGGATGTCGCGCACGAACAGCGTGTGGCCGGCGTCGATCAGGTGCCCCGCCATCGGGGTTCCCATGATGCCGAGCCCGATGAAACCGATGTCCATTGGGGTTCCTCCCTGGATGAGCGTGGGTCAGGCCGCGTCGGCGCGGGCCGGCTGGTACGGGGCGAGCCAGGACAGGCCGTCGCTGGTGCGGCCGGCCGGCTTGTACTCGCAGCCGATCCAGCCGGCGTAGCCCAGCCGGTCGATGGCCTGGAAGATGAAAGGGTAGTTCAGCTCGCCGGTGCCCGGCTCGTTGCGGGCGGGGACGTCGGCGACCTGGATGTGCGCGATCTTCGGCAACAGCCGCTCCACCGTCTTCACGATGTCGCCGCGCATCACCTGCATGTGGTAGACGTCGTACTGGATGAAGAGGTTGTCGGAGCCGACCGCCTCGATCAGCCGCTCGGCCTGGTCGGTGCCGGACAGGTGGAAGCCGGGGATGTCGCGGGTGTTGATCGGCTCCACCAGCAGCCGGATGCCGGCCTTCTTCAGCTCCGCCGCGGCGAAGGCCAGATTGTCCACCAGCGTGCGCTCCACCGCGTCGGCCGCGACCCCGGCCGGCGTCTTGCCGACGAGACAGTTGACCTGCGGGCAGTCCAGGGCGGTGGCGTAGGCGATCGCCTGCCCGACGCCGTCGCGGAACTCGCCCGTGCGGGCCGGGTCGGTGGCGACGCCGCGGTCGCCCGCCGCCCAATCGCCGGCCGGGAGATTGTGCAGCACCTGCGTCAGCCCATGGCGCTGGAGCTTCTCGGCGAGCTGCTCCGGCGGGAAAGGGTACGGGAACATGTACTCGACCGCCGTGAACCCGTCCGCCGCCGCCGCCGCGAACCGGTCGAGGAAATCGTGCTCGTTGTAGAGCATGGTGAGGTTGGCCGCGAATTTCGGCATGGATGGCTCTCCGTGGTCGGCAACAGGCCCTCTCCCCGCCGGGGAGAGGGTTGGTGGGTCACATGACCAGCACTTCGGTCTCGTGGGCCGGGCGGTCGATGGTCTCCTCGAACTCGGTGATCGAGTTGATCTCGGCGCCCATGGCGATGTTGGTGACGCGCTCCAGGATCACCTCGACCACCACGGGCACCTGGAACTCCGCCGCCATGGCCTCGGCGCGGGCGAAGGCAGGGGCCAGCTCGTCGGGGTCGGTGACGCGGATCGCCTTGCAGCCGAGCCCCTCCGCCACCTTCACATGGTCCACGCCATAGACGCCGATCTCCGGCGCGTTGATGTTCTCGAAGGAGAGCTGGACCTGGAAGTCCATCTGGAAGGCGCGCTGCGCCTGCCGGATCAGGCCGAGGTAGGAGTTGTTCACCAGCACATGCACGTAGGGCAGCTTGAACTGCGCGCCCACGGCCAGCTCCTCGATCAGGAACTGGAAGTCGTAGTCGCCGGACAGCGCCACGATCTTGCGGTCGGGATCGGCCACCCGCACGCCGAGGGCCGCCGGCAGCGTCCAGCCCAGCGGTCCGGCCTGCCCGCAATTGATCCAGTGCCGCGGCTTGTAGACGTTGAGGAACTGGGCGCCGGCGATCTGCGACAGGCCGATGGTGGTGACGTAGCAGACATCCTTGCCGAAGGCGGTCTTCATCTCCTGATAGACGCGCTGCGGCTTGATCGGGGTGGTGTCGAAGTCCGAGCGGCGCAGCATGCCGTGCTTGCGCGCCTGGCAGAGCCTCACCCAATCGCGGCGGTCGCGCAGTTTGCCGGCGGCCTTCATTTTCTTCGCGACCTCGACGAACAGGTCGAGTGCGGCGGCGGCGTCCGACACGATGCCGAAATCGGGCATGAAGACGCGGCCGATCTGGGTGGGCTCGATGTCCACATGCACGAACTTGCGGCCCTTGGTGTAGACGTCCACCGAGCCGGTGTGCCGGTTGGCCCAGCGGTTGCCGATGCCGAGCACGAAGTCCGACGCCAGCAGCGTGGCGTTGCCGTAGCGGTGCGAGGTCTGCAGCCCCACCATGCCGGCCATCAGCGGGTGGTCGTCGGGGATGGTGCCCCAGCCCATCAGGGTGGGCACGACCGGGATGCCGACGGTTTCCGCGAACTCCACCAGCCGCTCGCTGGCGTCGGCGTTGATGATGCCGCCGCCGGCCACGATCAGCGGCCGCTCCGCTGCGTTCAGCATGGCCAGCGCCTTCTCGATCTGCTGGCGGGTGGCGCGCGGCTTGTAGACCGGCAGCGGCTGGTAGCTGTCGATGTCGAACTCGATCTCGGTGGTCTGCACGTCCACCGGCAGGTCGATCAGCACCGGCCCCGGCCGGCCGGAGCGCATGAGGTGGAAGGCCTGCTGGAAGGCGTAGGGGACCTGGGCCGGCTCCAGCACCGTCACCGCCCATTTGGTCACGGGCTTGGCGATGTCGGTGATGTTGATGGCCTGGAAATCCTCCTTGTGCAGGCGGGCGCGCGGCGCTTGGCCGGTGATGCACAGGATGGGGATGCTGTCGGCGATGGCCGAATAGAGGCCGGTGATCATGTCCGTCCCCGCCGGGCCGGAGGTGCCGACGCACACGCCGATGTTGCCGGCCTTGGCGCGGGTGTAGCCCTCCGCCATGTGGGAGGCGCCCTCCACATGCCGGGCCAGGATGTGGCCGATCCGGCCGTTGCGCATCAGCCCGGCGTAGAACGGGTTGATCGCCGCCCCAGGAACCCCGAAGCAGACGCTCACCCCCTCCTTTTCGAGAATATGGACCGCCGCTTCGACCGCCATCATTCTTGCCATGATTCGGCTCCTTCCCTGTCTTGCCGCGGCCTCGAAATACCGTGGTCGGCGTTGCAGGATATCGTTAGTTCGGGAGTGTTTCCGGCGTCCCCGTCTTCGCGATTTCTTTCCACCTTGCGGAAAGATACGGGCGATTTCTTCGAGTATGGGGAACGCGGGCGAGTGATTGCAGCGATGGGTGCCCTGCAACGGCAAGGATGCCGCCGGGTTTTTCCACGATGCGGGAGTTGGCCGCGAGATTGACGGACCACCCGAGCCGGCGCATCTTCATGGTGACGATGCACGAGGTGCCACCATGCCATCGACCGGCCGTAACCAGGGCACGAAGGGCCGTCGACGGGTCGCGTCGGGGGTGGAAACCGGCCCGATGGGACCGGGTCGTCGGTCGGTCCTGACCGGACGGTACACGGGCGGGACCGGCAATGTGGCCATCTCCGCAACACTGTCGGCGGCTCAGGAGCAGGGACTGCTCACGGGTGACAAGTCCGCCCACCTGTCTGCACGCATCACGCCCGCGCTGCTGGACGCGGCGAAGCGCGAAACCGGCATCCAATCGACGGCCCAACTGATCGAATACGCGCTTGCCAGCGTTGCCACGCCCGATCCAACGGCCAGGCTCATGACCAGCCGTTTCGGCGTGCTTGGCCGCGACCACGACCTTGACCTCTGATTTCGCACAGGCCCTGCGCCGACTGAAGCCGGAGCGGCGGCGCGAGCGGCTGCGGCACCGCCCGCCATCCGACCTGAGGACCGTGCCTACGCGACCATGGTCCGGGCGCATCGCGCTTGTGCCGGACACGAACGTCTACATCAACGCCGCCGCCGGCCGGTTACCGGCCGAGATCCGTGACTTTCTGGACCGGTGCCTGCTGTTCCACTGCTCGGTTTGCCTGGCGGAACTGGCCGTCGGCATCGGCAGCCGGCCTCCGGACTCACCCGACTGGCACCGGGTGCGCGATCACTACCGGGACGTCATCGACAGCATTCCCGACAACCGAATCCTGACGCCGACCAACGGCACCTGGAACGAGGCCGGCGTGATCACCGGAACGCTTGCCAGGATCCAGGGGTTGCAACCGCAGCAGCGGAAGGACCTGCTGAACGACGCCCTCATCCATCTCACCGCCGCCCGCGTCGGCCTGCCGGTTCTGACCTCGAACCGCGGTGACTTCGACCTGATCCAGCAGATCGCGGCCTGCGGAGAGTTCATCCTCTATGATACGGTAAACCCCGGAGCCTGACCGGCGACGGTTCCGCGACCCGAGCATCCACCAGCCAATCGCCCCAGCCCATGTTCCGCAAGTTCGTCTACCTCCTTGCCCTGGCCCGTGAGCAGCATTTCGGCCGGGCGGCGGAGGCGTGCCATGTGTCGCAGCCCACCCTGTCCAACGCCATCCGGCAGTTGGAGGAGGATCTGCAGGTGCCCATCGTGGAGCGCGGGCAGAAGTTCGGCGGCTTCACGCCGGAAGGGCTGAAGGTGCTGGAATACGCCCGCCGCATCCTGGCCGAGCGCGACGGGCTGCGCCAGGAGCTGGCGGCGCTGGCGGAGGGGGTGTCGGGACACTTGCGCATCGGCGCCATCCCGACGGCACTGCCCGCCGTCACCCCGCTGCTGGCGCGTTTCGGGGAGCGGTTCCCGCAGATCCGCGCCAGCGTCAGCTCGCACAGCTCGCGCGACATCCAGCGGGAGCTGGACGAGTTCTCGCTGGACGCCGCGGTCACCTATCTCGACAACGAGCCGCTGAACAACGTCCGCATGGTGCCGCTCTATTCGGAGCGCTACTACCTGCTGGCCCCACGCGCGATGCTGGCCGGGATCGTGCCGGAGGGGACGGAGCGGGTGTCGTGGGGGGCCGCGTCGGCGCTGCGGCTCTGCCTGCTGACGCCGGACATGCAGAACCGCCGCATCGCCGACAGCGCCTTCCGCATGGCCGGACGGACGGTGGAGCCGGCGATCGAGACCAACTCCATCATCACGCTGCATACCGCGGCGCGCTACGGCACCTGCGCCAGCGTGGTGCCGGGGCTGCTGCTGACGGTGGTGTCGCCGCACCCCGATCTGCTGCTGCTGCCGCTGACCGAGCCCGACCTGACCTATGTGGTTGGCGTCGCCTACGCCGACCGCGAGCCGCCGGCCCCGCTGTCAAAGGCGCTCGCCACCGTGGCGGGGGACGAGGCGGTGACCGGCCGCATCGCCGCCGCGGTCGCCGGGGCGCTGGCGGCCTGGACACGGGCCGCTCTGCCGCCGTGATAGCCAAAAGCTATCATGAGATGGGAATAAGAAATTTGCGGCGGCCCGCGTGATCCGCCAAGCTGACTGTGGAGCGTAGCAACAGATGGCGGCCCGCGGTGGCGGGTCGCGGAGGAGGAGACCGTGAACGGCCGAGCGGAATGGAACGCCCAGCGCGCGCAGGCGATCATCGACGGAAACCGGCATCTGCGCGGCGCGCTGCTGCCCATCCTGCACGCCCTTCAGGAGGAGTTCGGCTGCATCGACGAGGCGGCGGTGCCCATGCTGGCCCGCTCCATGAACCTGTCGCGGGCCGACGTGCACGGGGTCATCTCCTTCTACCACGATTTCCGGCGCGAGCGGCCGGGCCGCCACACCATCAAGGTCTGCCGGGCGGAAGCCTGCCAGGCGTCCGGCTGCGACAGCCTGATCGGGCACATCGAGCGCAGTCTGGGTGTTGAGATGCATGGGACCACCGACGACGGCGCCTTCACGCTGGAGCCGGTCTTTTGCCTCGGCAACTGCGCGCTCGGCCCCGCCGCCATGATCGACGGCGACCTGCACGGCCGCGTCACGCCCGCGCGTTTCGACGCGCTGGTGGCCGAAACCCTGGCTTCGGAGAACCCGCAATGACCGTCACCATCTATGTGCCGCGCGACGCCGCCGCGCTGTCCGTGGGGGCCGACGCCGTCGCCCGCGCCATCCAGGCCGAGGCGGAGCGCCGCGGCGAGGCGGTCGCCATCGTGCGCAACGGCTCCCGCGGGATGCTGTGGCTGGAGCCGCTGGTGGAGGTGGCGACCGCCGACCGCGGCCGGGTGGCCTATGGCCCGGTGACGCCGGAGGATGTGCCCGGCCTGTTCGACGGCGGGCTGCTGTGCGGGGCCGAGCATCCGCTGTGCCACGGGTCGACGGAGGAAATCCCCTATCTCGCCAAGCAGGAGCGGCTGACCTTCGCCCGCTGCGGCGTCATCGACCCGCTGTCGGTGGCCGATTACCGCGCGCATGGCGGCTTCCGCGGGCTGGACAACGCGCTGACCATGACGCCCGATCAGATCGTCGCGGCGGTCACCGAATCCGGCCTGCGCGGCCGCGGCGGCGCCGGCTTCCCGACCGGCATAAAGTGGAAGACGGTGCTGGACGCCAAGGCCGACGAGAAGTTCGTCTGCTGCAACGCCGACGAGGGCGACAGCGGCACCTTCGCCGACCGCATGATCATCGAGGGCGACCCCTTCTGCCTGATCGAGGGCATGACCATCGCCGGCATCGCGGTGGGTGCCACGCACGGCTTCGTCTACATGCGCAGCGAATACCCGCACGCGACCGAGACGCTGCGCGAGGCGATCCGGCTGGCCTACGAGCAGGACTGGCTGGGCGACAACATCCACGGCAGCCATTACACCTTCCATCTGGAGGTCCGCGTCGGGGCCGGCGCCTACATCTGCGGCGAGGAGACCTCCATGCTGGAAAGCCTGGAGGGCAAGCGCGGCATCGTCCGCGCCAAGCCGCCGCTGCCGGCGCTGGAGGGGCTGTTCGGCAAGCCGACCGTGGTCAACAACGTGCTGTCGCTGACCTCGATCCCGGTGATCCTGGACAAGGGCGCCAGCTATTACCGCGACTTCGGGGTCGGGCGCTCGCGCGGCACCCTGCCCTTCCAGCTCGCCGGCAACATCCGTCACGGCGGCATCGTGGAGAAGGCCTTCGGCATCACCCTGCACGAGCTGCTCTATGATTTCGGCGGCGGCACCCTGACCGGGCGGCCGATCCGCGCGGTGCAGGTGGGCGGGCCGCTCGGCGCCTATCTGCCACCGGCGCAGTTCAACACGCCCAAATGCTACGAGGAGTTCGCCAAGCTGGAGGCGATGGTCGGGCATGGCGGCGTGGTGGTGTTCGACGACACGGTCGACATGGCTCGCCAAGCCCGCTTCGCCATGGAGTTCTGCGCCGCGGAGTCCTGCGGCAAGTGCACCCCCTGCCGCATCGGCTCGACGCGTGGGGTGGAGGTGATCGACCGCATCATCGCCGGCCAGAACGTCCACAAGAATTTGAGCCTGCTGACCGACCTCTGTGAGGTCATGGTGGACGGCTCACTGTGCGCCATGGGCGGCATGACCCCCTACCCCGTGCGCAGCGCCATGAAGCATTTCCCCGAGGATTTCCTGCGCGCCGCCGGCCCCAGCGCCATCGCGGCCGAGTGACCGGACCGGGAGGAGAAGAGACATGACCCTGATCGTCGAGACCGACTACGGCACCCCGGCCCGCGTTTCCGAGACTTTGGTGACGCTGGAGATCGACGGCACCGCCGTTTCCGTGCCTGCCGGGACCTCGGTGATGCGCGCGGCGATGGACGCCGGCATCACCGTGCCCAAGCTGTGCGCCACCGACAGCCTGGAGCCCTTCGGCTCCTGCCGGCTATGCATGGTGGAGATCGAGGGCCGCCGCGGCACCCCCGCCTCCTGCACCACGCCGGTGGCACCGGGCATGAAGGTGTGGACCCAGACCGACCGTCTCGCCAAGCTGCGCCGCGGGGTGATGGAGCTCTACATCTCCGACCACCCGCTGGACTGCCTGACCTGCTCCGCCAACGGCGACTGCGAATTGCAGGACATGGCCGGTGCCGTGGGCCTGCGCGAGGTGCGCTACGGCTTCGACGGCGAGAACCACATCAAGGCGCCGAAGGACGAGAGCAACCCCTACTTCACCTTCGACGCCAGCAAATGCATCGTCTGCTCGCGCTGCGTGCGCGCCTGCCAGGAGACGCAGGGCACCTTCGCGCTGACCATCAGCGGCCGCGGCTTCGACAGCAAGGTGTCGCCGGGTGCCCTTGAGAGCTTCATGGACAGCGAGTGCGTGTCCTGCGGCGCCTGCGTCCAGGCCTGTCCGACCGCGACCTTGATGGAGAAGTCGGTCATCGAGATCGGCCAGCCCGAGCACAGCGTGGTCACCACCTGCGCCTATTGCGGCGTGGGCTGCTCCTTCAAGGCGGAGATGCGTGGCACCACGGTGGTGCGCATGGTCCCCTACGCCGACGGCGGCGCCAACGAGGGGCATTCCTGCGTCAAGGGCCGCTTCGCCTGGGGCTACGCCACCCACAAGGACCGCGTCACCACACCGATGGTGCGCGACACGATCACCGACCCCTGGCGGGCGGTGTCGTGGGAGGAGGCGATCGGCTTCGCCGCCAAGCGCCTGAAGGAGGTGCAGGCCAAATACGGCCGCGGCTCCATCGGCGGCATCACCTCCTCCCGTTGCACGAACGAGGAGGTGTATGTCGTCCAGAAGATGATCCGCGCCGCCTTCGGCAACAACAACGTCGACACCTGCGCCCGTGTCTGCCATTCGCCGACCGGTTACGGCCTGAAGCAGACCTTCGGCACCTCGGCCGGCACGCAGGACTTCAAGAGCGTCGAGAAGTCCGACGTCATCCTGCTGATCGGCGCCAACCCCACCGACGGGCACCCGGTTTTCGGCTCGCGCATGAAGAAGCGGCTGCGCAAGGGGGCCAAGCTGATCGTCGTCGATCCGCGGCGCATCGACCTCGTCCGCAGCCCGCACATCGAGGCGCAGCACCATCTGCCGCTCCAGCCCGGCACCAACGTGGCCGTGCTGAACGCGATGGCCCATGTGGTGGCGACCGAGGGGCTGATCGACCGCGCCTTCGTCGAAGCCTATTGCGACCCGGTCGAGTTCGGCCGCTGGGAGGCCTTCATCCGCGAACCGCGCCACGCGCCGGAGGCGGTGGAAGCCGCGACCGGCGTGCCGGCGGCCGAGGTCCGCGCCGCCGCCCGGCTGTTCGCCACCGGCGGCAACGCCGCGATCTATTACGGGCTGGGGGTGACCGAGCACAGCCAGGGCTCCACCACCGTGATGGCGATGGCCAACCTCGCCATGGCGACCGGCAACATCGGCCGCGAGGGGGTGGGCGTGAACCCGCTGCGCGGGCAGAACAACGTGCAGGGCTCCTGCGACATGGGCAGCTTCCCGCACGAGTTCACGGGCTACCGCCACGTGTCGGACGACACGGTGCGGCAGATGTTCGAGACGGTGTGGAACGCACCGCTCGATCCGGAGCCGGGGCTGCGCATCCCCAACATGTTCGATGCCGCGATATCCGGCACCTTCATGGGCCTGTTCGTGCAGGGCGAGGACATCGCCCAGTCCGACCCCAACACCAACCACGTCACCGCGGCCCTGTCGGCCATGGAGATCGTCATCGTCCAGGACCTGTTCCTGAACGAGACGGCGGCCTTCGCCCATGTCTTCCTGCCCGGCACCAGCTTCCTGGAGAAGGACGGCACCTTCACCAACGCCGAGCGGCGCATCAACCGCGTGCGGTCGGTGATGCCGTCCAAGACCGGCAAGCAGGAATGGCAGGTGGTGGCGGAGCTGGCCTCGGCGCTGGGCTACCCCATGCACTACGACCACGCCTCGCAGATCATGGACGAGATCGCCCGCGTCACCCCGACCTTCCGCGGCGTCAGCTTCGCCAAGATCGACGAGATGGGCAGCGTGCAGTGGCCCTGCAACGAGGCCGCCCCGGACGGCACGCCGATCATGCACATCGGCGGCTTCGTGCGCGGCCAGGGCCGTTTCATGGTCACCGAGTTCATCGCGACGGAGGAGCGGACCTCCCGCTACTACCCGCTGATCCTGACCACGGGCCGCATCCTCAGCCACTACAACGTCGGCGCCCAGACCCGCCGCACCGCCAACGTCGCGTGGCACCCGGAGGACATCCTGGAGATCCACCCGCACGACGCCGAGCAGCGCGGCATCAACGACGGGGACTTCATCTCGCTGGCCAGCCGCATCGGCGCCACCACGCTGCGCGCGATGGTGTCGGAGCGGATGCAGCCGGGTGTCGTCTACACCACCTTCCATCACCCGGTGACCGGGGCCAACGTGGTGACCACCGACAATTCGGACTGGGCCACCAACTGCCCCGAATACAAGGTGACGGCGGTGCAGGTGACGCGCAGCAACCTGCCCTCGGACTGGCAGCGGGAATACGACCGCCTCCAGACCGAGCACAAGCGCATCGCCCGGGTCGAGGCGGCGGAGTAAGGGGAGGCACCGATGCACGCCGCCACCCGCCGCCACCACAGCGACCCGCCGATGCCCGCCACCTCCGTTCCGGTGGTGGGCAGCCGCTCCCCCTCGGGCGGGGACGACGACGTGCTGTGGATGGTGGCGGAGGAGGTGCCGGTCGCCTTCGAGTACAACGGCCGCGCTCACGCGGTGATGATGGCCACCCCCGCCGATCTTGAAGACTTCGCGCTCGGCTTCAGCCTGTGCGAGGAGATCGTCGGGGAACCGGAGCACATCGAGGGCGTGACCGTGCGGGCGGTGGACGGCGGGGTGGTGCTCGACATCCGGGTGGACCCGGTGCGGCTGCTGCGCGGCTCGCTGCGCCAGCGGTCGATGGAGGGGCGCAGCGGCTGCGGCCTGTGCGGGGTGGAAAGCCTCGCCAACGCCGTGCGCACGCCCCGCCGCGTTACCCCGGGGTTTGAAGCGTCGGCCGGGGCGGTGGTGGCGGCCTTCGCCGCCCTGCCCGACCACCAGCCCATCGGCCGCGCCAACCGCTCCGTCCACGCCGCGGCCTGGTGCGACCCGACGGGACGCATCCTGCTGGCGCGCGAGGATGTCGGCCGCCACAACGCGCTCGACAAGCTGGCGGGTGCTTTGGCCGCGACCGGCACCGACACCGCCGGCGGCTTCGCCCTGATGAGCAGCCGTTGCAGCTTCGAGCTGGTGCAGAAGGCCGCCGCCATCGGCATCCCGATGCTGGCGACCATCTCCGCCCCCACCGCGCTGGCCTTGACGCTGGCCCGCGACGCCGGAATGATGCTGGCGTGCCGCGCGCCGGGCGGGGCCGTGTTCTTCCGGTAAACCGACCCAACGGAGCAGACCGATGAAATCCGACGCCATCGTGCGCATGGCGAACCAGATCGCCTCATTCTTCGCCGCCTACCCGCGCGAGCAGGCGGTGACCGAGACGGCGGCCCACATCCGCAGCTTCTGGGACCCGCGCATGCGCGCCCAGCTCCAGGCGCATCTGGAGGCCGGCGGAGACGGCCTCGACCCCATCGTGCGCGAGGCGGCGGAGACGCTGCGGCCGGCGCCGGTCAGCCCTTAAAGCCGTCAGCCCGTAAAGAACCCCACCAGCGCCTCCGCCGTCTCCCGCGGCGACTCCTCCGGCAGGAAATGGCCGCCGGGCAGCGCCGCAGCGGTGAGGTCGGGGGCGTAGGCGCGCCAGATGGCGGCGACGTCGTCGTAGCTGCGTCCGACGACGCTCGCCCGGCCCCACAATGCCAGCAGCGGGCAGGCCACCTTGCGGCCGGCGGCGCGGTCCTCGAGGTCGTGGACGAGGTCGATGGACGCGGCGGCGCGGTAGTCCTCGCACATGCAGTGCACCGCGGCCGGATCGCGGAAGGCGCGCAGATACTCGGCAAGGGCGGCGTCGTCGAACACCCCGGCGTTGGCCCCGCCCGAGCCGATGGAGCCCAGCGCCCGGCGCAGGTAGAAGGCGGCGTCCAGCCCGATCAGATGCTCCGGCAGGCCCCCGGGCTGGATCAGGAAGAACCAGTGGTAGTAGGCGGTCGCCATCGCCTGGTCCAGCCGCTCGAACACCTCCACCGTCGGCACGATGTCGATCACCGCGGCGCGAAGCACGCGGTCGGGATGGTCGAGCGCCATGCGGTGGGTGACGCGGGCGCCGCGGTCGTGGCCGGCCACGAAGAAGCGCTCGTGGCCCAGCGCCCGCATCACCTCCACCTGATCCTGCGCCATGGCGCGCTTGGAGTGGTTGGCGTGCAGGGGATCGCCGGGCAGCCGCTCCGAGCGGCCGTAGCCACGCAGGTCCGTCGCCACCACGGTGAAGCGCCGGGCCAGCTCGGGCGCCACCCGGTGCCACATCGCGTGGCTCTGCGGAAAGCCGTGCAGAAGCAGCAGCGGCGGGCCGCTTCCGCCGACGCAGGCGTGGATCTCCGCCCCGCTGGTGACGATCCGGCGTTCCGCGAATCCGCTCAGCATATGACCTGACCCCCCATCCCTCTTTTGGACAATGACCATTGCGTCGCTTCCGCTTGGGAAACCGACGCGGCCCCTCGTGCGTTCCTTGTGCGCTTCATCCCAACGGTCGAGAGGGTCCGATCATGAACATCCTGCAGAAGCTCGTCATCCTCGGTTTCCTGGGCGCGATGCTGACCGCGTGCAACACCGTCGAAGGCGTGGGCGAGGACGTCCAGGCCGGCGGTCGCGCCGTCGAGCGCAGCGCCGACAGCGTCCAGAAGAAGATGTGACGGAGCCCGTGCCGCTTGAAGGGGGTGCTTGCCTCCCACCCCCTTCACGGCATCGGGTGACGCACGCCCAAGACCGGCCACCGGCGCCGGTTCCCGCCGCAAGATCGTGAGCGGGACTTACCCAGTCCGCGCCCCCTAGGTTACCGTTATCCGACGACACCCGCGGGGAGCGACGACCATGAAACTTCCGGCTTCGCCCTTCACCACAACCGACTGGTCGCAGGTTCCGGCGACCGAGCATCCCGGCGAGACCGGGGTGGCGCTGTGGCGGACCATCACCATCGGCGACCTGCGGGTCCGCGTCGTGGAGTATTCGCCGGGATATCTGGCCGATCACTGGTGCGACCGCGGCCATGTCCTGTATGTGCTGGACGGGGAACTGGAAACGGAACTCAAGGACGGCCGGCGCTTCGTGCTGTCCGCGGGCATGAGCTACCAGGTGTCCGACTTCGGCGACTCCCCCCATCGCTCCGCCACCCGCAACGGGGCCAGGCTGTTCATCGTGGATTGATCGAGCACGGGCCCGGCATCCCGTCCCGACCGCAACCGCGCCCGGCCGACGACCAGCGCCTTCAGCCCGCGCGGGATCCGGGTTCGCTCACCCCACCGCACCGCGATTCCCGCCGCTTGGCATTCCGCCGCGATCTCGCGGCCATTCTCGTAGCGGTGCTGGTCGAGCAGCGTCCAGCCGTCCAGCCGCCGGTAATCGAACGGGCGGCCCTCGGCGAAGTCGCGGAATCCTTCGAAGAATTTCGGGTGCAGCAGCACCGGCCGCGCCCGGCTCCAGGAGCGCGCGCCGACGATCTGGTTGTTGGTGGCGCCGGCCATCGCCCGCCCGGTCATTGCAGGGTTCCACCGCCGGCCAGCGGCGTGTCGCGCACTGCGTCGCGCAGGCGGTCCAGCATGCCCGACATGGCCAGCGGACCGTGCAGCCGGGTCAGCCGGTCCACCGCCTCGATCATCATCGCCATGGCGAGGACGGGTTCGGACAAGTCGCGGTCGCTGCCCTCCCGCCACAGGTCGCGGACCATGGCGAGGGCCGGTGCGAGATCGTCCGGCGGTAGGGAGTCGGTGTCGGTCATGGTCGGACCCGAAGGGTTGTCGTGTGAATAGTTACGTTATAACGTAACTTCTAACCGACGCTCCAGAGGGAAAGAGACCATGCCCGCCATTCCCGTCACGGTGCTGACCGGCTATCTCGGCGCCGGCAAGACCACCCTGCTGAACCGCATCCTGTCGGAGCCGCACGGCAAGCGCTTCGCCGTCATCGTCAACGAGTTTGGGGAGATCGGGATCGACAACGACCTCGTCGTCGGCGCGGACGAGGAGGTGTTCGAGATGAACAACGGCTGCATCTGCTGCACCGTGCGCGGCGACCTGATCCGCATCATCGGCGGCCTGCTGAAGCGCAAGGGCGGCTTCGACGGAATCATCATCGAAACCACCGGGCTGGCCGACCCCGCCCCGGTGGCCCAGACCTTTTTTGTCGACCCGGAGGTGGCCGAGCGCACCCGGCTCGACGCCATCGTCACCGTGGTGGATGCCCGCCACATCGCCCAGCGCCTCGCCGACAGCCACGAGGCGGAGGAGCAGGTGGCCTTCGCCGACGTGATCCTGCTGAACAAGACCGACCTCGCGGACGCCGACGCGCTGGACGCCGTGGAGCGCCGTCTGCGCTCCATGAATCCCTTCGCCCGCATCCTGCGCACCGAGCGCTGCGCCGTCGGGCTGGACGATGTGCTGGGCATCGGCGCCTTCGATCTCGACCGCGTGCTGGCGGCGGAGCCCGGCTTCCTCGGCGAGGACGACCACGAGCACGACCAGACCGTGACCAGCGTGTCGCTGGCGGAGGCCCGGCCGCTCGACCCCGCTGCCTTCGAGCTGTGGTTCCGCACGCTGATCCAGCTCAAGGGCGTGGATTTGCTGCGCTACAAAGGCATCCTGGCCTTCGCGGGCAGCGACCGGCGCACCGTGGTGCAAGGCGTGCACATGCTGAGCGACAGCGCCAATCTCGGGCTGTGGCAGGATGGCGCCGAGCGGGTCAGCCGCTTCGTGCTGATCGGCCGCAAGCTCGACGCCGACGCCCTGAAGGCCGGCTTCGCCGACTGCGCCGCGCGATGAGTCCATCCCCCGAACGCCGGTGGGAGACCGGCGCCCATGTGGTGGCGATCGCCGTCAACCGCGACGGCAGCCACGCCGCCGCCGCACTTGGCGACGGCACGGTGTGGATGATCGGGCTGGCGGAGGCCGGCGGCGAACCGGCGGCCGTGCCGGTCCACGACGGCGCCTGCCTGGCGCTCGCCCGCGACATCGACGGCGGCGGCTTCCTGACCGGCGGCGACGACGGCCGGCTGCGGCGGATCGTACCGGGCGCCGAACCGGTCACGCTGGCGACCGCGCCGGGCCGCTGGATCGAGCACATCGACAGCCACCCCCGTGCCCGGCTGCGCGCCTATGGCGCCGGCAAGCGGGTGCACCGGATCGGTGCCGACGGGCAGCCCGACGGGCCGGTGCTGGAGCATCCCAGCACCGTCGGCGGGCTGGCCTTCGCGCCGGGCGGCCAGCGGCTGGCGGTCGCCCATTACGGCGGCGTCAGCCTGTGGTGGCTGAGGGGTGCGGTGGAGCCGGTGCGACTGGATTGGAAGGGCTCGCATCTGGGCGTGCTCTGGCACCCCGAGGGCACCCACCTGATCACCCTGCTGCAGGAATCCGGGCTGCACGGTTGGCGGTTGAAGGACCGGGCCGAGATGCGCATGGGCGGCTACCCGACCAAGGTGCGCTCCTTCGGCTGGACCACGGCCGCGCGTTTCCTCGTCACGGGCGGGGCCGACTGCGCGGTGTGCTGGCCCTTCACCGGCGGCGGCCCCTGGGACAAGCGCCCGCTGGAGCTGGCCGCGGGGGCCGCCGATCTGGTCACGGTGGTGGCCCCGCACCCCACCTCGCCCTTCGTGGCCGCCGGCTGCGGCGACGGTCTGGTGCTGCTGGCCGCGCTCGACGGATCGCCGCCGGCCGGCGTGGCGCCCGCGGGCGGCTCCGCGGTCACCGCCATGGTGTGGAGCGGCGACGGCCGGCACCTGCTCTACGGCACGGAAGCCGGGCGCCTGTGCCACATCGCGCTGCCGGAACGGGCGGGGAAAAGGCCGGGCTGAGGATCAGCCGGCCATCCGCTTGATGGTGTTGGTGGTGCTCTGCCCGGCGACCAGCTCGGCCAGCATCACCTTGCCGCCGTAGCTGTGCACGAAATCGGCGCCCACCACCTGATCGACACGGTAGTCGGCACCCTTCACCAGCACGTCCGGGCGGACCGCGCGGATCAGCGTTTCCGGCGTGTCCTCGCCGAAGATCACCACCAGATCGACCGACGACAGGGAGGCGAGCACGGTGGCGCGCGCCGTTTCCGCCTGCACCGGCCGGGTCGGCCCCTTCAGCCGCTGCACGGACTCGTCGCTGTTCAGCCCGACCACCAGCACGTCGCAGGCAGCCCGCGCCTGGGTCAGCAGCGAGATGTGGCCAGGGTGCAGCAGGTCGAAACAGCCGTTGGTGAAGCCCACCCGCTTGCCGCGCAGGCGCCAGCGCTCCGCGCACTCCACCGCCTCGGCCAGCGTGGCGACCTTGCGCTCGCCATGGCGCCACTGCTGCTCGTGCAGCGTCTCCAGAAGCTCGGGTGCGCGCACCACCGCGGTGCCGACCTTGCCGACCACGATGCCGGCGGCGAGGTTGGCGAGCCGCGCGGCGTCGGCCAGTTCCACCCCGGTGGCGAGCGCCGTGGTCAGGGCCGCGACCGCGGTGTCGCCGGCCCCCGACACGTCGAACACCTCCCGCGCCTCGGCCGGCAGATGGGCCACCGCACCGCCGCCGGTCACCACCGACATGCCGCGCTCGCTGCGCGTGGCGACCACCGCGCCCAGCCCGCAGCTCTCGATCAGATGGCGGCAGGCGGCGGTGACGTCGGCGTCGTCGTCGGCCGGCATGCCGGTCGCCTGCATCAGCTCCTTGCGGTTGGGCGTCACCACCCCGGCGCCGCGGTAGCGGCGGTAGTCGGAGCCCTTGGGATCGACCACCACCGGCAGCCCCGCCTCGCGCGCGGCGGCGATCAGAGCCGCGGTCAGCTCGGATGCGAGCACGCCCTTGCCGTAGTCGGACAGGATCATGGCGCCGACACCGGGCAGCACCGCCCGCACCGCCGCCAGCACCGCCTCGGCCGAGGCCGACGCGATGGGGATCACCGTCTCCGCGTCGGCGCGCAGGAGCTGCTGGCGGCCGGCGATGAAGCGGGTCTTCTCCGTGGTCTGGCGGCCCGGCTCCACCACCACGCCGCCGGCGTCGCCCGTGGTCTCCGCCACCAGCCGGCGCAGCTCGGCACCCGCCGCGTCGTTGCCGACCACCGACACGAAGCGGCAGGCGGCCCCCAGCGCCAGCACGTTGGCGGCGACATTGCCGGCCCCGCCGAGCATGGCCGTCTCCCGCTCGATCCGCAGCACGGGGATCGGCGCTTCGGGCGAGACGCGGTCGACCGACCCGTAGACGAAGCGGTCGAGCATGACGTCGCCGACGCACAGCACGGTGGCGTCGGCGAGCTTTTCGATGTGGCGGGCAAGGTCGCTCATGGGACTCCTCATAGCAACCTTGCGCCGGGAGCGCCAGTGACGCGGCGGGGATCTCCGTGGCTACCCCGAAGGTTGCTGCGATGCAGCATCGAGCATCACGCGCCCCATCACGCCCCCCATCACGCGACGGTGATCCCCCTCACGGCAAGGTGAGTGGCGGGTGAGCGGGTGCGGCTGTTTCACTGCCCGCAGGCCATTCCCGCCACCGGACCCGCGATGACCGCCGTGCACCACCACGCCGAACCACCCGATGCCGACACGAGGCCCCGTCCCGGATGGCGGCGGCTCTGGCCGCTGGCGGTGCTGGCGGCGGGGCTCGCGCTGTTCATGACGATGGATCTCGGCCGCTTCGTCAGCCTGTCGGCGCTGGGTGAGCACCGCGCGGACCTTGCCGGCTTCGTGGCCGACCATGGCGCTCTGGCCGCCGCCGCCTATGTCGCCGCCTACGCCGCGGCGGTCGCCTTCTCGATCCCGGGGGCGGTGGTGCTGACGCTGGCCGGCGGCTTCCTCTTCGGCACGGCGGCGGCCTCGGTCTACACGGTGGCCGGGGCGACGGCGGGGGCGGTCGCGGTGTTCCTGGCGGCGCGTTCGGCACTGGGCGGGCTGCTGCGGGAGCGGGCGGGGCCGTGGGTGGCGCGGCTGGAGAGCGGCTTCCGCGAGAACGCCTTCAGCTATCTGCTGGTCCTGCGGCTGGTGCCGCTGTTCCCCTTCTGGCTGGTCAACCTGGTGCCGGCGGTGCTGGGCGTGCCGCTCGGCACCTACGCGGCGGCGACGCTGCTGGGGATCGTGCCGGGGGTGGTGGTCTATGCCGGGGTCGGCAGCGGGCTGGGCGCGGTGCTGGACGCCGGCGGCACGCCGGACCTGGGGGTGCTGCTGTCGGCGGAGGTGGTGCTGCCGCTGGCCGGGCTGGGGCTGCTGGCGCTGCTGCCGGTGGCGGTCAAGGCATGGAGGGCACGGCGGTGGACGGCGGGATCCGGTGCGACCTCTGCGTGATCGGGGCGGGCTCCGGCGGGCTGTCGGTGGCGGCGGGTGCGGCGCAGATGGGGGCGTCGGTCGTGCTGGTGGAGCGCGGCGCCATGGGGGGGGATTGCCTGAACACCGGCTGCGTGCCGTCCAAGGCGCTGCTGGCCGCGGCGAAGGCCGCGCACGGGGTGTGGAAGGCGGCGCGGTTCGGCGTGGAGGCTCCCGACCCCGCCATCGACCACGAGCTCGTGCACGCCCATGTCCGCGGCACCATCGACGCCATCGCGCCGCACGACAGCCAGGACCGGTTCGAGCGGCTGGGCGTGCGTGTCATCCGCGCCAACGCCCGCTTCACCGGCCCCGAGACGCTGGTGGCGGACGGCACGGCCGTGCGCGCCCGCCGCTTCGTGTTGGCGACCGGCTCGCGCGCCGCCGTGCCGCCGGTCCCCGGTCTGGACGCCGTGCCCTACCTGACCAACGAGACGCTGTTCGAGGCGCCACGCGCCATCGGCCATCTGATCGTGCTGGGCGGCGGGCCGATCGGGGTGGAGATGGCGCAGGCCCACCGCCGGCTGGGTGCCCGGGTGACGCTGATACAGAAGGGCAGCATCCTGCCCAAGGACGACCCGGAGCTGGTTGCCGTCGTCCGCCGCCATCTGGTTGCGGAGGGCATCGACCTGCGCGAGGGCACCGGCGTCGCGCGCGTGTCCGGCACCGTGACCGCCGTGCTGGACGACGGCTCGACGGTGGAGGGCACGCATCTGCTGGTCGCCGCCGGCCGGCGGGCGAATGTGGAGGATCTGGGACTGGACGCGGCGGGGGTGGCGCTGGCGAAGAACGGCGTGGTCACCGACGCGCGGCTGCGCACCACCAACCGGCGGATCTTCGCGGTGGGCGACGTGGCCGGCGGGCCGCAATTCACCCACGTCGCCGGCTACCACGCCGGCATCGTCATCCGCAACGCGCTGTTCCGCCTGCCGGCCAAGGTGAACTACGACGCGCTGCCCTGGGTCACCTACAGCGACCCGGAGCTGGCGCAGGTCGGCCTCACCGAGGCCATGGCGCGCGAGCGGCACGGGGAAATCCGCCTGCTGCGCGCCCCCTTCGCGGAGAGCGACCGCGCGCGGGCGGAGGCGCGGACGGACGGGCTGGTGAAGCTGGTGCTGTCGCGCCGCGGCCGGGTGCTCGGGGCCTCCATCGTCGGGGCCCACGCCGGAGAGCAGATCGCGCTGTGGGCGCTCGCCGTGTCGAAGCGGCTGCATGTCGGGGCCGTGGCCGGGCTGACCCTCCCCTACCCCACCCTGGCGGAGACGGGCAAACGGGCGGCCGGCGGCTGGTACACGCCGTCGCTGTTCGGTGAGCGGACGCGGCGGCTGGTGCGCTTCCTGGCCCGCTTCGGGTGAGGCGGCTACCGCGGGCGGAGCGGTTGCCCTACACTCCCGCCCGTCCGTCCACCACCCACGCGTCCCCCATGCGCCCTTCGCCCGTGTCCCGAAGCCTGTCGGCCAAGCTGCTGCTGCTGACGGTGCTGTTCGTCATGCTGGCGGAGGTGCTGATCTACACCCCGTCGATCGCGCGCTTCCGGCTGGCCTATTTGCAGGAGAAGCTGGCCTCGGCCCATCTGGCCGCCCTGTCGGTGGAGGCCGCCCCCGACCTGATGGTCAACAAGGCGCTGCAACGCAAGCTGCTCGACCACGTCGGCGCCCACATGATCGACCTGATCCAGCCCGACGCACGCGTCTACATGCTGTCGTCGGCCATGCCGCCGCGGGTCGATACCACGGTGGATCTGCGCACCGCGGGCACGGCGGACATGATCCTCGACGCCTTCGCCGCCCTGTTCCGGCGCGGGGACCGGGTGATCCGCGTGGTCGACCGCTCCCCCCGCGACCCGGAGCTGCGGGTGGAGCTGGTGATGGACGAGCGGCCGATGATCGCGGCCATGCACGACTTCTCCGGCCGCATCCTGGGGTTGTCCATCGTCATCTCGCTGATCACCGCGGGGCTGGTCTTCCTGTCGCTGAACGGGCTGTTCGTGCGGCCCCTGCGCCGGCTGACCCAGGCCATCGTGGAGTTCAGCCGCGATCCGGAGAACGCCGCCCGCACCCTGACGCCCGAGCGTCGCACCGACGAGCTGGGGGTCGCCCAGCGCGAACTCGCCGCCATGCAGGACGCGCTCAGCACCGCGCTGCGCCAGCGCGAGCGGCTGGCCGCACTCGGCACCGCGGTCGCCAAGATCAACCACGACCTGCGCGCCATCCTGTCCACCGCCGCCCTGCTGTCCGAGCATCTGGGCGAAAGCGCGGACCCGGAAGTGCGGCGGGTGACGCCGCGGCTGATGGCCTCCATCGACCGGGCGGTGGAGCTGTGCGGGCAAACCCTGTCCTACACCCAGGACGGTGTGCTGCCGCTCGACTGCCGCCCGGTGGATCTGGCGGCCCTGGTGGAGGAGGTCGGGCCGCAGGTGCTGGCCGCGCTGCGCCCCGACGGCCAGCGGGTGGAGGCGGCGTGGGAGAACCGGGTGCCGCCCGGCCTCCACGTGCCGGCCGACCGCGGGCAGCTCGCCCGCGCGCTCGCCAACCTCGGCCGCAACGCGGTGCAGGCGGGCGCCGAGCGGGTGACGGTGTCGGCCGAGGCGACGGAGGGGCGGGTGCTGCTGACGGTGGCCGACGACGGCCCCGGCCTGCCGCCCCGCGCCCAGGCCAACCTGTTCCAGCCCTTCGCCGGCTCCGCGCGG
>OFDN01000208.1_pt1 | contig 56187 bp, 50 predicted proteins | sample 1520971 | NCBI WGS metagenome assembly OFDN01 (sample SAMEA94257418, study PRJEB24077) | hot springs metagenome | biome: Aquatic biome; feature: Geographical feature; material: Water | place: India | collected 2012-06-12 | depth 5 m | reverse complement strand
CCCCCCCCCCCCCCCCCCCCCCCCCCCCCCCGCGCCCCCCCCCGGGGCCCCGCGGTTTTCGTTTGTGGCCCCGACTGCAGCCGCCGCCGAAAATGAGACTGTAGGGTAAATCGCGACACTCCCCGGTAACGGGGATTCGCGGCCTCCGCGGTAGCCTTCCATCCGTTCGAGAGGAAGGTGATGACAGCGATCCCTAGACAAAACGGGCAGGGGCAACACGGCCATGTCGGCCGCCCGGTCCCCCGGGTGGAGGACGCGGCGCTGCTGACCGGCAGCGCGCGCTACGCCGACGATCTGCCGGTGAAGCCGGGCACGCTGCACGCGGCGGTCCTGCGCTCCCCCCACGCGCACGCCGAGCTGCTGGGCCTGGACACCGCGGCGGCGCTGGCGGTGCCCGGCGTTGCCGCGGTGATCACGGGGGAGGAGGCGAAGCGCCTCTCCAGCCCCTTTCTGGTCGGCGTCAAGGCGCCGATGGAGCATTGGTGCCTGGCCGTCGACCGCGTGCGCTATGTCGGCGAGCCGGTGGCGGTGGTGCTGGCCGACAGCCGCTATGTGGCGGAGGACGCGCTGGACCGGATCGCGGCACGCTACCGCCCGCTGCCGCCCGTCATGTCCTTCGACCAGGCGCTCGACCCGGAGTCGGAGCCGCTGCACCCGGCGCTGGGCTCCAACCTCGTGAACCGGCGCGACTTCGCCTACGGCGACGTGGATGGCGCCTTCGCCGCGGCCGACCGCACCGTCTCCGTCGAGGTCGAGTTCCCGCGCAACGCCTGCACGCCGATGGAGTGCTTCGTCGTCCTCGCCGACTTCGACGCGGCCGAGGGCGGGTACGAGGTGTTGTCCAACTTCTCCGGCCCCTTCGCCGTGCACCCGGTGATGGCGCGCGCGCTGAAGGTGCCGGGATCGAAGCTGCGGCTGAAGTCGCCGCCCTGGTCCGGCGGCAGCTTCGGCAACAAGCAGGCGGTGTTCCCCTACATCGTGCTGATGGGCGTGTGCGCGCGGGCCACCGGCCGCCCGGTCAAATGGGTGGAGGACCGGCTGGAGCATCTGATGGCCGCCACCTCGGCGACAGCCCGTCGGATGGCGCTGGAGGCCGCGGTCGCCACGGACGGCCGGGTGCTGGCGCTGCGCATGGAGCAGACGGAGGATTGCGGCGCCTATCTCCGCGCACCCGAGCCGGCGTCTCTCTACCGCAACCACGGCAACCTGACCGGCGCCTACGACATCCCCAACCTGTCGGTGGTCAACCGCATCGTCCTGACCAACAAGACGCCGACCGGGCTGAACCGCGGCTTCGGCGGCGGGCAGCTCTATTTCGGGCTGGAGCGGCTGATGCACCGGGTGGCGGTGGAGCTGGGGCTCGACCCGCTGGACGTCATCCGCCGCAACCTCGTGCCCGCCACCGCCATGCCCTACGCCACCGCGTCGGGCGGCAGTCTCGACAGCGGCGATTTCCACGCCTGCCTGGAGGAGGCGGTGGAGCGCGGCGGCCTCGCGGCGCTGAAAGCGGTGCGCGACGCCGCACGCGCCGAGGGGCGCCTCTACGGCATCGGCTACGCCGCGGTGATAGAGCCGTCGGTGTCCAACATGGGCTACATCACCACCGTCCTGACCGCGGAGGAGCGACGCAAGGCGGGGCCGAAGAACGGGGCGCAGGCGTCGGCCACCGTGGCGGTCGATCCCACCGGCGGCGTCTCGGTCAGCGTGGACTCGGTGCCACAGGGCCAGGGGCACCGCACCGTGCTGGCCCAGGTGGCGGCCGACGTGTTCGGCCTGCCGATGGATCGGATCACCGTCGTCACCGACGTCGACACGGCCAAGGACGCCTGGTCCATCGCCGCCGGCAATTACTCCAGCCGCTTCGCCGGGGCCGTCGCCGGCACCGCACACCTGGCCGCCACCCGCCTGCGCGACCGCATGGCGAGGCTGGCGGCACCGCAGTTGAACGTCGCCGCCGAAGAGCTGGTCTTCGCCGGCGGCCGGGTGTACGCGGCCGGCAACCCGGACAACGCGCTGTCCTTCTCCCGCGTCGCCGCCGCCGGTCACTGGTCGCCCGGCACCCTGCCGGACGGGCAGGAGGCGGCGCTGCGCGAGACGGTGTTCTGGACGCCGGAGCCGCTGAAGGCCCCGACCGACGCCGACCACATCAACAGCTCCGCCTGCTACGGCTTCATCGTCGATTTCTGCGGGGTGGAGATCGACCGCGACACCGGCCGCGTGCGCATCGACACGTACGTCACCATGCACGACGCCGGCCGCATCCTGAACCCGCTGCTGGCCGAGGGGCAGATCCAGGGCGGTTTCGCCCACGCCGTGGGTGTCGCGCTGTACGAGGAGTACGCCTACGGCGACGACGGGCGTTTCCTGTCCGGCACCTTCGCCGACTACCTCGTGCCGACCGCCTGCGAGGTGCCGGTGCCGGTGATCCTGCACCGCGAATCCCCCTCCCCCGTCACCCCGCTGGGTGCCAAGGGCGTGGGCGAGGGGAATTGCATGAGCACGCCGGTCTGCCTCGCCAACGCGGTGGCCGACGCGCTGGGGGTGGAGACGGTGACGCTGCCGCTCATCCCCCACCGCATCGCCGCCCTGATCCATGGGGAGGAGCCGCCGCGCCCGGCCGGCTCCGCCGCCCCCACCCCGGTGCCTTCCGCCAAGGGCAAGCCCGGCGGTCGCGGCCTGACCGGCGAGGGAAGCCGCGCCGTGCCCGCCACCCCCGAACAGGTCTGGGCCATCCTGCTCGATCGGAAGGAGCTGGCGGCCCTGCTGCCCGGCTGCGAGGCGCTGGATCTCGTCGGCCCCAACGCCTACCGGGCGGAGGTGGTGGTCGGCGTCGGCCCGGTGCGCGGGCGCTATGTGGCGGAGGTGGCGCTGACCGATCTCGACCCGCCGCGGTCGCTCACGCTGTCCGGCAGCGGCAGCAGCGCGCTCGGCACCGGGCGCGGCAGCGGTCATGTGACGCTGGAACGGCACAGTGGCGAGGGGGGCGACGGCACGCTGGTCACCTACCGCTACACGGCGGAGGTCGGCGGCAAGGTGGCCGCGGTCGGCGGGCGCATGCTGGACAGCGCCGCCCGCCTGATCATCGGCCAGTTCTTCGACAGGCTGATCGCGCGGGCCGGCGGGCCGCAGGCCGCCCCCGAACGCCTGTCGCTGCTGGCGCGGCTGCTGCGCCGGCTGGGGATCCGCCCATGAAGCCCGCACCCTTCGACTATCTCCGCCCGGCCACGGTGGCCGAGGCGCTGGCCGCGCTCGCGGCGGGCGGCGACGACGCCCGGCCGATCGCCGGCGGGCAGTCGCTGATGCCGATGCTGAACATGCGGCTGGTCACCCCGCGCACGCTGATCGACCTGTCAGCATTGCCCGAACTGCGCCGGGTGGAGGTGGCGGAGGGCTGGCTGACGGTGGGCGCCGCGGTCACCCAGAGCGAGCTGCTGGCCCGCCCCACCCTGCCCTCCGAGGCGCCCCTGCTGGCCGCGGCGTTGCCCTGGGTCGGGCATTTTCAGACGCGCAACCGCGGCACCATTGGCGGCTCCGTCGCCCACGCCGATCCCAGCGCGGAGATCCCGCTCTGCCTCGTGGCGCTGAATGGGGAGGTGGTTCTGCGCTCCGCCCGCAAGCGGCGGACGGTTCCGGCTGCCGGCTTCTTCCTCGGGCCGCTGACCACGGCGCGCGCCGCCGACGAGATCGTCGAGGCCGTACGCGTCCGCCTGCCCAAGGCCGGTGCCGCATACGCCTTCCGCGAGGTCGGCATGCGGCACGGCGATTTCGCCATCACCGCACTCGCCGCCACGGTGGAGACGGACCGCATCCGGCTGGCCGTCGGCGGGGTCGCCGACCGCCCCACCGCCCGCGACTGGCCGCGTCTGGAGGGGGCGGCGCTGGACGAGGCGCTGAACGCCTTCGCCTGGGACCTCGGCGGCGACGACGACCAGCACGCGTCAGCCACCTACCGCCGCAGTCTCGTCCGCCGGCTCGGCCGCGCGGTCGTCGAGGACGCCCAAAGGGCGATGACCAGGGAGTTGACGCCATGACGGCGCTCGCCGCCGGGACCCGGCATCCCGTCACCATCACGCTGAACGGGCAGCCGCGCACCGGCCACGCCCACCCGCGCACGCTGCTGAGCGACTTCCTGCGCCACGAGCTGGGCGCGCACGGCACCCGCGTGGGGTGCGAGCACGGGGTGTGCGGCGCCTGCACCGTGCGCATCGACGGGGTGGCGCAGCGCGCCTGCCTGACGCTGGCTGTGCAGGTGGACGGACGCCGAGTGGACACGGTGGAGGGCTTGGCCCGCGAGGGGCGGATGACCGCGCTCCAGGACGCCTTCCACCGCCACCACGCCCTGCAATGCGGCTTCTGCACCGCCGGCATCCTGATGTCGCTGGCCGACTGGCTGGAGCGGGTGCCGAAGCCGACCGAGGCGGAGCTGCGCGACATGCTGAGCGGCCATCTGTGCCGCTGCACCGGCTACGCCGCCATCGTCCGCGCGGTGATGGATGTGACCGGCCAGACCACGGAGTCCGTTCATGTTTGACCTTGGCCGCAGTTTCCTCGCCGCCGTCGAGCGCAGCCCGCGGGCGCTCGCCATCGTGGACGGCGGCGTACGCCTGACCTACGCGGCGTGGGACGAGCGCGTGCGCCGTCTCGTCGGCGCCTTCGACGCGCTGGGCCTGCGGCCCGGCGACTGCATCGCCACCGCGCTGCAGAACACCTGGCAAATGGCCACCATCCATTGGGCCTGCCAGCTTGCCGGCCTCACCATCGCGCCGCTGAACTGGCGCATCAAGGCGGAGGAGCTGGATTACTGCCTGCCCAACGCCTCCGCCCGGCTGCTGATCTTCCAGGACGTGTCGGCCGGCGAGGTGGCGGCGTCGGCGGCGGCACGCGCCATCCCGCGCGTGGCGGTTGACGACGCCCCCGGCGGCACCCACGGCTTCGACGCGCTGCTGGCGACGCCCCCCGCACCCGCCGCACCGCGGGCGACGGCGGAGGACGTATCGCTGCTGCTCTACACCTCCGGCACCACCGGCAAGCCGAAGGGCGTGCCGCGCCGGCACCGGACGGAACGTGCCGCCGCCGTCGCCCATGTTGCCCAGAACTGCTACGCGCGGGGCGAGCGGACGCTGGGCGTGATGCCGCTCTACCACACGATGGGCGTGCGCTCGCTGCTGTCCATGGCGCTGATCGACGGCACCTTCGTCTGCCAGCCGCGCTTCGACGCCGGCCACGCGCTGGCCCTGATCGCGGCGGAGCGGCTGAGCTGCCTGTACCTCGTGCCGACGCTCTACCACGACCTGCTGGCGCACCCGGACTTCGCGCGTACGGACGTGTCGACGGTGCGCAAGTTGGGCTTCGCCGGGGCGCCGATGACCGACGGGCTGCTGAAGCGGCTCCAGGCCGCCTTCCGGCCGGAGCTGTTCGTCAACCATTACGGCTCATCGGAGGTCTACACCTTCACCATCAACCAGGACGCCGCGGCCAAATGCGGCTCGGCCGGGCGGGCGGCGCTGAACCAGCGCATCCGCGTGGTCAAGCTGGGCTCCTTCGATCCCGGCGCGCTGGCCGCGGTGGGCGAGGAGGGGCAGATCGTCGCCGACCTCAAGGGCGACGAGGCGTTCGAGGGCTACCTGAACCGGCCGGAGGCGGACGCCAAGGCGCTGCACGGCGGCTGGTACTTCACCGGCGACACCGGGTACTTCGACGCCGACGGCGACCTGTACGTCTCCGGCCGGGTGGACGACATGATCATCACCGGCGGCGAGAACGTCTCCCCCGTGGAGATCGAGAGCGTGCTGTCGCTGCACCCCGCGGTGTCGGAGGTGGCGGTCGCCGGCCTTCCCGACGAGCGCTGGGGGCAGCGGGTGGTGGCCTTCGTCAAGCGCGGCCAGCCGGTCGAGGCGGCCGCGCTTGACGCCCATTGCCGCGGCTCGGGCCTCGCCAACTTCAAGCGACCCCGCGAGTACGTGTTCCTTCAGGACATCCCGAAATCGCCGGTGGGCAAGATCCTCCGCCGCAAGCTCCAGGCCGGCGAATTCCAGACGGACGAGATGGCGCGGCAGGATGCCGCCCAGTGACAGGAGAGTTTTGACATGACCGCCTACGCCTTCACCACCGACCGGCTCAAGGAGCTGGACGGCTTCCGCGTCGAGTTCGACGAGGCCCGCGAGCGCGCTGACATCGTGCTCCACCGGCCGCCGATGAACATCGTCTCCATGCGCCAGCGCGACCAGTTCCGCGCGGTGTTCGAGACGCTGGATGCCGACGACCGCGTGCGCGTGATCGTGCTGCGGGCCGAGGGGGCAAACTTCTCCTCCGGCGGCAACATCGCCGGCTTCATGGAGGCCAGCCCCGAGCATGTGTCGGAGCTGGCCCGGAACATCGCCGCACCCGAGCGCTGCCGCAAGCCGGTGATCGCCCAGGTCCGCGGCTACTGCTTCGGCGTCGGCTTCGAGCTGTCGCTGGCCTGCGACTTCCGCATCGCGTCGGAGACGGCGCAGTTCGCCCTGCCGGAGATGCGCATCGGCATGATCCCCGGTTCCGGCGGCTCGGCCCGGCTGCTGCACATGATCGGCATCGCCCGCACCAAGGACATGGTGATGCGCGCCAAGCGCATTCCCGGCCGGCAGGCCGCCGAGTGGGGCTTCGTGACCGAGTGCGTCGCCGACACCGAGTTGGAGGCCACCGTGGACGCGCTGGTGGACGAACTGCGCGGCTTCTCCCCGCTGGCCCAGCGCACCATCAAGGGCGTGCTGAACAGCGGCAACAACGTGTCGGTCAACGGCGCCATCGAGATCGAGGGGCAGGCGTACGGCCGGCTGCGCAACTCCGAGGACTTCAAGGAGGGGGTGGCGTCCTTCCACGAGAAGCGGAAGCCGGTTTTCCAGGGCAAGTAAGGCGTACCGGCCAGACGCGGGAACTCAGAACACCAACACCACAGCAGGGGAGGTTTCGTTGACCAGGATGACCATGGCGGCCGCGACGGCCGCGTTGCTTCTCACCACGTCCGCCGCGGCGCTGGCCGCCGACCCCATCCGCGTGGGTGTGGTGACGCCGCTGTCGGGCACCTACACGCCCATCGGCCAGCAGGTCCGCTGGGGCCTGGAGCTGGCGGCGAAGGAGATCAACGCCGCCGGCGGCATCGCCGGCCGGCCGCTGGAGCTGATGTTCGAGGACGAGGAGGCGAACCCCGCCGTCGCCGTGCAGAAGGCGGAGAAGCTGTTCCAGGTCGGCAAGGTCGATTTCCTGACCGGCACCGTGAATTCCGGCTCCACCCTGGCGGTGGGTCAGGTGGCGGAGCGCAACGACCGGCTGATCGCCACCACCGTGTCCTTCGCCGACAGCATCACCACCGACAAGTGCTCGCCCAACGTCTTCCGCGTCAACGCCCGCGCCGGCCAGCAGTCGGCGGCGCTGGCCGAGTGGCTGGCCAAGGAGAAGCCCAAGAGCAAGGTCTTCTACCTCGGCCCCGATTACGAGATGGGGCGCTCCACCGTCGCCGCCTTCAAGAAGGCCGCGACCGAGAAGGGATCGGCGGAGGCGGGCGAGGTCTTCGCGCCGCTCGACAACAAGGATTACTCCCAGTATTTCGGTCAGCTCCGCGCCTCGCGTCCGGCGGTGCTGTACACCTCGGTCGCCGGCAACGACACCGTGCGCCTGCTGTCGCAGATGGAGGAGTACGGGCTTCTGAAGAACCTGCTGGTGGTCGGCGCCTCGGGCACCGTCACCTCGCAGAACATCGGCGCCATCGGCAAGGCGGCCGAAGGTTTCGTCACCGGCGTGGGCTATTCGCCGGAGATCGACACGCCCGCGAACAAGGCCTTCGTGACGGCCTTCACCGCCGCTTACGGCAAGGACCCGGACCTCTACGGCGCCGACAGCTACGGCCTGCTCTACTTCTACAAGGCGGCGGTGGAGAAGGCCGGCGCCACCGACACCGCGTCGGTGCGCACGGCGATGCGCGGCATCCAGTGGCAGACGCCGCAGGGCACCAAGACCATGCGCGGCGGCGACCACCAGGCGATTCAGGACATGTACGCCGTGCGCGTCACCGGCGGCAGGTTCACCATCGTCGGCTCGGTGCCGGGCGAGGCCGCCATCGGCGCGGACGCCTGCACGAAGTTCTGAGCCAAGCCCCTCCCCCGCCGCCGGCGGGGGAGGGTTTGCATGAGGTCTCCCATGGCCGAGTTCCTGGATTACACGCAGTTCGTGCTGGCGCCGCAGGTGCTGAACGGTCTGTCCCTCGGCGTCGCCGTCATCCTGATGGCGCTGGGGCTGACCATCATTTTCGGGTTGCTCGACGTCATCAACATGGCGCACGGAGAGTTCTACGCCATCGGCGCCTTCCTGGCGCTGGCGCTGGCCGCGCTTGGCCTGAACTTCTGGATCCTGCTGGCGCTGGTGCCGCTGCTGATGGTGCCGCTCGGCTGGCTGACGGAGCGGGCGCTGATCCAGCGCGTGTTCCACAGCCGCGAGCGCCACATCCTGACGCTGCTGCTGACCTTCGGCTTCGGCATGATCCTGGAGGATGTGCTGAAGCTGCTCTTCGGCGCCAACACCCAGAAGCCGCCGCTGCCGATCACCGGCGGCAGCGAGATCCTGGGCGTGTTCCTGCCCAACTACCGGCTGTTCCTGATCCTGTTCGGGGCGGCGCTGATCCTGGCGGTGTGGGTGGCGGTGTTCCGCACGCGCCTCGGCGCCATGGTGCGGGCGGCGGCCTACGACAAGGACATGGCCTCCTCACTGGGTGTGCCGGTGCGCGCGGTCTATTCCGGCACCTTCGCCTTCGGGGTGGCGCTCGCCGGGCTGTCGGGCGTGCTGCTGGCGCCGATCTACTCCGTCTTTCCCACCATGGGGCGCGACTTCATCCTGATGGCCTTCACCGTGGTGATCGTCGGCGGCATGGGGTCGATCCAGGGTGCGGTCGTCGCCGGCATCCTGCTGACGCAGGTGCAGGCGATCTCCAGCCTCTACATCTCGCCGGTGTGGACCGACCCGCTCGTCTTCGGGATCATGGTGATGGTCCTGATGGTGCGACCGCAGGGTCTGTTCGGCCGGCTCGGCAACGCGTGAGGGCCGCCGCCATGCTGATCGACCGGGCACCCGCCCCCACCCTGCCCCGCGCGCGCGACGCGGTGCATCTGATCGCCGTCCTGTTCTTCGCCGCGGCCGTGGCGCTGGGTGCCGCCGGCTGGTGGGCCGGGGACAGCTTCTACCTGCGGCTGGCCACCGAGGCGCTGATCTTCGCCAGGCTGGCGATGAGCGTCGACCTCCTGCTGGGCTACACCGGCCTCCTCTCTCTCGGGCAGGCGCTGTGGTTCGGGGTGGGGGCCTACACCTCCGCCGTCATCCTGCGCGACGTGTCCGCGTCCTTCTGGCTCGCCATGGGGGCGACGCTGGTGGTGACCACCGTCGCCGGCACGGTCGGCGGCTTCATCGCCAACCGGGTGAAGGGGGTGTATTTCGCGCTCATCACCTTCGGGCTGGCGCAGGTGATCGCCAAGGTCGTCTACAACACGCGCGAGCTGGGCGCGTCGGACGGGCTGATCGGGGTGCCGGAGATCGTCATCCCGCTGGGCTTCGCCACGGTGAACGCCGCCAACCCTGCCGGCTTCTTCCTGCTGGTGCTGGCGCTGGTGGCGCTGCTGTACGCGGGTCTCGCCTATCTGATGGACGCGCCGTTCGGGCGCACGCTGATCGCCATCCGCGCCAACGAGAAGCGCGTGCCCTTCCTCGGCTTCAACCCGCTGGTGTACCGGATGCTGGCCTATGTGCTGGCCGCCAACGTGGCGGCGCTGGCCGGCGCGCTGTACCCCATGCTGCGCGGCTTCGTGTCGCCGGAGCTGCTGTTCTTCCAGACCTCCGGCAACGCGGTGATCACGGTGATCGTCGGCGGGGTGGGCACGCTGATCGGGCCGATCCTCGGCAGCGTGCTGCTGACCGCGCTGCGCTCCATCGTCGGCACCTGGACCGAGCATCACCTGATCGTCATCGGCGTGCTGTTCATGCTGTCGGTGGTGGTCATGCCCAAGGGGCTGGTGGGCGCCCTACGCCCCTGGCTGCAACGCCGCCTGTCGGGAACGGAGACCCCGCGATGACCGCCGCCCTGTCCGTGCGCGACCTGACCGTCAGTTTCGGCGCGCTGGTCGCCGTCAATGCCATGAGCTTCGACGCCGAGCCCGGCCGCATCACCTCCGTCATCGGGCCGAACGGGGCGGGCAAGAGCTCCCTGTTCAACCTGATCAGCGGCGCCATCCGCCCGACCGCCGGCCGGGTGCAGTTGGACGGCCGCGACGTGACGGGGCAGCCCCCCTATCGGCTGCTGGCCGCCGGCCTCGCCCGCTCCTTCCAGATCACCAACCTGTTCTTCGAGCTGCCGGTGTTCGAGAATCTGCGGCTCGCCGCGCAGATCCACGAGCCGCCAATGAAGGCCCTGCTCCCCACCCGCCGCAGCGCCCGCGCGCTCGACCGGGCCGAGGAGCTGCTGGACCGTTTCGGGCTGACCGCCAAGGCCTTTGAACTGGCCGGCAACCTGTCGCACGGCGAGCAGCGGCGGCTGGAGATCGCGGCGGCGCTGGCCGCCCGCCCGCGGGTGCTGTTGCTGGACGAGCCGACCCAGGGCATGAGCCACGGCGACACAGCCGAGACCGCCGACATGATCCGGCGGCTGGCCGGGGAGATGACGGTGCTGCTGATCGAGCACGACATCGGCATCGTCATGGCGCTCTCCGACCACGTCGTGGTCATGCACCAGGGCCGCAAGCTGGCCGAGGGCGCGCCGGCCGTGGTGCGCGCAGACCCGGCCGTCCAGGCCGCCTATTTCGGGCACGCGTGACATCATGCTGGAGATCACCGACCTGCACGCCCATTACGGTCTCAGCCACGTGCTGCAGGGCATCACCCTGACCGGTGCCGCCGGCGAGGTGGTCAGCCTGTTCGGCCGCAACGGCGTGGGCAAGACCACCATCATCAAGACCATCGCCGGCTGGGTCCGCCCGAGCGCCGGCAGCATCCGGCTGGACGGCGCCGACATCGGCGGCCGCCCGGCCGACCGCATCTGCCGCATGGGGCTTGGCATCGTGCCGGAGGACCGGCGCATCTTCCCCGGCCTGTCGGTGCTGGAAAATCTGGAGCTGGGTCTGCTCCAGACCGCCGGCCGCACCCGCACCGAGAAGCGCGAGGCGCTGGAGCGGGTTCTGGAGCGCTTCCCGCGCCTGAAGGAGCGGCGGGCGCAGATGGGCACCACGCTGTCCGGCGGCGAGCAGCAGATGCTGGCCATGGCCCGCGTCCTGGTCGGCGCCCCGCGCGTGCTGCTGATCGACGAGCCGACCGAGGGGCTGGCGCCGATGATCGTCGACGAGATCTTCGGAATCATCACGACGCTGCGCGACCAGGGGCTGCTGATCCTGCTGGTGGAGCAGAACGTGCACCGCGCCATCGAGGTGACCAGCCGCTTCTACGCCATCGAACGCGGCCGGGTGGTGTTCACCGGCTCCGCCGCCAACGCCAACGACCGGGAGCGGCTGTTCGCGACGATCGCGGTGTGATCGCAAGCCCTCGCCCGCCTCCGGCGGAAGAGGGAGGGTGAGGGCAAGGTCTACCCGAATATCCCAGCCCTCACCCTTCCCACGCTTCGCGCGGGCCCCTTCCCTCTCCCGCCGGGGGCGGGAGAGGGTGCTCAATGCCGCCCGCCGCTCATGGCGAACTCCTCCTCCGGCGACAGCACCAGCTTGTGGCGGCCGACAGCGGCGAAATAGCCGATCCCCAGAGCGTACCAGATGGCCGCCCCGATCACGCCGGCCCGGTAGACGGGGTCGAGGAGCTGGTAGTAGATGGTGACCGCGGCGACGATGATGGTCACGGCCGCCCCGGCGATGCCCAGCGGGCTGCGGTAGGGCCGCTCGATGTGCGGGAAATGCAGCCGCAGGCGGATGAAGGCGGTCGCCTGCATCATGTAGCTGATCATCGCCCCGAACACCGCCATGTTCAGCAGCGTGCCGCCGATGAAGGCACCGCCCGCCTCCCCCGCCACGACCCACACCACCAGCAGAACCGCCAGCCCGACCAGCGCCCCGGCCACCAGCGCCACATGCGGCGTGCGCCGGGTGCCGTGGGTGACCGACAGGAAGGTCGGGAAATAGCCGGCCCGCGACAGCGAATAGATCTGCCGGCCATAGGCGAAGATGATGGTGTGGAAGCTGGCGATCAGCCCGATCACCGCGATCAGCGCCAGGATCTTCGCGGTGTCCGCCCCGTAGATGGCCTTGAAGCCGTCGAGCAGCGGCTCGCCCGAGCTGGACAGGGCGAAGGCCCCGTTGGGGATGCCGGTGTTGAGGAACAGCACCATGAAGGCGGAGAAGATCAGCGTGAAGATGCCGAGGATCAGCCCCTTCGGCATGTCGCGCTTGGGATCGACCGACTCCTCCGCCGCCAGCGGCAACTGTTCGATGGCGAGGAACAGCCAGACCGCAAAGGGCAAGGCCGCCAGCGCCCCGCCAATGCCGAAGGGCAGGAAGGTCCCGCCGCCGGTGGGCAGCTCCACCGGCGTCCCGTCCGGCCCGACCCCGATGTTGAGCGACCAGCGCGTGAAGTCGAAATGAGGAATGGCGCTGATCCAGAAGACGGCAAGGATGGCGAGTGCCGCCAGCGTCACCACCAGCGACACGCGGAAGGACAGATCCACCCCGATCAGGTTCAGCGTCACGAACAGGATGTAGCAGCCGATCCACCAGACCGGCTGGAAGCCCGCCCCTGTCTCGAAGATGCCGCCGAGGTAGGAGCCGATGAAGAAGACGATGACGGCCGGCGTCAGCACGAACTCCATGTTCTCGGCCAGCCCGGTGACGAAGCCGCCCCACGGCCCCATGGTCGTGCGCGCGAAGGAATAGGCCCCGCCGGTGTGCGGCAGCGCCGGCGACATCTCCGCCAGCGAGAAGCAGAGACCCAGATACATGCACATGATGATCGCGGTGGCGATCGCCATGCCGCCGAAGCCGCCCGCCGCCAACCCCAGGTTCCACCCCGAGAAATGGCCGGAGATCACCGCCCCGACGCCCAGCGCCCACAGGGACCAGACACCCGCGTAGCGGGTCAGCCCGCGCTTTTCGAAGTAACCGGCGTCCACCGCGTTGTAGGTGACACCCGCGGCCGACGCTTTCGGCCGCACCCCCATCCCCTGCTCCACCATGTGACCTCCTGTGCGCCGGCCACGGTTTTTTGTGGTCCGGCCTTTTCGTTGGGAGGCGCTTCCCCGTGAACAGGAGGATGGATGTGCAACCGCGGGCGTGTCAATCCGGCTTGCGGCGGGTTGCCGCAGGGGCGGCGGACCGGCCGGTTACGGCCGGAACACCGCGCGCAGACAGGAATCGGTCTTGTGCTTGAACAGCCGGTAGCCCTCCGGCCCGTCGTCAAGCGCCATCGGGTGGGTCATCAGATAGGAAGGGTCGAGCTCCCCCTTCGTGATGTGGTCGAACAGGCGCTTCACATAGGCCTGACCGTGCTGCTGCCCCATGCGGAAGGTCAGGCCCTTGTTCATGGCGGCCCCCATGGGGAATTTGTCGATCACCCCGCCATAGACCCCGACGATGGACAGCGTGCCACCCTTGCGGCAGGCGCGGATCATCTGCCGCAGCACCATGGCCCGGTCGGTTTCCAGCCGCAGCGCCTGCTTGGTGCGGTCGTAGAGCCGCTGCACGCTGCCGGCGTCGTCGTCCGCCTCCATGCCCACGGCGTCGATGCAGACATCCGGGCCACGGCCGCCGGTCATCGCCATCAGCGCGTCGTGGACATCGACGCGGGTGAAATCCAGCGGCTCCGCCCCCGCCTTCGTCTGGGCCAGCCGCAGCCGGTCGGGCAGCCGGTCGATGCCGATCACCCGCTCGGCACCCAGCAGATAGGCCGCGCGGATCGCCATCTGCCCGACCCCGCCGCAGCCCCACACCGCCACCATGTCGCCGGGCCGGATGTTGGCCATGTCGGCCGCCATGTAGCCGGTGGGCACGGCGTCGGACACGAACACCGCCTGCTCGTCCGTCACCCCCTCCGGCACCGCGAAGCAGCCATGATCGGCGTAGGGCACGCGGATGTATTCGGCGTGGCTGCCGGCGTAGCCGCCGAAGGCGTGGCTGTAGCCGAAGATGCCGGCGCCGCACTGGCCATAGGCCGTCTCCGTCCAGTCCGGCTGCGGGTTGGAGTTGTCGCACAGCGACCACTGGTCGTGCTTGCAGTGCCAGCACTCGCCGCAGCCGATGACCGAGACGGTGATCACCCGGTCGCCGCGGTTGAGGCGGCGCACCTCCGGCCCCTTCTCCACCACCTCCCCCAGGAACTCGTGGCCGATGATGTCGCCGGGCCTCATGGTGGGGACATAGCCGTCGAGCAGGTGCAGATCCGACCCGCAGACCGAGGACAGCGACACCTTCACGATGGCGTCCTTCGGATCGAGAATCTTCGGGAACGGCACCCGCTCGACCCGCAGGTCGTTCACGCCGTTGTAGCAGAGCGCCCGCATCATCCGACCACCTCCCGCAGACCGCGTCCGCCATGCGGCTGCCCCTCGATGGTGGGGAGCGAGCCGGTCTCCGTCAGCCGTTTCAGGCAGCGCAGCGCGTCGCGCGCCTGCCGCTCCGGCGCCGCCCCGAACAGCCGCGCCACGGCGCGGCCACCCGCCCCGCCCGGCGGGTGGTAGGCGAGCGTGAAGCGCACCTGCGTGCCGCGCTCGCCAGGGGCGGGCAGGAACAGGACCGAGCCGCGGTGCGGCAACTCCGCCCCATCCAGCGTGTGCCAGGACAAGAGCGCATCCTCGCGCTCGCCGTCCACCTCCGACCGCCAGCGGACCTCGGCACCGCCGGGGCCGCGGGCGATCCAGGTGGAATGCCGGGCGTCCTCGATCTCGACCCGCTCCAGATGGGGGAACAGCTTGGGGTGGTTGGCGAAGTTGCGCCAGAAACGGAACAGCGTCTGCGCCGGCGCCAGGATGGTGACGTTGGCCTGCACCTTCACCGGCTCGTCCGAGGTCGGCAGCAGCGCCACCGCCTCGTCCGCGAGACGCCCTGCCCCCGCCCGCTCCAGCAACGGCACACCGGCCGCCCCGGCCAGGAACAGCCCGCCGCCGGCGGTGGCGACCAGCGCCCCGACCGGATCGCCGCGGCGCAGGCCCGCAAAGGCCAGCGCCGCACCGGTCAGGATGGTGGCGTAGCGTTCCGCCGGGCCGGCCCCGGCGCGGTCGCTCACGACGCCCCCCGCTTCAGCAGGTCCAGCTCATAGAGCCCCTTCATCAGATACTCGCGGAGCTGCACCTTCTCCGCGATGTCGCGGTAGTCGCTGGCGTCGGGCGGGCGGCCGGCGTCGTCGAGCGCCGTGTCCCACTGGTTGCCGGCGTAGTCGCCTCGGCCCACCAGCATCACCGCGCGCAGCTCCACCCGCTGTTCGGCGTCGAGCCCGGACAGGAAGCCCTGCAACTGATCCAGCGCCGCGCTGGCGCCGTCGGGCATGATGTCGAGGGCGTCGAGGTCGGTGGGGTTGCGCGAACCGCGCTCCTCCTCCTGCACGCCGAGGTCGATGTTGCGCATGCCGGCCAGGAAGCTCTCCTGTTCGTTGCGCGCCTCCTCCGCGAGATCGGCGGCGCGCTTCACCTCATCGACCGTGATCCGTTTCAGCATGGCTCCCACATGTCCTGTTGGTTGGTTGTGGGGTTCAACAGCCGGAACGGGGGTTCGTCGCAGGGGAGGCGAGGTCACGCCATGCCGAAGAGCACCGGATCCTGGGAATCCGGATGCCGTTCCGGGCCGTTGTTCAGGCGGCACCATACGCGCAGCCGGTCCCAGACATGGAGCACGCAGGAATGCGCGCTCATCTGGTCGCAGAAATCGGGGAAGTCGATCTGGTCGAGCGCCTCCGACACCTCGTCGCACAGCCGCCGCAGTTCCAGCATCAGCGCAAGACGGATGTCCTTGGACGGTGTGTCGAACACATTCTCCTTCAGAAGGCGGAAGAGCCGGGCAACCTCTTGTGCCGCTTCCGGGTGGATCGGCGGGGCGGAGACGGCGCCGGTGTAGCCCCACCAGACACCACCCGCGTCCGCCACCGCGCGGCCCAACTCGTTGGCCGTGTGGCAGGCGTACACGTAGCTCTGCCGTCCCGCCAGGGAGAGGCAATCGTCGGCGTGGATCGCCGCCTCGCCATGCTGGGCGCAGAGGTGATCGGGCCTGCCGTGGCTCATGGCGAAGATTGGCGCCGCCGTCCCGCGCAGGAGTTCCGCCAAAGCGGCCGTTGTGGCGTCGTCGGCGAATAACCGATGGTCGGCCCCGGTCTTGATGTGGCGGGCGACGCCGAGGTTGGCCGTGGTGGAATCGTCGTAGGCCGGAACGAACAGGATCACCGACATGACCAGCGCTCACCCAGCCCGTTTCGCCTGACGCGCCAGCATGTCCCGCGACACGCGCAGCAGATCCGATGCGTATTGCTGCCCGATGGGCGAACCCTCCCGGATGTGCCGGATCATCTGCTCCGCCGTGTAGGTCGCGCCGTCCGCTGCGCGGAACACGGGCGTGTCCGGCTGCGACACCTCGGCCATCAGGTTGGCGATGATGTCACGATTCAGGTTGCGGCTGTAGGCTTCTCTGATCTCGGGCATCGGTCGGCCGAGGGCGTCGAAGACAGTCTCAAGGAAAACTCGAAGCGCCGGGCTTCGAGCAGCAGCCACCCCAATGTCCAAAGAAGAAATAATTGCATAAATATCGATTTTTGCTTCTTCGAATTTTTCCAATATCATTTCAGGAAACGGAATTTGCTCGGGAAGCGGCAGACGAGCAACTATACTTGCAAGCTCTTTATCCGGAATTTTCTTTGAAAGGCTGATGTTGTCAGCAAATACCCATGCAAGCGAATCAGGAACTGCTTTGCAAAACATAACGTCGCCGTGACCAGCCCGATGACGTTTTGATACGTCAAAACGATTTTCTTCGTCGCCCTCACCGATTTCAATGCAAATTGTTTTCTGAATAATCACGCCATCAGCTTTGCCTCGATACGCAGCCACGAATTGGCTCTGAAAATCCCCCCCTAGCCCGACAACGACTTCTTCATCTCGAATCCCGGCGGCGTGCAGAATTGCCTGCACGGCCTTGATCGCTTCGGTGCCGTTTACAAGGATCCCTAAAGCCGTCTTCTTCGCTGGCGAGAACGTATCCATAGCCCCGTCTCCGCTCCGCTGCCGAGTCATCCCACGAGATGACTCGGCGTAAGCCTAAGAGAAATTACCACACACACGCATAATTCAATAGTCCCCCTACACCCCCGGCGGCCGCACCCGCCAGATGGCGCAGGGGTTGGTGTTCGGGTCCAGCCACACATGCTGGTACTTGCCGACCCATGTGAACCGGTGCCCCGTCAGCAGATCCTCGACCTCCAGATGGGCGTGGTCGGGCAGGCCGAACTCCCAGAGCGGGGCTTCGATGGTGCCGCCGTGGCCGTTGTGCGGGTCGAGGTTGACCGCGATCAGAATGACATTGTCCTTCGCCGCGGTCATCTTGCCGTAATAGAGGATGTTGTCGTCGTGCGCGGGGTAGAAGCGCAGGTTGGTCAGCGTGTGCAGCGCCGGGTTTTCCTTGCGGATATGATTCAGGCGCGTGATGTAGTCGCGGATGTTGCCGGGCTGGTCCCAGTCCCAGTGCCGGATTTCGTATTTTTCGGAGTGGTTGTACTCCTGCTTGCCGGGGTAGGCCTCCGCCTCGCACAGGATGTAGGGGCCGTAGAGGCCGTAGACCGACGACAGGGTGGCCGCCAGCACCGCCCGCGACATGTGCGCGGGCCGCCCGCCCTGGGTCAGGATCGGGGGCAGGATGTCGGGGGTGTTGGGGAAGAAGTTCGGGCGCATGTACTCGCGCAGCTCGGTCTGCGTCAGCTCCGTCAGGTACTCGGTCAGCTCCTGCTTGGTGGTGCGCCAGGTGAAGTAGGTGTAGGACTGGGTGTAGCCCACCTTGGCCAGCCGCTGCATCAGCTTGGGCCGGGTGAAGGCCTCGGCGAGGAAGAGGGCGTCGGGGTACTGGTCCTGCACCTCGCGGATCATCCATTCCCAGAAGGGGAAGGGCTTGGTGTGCGGGTTGTCCACGCGGAAGATGCGCACCCCCTCCCGGCACCAGAACAGCACCACGTCGCGCAGCGCGTACCACAGATCCGGGTAGGATTTGCGGTAGAAGCTGACGTTGACGATGTCCTGGTACTTCTTGGGCGGATTCTCGGCGTAGCGGATGCTGCCGTCCGGGCGCCAGTAGAACCACTCCGGATGCTGCTTGATCCAGGGATGGTCGGGCGAGCACTGGATGGCGAAATCCAGCGCGATCTCCAGCCCGTACCGGTGCGCCTCCTTGACCAGCCGGCGGAAGCCGCCGAAATCGCCGATCATCGGGTCGATGGCGTCGTGCCCGCCCTCGGTGGCGCCGATGGCGTAGGGCACACCGGGATCGTCCGGGCCGGCGTTCAGCGTGTTGTTGCGCCCCTTGCGGAAGGAGCGGCCGATGGGGTGGATGGGCGGGAAGTACAGCACGTCGAAGCCCATATCCCGCACCATGGGCAGCAGGCCGATCACGTCGTCGAAGGTGCCGGGGCGCGTCGGGTCGGGGGAGGCGGAGCGCGGGAAGATCTCGAACCACGCGGAGAAGACCGCCGCCTTGCGGTCCACATAGACCTCCAGCTTGCGGTGGTAGCAGGACAGGTACGGGCGCTCCCCATGGCGCTTCATGGCCGCGCGCGGCTCGTCGGACAGGGCGTAAGCCGTCAGCTCCGGGCCGCTGAGCGCCTTCATGCGGTCGACCACGGTCTGGAGTGCGGCCCTGCCCTCCCCCTCGGCCTTGGCGAGCGACTGTTCGACGAACTCCCGTCCCTCGATCAGCTCCAGCGACACGTCGAGGCCGGCGTCGTTCTTCTTCACGAAGTCGGCGCGCCAGCTCTCCCACACGTCACGCCAGGCTTCCACCGTGTAGGTGTAGCGGCTGTTGCGGGTCAGCGGCACGCGGCCGACCCAGCGGTCGTTGTCGAAGAATTTCATGGGCGCGCGCGTCCAGCCGGACTCGTCCGCCGCGCGGTACAGCACCTCCCCCGCCAGCACGAAGGTGCCGTCGGTGTAGATGTCGGCCCACACCTCCATCAGGTCGCCGACCACCCGCTTGACCGGGAAGCGCCCGCCGTCGAGTTCGGGATAGACCGCCTCCACGGTGATGCGGTGGGTGGCGATCTCGTCCATCCAGGCCTTGGCCGCGGCGTCCTTGGGGGCGTCCTTGGGGGCGTCCTTGTCGGCGCCGCGGATCTCCACCGGGCGCGCGGCCTCCCCCCGGCCGCGGAACAGCCGCAGCTCCAGCGGGCGCAGGGTCAGGTTCTGGCCGGGTTCGAAGGTCAGCGGCTCGGCCTCCGGCGTCACGTCCTCGAAGCCGTCGTAGGCGCCGCCGGTCTCCGCCATCAGCGGGCCGGCGTCGATGCTGTGGGTGCGGGTCTCGTCGGGGTTCAGCAGCAGGACGGAGCAGCCCTCCGCCCCGCCGTTGACCGTGCGCATCAGCCCCATCACCGGGTTGTGCGGGGCGGTGATGCGGCGCTGCGGCCCCTCCACGTTGAGCGAAGGCGTGTCGCGCTTCATGGCGTTGACCGCGCCGATGAAGCCGGTGAGGTCGAGCTTCGGCTCCTCCCAGTCCTCCGGCCGGGTGTTGACCACGTCCAGCTTGCGGGTGAAGCCGTACTCGTAGCCGACCGGAATCATGACGCCGGTCGAGAAGCCGGCGGCGAACAGGTAGTGCATCTTCAGATGCCGGGCCAGCCGCTCGCGGTCCTGGCTGCCCACCTCGGCGGCCAGCCGGTCGGTGTCGTGGCTCTCCGGAAAGGCAACGGTCGGCGCGATCCAACGGTAGGTGTCGTACTGCTCCAGCAGCCAGTCGGACTTGAAGTCCCACCATTTGGCGGAGTTGAACAGGAAGTCGAAGCCCGCCCCACGCAGGTCGCGCACCTGATCGACGGTGCAGCCCAGCGTTTCCGCGAAGAACACCACCTCCGGGTCAGCCTCCCGCGCGCGGCCGATCAATTCCGCCCACACCTCCGCCGGCACCTGGTAGGCGGCGTCGCAGCGGAAACCCTTGACCCCGAGTGCCACATAATGCCGCAGGTAGCGGCCCCAATACTCGATCAGCCCGGCCCGCGCCTCGGCCCGGCCATAGTCCAGCTCGGCCAGATCGCCCCACACCGTCACCTTGGACGGGTCCACCGGGTCCACCGCGCGCGGGCTCAGCAGGTCGCCGTCGGCGCCGCGCCGGAACCAGTCGGGATGCTCGCCCACCAGAAGCGCGTCGCGCGCGGTGTGGTTGACGACGAGGTCCAGCATCACCGACATCCCATGGTCGCGCGCCTGCCCCACGAAGCGGCGCAGCAGCTCGCCCGCCGGCTCCGGCTGCCCGCCCTGCACCACGTCGTGCAGGCGGTAGGGGTCCTTCACCGCGTAGAGGCTGCCGGAGAAGCCCGGGTAATGGATGGGGTTCAGGAACACCCAGTCGAAGCCCATGCCCTGGATCCGCGGCAGATGGCCCGCCCAATCGCGGGTGGATCCGGCAAGCAGCGGGAACAGGTTGTAGATGCGGGGTCCGGCGGTCGGCATGGGGGTCCTCGTCGTTCGTCCGGTGGTGCGGTCGGGCGGCGTGATACGGGTCGAAAATGGGGGTTGCGGAACACGCCGCCAGTTCGACAATGGCCGTCTGGGGCAACCGAAGAAACCCGCCCACCACCCGGAGGTTCCACGCCGGGTCCCCCCGCCTTGGAGGAAACGCCTGATGCCGAACGGCAAAATCCGTCTTTCCAAACTCGACATGAAGACCGCCGACCTGGAAAGCCGGGCCGATTACGAGCGCCGACTCGGCAAGCTGCAAACCCGCCTCCTGCACATCCAGCAGACCTACTGGCACGAGAAGCGGCGCGCCGTGCTCGTCTTCGAAGGGTGGGACGCCGCCGGCAAGGGCGGCGCCATCCGCCGCCTGACCGAGCCGCTGGATCCCCGCGGCTTCCACGTCTGGCCGATCAGCGCCCCGACCGCTGAGGAGCAGAGCAAGCATTACCTCTACCGCTTCTGGACCAAGCTGCCGGCGGGCGGCAACTTCGCCATCTTCGACCGCTCCTGGTACGGCCGCGTGCTGGTCGAGCGGGTGGAAGGCTACGCCAAGAAGGAGGAGTGGAAGCGCGCCTACGACGAGATCGTGCAGTTCGAGAAGCTGCTGACCGACGACGGCGTGCGCATCGTCAAGATCTTCATGCACCTGACGCAGGAGGAGCAGCTCAACCGCTTCCGCGAGCGGCTGACCAACCCCTACAAGCGCTGGAAGCTGACCGAGGAGGATCTGCGCAACCGCAGCCGCTGGAACGACTACGTCAAGGCGATCGAGGCGATGTTCGACCACACCTCGACCGACAACGCCCCCTGGCACGCCGTGCCCGCGGACTCGAAATGGTACGCCCGCATCCGCACGCTGGAAATCGTCACCGCCGCCCTGGAGGACGGCGTGAACATCGCCCCGCCGCCCCTCGACCTGACCGTCGCCAAGGCCGCCGCCGAGGTCCTGGGCATCCATGTCGGCGCCCTGCAGGCGGCGAAGAAGGGGTGATGGGGGCGGGGCAGCCGCACCAACGACCGGTCAGGCGTACCCCACGGGCATTGTCATCAGGGCGAAGCGGCGACCGACAGCGATGGCCGCCGCTGGCTGGTCGACAGGTTCGTGAAGGGAAAGCCCGTCAGAACGATGAACCCGAAGGGGATCGTCACTGTCATCGGTAGCGTTCGATGAGATCGGCGTCCGTGTAGAGGTCGGGCTCATCCGCCAAGACATCGAAGGCGCCGCCCTGGGCGTTCATCGCGGTGATCGAAAGCTCGTCGTCCTGCAAGGTCTCGACCACGGCACGCACGCGCTGGTCCGGTGCGATGCCGCGCCGCCGCAACTCATCGACCAGCCGACCCGCCTCGATGTTGTCCAGCACCTGTTTCATAAGTACAAAACTATCGATCGGGCGATGGCTTTGCAATCCACACAACGCAAAAGCCCCACCGGCTTACGGGCTCTCGCTTTCCAACCCGGCGACGGCGGACTGCGTGGTCCCCATCCGCTCGGCCAACTGTTCCTGAGTCAGACCGGCGCGGACACGCGCCGCGATCAGCTCGCGGGTCAGGGAGAACTCGGCATGGAGCGCGTCGTAGGCGTCCCGATACTCGACATCGCCACGCCAATCCCGGTGCAGGTCGGCAACCTTCGTCATAGCAACCAAGCCTCCTTGCCTCTCCGCCGCGTCGTCGCCAGGGCCGACGCCGGGGTTTTCTTCGTCTTCTTGGCGAACACGTGCAGAACCACCAAGCGTCGCTCCACCGCTCGGCCATGTCCACGCCTGTTTCACATATGGAAAAACCCCGCCGGTTCCCCGGCGGGGCTTTTCGCACACACGCGCAAACCGGCGTTACGCCGCGACGGTCACCTCGTCCGCCACCTCGGAGAAGGCGGGGATCTGGTCGAAGTTCATGTAGCGGTAGATGTCGGCGGCCTTCTGGTTCACGACGCTGACCTGCGCCATGTACTCCTCGACCGTCGGGATCTTGCCCATGAGCGCGCAGACCGCGGACAGCTCGGCGGAGCCGAGATAGACCCGGGTGTCGAGGCCCAGACGGTTGGGGAAGTTGCGGGTGGAGGTGGACATGGCGGTCGAGCCCTTGCGGATCTGCGCCTGGTTGCCCATGCAGAGCGAGCAGCCCGGCATCTCCATCCGCGCGCCGGACTTGCCGAGCACGCTGTAGTAGCCCTCCTCGTTGAGGATCATCGCGTCCATCTTGGTGGGCGGGGCGATCCACAGGCGGGTCGGGATGTCGGTCTTGCCGTCCAGCACCTTGCCGGCCGCGCGGAAGTGGCCGATGTTGGTCATGCAGGAGCCGATGAACACCTCGTCGATCGTGTCGCCGGACACCTCCGACAGCATCTTCACGTCGTCCGGGTCGTTCGGGCAGGCGACGATCGGCTCCTTGATGTCGGCCAGATCGATCTCGATCACCGCCGCGTACTCGGCGTCCGCGTCCGGGGCCAGCAGGGTCGGGCTGGCGATCCACGCCTCCATCGCCTTGATGCGGCGTTCCAGGGTGCGGCGCTCCTGGTAGCCGTTGGCGATCATCCACTTCATCAGGGTGATGTTTGAGCGCATGTACTCGATGATCGGCGCCTCGCTCAGGCGCACGGTGCAGCCGGCGGCCGACCGCTCCGCCGACGCGTCCGACAGCTCGAACGCCTGCTCCACCTTCAGGTCGGGCAGACCCTCGATCTCCAGGATGCGGCCGGAGAAGATGTTCTTCTTGCCCTTCTTCTCCACCGTCAGCAGCCCGGCCCGGATGGCGTAGAGCGGGATGGCGTTGACGAGGTCGCGCAGCGTGACGCCCGGCTGCATCTCGCCCTTGAAGCGGACCAGAACGCTTTCCGGCATGTCGAGCGGCATGACGCCCGTCGCCGCGGCGAAGGCCACGAGGCCGGAGCCGGCCGGGAAGGAGATGCCGATCGGGAAGCGGGTGTGGCTGTCGCCGCCGGTGCCCACCGTGTCGGGCATCAGCAGGCGGTTCAGCCAGGAGTGGATGACGCCGTCACCCGGCCGCAAGGATACGCCGCCGCGGGTGGAGATGAAGGTCGGCAGCTCGTGGTGCATCTTCACGTCCACGAGCTTCGGGTAGGCCGCGGTGTGGCAGAAGGACTGCATCACCAGATCGGCCGAGAAGCCGAGGCAGGCGAGATCCTTCAGCTCGTCGCGGGTCATCGGGCCGGTGGTGTCCTGGCTGCCCACCGTGGTCATCTTCGGCTCGCAGTAGGTGCCGGGGCGGATGCCCTGCCCCTCCGCCAGACCGCAGGCGCGGCCGACCATCTTCTGCGCCAGCGTGAAGCCCTTGCCGGTGTCGGCCGGGGAGGCCGGCAGGCGGAACAGGGTGGAGGCCGGCAGGCCCAGCGCCTCGCGGGCCCGCGCGGTCAGGCCGCGGCCGATGATCAGCGGGATGCGGCCACCGGCGCGCACCTCGTCGAAGATCACGTCGGACTTAACGGTGAACTCGGCGATCACCGCCCCGTTCTTGAGCGCCTTGCCCTCGTAGGGGCGCAGCTCCACCACGTCGCCCATCTCCATCTGGGAGACGTCGAGCTCGATGGGCAGCGCGCCGGCGTCCTCCATGGTGTTGTAGAAGATCGGGGCGATCTTGGAGCCCAGGCAGACGCCGCCGAAGCGCTTGTTGGGGACGAAGGGGATGTCCTCGCCCGTCCACCACAGCACGGAGTTGGTGGCCGACTTGCGCGAGGAGCCGGTACCGACCACGTCGCCGACATAGGCGACCAGATGGCCCTTCGCCTTCAGATCCTCGATGTGCTTCACCGGCCCGCGGGTGCCCGGCTGCTCCGGCTCGATGCCGGGGCGCGGGTTCTTAAGCATGGCCAGCGCGTGCAGAGGGATGTCGGGGCGGCTCCAGGCGTCCGGTGCCGGCGACAAATCGTCGGTGTTGGTCTCGCCCGACACCTTGAAGATGGTGACGGTCAGGCTGGCCGGAACCTCGGGGCGCGAGGTGAACCACTCCGCGTCGGCCCAGGACTGGATCACCGCCTTGGCGTTGGCGTTGCCGGCGTCGGCCAGCTCCTTCACGTCGTGGAAGTAGTCGAACATCAGCAAGGTCTTCTTCAGACCCTCCGCCGCGGCCTCGCCGCACACATCGTCCGACAGCAGCTCGATCAGCGGCTTGATGTTGAAGCCGCCGAGCATGGTGCCCAGCAGCTCCGTCGCCTTCACCCGGCTGATCAGCGCGTTCGCCTCCGCCCCCTTGGCGACCGCCGCCAGGAAGCCCGCCTTCACCCGCGCGGCGTCGTCCACGCCCGCCGGCACGCGGTGGGTGATGAGGTCGACCAGGAAGGCCTCCTCACCCGCCGGAGGGGCCTGGAGCAGGGCGATCAGCTCGTCGGTCTGCTTGGCGGAGAGCGGCAGGGGCGGGATGCCGAGCGCGGCGCGCTCCGCGACATGCTGGCGATAGGCTTCGAGCACGGGCAGGTTCCTCATCGAAGGCGGGGGTAGGGTCGCACCCCTTCCAAAAACGGACGACTCTTAAGGCCACGCCGCCGCTTCGTCAAGTTTACCCGCGGTGCCATGCGATATTCGGTCGCGACGGCGCCAAGTGGTAGGACAACTTGCGCCGGCCGTTGCTTCTTCTTTGGGCGATGAGAATTGGTATCACCGGCTGCGGGTGGGCGTTTTGCCGTCGATTGATTTGGACCGTCAACGGTTCAGTGGCTGTCGCACACGGCTTCGGCCGGATCCACGCCTCAGAAATCCAGATCGGCGTAGTGCTTCGGCGGCGGGCAGCCGGGGATGTTGTCGGCGAGGATGTTGCGGAAGCTCGGCCGCGACTTGATGCGGGCGTACCAATCCTTGGCCTCCGGGTGCTCGTCCCACGGCACGTCACCCACGTAATCGACGCAGGAGAGCTGCGCCGCCGCCGCCGCGTCGGCCAGCGAGAAGCCGGCCCCGGCCAGCCAGGGCCGCCGCTCCGCCAGGAAGGCGATGTAGTCGAGGTGGTAATGGATGTTGGCCAGCCCCGCCCGGATCGCCGGGGCGGACGGGTAGCCGTTCCCGGACAGGCGGCGCAGCATCTTCTCGCCGACCAGATTGTCGGTCACCTCGCGGTCGAACTTGGCGAGGAACCAAGCGAGCAGCCGCCGCACCTCCGCCCGCTGCGACACCTCGCGCGGCAGCAGCGGGGTGTCGGGGTAGGCCTCCTCCAGATACTCCAGCACCGCCCAGCCGCCGGCGACGACGGTACCGTCCGCCTCGACCAGCACCGGAACCTCGGCGGCGGGGTTGAGGGCCAGGAAGATGTCGCGCCGTTCCCACGGCTTCTCGACCTGGGATTCGAACGGCAGCTCCTTCTCGGCCAGGGCCACGCGGGCCAGCCGGGAGAAGGGCGACAGGGGATGATGGAAGAGTGTCCGCATGGCGGGCGGGACTGTACTCCATGCACCGCGGAAATCACCAGCCCACGCGTGGCGCGAAGGGTGAAGACCGGTGCGAAAGGGTTGCCGCGTCAGGGCCAGGCCGGCATCTTCCGGTATACGACATGGGCATCGGCCTCCTCGGCCGGCACCGGCGTCCATCCCTGGTGCTCGTAGAAGGCGCGCGCGGCGCGGTTGCGGACGGAACAGGTGAGCTGCGCCGCCCCCTGCAACGCCAGCAGCGCCCGGCCCAGAAGGTGCGATCCGACGCCCCGGTTCTGCCAATGGCGGTCGATGAACAGGGCGTGGATGACGTGGTCCGGCGAATCGATGGCGACGAAGCCGACGATGACCCCGTCCACCTCCGCCACCAGCACGTCGGTGTCGGCGGTGCAGTCGTAATAGTCGTCGAGCCGGAAGCGCTCCGCCGGCTGCCAGGGAAAGGCGCTCCGCCGCCCCTCCAGAAAGATGTCCGCGCAGCGCGGGGCATCCGCCTCCGCCGCGCGCCGCACCGCGATCCGCAAGCCACCCGGTACCGGCATGATGCAGCCTCCGCATCGCCCCCGTCGGTCGTCGCCCGGAACAACCACCACCGGCCGAGATTATTCCAGCCAGACCGTTCGGCATAGGACCCGGGCGCCACAGGCGGGAAAAAATCGCCCCGCCGGGGCGGCCTCTACTCGGCCGCCTGCTGCGCCTTCTCCTGCACCACACGGGGCAGGCGCAGGGTGAAGGTGACGCCGCCGCCGCGCCGGCTGGTCACGGCGATCTGGCCCTGCAGGTTGCCGGTGACGATGTTGTGGACGATGTTCAGCCCGAGCCCGGTCGAGCCGGCCCCGCGCTTGGTGGTGAAGAAGGGGTCGAAGATCTTGCCCAGGAACTCCGGCGCGATGCCGCGCCCGTCGTCGGAGTAGGCGAGCACCACGGTGGCGGGGTCGGGAGCGGTGGCGGTCAGCCGCAGCGTGCCGGCCACCCCCTCGTCGTAGGCGTGCACCAGCGAGTTCATGACGAGGTTGGTCACCACCTGCGACAGCAGGCCGGGATAGCCCACCATCTCGACGCCGTCCTCGCACTCGATGACGATGCGGTGCGGGCTCTTGCGCAGGGTCGGCGACAGGCTGTTGACGATGTCCTCCAGATAGCGCTTCAGCTCGAAGGCGCGCTTGAGCTCGCTGGTGCGGTCGGTGGCGACCTGCTTGAAGCTCTGGATCAGCGAGGACGCGCGCTCCATGTTCTGCAGCAGCAGCCGCGCCGCCTCCTCCGCCACCTCCAGATACCCGGTCAGGTCCTGGCGGCGCAGGGCGTTCTGGTCGAACTGCGTGCGCACCTCGCGCGTGCGGTCGGACAGGTGGGACGCGGCGGTGACGGCGACGCCGACCGGCGTGTTGATCTCGTGCGCCACGCCGGCCACCAGCGCGCCGAGCGAGGCCAGCTTCTCCGAACGCACCAGCTCGGCCTGGGCGCGGTGCAGGCTTTCCAGCGTGTCGTGCAGTTCGGCGTTGGCGCGGGTGAGGGCCGCCGTGCGCTCCTCCACCCGCTGCTCCAAAAGGCTGCGCGCCTGCTGGTGCAGGGTGATGTCGCGACCGGTGCCGCGGTAGCCGGTGAAGCGCCCATCGCGATCGTAGACCGGCAGCCCCGACAGCCGGGCGAAGCGCGGCAGCGCCTCGCCGCGCCGCTGCTTCTCCAGCCAGGTCACGTCGAAGTCCTGCACCGGCTCGTGCCGGCCGAGCCTCTCCATCAGCCGCTCCCAGCCACCGGCATCGACCGGCACCACCCCCAGCTCGTCGGCCGGCCGGCCGATCGGCGAGGCGGGCGGCTTCACCAGCTCGAAGAAGCGGTCGGAGACGGCGACGTAGCGCAAGGACTGGTCCAGCTCCCAGTACCAGTCGGAGGACGCGGCGGCGAAGTCGCGGAAGCGCGATTCGCTCTGGCGCAGCTCCTCCTCCGCCGCGGCGCGCTGGCGGGCGCGCTTGTCGAGGTCGGCGGCCATGTGGTTCACGCCGTCCTCCAGCAGCCCCAGCTCGTCCGCCCCGACCGCCAGCGGCGGCACATGCTTCTCCCCGGCCCCGATGCGGCGGACGAAGCCGGCCAGCACGCCGATCCGCCGCAGCACCATGGCGCGCAGGGTCAGCACGATGATCGCCGAGGTCAGCGCCACGCACAGCAGCGACAGCAACGCCACATTGACGAGGAGCTGGAGCTTCTGCCCGGTCAGCCCGGTGGTGTTGATCTTGATGTAGGCGAACAGGGTCGGCGCTTCCGCCCCGCGCACGAACAGCGGCGTCACCGCCACCAGATGGGTGCTGCCGTTCTCCTCCACCTCCACCACCGCCGGCTTGCGCGACTTGGTGTTGAACCAGGCCGGTTCGATCCCGGCGATCTGGCGGATGTCGCGGCCCAGATGCTCGGGGTTGAGGGCGTGGAAGACGTTCCAGTTGGCGCCGACCACCATGCCCTCCTCCAGCTCCTGGCCGATGAGGTTCGCCATGATGGCGCGGTCGGCGACCGATTCATAGGCCAGCACGCCGCGCTCCATCAGCGCGCCGGGGACCGTGATGCGGTCGCGGGTGCGGCGGTCCACCTCCTGCGACAGCCGGTCCACCGCGAAGCCGCCGATGGAGATGAGGACCGCCACCTCGATGGCGACCACCGAGGCACCGATGCGGAAGGCGAGGCTCTTCAGGAAGCTGTGCATGGCGGTCGCCGGCTCACGGTGCGATGAAGTATTGCGCCGTGTTGGTCGGCGCCGGCGTCGGGTAGGCCCAGGCCTCCGGCATGGAGCGCGGCACGTTGCGGAAGTCGCGGTGCGCCAGCGCCTTGTAGCCGGGATGGGCGGAGATGCCGATGGTCGGGAACTGCTCGGCCGTGATGCCGAGGATGGAGCGCATGAGCCGGTCCTGCTCGTCGGGGTCGGGGGTGCGCTGGAGTGCGGCGAACAGCTCCACCTGCCGGCGCACCGGCGGCGGCGGCTCCACACCACCCGGTGCGGCCGGGTCGGCGGACCAGCGCGCCCAGAGGGGTGCGTAGGTCGAGGTGGTCCGCATGGTCGGGATGAAGGCGTAGGCCTCGCGGATCGAATCCATGCCGCCGTCGGTCGATCCGATGATGGCGTCGAAGCCGTTGCCCTGCATGACCCTCACCAGCTCCGCGCGGTCCCGGCGCTCCAGGCTGATCTCCACCCCGACGCGCCGCCAGTCGCGGCCCACCATGGCCATCGCCTGCTCGTGGTGGGACCGGTCGAGCCGCACCATGACGACGAAGGCGAGCCGCCGCCCGTCCGGCAGGCGGCGCACACCGTCCTCCCCGCGGGCGAGGCCCAGCCGGTCGAGCGCCGCGTTGGCCGCTTCCACGTCCTGCGCCGTGTGTTGGATGGCCAGCGTCTCGTCGAAGAAGCGCGATTCGCGGCGCGGCGCCACCTGGAAGGGCTCACCCTGGCCGCCATAAACCGTGTCGATGATCGCCCGGCGATCGATCGCCTGCGACAGAGCGACGCGGAAGCCGCGGTCGCCGAACAGGGCGCGCAGCGACGGATCGGGGTGGGTCAGGTTCAGGTAGATCGGCACCGTGTTGGGCTCGGCCGACTGCAGCGTGATGGCGCGGTAGCCGCCGTCCAGGTAGCGTTGGAGGTCCGCCTGGATCGCCGGCGCCACCACGTGCCGGGCCTGCATGCCGATGCGGCCGTCGCGCAGCAGCCCGGCGAACTCGTCCTGCGAGCCTGCCAGCAGGAACTCCGCCCGGTCGATGTAGGGGAGTTGGTTCCCGGCCGGGTCGATCTTCCAGAAATAGGGGTTTCGCTCCGCCACCAGCCGTGGCGGGGAGCCCGGCTCCAGCCGGTCGATCACCCAGGCGCACAGGGTGGGAACCGGCACCGCCCGCTCGACGCGGTCGATGATGTCCGCCACCGTCCGGCGCAGCAGCGAGGTCGGATCCGACCGCCCGAGCCGCACACCGGCCTTCAGCATGAACAGCTCGCGCCAGTCGGCCAGCCCTTCCGCCTTCGCCTCGGCGGCGACGCCGTCGGGGTTGTAGCGCTTGTGGTAGCGCATGAGCGCGTGGCGCGGAAAGGCGGTGCCCGCCGACACGTCGCTGCCCGACGCCAGCGCCGGCAGGAACAGCCCGTTCGGCTCGGCGAAGACGAAACGCACGGTGTAGGGGTCGTCGATCTCCAGCCGCACCGCGCCCGCGGCCTTGGGCAGCCAGGTCGGCTCCGGCAGGTCGATGTCGGAGGACAGCAGAACGTCTTCGAACCAGAAGCGGATGTCCTCGGCCGTGTAGGGCGCGCCGTCCGACCATTTCAAACCGGGACGCAATCGGAACGTGTAGGTCGTGCCGTCGGCGCTGACTTGGAAGGACTGGGCGACATTGGGGATGACCCGCCGCCAGGCCGGATCCCAGCGGACCAGATGCTCATAGTCGATGCTGCGGTAGATCAGCGCCGAATCGCCGTTGCCGATCATCCCCTGCGTCCAGGTGCCGCCGTAGCGGCCGATCTCGTCCTCGACACTCAGCAACAGCGGGTTGCGTGGCAGACGCTGCTCGACCGGCGGCAGGGCGCCGCCGGTCACGCGCGCCGTCAAATCGGGGGATTCACGGTAGAAGGCCTGCGCTGCCGCCCCAGTCGGAATGAACAGCGCCGGAACGCACAGCGCCAGGGCGAACGCCGCGGCGGCCAGCGGGCACAACCTCCGGCCGTCTCCACCGACAGCACTCGTCCGTTGGAATCGGCGCAGCATGCATGGAATCCCGGCACCACTTTCCCTTTTACTGGTACCACGAAGGGTCCGTAAGAGGAAGCGGCGTGGAACCGCCCGGCATGTTACGGCGGTGCAATAAAATATTGAGACGGATTGGTCGGGGCCGGTGCCGGATAGAGCCAGGATTCGGTCATCAACCGCGGCACGTTGCGGAAATCCGTGGGCACCACGCCGGTGCGCGGCGCCTGGGTGGAGATGCCGATGCTGAAGAACTGCTCGGCGGCGATGTCGAGGATGGCCGCCACATGCCGGGCCTGGAGCTCGGGGTCGGGGCTTTCCTGCAGCTTTCCGTAAATGGCGAGCTGCTCCATCACCGACGGCGGCGGCTGCTCGGCATCCGCGGCACCGGGGTCGTCCACCCAGCGCACCCAGGCGGGGGCGAAGAAGCTCTCGTGCAGCAGCGGCACATAGGCGTAGGCCTCCAGCACCGCGTCCATGCCGCCGTCGCCGCTGCTCAGCGCGACCTCGTAGCGGTTCGACGCCACCAGATCCCGCAGTTCCTGCCGGTCGACCGGCCGCACCTGCGCCTCCACCCCCACCTGCCGCCAGTCCCGGGCGACCATCGCCATGGCCTCGGTCTGGTGGGGACGGTCGCGGCGGGTGAGCAGGGTCAGCCGGAAGCGGTCCCCGGCGCGATCGAGGCGGTAGCCCTCGCCGTCGCGGGTGGTGAAGCCCAGGGCGTCGAGCATGGCGTTGGCCCGCCGCGGGTCGTGGTCGAGATGCTGGCGCGCCAGCTTGGCGGAGAAGTAGCGGGACTCCGGCCGCGGCGCCATCTGGTACGGCTCGCCCTGGCCGTTGTAGACGCGGTCGATGATGGCGCGGCGGTTGATGGCCAGCGACAGCGCGATGCGCAGGTCCTTGCTGGTCAGGATGGCGCGCCGTGCCGGGTCGGGATGGGTCTGGTTGAACGCGAGCGGCAGCGAGTTGCTGTCCGACGGCAGCATCGTCAGGGCGCGGTAGCCGCCGCGCTCCAGGATCGCGGGAATCTCGTCCTGGATGCCCTGTCCGGTGACGTGGCGGGCCTGCATGCCGATCACCCCGCGCATCAGCAGCGCCTTGAGCTGCTGGGCGTTGGTGACCTCCAGGAACTCCACCTGGTCGATGTAGGGGAGCTGGTTGCCGGCCGGATCGACCTTCCAGTAATAGGGGTTGCGCCGCGCCACCACGCGCGCCGGGTCGCCGGGTTCACGCCGGTCGATGATCCAGGCGTTCAGGGTGGGGACCGGCTCGGCCGCCACCACCGTCGACAGGTCGGGGTTGCGCTTGCGCAGCAGCGAGCCGGCGTCGCTTTGCGAGTTGTTGACGCGGGCGACGAGCTGGAAGCGCTCTTCCCAGCTCTTGAATCCGAGATCCAGGGCCTCGCGGTCGGCGTCGGCGTTGTAGCGCTGGTGGAACCGCTTCAGCGCGTGCTGGGGATAATCGGTGGCGCTGCCGAAATCCTGGCCGCCCGCCAGCGTCGCCAGGAACAGCGCGTTGGGCTGGTCGAAACGGAAGACGACGGTGTGCTCGCCCTCCACCCGCACCTGCACGCCCTGGCGACCGCGCGGCATCCAGTGCGGCGGCTCGCCGCCCAGCTCGCCCTCCATCAGGACGTCCTCGAACCAGAAGCGCACATCCTCCGCGGTGAAGGGCGCGCCGTCCGACCAGCGCAGGCCGGGGCGGAGCTGGAAGGTGAAGACGGTGCCGTTGCCGTTGACCTGGTAGGACTGCGCCACGTTCGGCATCAGCCGCCGCCACGCCGCGTCCCAGCGCACCAGCGGTTCGTAGCCGATGGTGCGGTAGGGGAGCAGCCCGTCGCCCTTGCCGACCATGCCCAGCCGCCAGGTGCCGCCATAGCGGCCGATCTCCTCCTCGACCTGGAGCAGCAGCGGGTTCTTGGGCAGACGCTGATCGACCGGCGGCAGTTCCCGGCGCGACGTGCGCGCCGTCAGCTCCGGCGCCTCCCGGTAGAAGGACTGCGCCCCGACCGGGACGACGGGCAGCGCGGCCATGATCAGCGCGGCGAACGCTGCCGTCCACCGCCCCGCCCCTTCCGGGCGGCCATTCCCGCTCAGCCACGCTCCCGCCATAACGCCCCCGCGCCGCGCCTTCTGCTGCACCGCCGGTCCGGCCGTTCGGCGCGGTTCAGCGTTCGATTTCAATTCGGAAATTAACATTTTGGAATGAAAACGCAATGCATCCGTTATCCACGTATGCGGGACAGAGTAGCGGCAGGGTTCCACCGGCGCCACAGCGAGACATGGACCGGATATCCGTAAGCTGTCCATAGGGACAACCCCGCAATCGACGGACGCGGGACGATGTGGCACCGCAGCAGAACCCGTGTGCCCGGAATTTATCCCATAGTCTGATATTCGCCGTCCGGGGCGGGAAAAAGCCGGGAATCGCGGTTGACCCCGGGGGTGCCGTTCGCTTGGATACCGAACTGTCAGCTTTTGGATTCGCACGCCCATGCTCCGCCCGCGGGCCCAAACGACCAAGGGGGCGACCAACGGGGCGACCAAGAAGGCGGCGAGGGGGGAGCCGGCGGGCGGGCAGCCGCATGCCGGGGAAAGGAATCGGATGACGACGGCGCTCAACATCCTGCACGGCGCGTTCGGCCGCGTGGCCCTGCTCGACATGGACCAGTCCCTGGTTCCCCACGCGCACCACCACTGCCACGTCCTGCTGAAGGGCTCGGGTGCCGACCAGGATTTCATTGTGCGCGGCGAGACCTGCCCGCTGGAGGACGACACCGCCGTCCTCGTCAACTCCTGGGCGGAGCACGCCTACCGCCACCGGCCGGGGGAGGACCGCACGCTGATCCTGGCGCTGTACATCGAGCCCGGCTGGCTGTCCGACCTCGACCTCGCCCTAACCTCCAGCGTGCATCCGACCTTTTTTTCACAACCTTGCGTCCGCATCACGCCGGAGGTGCGCCGGCTGGCCGGCCAGATGGCCGACATCCTGAACCTGGGCGTGGAGCTGGAGCCGGACGAGGCGGAGACGATGATCTTCGACCTGATGATCGCGGTGATCGACCGCTTCTCCAACTGGCGTGCCTTCCGCGGCGTGCGCACATTGCCCGGGCGGGTCACCGATTTCCGCATCCGCCGCGCCATCGCCGCGATGCGCGCGAGCCCCATCGAATCCGTCGATATCAACAAACTGGCGGAGATTGCCGGGCTGTCGCGTCCGCGTTTCTTCCAGCTCTTCAAGCAGAGCACCGGCATCACCCCCTTCATGTATGCCAACGTGCTGCGGGTGGAGCAGGCGGTGCGCGCGCTCAGCACCACCCGCAACCCGATCATCGACATCTCGATGGATCTGGGCTTCGACGCGCAGAGCAACTTCACCCGCTTCTTCCGCCAGAACGTCGGCGTCACGCCGCGCGAATACCGCAAGACGGTCAGCGTTCTGGCCAACGGATAGGTGGGCGCCGGCCCCTGCGCGGGCCGCCGGATCACACCGCTCGGATCACGCCAGCCGGATGACCGCGGCACCCGCCGCGATCAGCGCCGTGGCGGCCAGCCGCGCCGGGCCGATGCGCTCCTTGAGGACCAGGGCGGAGATGGCGGTGGCGAAGAGGATCGAGCTTTCGCGCAGCACCGCCACCACGGCCACCGGCGCCATCGTCATCGCCCACAGCGCCAGCCCGTAGGAGCCCAGCGTCCCCGCCCCGCCGAGCAGCCCGAGGTGCCAGCGCCCGCGGGTGCCCCGCCACAGCCGGCCGGGGTGGCGCACCCGCATCCAGACGACCAGCGGCAGGGCGGTGATGATGGCGAGCCACAGCGTGTAGGCGGCCGGCGCGCCGGACAGCCGCACCCCCACCCCGTCGATCAGCGTGTAGCTGGCGATGGCCAGCGCGTTGACCAGCGCGAAGCGCACCGCAGCCGGGTTGCTGCCGGCGCGCCGCCCGGATTCCAGCGCCATGCCCAGCACCCCGCCGCACACCAGCGCGATGCCGGCCCAGGCCGGCAGCGACAGCGTCTCCCCCACCAGCGGGCCGCTGGCGACCGCCACCAGCAGCGGCGCCGTGCCGCGCATCAGCGGGTAGACCTGGCTCATGTCGCCCACGCGGTAGGCGGCGGCGACCAGCGAGAAATAGATCACCTGCGCCACCATGGAGGCGGCGAGGAAGGGCCAGGAGTCCGGGGCCGGCTGCGGCAGGAAGGGCAGGATCACCGCGGCGATCACCGCCCCCGCGGCGTTGACCATCACGATGGTGGCGAGCGTGTCGCCATCCGCCTTCACCACCGCGTTCCACACCGCGTGCAGGAACGCGCCGAACAGCACGATCAGCAGGACCGACGCGCTCATCACCCCTCCGCCCGCCGCCAGCCGCGGCGTTCACAGAACCGTCATAGCAGCCGGCCGGCGGGCGTCCTCAGATGGTTCGGAATAGCAGCACTGCGTTGAGCCCGCCGAACGCGAAGGAGTTGGACAGGGCCGCCGCCACCGGCGCCTCCCGCGCCTCGTTCGGCACCACGTCCAGGTCGCAGGCGGGGTCGGGACCGGTGAAGTTGATGGTGGGCGGGATCACGCCGTGCCGCAATGCCAGCACCGTTGCCGCCGCCTCCAGCGCCCCGGCCGCACCCAGCGCGTGGCCCAGCATGGATTTGCTGGACGACACCATCAGCCGGTCGGCGTGGGCGCCGAAGACCGAGCGGATCGCGGTGGTCTCGGTGGCGTCGTTGGCGGTGGTGCCGGTGCCGTGGGCGTTGATGTAACCGACACCCTCCGGCGCAAGCCCCGCATCGGCCAGCGCCGCACGCATGGCGCGGGCGGCCCCGGCGGCGTCGGGCGCCGTGATGTCCTTGGCGTCCGCCGACATGCCGACGCCGGCCAGTTCGGCCAGGATCGTGGCACCTCGGGCACGGGCGTGCTCCACTTCCTCCAGCACCAGCACGGCGGCGCCCTCCCCCAGCACCAGCCCGTTGCGGTCGCGGGAGAAGGGGCGGCAGCCGTCGGGACTGGCGACGCGCAGCGCCTCCCACCCCTTGAGCGCGCCGACGGTCAGGCTCGCCTCCGCCCCGCCGGTGACGGCGATGTCCACCAGCCCGCCGCGGATCAGCCCGGCCGCCATGCCGACGGCGTGCCCGGCCGACGCGCAGGCGCTGGCCGCGGTGAAGGCCGGCCCGGTCAGCCCCAGTTCCATGGAGACGTGGGAGGTCGGGGCGCTGACCATCAGCTTGGGGATGGTGAAGGGGTGCAGCCGCGCCGCCCCCTCCGCGTAGAGGCGGTGGAAGCCCTCGTCCAGCGTGGTGATGCCGCCGACCCCGGTGCCCAGCACGGTGGCCGTGCGTTCCCCAGCCCCGCCGGCGAAGTCGATGCCGGAGGCCGCCGCCGCCTCCCGCGCCGCCACCACCGCCATGGCGCTCACCCGGTCGTGGAGGGACAGTTTGCGCGCGTCGATGTGGGTGGCCGCGTCGAAGCCCGGTACCTGGGCGGCGATGCGGATGGACAGCCGGTCGGTGGGCACCAGCGTCAGCGGCCCGATCCCGCAGCGCCCGGCGAACAGCGCCTCCCGGAAGGCCGGCAGCCCGCTGCCGATGGGCGACACCACGCCCAGGCCGGTGACGACGACGCGCCTCACGCCGCCCGTCACGCCGAGGCCGGCTTCGCCGCCACCACCGCCCGCACCGCGTCCAGAACGTCGCCGACGGTCGTGAACTCGGTGCGGGTGTCGTTGGCGTTGAAGGGGATCTCGACGCCCAGCCGGTCCTCGATGGCGAAGACGATCTCGATCACGTCGAGCGAGGCGATGCCGAGGTCGGCCAGCTTGGCGTCGGGGGTCAGGGCGGATCGCTCGACCCGGCCCTTTTCGGCCATGATCGCCAGAACATCCTCGGCGGCATCGGTCATCGGTCGGTCTCCGGCGTCGGATCTGGCGGCAGGTCGGCGGACAGGGTAGCGCGGCCTTCGAGCGACAACAGCCGGCTCTTAAGCTCTGCCACCTCCGTGAACAGCCTCTTCAACCGGCCGACATACTTGAAGTTCTCGAAGGCGCGCTTCTTCGGGATCGCCGGCGTGCCGAGATAGACGGAGAAGGGCGGCACGTCGGTCCCGACGCCGGAGGAGGCGGCGATCACCGAATCATGCCCGATGGTGACATGGTCGGCCACCCCCACCTTGCCGGCCATCACCACCCGGTCGCCGACCTTGACGCTGCCGGCGATGCCAACCTGCCCGCACAGCATGCAGTTGGTGCCGACCTGTACGTTGTGGCCGATCTGGACCTGGTTGTCGATCTTGGTGCCGGAGCCGATGCGGGTGGCGGTGACGGTGCCGCGGTCGATGCAGGCCCCGGCCCCGATCTCCACCTCGTCGCCGACGATCACCGTGCCGATGGAATTGACGCGGCGGATCAGCAGGTTGGTGGCGCCCACCTTGCCGGTGGCCTTGGCCGTCTCGACGCTGCCCGGCTCCGGCGTCACGAAGCTGAAGCCGTCGTTGCCGACCGCGGCGTTGGGGTGGACGATGCAGCGCCGGCCCAGCACGACCCGCTCGCCGATGCGCGCACCGGGGTGGATCAGCGTGTCGTCGCCGATCCGCGCGTCGGCACCGACCATGGCGTGCGGCAAAACGACCACCCGGTCGCCCAGCACCGCCCTCGGCCCGACATAGGCGAAGGGCGCCACCGACACGCCCTCGCCCAGCACCGCGTCGGGCGCCACGAAGGCCAGCGGGTGGACGCCCGGCTCGCGGTGCACCGGCTTCTCGAACAGGTCGAGCAGCCCGGCCATGGCGTAGCGCGGGCGCTTCACCACGATCCAGCCCTGGAGTGTGTCGGGCACCGGCACGCCGTCCGCCACCACCGCGGCGCGGGCCGGCGAGTCCGGCAGCAGCACCAGCAAATCCTTGTCCATGGCGAGCGCCAGATCGCCCGGCCCCGTCGCTTCGGACGGGTGGACGGCGCGGGTGATCTCCAGCGAGCCGTCCCCTTCCAGACGGGCGTCGAGGGCGGCGGCGATGTCGGCAAGCTTCATGGTGGGCAACCGGGTCTGTCGTCGAAAGAACGGCGACCCTAGCACGCCAGCCCGCCGCGACGGGAGTGGATCAGGCGCCGCCCCAGGGGTCCAGAAGCGGAATGCCGAACGCCTCGAAATCCCGCAGGTTGCGGGTGGCGACGGCCATGCCGTGCTTGCGGGCGACCGCGGCGATCTGGGCGTCGCCCACACCGGGCGGGCGCCCCAGCGAGTAGGCAAGCGCCGCAAGGCGCCCGCACAGCAATGCCGCATCCACATCGAAGGGCAGGATCCGATTGGCGAAGGTGCCGCCCACCAGCCGGTCCAGCCAAGCCTCCATGGACATCCGCCGCTGACCAACCGGCAAACGCTCGACGCCCTCGGACAGTTCGGAGACCACCGTCGCGGTCAGGTGGAACGCGTCGCCGGGTTGATCCGTGAACCAGCGGATGACACGCGGGTCGGGCTCACGGCGCTTTAACTCCGACAGCACGCAGGTGTCGAGAACGATCCCGGTCATGAAAAGTCCGCCGGCTCGCCCGGGCGCCGGTCGCGGACCGGCAACTCGTCATCCTCGAAATAGCCGTCGCCGGACATCAGCTCCCTGACCAGATCCGCCCCCGTCCGCACCGGCGTCATCGCCTCCTCCAGCACGGCGCGGTGCTCCGCCTCCACCGAGCGGCCGTGGCGTGCGGCGCGTTCCTTGAGCCGATGGATGGTGTCGTCGCTCAGGTTCCGCACGAGAAGATTGCCCATGGACCACCCCCATAGCCGAATATGCTATCGCATGATAGCATGGCCATCTCCACCCCGTCACTCCCCCGTCTGCAACAGCGCGCCGCGCACGCGGGCCTGGCGGAAGGCGAACAGGAACGTGGCGACGCCGGCCGCCATGTAGAGGCCGTTCAGCGCCACCGCCCAGGCCAGCTCGCCCCAGCGCACGGCGCCGTCGAACAGCACGCCGCGCATGCCTTCGAAAACGTGGCTGGAGGGCAGCAGGAAGGCGACCCATTGCAGCCACTCCGGCAGGACGGTCACCGGGTAGTAGACGGCGCTGACCGGGGCCAGCAGGAAGACCACGATCCAGGCCAACCCCTCCGCCCCCATGCCGTAGCGCAGGATCAGCGCGATCACCAGCAGCCCCAGCCACCAGCCCATGGCGATCAGGTTGGCGAAGAACAGAGCCAGCGGCAGCCCGAGGTCGAAGACCGAATAGCCGAAGAAGGGGATCGCCAGCAGCGCCGCCGGGACGATGCCGATCAGGGTGCGGATCAGGCTCATCGTCATCAGCGCGGTCAGCCATTCGCCGGGGCGCAGCGGGCTGACGAAGAGATGGCCCAGGTTGCGCGACCACATCTCCTCCAGGAAGGAGACGGAAACGCCGAGCTGGCCGCGGAACAGCACGTCCCACAGCAGCACCGCGGCGATCAGCACGCCGGCCCCCTGCGCCACCCAGGCGCTGTTGGCGGCCATGAACTGGTTGATGTAGCCCCACAGGATCATCTGCATGGTCGGCCAGTAGGCCAGCTCCAGCACCCGCGGCCAGGATCCGCGCAGCAAGTACCAGTAGCGCAGCACCATGGCGCCGATCCGGCGCGGGCTGGGTGCCGGGAAGACGGTCACCGGGTCACTCGGCGGCATCGGCCAGCCCCTCCCGACGCTCCCGCGCGATGTCGAGGAACACGTCCTCCAGGCTGTCGCGCCCGTATTTCTCCAGCAGGTCGGCGGGCGTGCCGCGGTCGACGATGCGCCCGCGGCGCATCACCAGCACCCGGTCGCACAGCCGCTCCACCTCCGGCATGTTGTGCGACGCCAGCAGCACCGTGGCGCCGCTGGCGCGACGGTAATCCTCCAGATAGCTGCGCAGGCGGTCGGCAGTGTCGGGGTCGAGCGAGGCGGTCGGCTCGTCGAGCAGCAGCACCTGCGGACGGTTGAGCAGCGCCTTGGCCAGCGCCACCCGCGTCTTCTGGCCGGCCGACAGGCTGCCGGCGGGGCGGTCGAGGAAGGCCGTGAGGTCCAGCTCCGCCGCCAGCTCCTCCACCCGCCGCCGCACCCCGGCCACGCCGTAGAGATGGGCGTAGACGACGAGATTCTCCTTCACCGTCAGCCGGTGCGGCAGCTCCACATAGGGAGAGGAGAAGTTCATCCGCGGCAGCACGGCGTGGCGGTTTCGAGCCATGTCCACGCCCAGCACGCGGATGCTCCCCCCCGTGGGCAGCAGCAGGCCCAGCAGCATGGAGATGGTGGTGGTCTTGCCGGCGCCGTTGCCGCCCAGGAGCCCGGTGACCGAGCCGCGCGGCACGGCGAAGTCGATGGCGTCCACGGCGGTCACGGCCCCGAAGCGCTTGGTCAGCCCGACGGCCTTGATCGCATCCTCGGTCATGGGCCACAAATATGGCCGCGCGGACGCCCCGCACCAGGGGGCCCGGGCCAACGACAACACCAAAACGCCGGAACGTGCCCGATGACCTTCGTGCCTGCGACCATCGCGGACACCCAACCCCTGCCCTCCTCCTTCTGGACCACGGGGGACGGGCGGATCACGCTGCGCACGCTGATCCTGATCCGCTGGGTCGGCATCCTCGGCCAGCTCGCCACGGTGGCGGTGGTGCACGGGCTGCTGGGCTTCTCGCTGCCGCTGGGGCCGGTGCTGGCGGCGGTCGGCGCTTCGGTGCTGCTCAACATCGTGGCGATGGCGCAGCGCGGCGGCCGCATGCGGCTGGCCGACCGCGACGCCGCGCTGTATCTCGGCTACGACCTGCTGCAGCTCACCCTGCTGCTGTACCTGACGGGCGGCTTGGCGAACCCCTTCTCCATCCTGCTGCTGGCTCCGATGACGGTGGGTGCCGCGATCCTGTCGCGCTACAGCGTGGTGCTGCTGACCGGGCTCAACCTCGTCTGCCTGACGGTGCTGGCGCTGTGGCACTTTCCTCTGCCCTGGCCGGACCCGATGCCGGCGGTGGCGCCGCTTTACGCCTTCGGCATCTGGCTGGCGCTGACGGTGTCGGCGGTCTTCATCTCCGGCTACGTGTTCCGCGTGGCGGAGGAGGCCCGGCGCTTCGCCGCCGCGCTGTCGCCCTCGCAGGTGGCGCTGGCCCGCGAGCAACGGCTGGGGGCGCTGGGCGCGCTGGCCGCCGCCGCCGCGCACGAGCTGGGCTCGCCGCTCGGCACCATCGCCGTGGTCGCCAAGGAGCTGGCGCGCGACCTGCCGGGCGACAGCCCCTACACCGAGGATGTGGCGCTGCTGATCAGCCAGGTCGGGCGCTGCCGGGAGATTCTGGCCGAGCTGGCCCGCAAGCCGGAGGCGGACGGCGGCGACCCGTTCGAGCGGCTGCCGCTGACCGCGCTGATCGACGCCGCCGGCGCCCCGCACCGGCTGGGCACCGTCGATTTCGTGGTGCAGCCGCCGGTGGATGCCCAAACGGAGGAGCCGGTGGTCCGCCGCAGCCCGGAGATCATCCATGGCATCGGCAACTTCATCCAGAATGCCCACCAGTTCGCCAACCGCCGCGTGACCGTCGCCGCGAGCTGGGACGAGCGGTCGGCAACGGTCGCGGTGATGGACGATGGCCCCGGGTTCCCGCCCCATCTCTTGAGCCGCATCGGCGAACCCTATCTTTCGTCGCGCGCCGACCGCTCCGGCCACATGGGGCTGGGCATCTTCATTGCCCAGACGCTTCTCGAGAAGACCGGCGCCACGGTTGCGTACAGCAATAACCGTAGCGGCGGCGCGCGAGTTGTCGTACGCTGGGAACGATCCTGGCTAGAACCAAAGGACTAGTGGTGGAACCCGTCATGTCACCGGACGAGAGTCCCGCTGGCGAGGCCGCAAAGCTTACGTTCAACGGCGACGTCACCCGCAGCCTGCTCATCGTGGACGACGACGCCCCCTTCCGCACCCGCCTCGCGCGGGCCATGGAAAAGCGCGGCTTCAACGTGGTCGCGGTGGAAAGCGTGCAGTTGGGCATGGAGGTCGCGCAGGAATCGGCCCCGGCCTTCGCGGTGGTCGATCTGCGGCTGGCCGACGGCAGCGGGCTCGACGTGGTGAAGACCCTGCGCGACGCACGCCCCGACGCGCGCATCGTCATGCTGACCGGTTACGGCAACATCGCCACGGCGGTGGCCGCGGTGAAGGCCGGTGCGGTGGACTATCTGCCCAAGCCAGCCGACGCCGACGCGGTGGAATCCGCGCTGCTCGCCGACGGCCGTCCGCTGCCGGCACCGCCGGACAACCCAATGTCCGCCGACCGCGTGCGGTGGGAGCACATCCAGCGCGTCTTCGAGCAGTGCGACCGCAACGTCTCGGAAACCGCCCGCCGCCTGAAGATGCACCGCCGCACCCTGCAGCGCATCCTCAACAAGCACGCGCCGCGGGGGTGAGCGGAAAAGCCCTCTCCCTGGCGGGGAGAGGGTTTTCACCTCACCGCCCCGGCCGCACCGCGCTGACCACGCGCACGGCGCCCTCGATCCCCTGCGCCAGGGCCCGGGCGACGCAGTCGTAACCGACGTCGGTGTGGTGGATGCCGTCGGGGCCGATCAGGTCGGCCATCCCGGCACGGCGGGTCTCCACCATCCAGCGCATCAGGCCGTAGCGGCGGAACAGGCCGATCCGCTCCTCCGCCGCGATGCGCTGGAGACGCGCCGTCATCTCGTCGTGGCGGGGGCGGGCCAGCACGGCCGGTGCGTACTGCGTGTCCATCAGGATCACGTCGATGCCGGCCTCGCGCAGGGACTCCACGCCTTCGCGGACCTCGCGGTCCACGCCCTCGTAATTGCCGTCGCGCAGCACCGTGTTGGCGCCGGCCTGCCAGATCACCAGTTCGGGGGCGAGGGCGAACACGTCGTCGGAGAAGCGCGCCAGCATCTGGCCGGTGGTCTCGCCGTTGACCCCCTTGTTGACCACCTCGACCGGCAGCCGCGGGAACAGTGCTTTCAGGTGATATGCGAGGCGGGCGGGATAGCTGCGCTCGGGCGCGCTGGCCCCCGCACCGGCGGTGGAGGAGGAGCCGATCGCCACGATCCGCAGCCGCGTGCCCTGCGCCACCGCGTCGGTGACATGCGGCAGCGGCGCCGACAGGGCGGCCGCCTCGGCCGGCACGGCGCAGTCGACACGCGGCTGGGCGGCGGCGGGTGCCGCGATCGCCAGCAGCAGCGCTGCGGCGGACAGAAGTTTTGGGAGGTTCATGGGGCCTTGGCGGTGACGTTGCCGATCATGGCGGTGATGCTGCCGGCAAGCAGACGGGCGATGCAGCCGTGCACGAAGGCGTAGGCGCGCCGGCGCGCCTCCGGAGTCTCGGAGGTGAAATCCACCATGTTCTCATCAACCCAGTACTTCATGATCGCATAGCGTGGAAAATGCAGGACGCCGGTGTTCTGCGCCACCCACCCCATGTTCTCGACATAGGGTTCGAAGTCGATGAGCTGCGTCGTCTGCAGGCTGTACTGCATCCCCATCAGGATGAGGTCGGAGCCGCTCTTGTGCGCCAGCGCGATGCCGTTGGTCAGCGCGTCATCGAAGGCTTCGGTGTCGATGCGGCGCATGGCGTCCACGGTGCCGGTCTGCCAGACCACCAGCGCCGGGCGCTTCTCGGCGATCGCCGCGGACAACGCCGGCAGCATCGACGCCGCCGTGGCGTTGGGCAGGTTGCGGACGGTCACCTCCGCCCGGCGACCGGCGAGCCGGAGGTTCAGTTCCCCTTCCAACCGGGCGGGATAGGCCGGCTCCGCCCGATCCGATGCCGGCTTCGCGGTGTTGACGATCAGGACCGACAACGGGCCGCCGCGGGCCACGCGATCGCGGACCCGCGGCAAATCGGCGCCAACCGCCATCACCGTATCGGGCACGGCGCAGGTGTCGGCCGGGGCATCGGCCATGGCCGCGCGCGGCACGGCGGTGGCAACCGCCGCGGCGAGGACCAGTGCGGACAGACCCACCTTCATGCGCCGGAATCCCTCAACACCGGGGCCGCCGCGCGGGGCTGACGGCCGGCCGACTGGTACCAGGACAGCATCCTGGCCAGCAGCACCATCCCGGAAATTCCCGCCACTGTGACACCGAATTGGGAAAAAAGCGAGGCATCGAACTGGACCAGGATTGTTTGCCCTGCGAACGATAGCAAAATTCCGAAACAGAACACCTGGAGCGAGTGCCGGCCACAGAGGATCAAGGGATGGGCGAAAGAACTGCGGAGCCACGCCGCCTGCCGTGGCACAAGTTGCACGGTGACATAGACCAGAGCCAGGAAATGGGCGACTCGCAGCGGGTCCAGGTCGGTCTTGCTCAACGGATAGATCAACTCCGACACCCAGGCCGGCGTCAGGGCGCCCAGCGTCGGGAACTGCCAGGACAGCGCCAGGAACAGGGACAGCAGCAGGACAACGACCGCCACCGCGACCAGCCACCAGCGCCGCACCGCCAGCCGGGCCGCGAGCCGGGGTGACTGCTGAAGCGCGCAGCCGAGCACGAACAGGAACTGCCACGCGAACGGGTTGAAGAACCACACACCGCCGGCCGGATGGGTCGGCAGGTTCCAGTCCAATCGCCGCGCCGCGATGTAGAGGGCCAGCGACAGCGCCAGCACCACCAGCGGCTGTCGACGCAGCGCCGGCAGGATCAACGGGAAGCTGAGGAGCAGCACGATGTAGAGCGGCAGCACGTCCAGGTTCGCGGGACGGAACTTCAGCACCAGCGCTTGGGTCAGCGCCACCGCGGGATCGGCGAAATAGGCGGCGATGCCCATTTCCTCGGCGAACAGCGGGTTGTCGAACACCCGCGCGGTGTAGGCGACCTGGGCCGTGAAGGCGATGAACAGGACGATGTAGGTGACGTAGAGCGTCCAGCAGCGGTGCAGAACCCGGGCCGCGGCCAGCCCGAAGCCACGGTCGGCCAGGATCTTCGCGTAGACCAGCGAGGCCGTGTAGCCGGAGATGAACACGAACATTTCGGTGGCGTCGCTGATGCCGTAGTTCCGATGGCTGAGCCACGCGAATTCGTTGGCCGGTATGTGGTTCAGGAAGATGAACCACAAGGCCAGCCCACGGAAGAAATCGAGCCGCAGATCCCGCGCGCCGCCCGCACCGTCGCCGATGGTTGCCGATCCGCCCATTCCCGCCCTGCGTCGCCGTCCGGCCCAAGATTTACGCGCCCGCACCGCACCGCACAAGGGTTGTGCCGGCCGGCCCGGTCGCCCCGGTTGCGCGGCAAAGCGCACGCCGATGCCGCCACCTTATCCGTTGCGTTTTCGGAATGATGCATTTCAGTTCAATTATCGTTGCGATTTCGTATTTAACTCCTCCGCCAGCCGAACGGACATTAAACCTCGCATTAACCAATCTGCCGTATCGTCCGTGACCGAACGTCGCCATCGCGGCTGCCGTTCGACGATATCCCATCGGGTTGGGTGACATGACACGGACGGGTTGGCGACGCGTGCTCCTGGGGGTCGCCGTCCTGGCGGCGGGAGCCGGCTTGGCCGCCTTCGGCGTGGAGGAGGCCCGCAGCTCGCGGCTGCAGGCGCGGCTGCTCTCCGGCTACGCGGAGGGGATCGGCTTCGCGTTGCGCGAGGGCCCCAACCCGCAGGCCCGCTACCCCACCGCCGGGCCCTACGACGAGCGTCTCGGCTACACCGCCATTCCCGGCTATCTGAAGGCTCTGACGCAGGATCTGTACGCGGTCGAAATGCAGGCCGTGCTGTCGCCGTCGCTCGACCGCTTCATGGCGCTGGGCGGCAACGCCGTCTATCCCGAGAAGACCCGCGCCGGCCTGACGTTGCAGGACCGGAACGGTGCCACCCTCTATTCCGTGCGCTACCCGGAACGGGTGTTCAACCGGTTCGAGGAGGTGCCGCCGCTGGTCGCCGACACCCTGCTGTTCATCGAGAACCGCGAGCTGCTCGACGACTCCGAGCCGCGCCGCAACCCGGCGGTGGAGTGGGACCGCTTCGCCGGCGCGGTGGCGACCTTGCCGGTGCAGTGGGTGCGGCCGGGCCAGCGGGTGGCCGGCGGCTCCACGCTGGCCACCCAGATCGAGAAATACCGCCATTCACCCGACGGCCAGACCACCGGGGCCTCGGAGAAGCTGCGCCAGATGGTGTCGGCCAGCCTGCGCGCCTACATCGACGGCGAGGACACCAGCGCCCAGCGCCGCCGCATCCTGGTCGATTACCTGAACTCCACCCCGCTGACCGCGCGGCCGGGCTTCGGCGAGGTGAACGGGCTGGGCGACGGGCTGTGGGCGTGGTTCGGCACCGACCTCACCATGGCCTCCAAGGTGCTGCGCGAGCCGGCGATGGACCTGCGCTCGCTCCAGCTCAAGGCGCTCGCCTACAAGCAGGTGCTGAGCCTGATCCTGGCGCAGCGCCGGCCCTCCCATTACCTGATCGCCGACCGCGACGCGCTCGACCGGCTGGCGAACAGCCATCTGCGGCTGCTGGCCGACTCCGGCGTCATCGATCCCGCCCTGCGCGACGCCGCCCTGGCCCTGAAGGTCGAGTTCCGGGAGGACGCGCCGCCGCCGCCGTCCACCAGCTTCGTGGAGCAGAAGGCGCCCAACGCCATCCGCGCGCGGTTGCTGGGCATGCTGGGGGTGTCCAGCCTGTACCAGCTCGACCGGCTCGACCTGACCGCCCAGTCGACGCTGGACGCGCCGACCCAGGCGCGGGTGGTGGAGACGCTGGGCAAGCTGGCCGACCCCGCCTTCGCCGCGCAGATCGGCCTGACCGGGGAGCGGCTGCTCGACGCCAAGGCCAACGACCTGTCGAAGATCGTCTACAGCTTCACCCTGTTCGAGCGGGGGCCGGACGCCAACTACATGCGCGTCCAGGCCGACAACCTCGACCAGCCGCTCGACATCAACGAGGGGGCGAAGCTCGACCTCGGCTCCACCGCCAAGCTGCGCACGCTGGTCTCCTACCTGGAGATCATGGCCGAGCTGCACACCCGCTACGCCCATCTGCCCAAGGACCTGCTGGCCGATGTCGGCGAGGAGGCGTCGGACAATCTGACGCGCTGGGCGGTGGAATGGCTGACCGGCAGCCGCGACCGCAGCCTGACCGCCATGCTCGACGCCGCCATGGAGCGGCGCTATTCCGCCAGCCCCGGCGAGGCCTTCTTCACCGGCGGCGGGCTGCACAGCTTCGTCAACTTCAACCCGCTGGACAACGGGTCGATCCTGACCGTCACCCAGTCGCTGCGCAACTCCGTCAACCTGCCCTTCATCCGCATGATGCGGGAGATCGTGCAGTTCCACATCGCCGAGGGGGGCGAGGACAGCGGCGACATCCTGCACAAGCCCGACCACCCCGCGCGCCAGGCCTACCTCGCCCGCTTCGCCGACAAGGAGGGGACGGAGTTCCTGAACCGCTTCTACACCGATTACCGCAAGCGCACGCCCGACGAGGCTCTGGCCCGGCTGGCCAGCCGCTCGCGCCCGGTCCCCTACCGGCTGGCGGTGATCTTCCGCACCGTGCGGCCCAAGGCGGATCCGGCGGCCTTCACCGCCTTCCTGCGCGGCCGGCTGCCCGACGCCGCCCTGTCCGACGCCGAGCTGGCCCGCCTCTACGCGCAGTACGCGCCGGGCAAGTTCCCGCTGAACGATCTCGGCTACCTCGCGCGCGTGCACCCGCTGGAGCTGTGGCTGGTCAAGCATCTCCAGACCAACCCGGAGGCCAAGCGGCAGGAGGTGCTGGACGCCAGCGCCCGCGAGCGGCAGGAAAGCTACGCGTGGCTGTTCAAGGCCCGGCAGGCGGCGCAGAACACCCGCATCCGCATCGGGCTGGAGGAGGAGGCGTTCCAGCGCATCGCCGAGAGCTGGAAGCGGCTGGGCTACCCGTTCGACTCGCTCACGCCGTCGCTGGCCACCGCCATCGGCAGCTCCGCCGACCGGCCGGCGGCGCTGGCGGAGCTGATGGGCATCCTGCTGAACGACGGGGTGCGCCTGCCCACCGTGCGCGTGAAGAAGCTTCATTTCGCGGCCAGAACGCCCTTCGAGGCGGTGGTCGGGCTGGGGCCGCTGGAGGGCAGGCGGGTGCTGCGGCCGGAAATCTGCCGCGCCGCGCTGAAGGCGCTGATGGACGTGGCGCAGAACGGCACCGCCAAGCGGGTGTGGGGCACCTTCAAGGATCCCGCCGGCCAGCCCCTGCCGATCGGCGGCAAGACCGGCACCGGCGACCACCGGCTCGACCGTTACGGCCCCGGCGGCCGGCTGATCGAGAGCCGGGCGGTGGCGCGCACCGCGACCTTCGTCTTCTATCTCGGCGACCGCTTCTTCGGCACCATGACCGCCTTCGTCCAGGGGCCGGAGGCCGACGGCTACCACTTCACCAGCGCCCTGCCCGCCCAGCTCCTCAAGAGCCTCGCCCCCGCGCTCCAGCCCCTGCTGCTGCCGGGGATGCAGACGACGGCGGAGACGACTCGGCCGACGGGGCTGTGAACCCATCGGCCGGACCGATCACCACCATCGACTCAATCGAATTCCGCAACCGCCTCCCCCGGCCTAGAATGGTCTTCGGATCAGCGCAACGGGAGGGGGATCGATCCATGCACGCACAGGACTCCGTTCATCGGCTCATCGACGAACTCGCCCGTCACGGGGTCAGTCTGGCCGCCGACGGGCGGTTGCGCGTGCAGGGGGAGGCGCCGGCGCCGCTTTTGATGCGCGCCCACCGCAACCGGCGCGCTCTGGCCGCGGCGTTGCGCGCGCAGCGGACATGACTCCGTAAGAAATCCGTAAAATCGATTGAAGGTTCCATCTCAATCGATATCCTCTATCGGTCAGCCGATCGAAAGGGGATGTCGGTCCCGTGAACCTCCGCGACCTCCGCTACCTGCTCGCGATTGCCGAGCACCGTCATTTCGGCCGCGCGGCCGAGGCGTGCCATGTCAGCCAGCCGACGCTGAGCGGCCAGATCCGTAAGCTGGAGGAGTATCTGGGCGTCACCCTGTTCGAGCGCACCACCAAATCCGTGGTGCCGACCGACATCGGCGAGCGGGTGCTGGCGCTGGCGGCCCAGGCGGTGGAGCACGCCGACGCCATCGAGACGGTGGCCCGCACCGCCCGCGACCCGCTGGTCGGGCCGCTGAAGCTGGGGGTGATCCCGACCCTGGGACCATACCTGATGCCGCTGGTCTTCGGCCCACTGAAGCAGGCGCACCCCGAGCTGATGCTGGAGCTGTGGGAGGACGTGACCGACAGCCTGTTGGACCGGCTGCGCACCCACCGGCTGGACGCCGCCCTGATCGCCACCGACCCCGACGACGCCGACCTGATCCAGCGCGACCTGTTCACCGAGCCCTTCCTGGCCGCCCTGCCCGCCCGCCACCCGCTGTCCGACCGGGCGCGGCTGGACGAGGCGGACCTCGCCCCCGACCTGCTGGTGCTGGCCGACGGTCATTGCCTGCGCGACCAGACGCTCGCCGCCTGCGGCCGCAACGACCCGCAGAGCGGCGCCTTCCGCGCCGCCGGGCTGGAGACGCTGGTCAACATGGTCGCCGCCGGCTTCGGCACCACCCTGATCCCCGGTCTCGCCGCCGGGGCGATGCAGGGCAAGCCCATCGTGCTGCGCCCCCTGACCGGCCCCACCGCCCGCAGCGTCCGCCTGGTCGGCCGCGCCGGCTATCCCCGCGCCGCAGCACTCGACGCCGTGGCCGAGGTGATCCGCAGCGCCATGGCCGCCTTCCAGGCGCGACCGACCGTCGGCGGGCGGTGACGGCGCAGCAGAAGCGCAACAAAACGGTTGCCAATCTCCACCCCCTGCGGCATTGTAAGGGCAACCAGGAGGTTGCCGATATGACCGACCGCATCGTGAAGACCATCGAGCTGAAGGCCCCCGTCGAGCGGGTCTGGCGGGCCCTGACCGACCATGAGGAGTTCGGGACGTGGTTCCGCGCCCGGCTCGACACCCCCTTCGTGCCTGGACAGCCCGTCACCGGCCGCATAACCTACCCCGGCTACGAACATCTGCGCTTCGAGGCCACGGTGAAGCGGATGGAGCCGCCGCACCTTTTCTCCTACACGTGGCACCCCTGCCCGCTGGACCCGACGGCCGACCTGTCGGGGGAGGAGCCGACGCTGGTCGAGTTCCGGCTGGAGCCGAGCCCCGCCGGCACCCGCCTGACCGTCACCGAGTCCGGCTTCGACGCCCTGCCCCCCGGCCGCCGCGACGAGGCCTTCCGCGTCAACGAGGGCGGCTGGGCCGAACAGCTCCGCCACATCGAGGCCCACCTCGCCCCCCATGCCGCCTGACCACCCCGACCCGCGACCGACGGCGGCGCCACGGACGGCGATTCCCCCGATCGACGTCCAGGCCGCCGTCTTCGCCGCCCTGGGCGACCCCACCCGCCTGTCGCTCCTGCACACCCTGAGCGACGGCCGCACCCGTTCCATCGCAGCACTCTCCGCCGACACCCCGATCACCCGGCAGGCCATCACCAAGCACCTGCGCGTTCTGGAAGACGCCGGCCTCGTCACCAGCACCCGCACCGGCCGCGAGAGCCTCTTCACCTTCCGCCCGGACGCCGTCTCCGAAGCCCGCGCCTATCTCGACGGCGTGTCCCGGCAGTGGGACGACGCGCTGGGGCGGTTGCGGGGGTTTTTGGAGGGGTGAGGGGAATTTGGCGAGAGCTCCGCTGCGACATATTTCAGAATTGCATGTTCTGTATTGCGCGTGCAGCGCCTTGTAGCGTATCATTTGATGATCAATGCTTTAGGGGCGAATCAAAGCTTGTCCAGCAACGGAATGGGCCACCTCTAGTGAGCTAGGCTAAAGGATCAATTAATACTCTACAGCAGTTTTCTTAGTTTCTCAATCTGAGGATTGACCTATGGCGAACCATGATAGAATGAAGCGCCTCTCGATCTTAGCTAAAGTTCCCGCCCTGGCTGCCGTTGATCACAGAATTCATTTGGATGAGAAAGGAAATAGCGAACTTCTCTCCCATTTTACGAGAAAGGAACGCCGAACAGCCAAAGTACAAGCAAAACGAATTGGAATGGCTTATAAAGTCATCATGGATAAACTTAGCAAGTCCGGGGCTGGATTTTGCGTTGATCAGTTTGTGAGACAGCTATCTATCGAGTACACCAATAGATACGCGTCTTGCGGATTGTACAGCCAGCCGCTTAGCTTTAATTATTTTGAGCCATTCTGCAATGTGAAGTTTATTGAAAATAGCATTGCTCCTTATGCCGAGCCCGCTGTTGAAGTTGATCACATTTATAGCGTCATGGATTTTTTCGACTTCACCACTACGCCGAAAGGATCGTCGTTTGACATCGTCCAATTGATGCACCTTCCAGAGGGGACGTCTTTTCATTTTACGCCCGCCGGGAATATTTTTGACTTCACTTTTATGACTCCAGATAAAAGGGAGTTTGTGGTCGCTGGATTCTCCATGATTAGGAGGGGCAGTTCGCTTCACTGGTACATGGTAGGCGGTGAAGTTTTTTCTGATGATGAGTGGCGCGATCAATGTGAAAGTAAAGAAGAAATCGAAATTGAAGGCATTTCACCTTACAAGCAGGCGTTCCTATCAGAAGCAATGCGGGAAAACGGAAGAGAAATTGGACCTCCAGTTGCACTTGAAGGAACTAGCACATCAGTAAAAACAATTATCGCTGGGGAAACAGACTTGAATACCAGAAAACATATCGGTCGTTGTTACATGAAGGAAACAAAGAACACTTTTTCTATTCAGTGTGACGATCCTGATGTATACAATAGTATAGCGGACCGAAAAGAGAGATCAGAAAAAATTGAATATATGCATTCAACAATCGAGCGAGCATCACCAATGTGGAGCCTTGCAGAATCTCTATTTCAACTCCCGATTTACTTCGACCATCGAATCGGATTGAAAAAATCCATATTGGTTTCGTGCGGAAAATCAATTTCACCCCGCCTCCCAAAAGGTGGCCGGGGCTTGGGAGCACAGTACCGATATGTATCGGCGATTGAAGTCATTTCCAAAGATGACACTCCAATTAAATCATACAATGGCCCACATTACCATATAGAAACCGAAGGACATTGGCGCCGACTTCCATTTGATACAATTGGGCGCGATGCAAATGGCAATTCCATTAAAGGGAAAACTTGGATAAAAGCAAGAAACAACTGGCGCCAACGCTCCGATTCACCAAAAACTATCTATGTGAAGTCATCAGTAGCTATGGCTCGGATAAAAATTGAAGAACTTCTAAAGTTGTCTGATGCTGAAAAATCGGTAACAAAGGAAAACGAAGATCTTACAAGTAACTCAGAAGAGGATAAAAATGTCCTGTATGTTCTTCGATGCGCAGCAATGAAAGATGAGATATACAAAATTGGCTGGACATCCGGCACCGCCAGCTCAAGAGCGAAAGACCTATCTTCGGCCAGTGGAGTTCCAGAATCCTTTGTTGTTGTCTCCTATTGGAAGCACAAAGATCCAGAAGCCTTGGAAACAAGTGTTCATGCTATACTTTCGCCATATCGAGTAAATGAATTTCGCGAATTTTTCCAAGTGCAATATGATTTTATTAGATATGTCGTAGAAAACGAGATTTCGCGCGGGGAAAATAGAACCTAATGACGTTAGTCAACTCTATGATCGGAAATTCAATGTATGGCTTCGGAGAATTTTTATGACACTTTAATATTAATGTCTCCAAATTGCATCAGCTCAATTGCACACTTTGAATGCCTAACCGCCACCCCAAAATCCCATTGCCCTCCCCCACCCTCCGCGCTATGGTGCGCCCCATGGACCGCCTGATCCCCATCCGTGCCCTGTCGGCACCGCGATACTGGCGCCGCCGGTTTAAGCCGGCGGCATAGGGATCACGCGCACCAGTCGCCGATACCGAAGCCGCCCGACACCGCAAGCGGCTTCGATCATGCGATCTCCCTGACTTCCGTCATCGACGCTTGTGGTTTACCGGGCGGCTCTTTCAACCGAAGGAGCCTGTCATGTTCGATTTCGACGTCGTCACCGGTCCCACCCAGCCGCCCCGCCGCGAGCCCGATCCGGAGCCCGCCCCCGAACCGGCGCGCGATGCCGCGCCGGCCGGGAGGGAAACGCCTCAGAACTGATCCTCGGCCAGCGCCATCACGGTGCGGCCGGCGGTCAGGATCGGCACCAGCAGGCCGGGGGCCGTGGCCAGGATCTGCTCGGCGTAGAAGCGGGCGGTGACCAGCTTGGCCTCCAGGAAGCGGTGGTCGGCGCCGGGGGTGCGCAGGCCCTGCATGGCCTTGGCCGCCGACAGCGCCATCATCCAGCCGCCGGCCACCGTGCCCCACAGCCGCAGATAGCCGGCGGCCCCGGCGGCGGCGGTGCGGGCGTCGCCCTGCTTCTGCGTGGCGATCATCCAGGCGGTGGCCTGCTCCAGCGCGTCCAGACCCTGGGCGAGGTTGGTGCGCACCGCCTCGATGTCGTCGCCGGGCAGGGACTCCAGCTCGGCCACGGTGGCCCGCATCTCCGCGACGAAGGCCGCAGCGGCGGCCCCGCCGTCGCGCCCGACCTTGCGGAAGGCGAGGTCGTTGGCGTGGATGCCGTTGGTGCCCTCGTAGATCGGGGTGATGCGGGCGTCGCGGTAATGCTGGGCGGCGCCGGTCTCCTCGATGAAGCCCATGCCGCCATGCACCTGCACGCCGGTGGACGCCACCTCGCAGCCGAGGTCGGTGGACCACGCCTTGACGATGGGGGTCAGCAGGTCGGCGCGCGCGGCCGCGGCGGCGCGGGCCCCGTCGTCGGGGTGGCGGCGGCCGGTGTCGAGCTGGGTCCCGGCGTAGAGCGCCAGCGCCCGCATCGCCTCCGTCTTCGCGCGCATGTCGAGCAGCATGCGGCGCACGTCGGGGTGGCGGATGATGGCGACCGGGGCGCCCTTGGGCTCGGCCAGATCCTTGCTCTGCATCCGCTCGCGGGCGAAGTTGCGGGCCTGCTGGTAGGCGCGCTCCGCCACCGCCACGCCCTGGATGCCGACGCCGAGCCGGGCGTTGTTCATCATGGTGAACATGCACTCGATGCCGCGGTTCTCCTCGCCCACCAGATAGCCGACGCAGGCGCCATCGTCGCCGAAGGCCATGACGCAGGTCGGGCTCGCCATGATGCCCATCTTGTGCTCGATGCTGGCGCAGCGCAGGTCGTTGCGCGGGCCGGGGTTGCCCTCGGCGTCGGGCAGGAACTTGGGCACGATGAACAGCGAGATGCCCTTGATGCCCGGCGGCGCGTCGGGAAGCCGCGCCAGCACCATGTGCACGATGTTCTCCGCCAGGTCGTGCTCGCCGTAGGTGATGAAGATCTTCTGGCCGCTGATCCGGTAGGTGCCGTCGTCGGCCCGCACCGCCTTGGTGCGCACCGCCGCGAGGTCGGAGCCCGCCTGCGGCTCGGTCAGGTTCATGGTGCCGGTCCACTCGCCGGAGATCAGGCGGGTGAGGTAGACGCGCTTCTGCTCCTCGCTGCCATGCTCGGTCAGCAGATCCACGGCACCCTGGGTCAGCAGCGGGCACAGCCCGAAGGACAGGTTGGCCGACTGCCACATCTCGTTGACCGCGAAGGCCACCGTCCAGGGCAGCCCCTGGCCGCCATGCTCGGGGTCGAAGGGCAGGCTGTTCCAGCCGGCCTCGACGAACTGGCTGTAGGCCTCCTTCCAGCCGGTCGGCGTGCGAACCACGCCGTTCTCCAGCCGGGAGCCCTCCTTGTCGCCGACGCGGTTGAGCGGGGCCAGCACGCCGGAGGCGAATCTCCCGGCCTCCTCCAGCACCGCATCGACCAGATCGGGGGCGGCGCTGTCGCAGCCGGGCAGTGCGGCGACGCGGTCGAGACCGACCACCTCGTTGAGCACGAAACGCAGGTCGGCGACCGGAGCAGTGTAGGACGTCATGGACGGAGCGGCCCTCCCGAGACCGGAAACGGATGTCTGTCTGTTGGCGGGAACTATAGCGCGCCGCCGGTGGCTTGACACGCCCCCGCCACCGCCCGGCACAATCGCGTCTCCCGCCACCCGGAGCCGCCGCCCGTGACCGACCGCCCCGTCACCGTCCGCGCCCTGTCCGCCGCCGAAGCCGCGGCGCACAACGACGCGCTGTGCGACATCCTGATCGACTGCGTGGAGGGCGGCGCGTCGGTCAGCTTCATGGCGCCGCTCGACCGCGCCAAGGCTGCGGCGTTTTGGCGCGGCGTCGCCGCGGGGGTGGAGCGCGGCGAGCGCGTGCTTCTGGTGGCGGAGGACGACGCCGGCCCGGTCGGCACCGTCCAGATCGTGCTGGCCCAGCCGGAGAATCAGCCGCACCGCGGCGACCTGTCCAAGATGCTGGTCCACCGCCGCGGCCGCCGCCGCGGCATCGGCGCCGCCCTGATGCGCGCCGCCGAGGACGCCGCCCGCGCCAGCGGCAAGACCCTGCTGGTCCTCGACACCGCGTCGGGCGACGCCGAACGGCTCTACGAACGGTCGGGCTGGACCCGCCTGGGCGTCATCCCCGGCTTCGCCCTGTGGCCCGACGGCGGGCTGTGCGACACGACGTTCTATTACAAGGTGCTCGCCTGACCCCCTCCCCCGTTCACACGATCTCCGCCAGCGCGTCGGCGTCGCGGGACAGGGTGGTGGCGATGCGGGTCAGGGCGGCGTGCAGGGTGTCGCGGTCGGGGGCGGCACCCAGCGACAGGCGGAGCGCCCGGCCGTCGGGGGTGCCGGTGGCGAAGGCGCTTTCGGGCACCACGGCGAGGCCGCTGCGCCGCACCTCCCCGGCAAAGGCGGCGGCGGTCCAGGGCGCGGACAGGCGCAGCCACAGGTGATGCCCCTGCGGGTGGGCGTCGACGGAGCCCGGCGGCAGCAGGCGGCGGGCGAGATCCTGGCGGGCGGCGGACTCGGCGCGCACGGCCTGAAGGATGGCCTGCGCGGTGCCGTCGCGCACCCAGCGGGTGGCGATGGCGGCGGACAGCGGCGGCGCCATCTGGGCCGTGGCGCGGAGTGCCATGCCGGCGCGGGCGGCGCGCGCCGCGTCGGGTGCGACCAGATAGGCGATGCGCAGGCCCGGCAGCAGGCTCTTGGACAGGGTCGCCAGATACCAGACGAGCTCGGGCACCAGCGCCGCCAGCGGCGCCAGCGGGGCCGGGGGCAGAGCGCCATAGGCGTCGTCCTCGATCACCGGCAGGGCGTTGCGCCGCAGCACGGCGGCGACCGCCGCACGCCGCGCCGGGGGCATGGTGGCGGTGGTCGGGTTGTGGATGGTCGGCACGGTGTAGAGCGCCCGCGGCTGGTGGAGGGCGATCGCCTGCTCCAGCGCGTCGGGCAGCAGCCCGTCGCCGTCCATCGCCACCCCTTCGACCCTCAGGCCGAGCTGGGCGGCGGCGGCGCGGAAGCCGGGGTAGGTGACGCGCTCCGCCAGCACCGTGTCGCCGCAGCGCGCCAGCGTGGTCAGCAACGCCGTCAGCGCCGCCTGCCCGCCGCCGCAGACCAGCACCCGCTCCGCCGCCAGGCCGGGCAGCAGCGGCGCCAGCCACACGACACCC
>OFDN01000207.1_pt1 | contig 56216 bp, 37 predicted proteins | sample 1520971 | NCBI WGS metagenome assembly OFDN01 (sample SAMEA94257418, study PRJEB24077) | hot springs metagenome | biome: Aquatic biome; feature: Geographical feature; material: Water | place: India | collected 2012-06-12 | depth 5 m | reverse complement strand
AAAAAAGAAAAAAAGTGGGGCACAACGTGCCCCACTTTTTTTCTTTTTTCCCATCAGAGCGAAGCGCCATCGTTCCCTGAGCGTAGCATTAAATAAGCGTAGCGCAATTTAATGCGGAGTCGAAGGGCGGTGCAAATCCGTGGTCTGCCTCCCTCCCGAATTCCGAATCCCGAATTCCGAATTTAGAATCGATTTTCCTCGTAGCGGAATAATTATATTCGTTGCATGAAACTCTAAACTAATTACTAGAGCTTATGATGATTGTTTTTTATGTTCTCTTTGCACTTTATATCGCTTTTGTCTGGATTGATTATTTCCGAATGTTGGATATTTTCAAGAAAACCAGTGTATGGTTAATTATTAGTCAGTTTGTTTTAGGGGCATTGATGGTGCTTCCCATTTTGGCTTGGGCACGGTGGGCGCCTGACTTTCATTTTGTACAAGAAGGGGAGGATGCTGGGAGCGTTATTCTTCATCAAATAGTAGAGGTTGGAATGGTGGAGGAATTTTTAAAATTTCTTCCGTTTGTTTTGTCCTTTGTTTTTATTAAAAAATATTTAGAGGAGCCGATTGATTATGTATTGGTCATTTGTGCGTCAGCGCTTGGATTTAGTGCATTAGAAAATGTATTGTACTTCATGGATTCTCCAGGGATCACACTCGCTAGTCGTGCATTATTCTCTACTGTTTCACATTTATTTAATACATCTCTTCTGGCTTATGCCGTCATTCGATGGGTATTTAAAAATGACGGCACGGGTGGCTTTTGGTTATTGTTGTGCTATTTATTAGCAGCATTTTCGCACGGTATTTTCAATTCTATTCTGAGTATTAAAAATCTGATGATCGTAACGGCTATTTTATTTCTCTTGGTTTATTTCATGTTTGTTGTGAACTGGTTTGCTAGCACGGTCAATTCGGCTATCAATAAGTCTCCTCATTTTTCTTATCAGAAATATTTTGATGGAAATGAATTGCTGAAAAAACTATCCTTGCGTTATGGAATTCTCATCGCCGCCGCAGTATTGGTTACCATGCTTACTGAGGGATTTAATTCAGGACTCTTAGTTTTGTTGTATTCTACCATTGGAATGGCCTTGGTCATGTCAGTGGTTATTTTTAGGATTACTCGTTTGACCTTGAGAAAAGACTATTGGTTTCCAATCACCCTATCATTTCTAATTAAAATAAGACCTCATCGTTCAAAAGGTATATTGTTTCCTCGCTATGATATAATGGGGTCGAGTATCGCAGAGAATCTCTTGCACCGCCACTTTGAAAGTCCCTCAGATATTACACCAATTTCTACTCGAAACAGTTATCTAGAATACACAAGATTATCGTTGATGTTCGACAAGATATTCATCGAAGACATGGCTTTTTTCGTAGTGAAAATTTTTCATAACCAAAGAGATGGTGCGTTTGATACCGTATTAATAAAAGACAAGCAAGTAGGTGAAGCTTGGTACGGCTCAGCACCCATCATAGCACTATTCGAACTCCCCGCAGACAAAAAAACAGATTGGTCGGATTTGAAATTAAATGAAATTACTTTCATCGAGTGGGCTTGGATGGGGGAGATTTAGTTACTAGTGACTAACTACTAGTGACTAGTAATGAAGATTTTTTCATCCCTCAAGCATTGTATTGCGGCACCGCCCCTTCGACTCCATTCAAAATTTACGCTTTGCTTCAATTTTGAATTCCGCTCAGGGAACGAGCGTCGCGTTACAAATGGGAAAAAAGAAAAAAAGTGGGGCACAACGTGCCCCACTTTTTTTCTTTTTTCCCATATGAGTGGAGCATACTCGTTCCCTGAGCGTAGCATTAAACAAGCGGAGCGCCGTTTAATGCGGAGTCGAAGGGCGGTGCCAATCCGTGGAGCGAAATTAAAAAAAACATTCCACGGATGGGGCGGTGCAAGTCAGTGAACTGGCCCTTTAAGAATCGCGAGAGTAATTTTTTTTATTTAAATTTCGACATGGAAATAACGGCTCGGAATATTACTATCTCGCGGAGGTTGCGGGAGGTGTTGCTTGATGGAAGATGGATTGCGAATACTAATTACCAAGATCAATTAGTACAAGTCAACTGGCAACAGGCAATTACAAAGGTGGGTGAATTAAATTCTATCGCTGCATTGACATTTCATATCAATTATTATCTAGACGGACTCCTCAGCGCTTTCAAATCAGGTAAGCTGGAGATTAGTGATAAATTTAGTTTTAATGTGCCTGAAATTAGCAATGATGATGAATGGAATCGTTTGGTGCAAGAATTTTTACATAATGCTGAGAGATTCGTTGCAGCCGTTAAAATGATGAATGAAGCTACATTCGATCAACCATTCATCGATCCAAAATATGGAACATACCTCCGGAATATCGAAGGTGTAATAGAACATTCCTATTACCATCTTGGACAGATTAGTTTAATTCGAAAAATGATTGGATAACGTAGAGAGATTCTCAATTCTCAGTTCACAATTCTCGAATTTCGAATAAGCGAAGCGAAATCCCGAATCTCGAATTGAAATTTGAAATTTGAGAATCGCGAAGCGACTTACTCCACAATGATCTCATCCACAAAAATCCAAGGCTTACCGCCGGCTCCTATGTGCCAAGATGGAATGGTGTTGAAGCTTTCGGCGACTACTTTCACATAGCGCCCTTTCGAGGCTACCGCGCCACCGATTTCTTTGGTGTCAACGACTTCGGTATTTAATTCTGTTTCTTCAAATGTTCCGATTAAGGTGAAATTAATTCCATCTTCAGAAACGTAGAACTGTGTTTTAGTAGGATACCAAATCCAAGACTTGGTTTCACGTAGCGCGGATAGCGCGACTTTCGAAATATTTTTTGATTGACCAAGATCTACAATGGCCTCGACAGCCTGTCCTTGGAAGCCTTGCCATGCGCCAGTTCTGAAGTCTCTGCCGCCGCGCACGCCATCGATCAGCGCATCATCCGAACCACCTGTATATTGTGCGTCGTATTTTGATTTCAGTTGAATTTTTAAATCGCTGCTTCGTTGTGTAAACGTTGCTTCGGCGATCTTACTATGATTGCCGTCTTTGATTACCCATGCCTTCACCACACCACTGCTTGATATCACAAATTGATTTCCTGTTTCAATATCTAGTTTGTCGCCATTTACGGATTCAAAGCGAACGTAAATTTTCGCTTGAGGATCTATATGCGTGACGTTGATTACAGCTTGATCGCTAAACGAGGTCTGTGGCCCAGTAATAATAGGCAATGCAACTATGGTGGGAAGTTTAACGCTGCTAGTCGGTGCGTGTGCTTTTGCAACCGAATGTTTGTTCGGTAGGGTTGATTTTTTATTCCAAGTCAACCATGTCGACTGACCAGGAGTGACTTTGTATAAATCATGCGACGCCAAAACATACCAAGCCGACATTTGTCCGCAATCTTCATTGCCGCATAGTCCATCTGGAGTGGGGGCGTACATTTCTTGCATGATACGCTTCACCAAATCACTGGTCTTCTTGGGATCTGTGTTTACATAGTTATACAACATCGCCATGTGATGACTTGGCTCGTTTCCATGCGCATATTGCCCTATAAGCCCAGTGATATCCGCTTGTTCACGACCAGAAGTCTGCGTAGAAGCTTTAAACATATCATCTAGGTTTTTACGGAAAGCGTCAGCACCGCCATGATATTGGATGAGTGTTTCAATATCGTGAGGTACGAACAAGCGATATTGCCACGCATTCGCTTCTGTGAAATTAAAGTTTACTTGATAAGGGTCAAATGGACTCGGAAATCCGCCATTTCTTCGGGGGCGGAAGAACTTTGTTTCAGGGTCAAAAATATTTTTCCAGTTTTGAGCGTGCTGCATGAATTCATTGTAAATCGTCCCAGATCCCAACTCATTCGCCATTTGCGCGATGCACCAATCATCGTATGCGTACTCCAATGTTTTACTTACACTTTCTGAAAAATGCTCGGCAGGCACATAGCCTTTCTCATGAAACGCACGTGCTTCTTCGGTGCTGGAAGCGGCGTCTACCATTGCTTTCAGGGCCTTAGATGTGTCGAAGTTTCGAATGCCCGACATGTATGCATCTGTAATCACAGACACGCTGTGGTATCCAATCATGCAATTAGTTTCATTGGCCGCAAGCTCCCACACAGGAAGTTTGCCCCCTTGTTCGTGCATGTTCAAAAAACTCTGAATCATATCACCCACGCGCTCACGTTGTGTGATCGTAAAGAGCGGATGCAATGCACGGAATGTATCCCATAATGAGAAAATGGTGTATTGCACATGCGAGGTGTCTTCATGAATTTGACGATCCATTCCACGATAGCGACCGTCTACATCGCTCCAAATATTGGGAGTGGTGTAACAATGATAAAGTGCGCTGTAGTAATTTTTTAAATGTTTCGGATCATTGCTCTGAATAGGGAAGGCAGCTAATTCGCGTTGCCATTTATTTTTTGCTTCGCTTTTATACTTTTCAAAATCCCAATGCGGAGCCTCTGCCCAGAGGTTGTGTTGCGCGCCATAGGCATCAGTGCCACTCCATCCCACCTTCACCGTAAGTTCATTCAGATCCGATGGCGCGAATAGGAGGGAGAACACTTGAATTTCTTCATAACTGATCGAGCGTTCTCCGTTTTCATTGATGATGTCTTCGCGTTGCATCAGTTGATCCAATCCGATAAAAGGTTTGGAAAATACGGCGTAGAAATAAGCGTGTTGTTCTTCTGCCCATGCCTTTGAGACGCGATATCCATATACCACTGTATCGCCAATGGTTTGAATGTCGTAGTAGAGCAATTCATCGCGATGCATCATATCGATGAAAAGTCGGCACGTATCTTTTGGTTGAAGTGTGTAATGGTGAATTCCTACACGTTCAGTTGCGGTGAGCTCAACGTTAATGTTGTATTTATCGAGTTTCACCTTGTAATATCCTGGCGTTGCAATTTCAGATGAGTGATTAAATTCACTTTTATAAGAATCTCTCCATTTCGGTGCAGGAGTTGTTTTTCCGTTAGTCGGCATGAAGAGCACGTCGCCGTAGTCGCTCACTCCTGTGCCTTGTAAATGTGTGTGTGAAAAACCATAGATGATAGAATCCGAATAATGATAACCTCCACACCCATCCCAACCATCGAGACGTGTGTCTGGAGATAGCTGCACCATACCAAACGGCACAGTAGCACCGGGAAAAGTATGTCCGTGTCCGCCAGTTCCTACGAATGGATTTGCATAATCTACTTCAAGCGCATTGGGCGGTACCACTTGTGAGGTTTTACCAGATTTCTGCGCAAATGCACAGCCATGTAGCACCACCGCCAACACCGCAGTCAAAAGAATCAAAGGTTTTTGCATGAAGCGAAGGTAAAGGATTTTGGATATGGATATGGAGAAGGGAGAGGGGAGAGGGGATATGGAGAAGCGGATATGGAGAGGGGGATATGGAGGAGCGGATATGGTGAGGGGATATGGAGAGGGGATATGGAGAAGCGGATATGGAGATTGGAGAGTCTCGAATTGAAAATTGAGATTTGAGAATCGCTTTTCGATATTATCTTTGAAGTTATGAATTCGAAAAAAATTACTTTGGTCTTATTGACATTGGTTTCGATTATTGTTTTCAATGCGTGCAAGCGTGATGAAGAAGGTTGCGGTGCGACCAATATTAGTAGGGCGGGCGAATCGGAGAGTCATAACAATGGCCGAAACTGTATGAGCTGCCATAACGATGGAGGAAGCGGGAAAGGATGTTTTACCGCGGCAGGTTCTGTCTATCGCTCAAATGGATCAGCGTTCACGAGTGCCGTTGTAAAATTGTACACCCAACCGAACGGACAAGGGGAGCTTCGCGCAACGATTACAGGGGATAATCTTGGCAATTTTTTCACTACCGATAATATCAACTATTCTGGAGGCTTGTATCCTACTCTGGTGGGGTCAAATGGTGCCGTTCAACACATGCCTACGAGTATCACATCTGGTGCTTGTAATAGCTGTCACGGCGCTTCTACAGATCGATTGACGACAGATTAATACAAATCGGGATTGTCACTTACCTTTGTTGGCGTAGTTGTTGTTTTCAAAAATTCATGATTCGATTCAACGCCATATTGCTATTCATGTCACTCTGCGTTATTGCTAATGGTCAAATCTTGCAAGCACAAGACTCAACCTATCTCGAGCGATTTCATTCAGAATTAAAAACAACGCCATTTCAAAAAACAAAAGTGGATAGCATCTATACTTCAGCCGCAGTTAAATTGGCTGGAATTGATGCAGAAACAAAAGTTATTCAGCAATCGGATTTAACAGAAGAAGAAATTAATTCAAAAGTTTCTCAAGCGAATCAGCAAAAAAAAGACATTCGTGAGCTCCGCGATTTAGAAATATCACTGCTCCTCACTCCCGACCAGCGTGTGGTATATGAGGAAAAAATTAAAATTAAAAAACCATCCGTCCTCCATTTCGGAATGAACCACGACCGCGCCAACTGCAACGTTTGTAAATAGAAACGATTTTTCTTTCTATCCAAAGGCGCGCCACAGGACGCCTCTGCATCCATATCCATATCCATATCCGCTTCTCCTTTCTCCTTTCTCCTTTCTCCTTTCTCCGCTTCTTTTCCCTATCTTTGCCCCGCATTTGGTTTTTCGTGGCTTATGCGGCCGCCGAAAATGAAAAGGGAATCACGTGTAAAACGTGAACTGTACCCGCAGCTGTGATCCCATCTATTGAGCAATCAATAAGATCGTTGGACTTGTCACATCAGCATCCACTGACGCGCTTTAGGCGAGTTGGGAAGGAGACAAGATCCAGGGAAAGTCAGAAGACCTGCCTCATGCATTAATACCCAAGAAGTGCTCGGGAAGAAGCATTCAAGGAACATGAGGCTTATTATAATTTACATATTGCTGCTATGGAGCGCCAGCGCCGCTGCTTTCCATAAGGATACGCTAATCGATGGAAAAACGATGGCGGAGATTTCTATTGTCTCTATTAGAATGCAAAACGCACTCGAAAATGCCAAGGATTCTCTGATCTATCATCGTTTCCCAAATGCGAGCGTCGGTCAACTTATGGAGCAACTGGGCTGGGCAAACGTGACCTCGTATGGAGCCACAGGCTCGCTGATCACAGCACGCATCAATGGAACAGCATCCGACCACACAGTGGTTTATTGGAACCGTATGCCAATCACTAGTCCTTCGCTAGGGCTTAGTGATCTCAGCCTTTTGCCATTTTACTTTTTCGATGGTGTGCAGCTTTCTCAGTATAGCAATCAAAAGAATATCGGACAAGGCGCTATAGCGGGGGCTATTCAATTAGACACCAAGAAAATTCGACAACACTCATTGTCTATTACTTCAGGATATAACTCCATGCTCAATGCATTTATGGCAGCGCAGTGGAAGGCTTCTTATAAGGGTTTCGCATGGAGTACTGCTATTTTAAAAGAGGCAAATCGAAATGAGTTTGAATACATCGATGTACACCAGTTGAAACAACCACGATTGAAGCAGTCGCAGAACAATAGCTGGAACAACGCCGTGAAGCAAGATCTGTATTGGCAAAGCAAGAATCAAAGAGTTGATTTACGTGCTCAGGCGTGGCTGCAATGGAGAAGGAATCACGTTCCCGAAGTAATGGGCGTAACCGATTTGAGTTGGACGGAACAAACAGATAGTTTACTTCGAGGGCAAGTGGGGGCCACTTTTGCTTTGAAGAAAAATGGAATTTGGGACAGGCACAATGTAGATTTTTCAGCAAGTATTTCTGATGAATATCAAACATACACGGATCGTGTTACAGAAACTCACAATTCGCTTTCTCTTGACAGCCGTCTTCGAACCACTCAAATCATGTACAATGCACTTTGGAATTTAAAGAGCACTAACAAAGGCTGGGATATTCAAGCGGACTTCAGGCACTATGACGTCTCTGTCAGAAATACAAGTTATGAAGCGGGGCTAGCGGAGGAGGACTATCAGAGCGGGAACCTTTTTGTACAAAAAACAATAACTCGCCTTCATCTTCTATTAAATGGATTCGTTTATACAGAGCTGCGTGGCGCGGACACGCTAAATCCGTCATACGGAATAACGGCAATTTGGGAAAATGAAAACGCTCATTGGGCGGTACCAATAGTGCGAGCGCATTATTCAAGAAAAAATCGAGTACCTGATTTTAATGAACGCTTTTGGGTACCCGGCGGGAATAGAGAGCTATTCCCCGAGCAAGGATGGGTGAGTTCCTTTCACTTGAAATGGAATTTTATAAAAAAAGAAAAACACTCATTGAGTGCAGGTGGAGATTATGGTTATCAAAGAATTGAAAACTGGATTCAGTGGGTACCGCTGCCGATTTGGACACCGGTGAATTTTAAAACAGTGACCTCGGTCAATATTAGTGGCGGTGTAGATTGGAAAATGAAATACCGCGCATGGACGTGGATGTTGAGTTATCGCTATCGTTTTACGCGCGCAAGAGGAGCTAATCCTCGCAATGATATCGTGAGAGTTGAATACTTTGATATGCCTTACACACCAAGGCATACCAATGTTGGTTCCTTAGATATTCTTCACGGAAAATGGGATATCGGTTTGTCGCTTCGCGTGATTGATGGTCGTTTCACTAATGAGGCAAATGACCCACGCACAGCATTAGAACCGTATACCATTTATGATTTAAGTGCAGGCTATTCTTTTGGTAAAAATCAACCTGCAGTCCAAGTAAAATTAAGAGTAGAAAATTTGTTAGATGAAAGCTACCAGAGCGTGCGCAGTTATGCGATGCCCGGAAGAGTTTTCGCCGCACATATCACTGTATATCCCTATTCATTTATAAAGAGTAAAAAATAAATCGCTATGAAAAAGTATTTGATTTTTGGTTTTGTGATTTTGGCTTTATCGTCTTGTAAGAAAGATGAAAAAGAAGAAGTAGTAGAAACTCCAAGTGTTACGACAGAAGGAATTTATGTATTGAATGAAGGTAATTTTCTTGCAAATAATGCAAGCTTATCTTACATCAACAGTAACAATGAATTATCGATTGACCCATTTTTTGATAAAAATGGAGTAGGACTCGGTGATGTATTGCAATCATTTGTAGCCTATGATGGGAAAGGGTTTGCGGTATTGAATAATTCTGGTAAAGTGGAGGTTTTTTCCTTGTCTGATTTTAGCAGCGTAGGTACAATCAATGCTATTTCCTATCCTCGATATATTGTAGATGGTGGTAATGGAAAATTGTATTTATCGAGTGGTTCCATGGCTGGACAAGTATTGGTGGTTAATCCAAGTACACTTATTGTAGAAAATACAATAACTGTTGGGAATGGACCAGAGCGTATGCTTGTGCGCAACGGAAAATTATTCGTTTGCAATAGCGGCGGTTATATTCAGGACAACACAGTTAGCGTCATTGATTTGGCAACGAATACAGTTACAAATACCATTACTGTTGGAGATCGTCCTATTGATATAGATGTGGATGCTGCTGGAAATATTTGGGTGATGTGTCAGGGCAAGACCGTTTATAATGATGATTTCACAGAGATCATTGAAGAGACTCAAGGACGATTGGTTCGCATTAATTCTTCGACATTAGCAGTGACAGGAAATGAAACAGTTGGTTCAGTGGGGCAGCACCCATCGATATTAGAAATCAGTGCGGATGGTAATACATTGTTTTATGTTAATGGAAATGTGTATGCATTTTCAACGACCACAGCAGACTTACCCGGCACCGTTTGGATGTCAGGCAACGTTGGTTCGCTCGATGTGAGAGGCAATGGCGAAGTTTGGATCAGCAGTGTATCAAATTACGTCGATCCATCCGTTGTGTCAAGATACTCCAGCAACGGCACCCTATTAAACCAATTCACCGTAGGATTGGGCACGAATGGGGTGGTGTTTAATTAGATTCCCGAATCTCAATTCTCAATTCTCGATACGAGAAATTTTGAGATTGCAAAAAGAAAAGGGCCGTCCAATCTTGGACGGCCCTTTATTTATTAGAAATAATTGAGAATTGAAAATTGAAAATCGAGAATCGAGAATCGTTACTCCTTCACCAACGCTTTCGCCATCACTCCTTGCTCGTTGCTGAGCTGGAGGGTGTAGTATCCTTTTGCTAGTGCCTCGATGTTGAGTTGTACGCCTGCGGTTTGACCATTGATTTGTTGTTGGAAAACAACGCGTCCTGTCATATCTAGGATTTGTGCTTGGTAGGTAGCATTTTCAATTCCATTGATGGTGATGAAACCATTCGATGGATTTGGATAGATACCGAATGTTTGTTCGGTTTCGATTTCTTCCGTTGAAATAATAGTACAAGCACCACCTACTGGGTCTGTTACAGTGTATTCCATCAAACCATATGTTGCTGATGAAACAGTGAATTCTACTGTTGAGCCGCATTCAAATGGACCAGCGAGGTATTGACCGTTATTGGAGATCATCATCATCTCAGTGTTGTAATCAGATGAAACAACATATGGCGCTCCGTTACCGATTTCAAGTACGTCCATTCTAACGAAGTAGTAATCTTGTGCTTCTACATCTTCTACCACAAGTTGCATTTGTGGAGGCTCGATGCTATAGAAGCAAGATCCATCTTCCCAAAGCGCATTTTCATTGTAGTTGATAGCAGCAGGGTTAGTACAACCACCGCAATAGTAATCACATACTCCTGCATCGCATGTTGCATCAGGATTGAAGTTGCACGCGTTTGGATCAGTACAACCTGATATTTCTTCACCGTTGCTTACAGTAGTGTTGAGCAATCCATAATTTTCAGTCACACCTGAAAGAATTGTTTCACCCGCTGGGTTGGTTACGTAGAATTCTAGTGGTGAGCCATCATAGCTCCAAGCTTGAACCACGAAGCAATCTGCATCCATGCAGAATCCTGCATCTGTTGGGTAGTTACCGCTAAATACTTCACCTGTTATTCCGTTAAACGCATTCCAGAATGCTGATTGGTTGAATGACAAAGTGTACCAGCTATTGTAGCAGCATGAACCATCCTCTTGCGTTGCATTAGGATCATAGTTTGGTGCCGCTGGATCTGTACAACCTAGGCATGAATAATCGCAGAGATATGATAGGCCACATGTAGCGTCTGGATTGTAGTTGCAAGCAGTTTCATCAGAACATCCTACTACTTGAGTATTGCTGAAAGCTTGATCAACGTAACCATATTCATCTGTAACTCCTGTTACGAATACGGTACCATCTGGATTGTAGATAGTATACGTTAGAGGTAATCCGAATGAACTGTAAAGTGTGAATCCAAAACAATCACCGTCATTGCAGAAACCTTCGTTGTTCGAATAATTCGTTGAACCTAGAGTGGTGTAATCTGATAGTGAATACGCAAACCAGTAACCTTCACCGCTAATCTCCACGGTGTAGAAATTGCTGTAGCAGCATGTGCCATCGTTAAAGAGTGCGTTTTCGTCATAGTTAGAAGCTGTTGGATCGTTGCAACCATAACAGTTGTAATCGCAAGAGTAGTAATCAAAGCAATTAGCAGATGGGTTGAAATTACAAGCTGCTGGATCAGCACAACCTGGAACAGCGTTGTATTCCAATCCAACTTGAGTGTAGCCAAATTCATCATAAGCACCTGAAGAAATTACTATTCCGTCTTGGTCAGTAATCTCATAGGTTCCTTCAAGTCCTGGTGTAGAATAGATGTAAAGATTAAAACAACCTTCACCTATACAGAAGTCCATAATATTGTAATCAGTTCCTCCGTACTGAGATGCATAATAGTAGTTACTTCCATAAAGCACCCAATTAATTGGAGACGAAGTCGTGATAGTATATTGAGCGAAACAGCAAGTGCCATCATCTAGTGTTGCCGATGGATCAAAGTTCAAAGCATCTGCATTGGTACATCCATAGCAAGAATAATCGCAAGACGCATAGTCAGGGCAGTTCGCTGTAGGATCATAGTTGCATGCTGTAGGATCAGCGCAACCTGTTGTTCCATTCTTAGAGAATTGTCCGTAGTAAATGTTGTTGAATGTAGTACCACTGTAAAGATTGTTTCCTGCAAAGTCATCGATGGAAACAGTGATATCATTTAGTGAGCCACCGCTCATAAAATCGATGTAATAACAACCATCTTCAAGGCAGAATCCAGTTGGTTCGTTAGCGTTGATTTGGATGTAAGTGCTAAAGTTGTTTTGATAGCTATATACGTATGCAGTTCCTTGTTCTGAAGCAGTGATGTAAACGTATTCATTTTCTGTGCAGCATGAACCATTATCAATGGTAGCTTCCGGATCGAAGTTGATGGCCGTTGGATCGGTACAACCAAGACAGTCGTAGGTACAGCTCCAATAATCACTGCACGTTGCATCAGGATTGTAATTACATGCTCCCGGGTCTGTACAACCGATTATTCCGTCTGTTGAGTATGTAAATTGATCGCTTACGTTTCCTTCGAGCGTTCCAGTGAAGATAACTTCACCGTTTGCATTGGTTATCGTGAGATCTACAGGTGTAAACTCAGGATTGAACAAGTTAAAATAGATACAACTTAAGGGGTGACAAACTCCTGGGTCGGCAGGATAAGCTGCATACGAAGAGTAGATGGCATTGGCATCAGTAACTTGAACTACTACAGGACCAGTTGCATCAATGGTGTACCAATATGCATTATCTGCGCAGCATGAGCCATCGTCAATGGTCGCACCTTCGTCATAGTTTACTGAACTAGGATTGGTGCAGCCATAGCATGAATAGTCACAACTTAAATCATCACATGTCGCGTTGGAATTAAAGTTACAAGCACCAGGGTTAGTACAGCCATATATAATGGTTCCAACACCAAAAATCTCTGATGTAACAGAATAGGGTTCGACTGTTAATTCAATGGATTGCCCGTTTTGTAGAGCAATGAAAATGGACATGGGCGAATCTGAATCATTGGTTGCAATGATTTCATAGCATCCGTCTGAAAGACAAATCGGAGAGTCTGTTGGGAGCGCAACGTATTCGTTTACCCACGTGCTGTAGTTTGTTAGAGATACATACCCAAAACTGGTAGAGGAAATATTGCCTGGATTCAGATAACAACAAGAGCCGTCATCTAAAGTGGCTTCAGCATTATAATTAGATGCTGCGGGGTCCGTGCAGCCTGGCAAACTTTGACCGAAGGTCGTAAATGCGAGGCAGTAGAGTGCGAGGGTGATTAAAATTCTCATGTATGGTGGTTTGATGTGTTTGAACATTTATACATACAAAACACAACCTTTCCCTCAAAGGTTGTTTGGCTATTTCTGCTTTTTGTTAAACATTATGAGCTTTTTTCATAAGTAAGGCTTGAAACCTACGTCAATCATAGGGTTCGAGAGTCAACAATATTGAGCCTATTTCACGTTGCCACAAGGGGAAGGTGGTATGAAATGCGATTTTAAGGTATTAAATGCCAATTTTGAGAGCATGAGAAGTATTAAACTAGTAATGAGTACTCCTATTTTTGGAATGAAGGGAGTAGGGATATTTCACTTCAGAGTTGAGGAGAGTTAAATCAAACCTCAAAGCGATCATTAGTTATTTAAGTAATCAAGAGCCACGAGGCCCCGCAACGAGCGGGGCTTATGGTTTTATAGAAGTTCCTTTATCTGATTGATTTTTCGAGATAAGATATTCTGAAGCTCCATCCATTTCTGCACGCTCGACTCCTTTGATAGCTCATCCACCAATTGACGGGCTTCGTTTTGAAGCACTGATAACTCCTCGCTTACCTTTTGCTCTTTTAGAGTGTGATCTCTCTTTAGCTGGCTCAGTTGTGCTTCGCGCTGTTGAATCTCCGCCTTCATCATTTGAAGCGCAGCGGCAGATTGTTCGTGAAGCATTTGAAGTGACTGAATCTGGTCGGTCAGTTCATTTTGGGAGCCCAAAACTTTTTCTTCGAGAACAAGATTTTTCTGTTTCCATTTATTGATGGAAATTATCATTACAACGGTAATTGCAATAATGAGAACGACAAGTCCGCCAGTGATTGTCCACCAAATTTGATTATCCGGTTTTTCGAGTGGCTTCTCGGAAGCCACCGGAGTATTTGAAGACTGATCAGAAATCGACTGAATAAGTGCTGTTACAAATGACTCTCTGTTGGATATGTAAATTGAATCTTCTCTCGCTTCAATCGATCCAAGCTCAAGAGACCATTTTTTATTTTTTACTTTAATCGCAGCATCCTGAGATTCATTGAGCCACACTTTTCTTTCAAAGGCGTTTTCAATAGAAAGCAGTTTGGTTTGATAATACTCTTGTAATTGATTTTTCTTTAGATAACGCTGAATTCCTTGCAATGCGCGGCCTTTGGCCACAAATTCATCAAAAGAAGATACACTTAGCTGATACAAGGAATCTATAGCAGCCGCCTTGGCCTTAGGCTTTTTTATTTTCTTGAGAACGCTTTCCCATTGCGACCAGTTGTTCGATATTGAATCGATGGTGGAGCTATCATAAGCTTCATCAGCAAGCATCATCTTTGCACGCTGCAGGTTGACATTAGATGAATCATCGATCAAATAGATGACAGCGTATGGATTTCCAAAACCGAGCATTCGTTCGGTTAGATCATTCAGAGAATCCTTTGAAATATTTTTGTTGCTCAGTAATTTGATTGCCTCAGTTGATGCATTTTCTTGAGCAAATAAATGCCAACCGAGTGTGGAAAGAAATAGGAGTGTTAAAAGTCTTTTCATTACTTTTTGAGCAATTCATAGATGACATGATTCACGCAAGGATCGATACCTTTCGCAATGTCTTCTTGTCGAAGTGGAATATCAATAGTAGGCTTTAAGGGATTAGCTTCATATCGAAACGTATCATCATAATTATAACGAATCGTACTAATCGTCAGTCGCAGTTTCGTGTTTGGCAGCGTATAAAGTGCGGGATTTCCAAACGTTCCGGTGTTGGGACCAAGGCAAGGCTCTCCAAGGACTTCCCCTCTTTTTTTCGATAAAAATGCATTTGTAAAATCAACCCCTGCAGAAGCAGTCAGTCCATTAATGAATAGCGCGCACGGCCCGGTATAAACCACAGAGGTGTCTTGCATGTGTGGTTGTGTGAAGTAAACCGTATCCATCAACCCGTTTTCTAAACGACTTAATTTCACAAAGCCCATGACATCTTCATTTTTCTTATTGAAAATATTCATCAACCAAAGTGCGGTTTTATTCCCCGCAAGTTTGTTTCTACTTTTTGAAAGATTGCTTGACTTACCTATGATATTTGACGGAGTGTTGTAACCCTTTAAATCTATGAAGGAGTAGAGGTATTCCACATTGGTGCTTTGGCCTCCGCCATTTCCGCGAATATCAATGGCGACATACTTAACATTTCTCTTTTTTATTTCTTTGAATGCTCCATGAATGAATTCACGGTAACGCTTGCCATTGCTTGGGCTGAAGGTACTAACGCGCAACACTGCGAGAGAATCATGTCTGTAAAAATCAAATCCTACTGATCGCTTGAAATCGGATTCAGCCAATTCTTTTTGTCGCTTTGCCCATGAATCTTTATTGTACAAAGGATATGAAAATGTAATAACCGTGTCTGTTCCGTAGGGCTCAAGATCAAGCTTAACGGTGTCAGGCAGATCGTGATACAATTCTACAATAAAGGGGAATATAGCATCGGAAATTCGGCGCTGACCTGTTATTGCATTTCCTTCAATGTGCGCGTAGTAAACACTTTCTTGGTAGAGTCGAATGGCTTCGATATTGTCAATACAAACAACACGTGCGCCTTTAGGAAGAATAGAGTCGCGATCCATTTCCACATACAGTTGGCCATTCGCACTGTGCATTCTCACGGGGATGAATCCAAAGCCATTATTGATTTGCATCTTTTGGATATGTCCGTACTCTAAACCTGAATGCGAGTCTTTCATCACAGCCATAGCTTGCTGAACGATACGCACATATTCTTTCAAGGGCATGTTTCGATCAATCTTCTCAGCAGCTCGGCCAAAAGCTTTTGTGAATTCTTCTTGCGTGCAAAAAGCATACGGATTCGGATGTGATTCAAGTATTGTTTTTTTCAAAGAATAAATATCCTGAATGAGAATGTTTCTATTGAAAATAGAGTCCGGATCAATTTGACCCGACACCACATTGCTTAATCCAATGCAAATAAGAAGAATTAGAATCGAAAGCGTTTTTATCATTCTTGGTTCCTCTTTTTTACCATTGTAAGAATGGTTGCAAGTGCTACTGTCTCGCCTGTTTCATCGTACACATCCACCAGGAATTTTACGATTCCTTTAGCGATATCTTCTTCGTTTTTCTTTTCCTGATCTACTTTTTCTTTCACCGTGAATTTTACACCGATAGTCATACCAGGATAAACTGGTTTGGTGAAGCGTGCTTCCTCTAAACCATAGTTGAGAAGAACAGGACCTTTCTTCGGATCAACAAATAATCCTGCCGCTTTTGAAAGAACAAAATATCCGTGAGCTACACGTCTTTCGAAGATGGTTCCTTCTAATGAAGTAGCATCCATGTGCGCATAGAAATTATCCCCACTCACATTTGCAAAGTTCACAATATCTGCATCGGTTACAGTATGCTTATGAGTAAATACAGTATGTCCGACAACAAGATCTTCGAAGTGTTGGCGGAAGAGATGTGGGTTTGCTTCTGGTTGAGCAGCGCCTTGTTGGAAGACGTTGGTCACAGCAGTAAGGAAAGTGGGCGAACCTTGAATAGCAGTGCGTTGTAAGTAATGCATTACACCACGCTTTCCACCCATTTCTTCACCGCCACCTGCACGGCCAGGTCCACCGTGTACAAGCATCGGCATCGGAGAACCGTGTCCGGTGCTTTCTTTAGCACTTTCTCTATTCAAAATGAGAATACGACCGTGATGCGAAGCCGCTCCCAATGTGAAGTCGCGAGCTATTTTTTGATCATAGGTTGCAATGCTGCAAACCAATGAACCTTTGCCCATTTTAGTAAGTTGAATCGCGTCTTCTAATTTTTGATAAGGCATCAAAGTAGTGATCGGTCCGAAGGCCTCTACTTCGTGCGTTGCAGTTTTATTGAAAGGATCTTTATTCAAAAGAAGAATAGGAGAGATGAATGCGCCTTTGCTGGCATCGCCTTGAACGAGATCAACATGAGATGCGCTGCCATAAACGATTTCGGAATCTTGTGTGAGAATCGCTAGTTTTTCCAATACATCGTTTCTTTGAGAAATACCGGCCAATGCACCCATGCGCACATTTTCATTTCTTGGATCTCCCACCGGAGTTTTGCTGAAAGCCTGACCTAATGCGATTTGTACGTCTTCCAAATATTTTTCAGGAACAATAACACGGCGAATAGCGGTACATTTTTGTCCGCATTTTACTGTAACTTCTTTTCTCACTTCTTTGATGAAAGCATCAAACTCTGCGGTGCCTGGTGCGGCATCTTCTCCAAGCACACATGCATTCAAAGAGTCTGCTTCCATATTAAATGGAACAGCTTCGTCAACAATACGTGGATGGCGCTTCAGCATTCTTCCCGTTGAAGCACTTCCTGTGAATGTTACAATATCTTGAGATGTGATGTGGTCTAATATTCCTTCTGCACTTCCGCATACCAATTGCAGCGCTCCTTCTGGAAGAATTCCAGAAGCAATGATGTCTTTGGTGACAGCTTCAGTAAGGTAGGCAGTAATTGTAGCAGGCTTTACTACCGCAGGAACCCCTGCGAGGAGATTTACAGCAATTTTTTCCAGCATTCCCCAAATAGGGAAATTGAATGCATTGATATGAATAGCCACTCCTTCTTTTGGTACCATGATGTGATGTCCAATGAAGGTTCCTTCTTTCGAAAGTCTTGCTAGTTCACCATCGACATAATAAGATTCATTGGGGAATTGTCGACGTAGGCTTGCGTAAGCAAACAAGTTGCCGATACCACCATCGATATCTATCCAGCTATCAATCTTTGTAGCTCCTGTGCGGTAGCTCAATTCATAGTAGGCTGCTTTTTTTTCTGTCAAATAGAGCGCGAGTGCTTTGAGCATTCTGCCTCTTTCATGAAAAGTCATTTTTCTAAGCGCGCTTCCTCCTTTTTGTCGGGCATAGTTGAGCATGTCACCGAAATCAAGACCTGCGCTGCTGGCGTAGGTAATGGTTTCGCCAGTAACGGCATCGTAAAGCGCTTTTCCTTGATCTGCGCCAGCTACCCATTGGCCGAGCGCATAATTATGTAGATTATTCATGGTTTCTAATTGACGCCGCAATTTAGGTAATTCCATGTACTTTTAGGATTCCACTTTCTAGGGCTTTTCAACGATGTTGAGAGGGCATCTATGTTATATTTGTGATATGAAAAAGAGCCTTTACCTTCTCGCAATTAGTTTCATAGCCTTCTCATCGTGTAAAAAAGATGATGAGCAAACAGATTTGACGACTCCAGAGGAAATTCCCTCGGTAAGACTTGAAGTTAAAAACCAAATAGATGGTCAGCCTATTTCCATTGGTGTTCTTAATTACGTGAATCCAGCAGGGGAGACTTACTCTGTTGATTTACTTCGCTATTATTTCAGTTATGCTACGTTAATTGATGAGGCGAATAATGAAGTGAAATTGAATGATCATACCTTGATTGATGCATTCATTCCAGCGGATAACATCATTTCCAATTCCGTGGCAAAGGGTCATTACACAAAGCTTCGTTTTTATATTGGTGTTGATGAAGTGCATAATCATACGGGGGCTCAAGAAGGTGACCTCGATCCGATCTACGGAATGCTCTGGACATGGGATACAGGTTATGTTTTCTTCAAACATGAAGGTCAGTTTATTGATGGCGATGGAAATACATCTGGAATGTCCTATCACTATGCAAAGGACAATGCATATAAGATGATAGAAATACCAATTGATCTTCACATCGAAAGTGGGACTAAGAATGTCGATGTGATTTTTAATTTAAATGATCTTTATAGAAGTCCTAATGTGATTCAGTTTGATGGCAACAATTATCACCAAAGTATTTCTGCGAATGATGCAGAGTGGCTTCAGCAAATGTTTGCGAATTTCGGTTCAGCGTTTACTGTAAATATTCCATAAGCCATGAAAAGAAGCATCGTACTCTCCGCGATTATTGCCACTATTCTTTTTTCATGTAAAAAAGATGAGGAAGTTGAGGATACGTTGGATACAGGCGGTCCTACACCATACACGTTGGTGATTCCTCCGAATATGCCGCCGATGAATATTCCCGCAAACAATCCAATGACGGTGGAGGGAATAGCATTAGGAAAAAAATTATTCTACGATCCAATTCTTTCTGGAGATAACACGCAGTCATGTGCTTCATGCCATTCTCCCAATTTTTCTTTTGCGAGTATTCTTCAGTTCTCTTTTGGAATTGATGGAATGCCAACGAGAAGAAATTCGATGCCTATCGTCAACTTGGGTTGGCAGCCTGGATTTTTATGGGATGGCGGTGCTGCCGATTTAGAAAGTCAAGTGATTGGTCCGATTACTAATCCCGTGGAGATGCACGAAACATTAGAAAATGTTTTGGTAGAATTACAACAGCATTCGGAATATCCTGCCCTATTCAAAGCGGCCTTCGGTGAAGATGAAATCACCATTCCTAAATTGATGAAGGCCATTGCGCAGTTCGAAAGAACAATGATCAGTGCAAATTCAAAGTATGATCGTTATGTGGCAGGTCAGGAAAGCCTCACTCCACTGGAGATACAGGGCTTAGAGGTTTACACGGATATGACCAAAGGTGATTGCAATCACTGTCACGTGCTAGGTTCCACTTTTTCTGATTTTGCGTACCGCAACACAGGATTGGATTCCATTTCATTTGATGATGGTCGATATGCTATTACGCTTTTGGAAAGTGATCGAGGAAAGTTTAAGACTCCAAGTTTGCGTAATGTAGAATTGACCGCTCCTTATATGCACGACGGAAGATTTAGTACGCTTTTAGAATGTGTAGAGCATTACAATACAGGATTTCATTACGCTACGAATTTGGATCCCAATATTTCCGGCTTACCCAAGGGGAGAATGAGTCAACAAGAAATGGAAGCCGTAGTTGCCTTCCTTCTTACTCTTACAGATACAGAGTTCGTTAATAACCCTGCGTTTCGTCCTTGATAAGTATCATGTAAATCTTGCAGATTGGTTTTTTTGTTTACTCAAAAAGACTCTTATGTTTGTGTTACTATACTACTTGATACTTAACGAATTTTCTTGTGAAAGCTTTGAAGGAAGAGCTCAGAGAGCTCGTTCGAACGCGTGTCGATTTGTTTGATCGATTTGTTTTCCAGCCTCATATTGGGAGTTGGCTTATCGACTTGGATGAACCAGCCAATAGTCATGTGGAACAGAGTTTTTGGAATTCAGTGAATTGTACGGATGATGAAGTGGCGAGATACGGAGCGGTGTTGCCAGCTTTTCGCGATATCGCACTTTGGTACCATGATCAATCGGGAGTGATTGAAGGCAGTGTTATACCCAAGAAAGTTTCGATTAAATGTTTTAATAGTTTGTCATATGAGCTATCAGGAGAATTAATTCCTTTGGCTGTAGATAAGGTAAGGATCTCACGACTCTTGTACATTGTAAAGAGCAAGGATATCATCAATCGAGATAAAATTAGACCAAGCAGTAAGCTAGCCTTTCATGTCAATTCGTCAAAAACAGTTGGCGTTGAACTTCACTCCGAAATCTTACAACTTCAAGATTTATTAGAAAAAACGAGTGAAGCGGCAAGCATCGGTACGTGGGAGTTAGATTTGGTGACCTCTAAACTTTCGTGGAGTAAAATCACGAAGTCGATACATGATGTTAGTATGGATTTCGTTCCGGATTTATCAAGTGCAATTGGTTTTTATAAAGAAGGATTTTATAGAAATACTTTGCAAGAAAAAATTTCCCACACCATCCTTACAGGAGAGCCTTTTGACTTAGAGTTGATATTAATCACTGCAAAAGGCCAGGAGAAATGGGTGAGATCTATGGGGTTTGTTGTTCAGCAAGAAGATGTAGCAGTGAAATTATATGGTACGTTTCAGGATATTGATATTCAGAAGCGACAACAATTGATGTTGGAGCAAAGCGAACAACGCTTCAGAGGGATCTTTAATTCTACCTATCAATTCATCGGATTTTTAAATCCAGAGGGAGCATTGCTCGAGGCAAATGAAACAGCAATGCGCTTTGGAGGATTGACGAGAGAAGAAGTGATCAATAAACCTTTTTGGGAGGCTCGCTGGTGGCAGGTGAATAATGCCACAGTCAATCAATTAAAGGATGCTATTCAGCTTGCGGCAAAAGGTGAGTTTGTGCAATATGAAGTGCTTGTTCAAGGGGCGGGTACGCAATTATTGACCATTGATTTTAATTTAAAACCGCTTTTTAATGATGATAGAAAGGTGGTTTCTATCATTGCGGAAGGTCGCCCCATTCAAGAAATGATCGATGCAAAGTCTAAGTTGACGAGCTCGCTTTCTATCCTGCAAAGTGTAATGAATGCGAGCCACGGAGTATCGATGATTTCAACGGATCTCAGCGGGGTTATTACAAGATTTAATCGAGGTGCTGAAAAGTATTTTGGGCACTCTTCTAGCGAGGTGATTGGGATAAAGAACATCCTTGAACTTCACGATTTTGATGAACTGATTAATCGTCGTTCAGAACGAAATGTTTCGAATGAATGGGAAACATTAATCTATCATTCTGATGAAGGGGAAATTGAATTAACCGACTGGAAGTATATTCGAAAAAATGGAACTGTTTTTCCCGCACAATTGGCTGTCACTTCTATCATTGAAGAAGACAAAAAAGTGGGATATTTATTTGTCGGAATCGATATTACAAGAATCAAGACAGTAAAAGCAGAGCTTCAGAATGTCTTGAATCTCACAAAAGACCAAAATCAACGCCTGATCAATTTTGCTCACATCGTTTCACATAACCTGCGATCTCACTGTGGCAATCTTTTAATGTTATTGGATTTATTGAAAGATGGAGATTATCCAGAGCGTTCTAAAGAAGTATTGCCCTTGCTGGATGAAGCTGCGGAGCGCCTTTTTGAAACAGTCGATCACTTGAATGAAGTAGTTGCAATTAATTTAAGCAACAATTCTTCGAGGAGTGAAATTGATCTCCATCAAGTGATTAAATCTGCTATAGGTAACCTACACGCTTTGATCATCGAATAAGGTATGGAATGTATCATCGATATAGAAACAGGCACTGTTGTGAAAGGAGTGGCAGCCTACATGGATAGCATCATTCTGAACCTTCTCAGCAACGCAATTAAGTATAGAGACAGTAGAAAGAAATGCATCATTCGATTCTCAGGTCAAGAAGCAGGAAGGTATTATGAATTGATCGTTTCCGACAACGGACTTGGAATCGATCTTATAAAAAACCGAGATAAAATATTTGGACTTTATAAGACTTTCCATGGGCTAAAAGACTCTCGAGGCCTTGGATTATTCATGACCAAAAATCAGGTCGAAGCAATGGGCGGAAGAATCATGGTAGAAAGCGAAGTAGGCAAAGGAACTACCTTCCGAGTGTTGTTCGAAAAGTAGTTCCATCATCCATTCTATTCACTTTTATTTTTCATGGTCATCAAAAGAGTATAAGCTCCTTTTACCACAATGTCTTTGTCTATCCATTCGGGAGTAACGAGTAGTTCGCTTGTGTTTTCGTCCATTTCTCTTGATTTCACTTCTATGAGTTCGTAAAGGTCATTTGATTTTTTATGTTCGAAAACAAATGACTTGCCTTCCCAAATGACGATAGCATCATTAGGTACTGTGATTCCAGAAATATTCTCGGCTTGTATAGCGCCATTAATGTACATGCCGGGTACCCACGACCGCGGAATTTTGGTAGGCTTACAGTAAAGCTCAGCACTTCCCGAGTTATTAAGAGAGCGATTGATGGAAACAATGGTTGCGGGAATCCTTTCTTCAGAATCGTTGCCATAAAGTTGAATGGTCATGTCATCCTTTAGTGCATTGATGTCATTCGAAAAAACTTGAAGTTTCGCAAGTAGATTTTCGTGATTTTGTATTTCAACGACTACATCTTCGGGCTTCACCAATTTACCAGTAGAGATATTGACTTGACTAATTACGCCGCTGATAGGAGATTTAATTTCGACGGTGCGACTTATATTTCCTTCATTGAGTGATGTTGGATTGATGCCGATGAATTGCAGCTTTTCTGAAAGTGATTTTAATTGAATTTTTTTAGAAACAAAATTCTGTTTTGCGATATCGGCATTTTTGGCGCTTACTGCAGAAGCCTCATTCAATGTCGACTGCCGTTCGTTTTCTTTTTCGGCAAAAAGAACTTCATTTTTTAGAATTAAATATTCCTGCTGTAGCTGAATGAATAATTCATTTTGTGCTTCCAGAAGGATATCACCCTTTGATACAAATTGTCCGGGAATCACCTTAGATTGTGTGATAAATCCGCCTAGTGGAAGACAGACAGAAGCCGCTTGGTTCAGTGCTGGCTCAAGTTTGCCATTGAATTCAAGAGTTCTGCTAGCATTCGTTAATTGAGGTTTACCAATGACGAGATCCATGTTTTTTAGTTGTTCAGGCGAAAGCTGTATTTGATTTTCACTTTGAACTTTTACATCTTCCTTCACTGTTGTAGAACTATCGCCACAAGAAAAAAGAATGAGCGATAAAATCAAGAAGCTAAGGGGATTTTTATAGGAAGTTTTCATGTTATTTCTGTGTTTCGAATGAGTGTAAAAAAGTAATTGCTTGAAGATATTGATCACATGCTTGTAGATATTCGGCGGCATTTTCTCTTTGAATCCGCTTTAGTTGAAGCCATTGCAGTGTGTCTATTTCTCCTTGAGTCTTTAGTAAATCAAAACGTTGATTCGCCTGATTCATGGTTTGTTCAATTCGTGACTTGAAAGTTTCGATTGTTTTTAATTGAACTTTAGCATGATGGTAAGCAGCGTTGTAGACTTGACTTATTTCTTTTAATCGAGATTGAAATTGATTTTCGAGTGACATGATTTCTAAATTCTTGGCTTGAATTTTTTTACCATTAGCAGAGAATAGTGGTATCGAAATGCCGGCCTGTGCTGTAAAGAAGTAGTCAGATTTTCCATAATATTCATCGAGCCCTGTCGTGTTTTGAAAGCCTTGAATAGTCATTGCTGCAGCGCCAATGGTATAGCTTGGCAGACGTGATTTTTCAAGTTTATACCGCTCTGTTTCTGCAATGGCTTTCTCAATTTCAGCTTGCTTTAGAATTTGAAATTGAGAAAGGTCCGTATCATTTAAACTATCAGGCAGTGCCGGTAATATCCATTCTGGTTTGTTTTCAGCAAGAGCATTATTACCGGTTAGAAAAATAAGTTGAGAGGTGTTTTCAAATACCTGAGCGTTCAGTTCATTCAGCGCTTTTTCTGTTTTCCAGAGTTCTTCGCGAATAAGGTCCAATTCCCACATAGGACTCTCTCCTTGTGAAACACGCAATTGAGATTTTTGCTCCATAACTCTCATGTCTTCTAAATTGGAAGAATACAACGCGTTGAGTTTTTCAGAAAGCATCCAACGGTAGTAAGTTGTAGCAATCGTTTTATAGATGCCGTTGATTTCTAGTTGTAACTCGTTTTCTGCTTTTAATAGCTGAAGTTCTCGTTCTTTTTTTGACGCTTTTAAGTATCCAATAGATGGAATGCTTTGATTAAAACTCAAGCGATGGTCTTGCGCTGCACTATTTATTTGACCGTACTCTCCATTAATTTGCAACGGTTCCAAGTCAGCATTGATGCCTGCTAGAGCTTTCATTTGCTCAACTTGTATTTTATTTGATTGGAGAATTAAATTGTTCTCAAGAGCTTGCTTTTGCAGCGTATCAAGATTTATCGTTTGCCCAAATGAAGCCTGACTGAATCCGACTAAGAATAGAAGTGTGCTCGCTGTAACGGTCCCATTGATTTTTCTTTTCATTTTTGGTTGAGTCAATAAGTACAATATTGGAAGTACAAAGAGGGTGAGAATCGTTGCCGTAAGAAGTCCTCCAATGACCACAGTCGCTAAAGGGCGCTGTACTTCCGCGCCCGCACCATTACTGAGCGCCATTGGCATAAATCCTAAAGAAGCAACAGCAGCTGTCATCAGCACTGGGCGCAGTCTTGTCTTCGTGGCGATCAACACACTTTCCAGCGGTGTTTTATCTTCTGTCGTATTAAGTCTTTTTATTTCGCTTAATAATACAATTCCATTCAGAACTGCTACGCCAAACAAAGCGATGAAGCCTACACCTGCGGAAATACTAAATGGCATATCCCTCAACCAAAGTGCTATGATTCCTCCAATAGCAGAAAGCGGTATTGCAGAATAAATCAATAAGCTTTCTTTAATGGATTGAAAAGCGAAGTAGAGTAGGAGTAAAATGAGCAGTAATGCAATTGGCACCGCTATCATTAATCGATTCGTTGCTTTTTGTAAATTTTCGAAAGCCCCTCCGTAGGTCACAGAATATCCTGCTGGAAGATCTATCTCTGACTTTAATTTTTCTTGCAGCTCATTCACAATGGTCTCGACATCACGTCCTCTTACATTAAATCCAACAACGATTCTTCTTCTGGTATTATCGCGTTGAATTTGATTAGGGCCGTTGACCACTTCAACACTTGCTAGCTCTCTCAATGGAACCTTTGATCCCAGTGGTGTTTGAACCAATAAATTCTGAACATCGATTAGATTTTTTCGTTTGTTGGTGTCTAGTTTAATAGCGATATCAAACTTCTTTTCACCTTCATATAGCTGACCTGAAACTCTACCTGCAAATCCTGTTTCAACGACATTGTTGATCTCTTCAATGGATAGTTGATGTTGAGCAATTGAAGCTCTGTTGTAGGCAATCACAATTTGCGGCATCCCCGATACAGGCTCAATGTAAAGATCAGCAGCGCCATCAATTGTATTTACAATTTTTCCGAATTTTTCAGCATAATGCGCAAGTGTATCTAAGTCTTCACCATAAATCTTGCACACAACATCTTGTCTTGCACCAGTCATCAATTCATTAAAACGCATTTGAACAGGATATTGAAAACCCGCGGTAATGCCAGGAATGGATTGAAGACGTTCGCCCATTTTTTCTGCGAGTTCATCAAAAGTTTCTGCACTTTGCCATTCCGATTTGTCTTTTAAAATTACCATCATATCACTGGCTTCAATAGGCATAGGATCTGTGGGTATTTCTCCGCTGCCAATCTTTGTCACAATTTTTTCTACCTCAGGAAATTCTTTCAGCAACAGTGCTGTCGCTTGTTGAGTTGAATGTATGGTCGTTTGGAGATTGGATCCCGTTAAAACTCTTGTATCAACCGCGAAATCACCTTCCTCCAACTCAGGAATAAATTCTCCTCCAAGCGTTGAGAAAATGCCCAACGAAACAAATAGAAGCGCTACAGCACCAATTACCCATTTCTTTTTGTGATGGATTGCCTTGGTGAGTAGAAGTCCATATTTTTCTTCAAGCCAATGACTCATGCGATCACTGAAATTTGGCTTGTGATTTTTGGGTTGTTTCAGCAACCAAGCGCTCATCATCGGCACGTATGTTAGGGAGAGAATAAATGCGCCAAGTATTGCAAAGGCTACCGTTTGCGCCATAGGTTTAAACATTTTTCCCTCAACGCCCTCTAGAGAAAGAATAGGCAAGTAAACAATCAGAATAATTAATTGCCCGAAGACAGCGGCGTTCATCATTCGTGAAGATGATTTTTCTACAAATGATTCTCTTTCTGAATTCGATAATCGCGTGACTAATTTTTTTGAATGTAGTTGATGTAAAACTGCTTCCACGATAATGACCGCGCCGTCGATGATGAGTCCGAAATCCAATGCCCCAAGGCTCATCAAATTTCCACTTACTCCAAACAGGTTCATCATAATCACAGCGAAGAGCATCGCAAGTGGAATCACGCTGGCCACGAGCAGTCCTGCGCGAATATGCCCTAGGAATAGAATCAAAACCAAGAGAACAATCAGTGCCCCTTCGATGAGATTTTTTTCTACAGTGGAAATAGCATTGTTCACCATTTTTGTGCGATCAAGAAATGGTTCGATAACAACACCCTCTGGAAGAGTTGTTTGAATTTCTTCAATTTTTAGTTTAATATTCTCAATGACCTTGGAAGAGTTTTCACCCTTTAGCATCATAACGACAGCCCCAGCGACTTCTCCTTTATCATTATAACACATAGCTCCATAGCGTGTGGCAGTGCCTTCTCTTACAGTTGCGACATCTCTAACAAATACAGGAATGCCATTGGCAGAGCTATGCACTCGAATGGATTCAATATCTTCTTTGCTGTTTATTAATCCTTCTGTGCGAATAAAAAGTGCAGTGCCATTTTTTTCAATGTATGAACCTCCCGCATTTTGATTGTTGGCATCAATTGCATCGGTCAATTGCTGCAATGAAATATTCCGAGCGGATAAGTCATCGGGGCGAATCACAACTTCCCATTGCTTCAAATTGCCCCCAAAGCTCGATACATCGGCTACGCCTTCTGTGCCGAGCAATTGTCTGCGAACAATCCAGTCTTGAATTGTCCTTAATTCGGTCGCATTGTATTTCGTTTCGTAGCCAGCTTTCGGTCGAACAACATATTGATAAATTTCTCCAAGTCCTGTACTTACAGGTCCTAAGAAAGGAGCCTCAATATTTTTGGGAAGATTGTTCTGGATTTGTGAAAGTCGCTCTGATACTTGTTGTCGAGCAAGATAAATATCTGTTTCATCCTTGAAAACAATGGTCACCAGTGATAGCCCAAATCGAGAGAAACTCCTGATTTCTTTCGTTCCAGGAATATTCGCATTGGCTTGCTCGATAGGGAAGGTGATGAGTCTTTCAATGTCTGTAGCACCCAAGGAGGGCGCAACAGTAATGATTTGAACTTGGTTATCCGTAATGTCAGGAACGGCATCAATAGGCAGTCGTGTGACTTCTATAACACCGTATATAATGAGTCCTAAGGTCATTAGGGCAATAATGAGTTTATTGCGAATGGAAAAAGCAATGATGCTGTGAAGCATGGTATATGATTTTAATAGACTTAATAAAGACTTAATCGCACGTGAATACACGTGAGGAGCGTAAACCATTATTTGGTTTACATTGAAAAATACCTTGGGGATTGTCTATTAAGAAAGCCTGGGCGGCTGCCAGATATTACGAGCAATATCTTGTGCAAGGAATTGACTTTTGAAAAAGTCTACGAAAGAAGCTGAATCTTCAAAAGAGAGCGTTGTTTGACCGAAAGATTCTTGAAAAATTTTAGCTACAATTGGGCCAGATATTTTCTCTGAAGTCTTAAAAGGAAGTTTCATGTCTTCCGCGTAGTCCTCGTCAACAACCGACTCATTGATGTAATGCATTTGAATGAATGCCCAAATGGTCATTTCAGGATTCTCAGACTCATGATCTTGGAAATGGCTTACCAATTGGCCTATTTGAAAGATTTCGTTGATGATACTTACGCGAAAAGCTGTCACAGAAATAACCTGTAAGAGCAAAACGCTAAGAACAATATTTTGAAATCGCTTCTTCAAGATGTCTCAAAGATACGCGAACATTTCAGAGAAAAAAGTGATTTAGGTCACATACAGTGTATTGAAGTCGCAGTGTGAATTCGATTTTTTGCTATACTTGTACTAACCAAAGTGGAATTCCACGCCTAAACCAAATTGACCTTATAATGAAATCGCTTTTAATAACAGGCCTTGCAATGGCCGCTGCAACACAACTATTCGCAGCAAATCCGCAGTTGATTGTACAAAAGGTAAACAATCAAGGTGCGGTTCCTGGCAACACTTATCGTGTGTACGCCCAAGTGGAAGAAGGACAATCTATTCATGCTGTTTGGGGGGATACACAACACCCAATCATCATTGAGTCGACTGCACCATTTTACCAAAATGCTCTTGCATCTTATGGTAGCAACTCGATCCATCCGAATTTGATGGCTGTAGATCCAAATGTGAAATATGATTCATTCATCACTCTTGGCTACGAAGACGCAACAAATAATACGGTTTGGGACATTGGAGTAGACTTCTCATCGTTCAATGATGGTGGTGTAATCCTCGTAAGCAATGGTGCTTGGTTCTTATTGCCTCAGGACGAAAAGTGTTCTCCCTCGAATGCTGGACTGGTATTGCTCGCGCAATTCACCACAGCAGGTATTGCAAATGGAACATTAAACCTTCAAGGTTGGGAAGGACAAAACGAAGTTTGGAAAGCGTTGGATTTGAAATTCTCAACGGACAATGCTCAAACATTTGGCTGTACAGATGCACAAGCAGCGAATTATAATGCTGCTGCCACATTCAATGATGGCTCATGCGAGGGTAATTCTAATGAAACAGTTCTATCTGTTGCAACCAGTGCTAGTGCAGAAAATTCTTGGGCAGTATTCCCAAATCCAGTGAGAGACCAATTGATCCATATTCAATTCAACAACGTAACTTCTGAGACAAGCAAAATGTCAATTGATATTTTCGATATGGCTGGAAAGAAGATCGTTTCAAGAGAGTTGAGCAAAGGAAATTTTGTTTCAGGTAACAAAGTAACCATCGAGCAAGCTCTTGCTGCAGGTTCATACAAAATCGCTCTTACACGCGATGGAGTTTTAGAAACAAAGACTTTAGTAGTAGCAAAATAAAACTGTAATTACTATCGAATGATAGTAATGTGTCCTTGATACTCGTGAGACAATAATCCGAGATCTTTCAATCGAATGTGATAGTGATACACTCCATCCATGGCGTAGTTTTCTTCGCCGTGGATGGAGCCTATCCAAGCATCCTCGATTTTATTCGATTCGAATACCTTCGTGCCCCAGCGGTCATAGATCACACATTCCATAGATGTGACCCCTGTCATAACAGGCCACCAATAATCATTGAGTCCATCGTTGTTTGGTGAGAACGAAGTAGGTGCATAAAAAAGCATTCCACTTATAAATACTCGACCTTCTAATCGATCACTACATCCAAACGAATTGGTGACCACGTGAGTTATAGTTTGATATCCCGCTTCTTGAAAACTATATTCAAATTCACACTCTTCAGAAAAACCTCCATCTCCCATCGAAAAGTAACATGACGTAGCATCAGTAGCAGTGCTCGTAATGGTGATTTCAGGATTGAGAATGTCCGCTGCTGAAGCAGACGTGGTGAAGGAAGCAGTAGGGTAGGGATAAACAATTACTCCATCATTTTCACTCCAAGTCAATGTCCTTACGCAACCTGTTGTAGTCATAGCAGTAAGGGAAATATCATAGAAGCCAGGATCTTCGTAGTTATGCGAAGTCGTTCCTGCAAATGCTGTTTCCCCATCTCCAAAATCCCACATGTATGCCATTGGAGTATCTGACACTCCATTGGCTTCAAAGGAAGCGAGATGCACAGGACAACCTTCTGGAGAAATGATTTCAGGGTTAATGGAAGGCGGCGCAGGAACCCAAACTTCGTCAGTGTAATTCCGCTCACAATTATTTTCTGAAATAGTCAGAGTGACAGAATAGGTACCCGATGCTGCAAATGTGATATTCTGAGGATTGGTTGTAGTGGTAGATGCCACGCTCGCCTCTGGGCCAAATGTCCATGAGAAAACACTATTCTCTGTAGTGGCACCCTCAGCAAAAAAGTCGAAGGAATGCGTATCAAAACATTGTGGTTCTTGTGGATCAAAATACGGTTGCAGCAATTCATAAACATCCATCGTGGTGAATGCCGTATCAGGACATGTATACGCAGATGATGCCACCAGTCTCACCACATACAGACCCGTGTCTGGAAATGTAAAGGTTGGACTTTCCAAATCGCTAATATCATTGCTTCCCCCAACGCCAAAGTCCCACCCATAGGTAGTTGCGTTTTGACTGTTATGTTCGAAGGTGTAGGTAAGACCAGAACAAAATGTTTCTTGCGGAATAATAGCAGCGATAGGTTCAGGAATATTGTTAAATGATAATGATGCTTGGTCGGTGCAGCCGTTATCCACCACCGTAAACGAAACGGTGTAAGAACTCGATTCTGGATTCAGCAGAATGTTATTGGGGTTAGCGCTATTTGATGTGGCAGGAACGGCACCTACACCAAAGTCCCAATTAAATTGGGCTGTTGTGGATAAATTGCCATTACTATTGAAGGCATATCTTACTTGACTTTGTGCACACAATGCGGTGTCAAGACTGATCACAGGCTCGAGCGGTAATCGTACGTCGAATGTGGAAATAGCAGTATCCGCGCAAGGCCAACCGGGGTTAGCTATAAGCATAACGGAATAATCTCCTGGTTCAGGATAGGTGAAAGATGGACTTGTCTGAGTGCTCACATCAGTATCAATTCCCTCCACTCCGAAGTCCCACTGAAAGAAAGTTGCGTTAGTTGAGTTGTTGTTGAATGATACGGTCAACCCATCGCACAACGTGGTCTGTTGAGGAATAGTAGCAATAATATTCGGGTCACAAATGGTCACGTTAAATTGGAAATCACGATTGCTCGTATTGATGAGTACTCCATCACGATACTCGCTCACACAAATACCAATAACATATTGCCCTACTTGATTGGCGGTGCCGGTAATGATACCTGTGATGGGGTCAATTTGAAAAGCAGGGTTACTTGCAATTTGATTCGCGCTCGAATAACCATTCGCCCATGAAACATTGGTGTAGGGTGGGGGGGATGGAACCGTGGGAGCCGGATCATCGGGCGAGGCTCCTAGAAACGGTGAACAAAATTCGTAGCTCAATGAATCTCCATCGGCATCGGTAGCGCTATGGTTGAACTCAAACTCAGCGCCAGCACAAAGTGCTACGGGAGGAAAGTTGTTGAAAACAGCAGAACTATTGATCATCCCCGGAACGTCACTAGTACCTGGAATGGTGACCATAAACGTCACACCTGAATCATCTGGGTTATTTAAGTTGACAATCGATGGATTACGACAGCAGCGCTGATAAACGACCACATAACCGTTCGGGTTAATAGGAACGAATATCGATGTAGTATAAACAGCCTTTTCTACGCAGAGCCCATCAGGTAAGGTAAAGCAAGGATTATCCAAGGTTACTGGGATTTCCTCCACGTTACTAAAATTCAACGGGATGTCATAGTTCTCTTCGAAGTCAAAGTTTACAGCATCATAAATACCGATGAAAGCATCAGGATCGAAGTTGGTTCCATTGATGTTGGTAGGACCGCAGTCACGATAGACGGTCAATGTAATTTCATACTCAACGGTATTAAATGTGCCCGGTCCGACATAGACATAAGAGATTTCGCCTCCTACAATGTGCGTTGCACCTAGATTTTCGAGAATAAAGAATACACTCAAAAGCATCACAATGTGAAGAGAAATGCTTCTGTATGTTAGTTCTATTTTTCGCATGGCAGGGCTAAGCAAACACTAATATAATCTAATCTTCATATTCCCTACATGCGAAAGCCTTTTATACCTTCGTAAAATGAAGAGATTATCACATATCAATCATTCTGGTGATGCTGCAATGGTGGATGTAAGTGGGAAAGAGAATACCATACGCTTCGCAAAAGCACAAGCGGTGGTGCATCTACCCAAAGAGGTTTTTGAAGAATTGGACCGCGTTTCTTTCGAAACTAAAAAGGGCTCGGTTTTTCAAACAGCAATCATTGCTGGTATCATGGGAGCAAAGAAAACGCATGAGCTGATTCCTCTGTGTCATCCTTTGCTCACAGAAAAAGTGAGTATTTCGATTGAAAAGTTGGAAGGGAAAATCTTGATTATATGTGAAGCCAAGATAACCGGCAAAACAGGGGTTGAAATGGAGGCGCTTACGGGTGCTTCTATAGCGGCTTTAACGATCTATGATATGTGCAAAGCCATGTCGCATCATATCACTATCTCAGATCTAAAACTCCTTGAAAAAACAGGAGGAAAAATGGATTTTATCTCTACAAAATGAGCCACGGAAAATTACCCAAAAAGAAGTGGGGCAATTTTGCAAGAAAAGAAATTGCTTTGCTCGGTGATTCATGCGAGAACATGGAGAATATTGCTTTGTCATTGATGCAAAAATTATCCGATCACGTGCTGGTTTACATTGACGGAGATCACAATGAAAATGCGGGATTCGAGCCTCAGACCGTTGTTGTTGGTAAAAACGCCCATCACATAAAAGCTAGTGGGCCTGTGAATGCTTCCAAGATAAATGCGATTTATCCTACACTTGAATTGGCCATCATCAATGGTCACCATTTTCCCGGAGCTGATCAAATACTATTGCACAATCCTTCCAAGAAAGGTTCCATGCTTCGAAGGAAGGAAGAGCTCTCCAATGTGGTGGCGATTTATGCTGATTTTAACGAAGGAGAAACCGCAGAGTATTTCGATGAAGTTTTGAATAAAGAATCGGTCACTATTCTTCGAAATGAAAATGAGTTAATTTCATTTGTTTTAAAAAAATATTTACAATCAGCTCCATTGCGTGCGTTAATCCTAGCGGGCGGAAGAAGCGAAAGAATGGGGATGGACAAAGCAATGATTTCTTATCACGGCGTACCGCAGTTTGAATATTTAATCAATCAATTCAAAAGCCTCGGAATCGAAGTTTCTCTTTCGTGCCGAGAGGATCAAGTTTCTTTATTTCAGGAAAAAAATGTTGATCTAATCGTCGATCGTTTTTCCGAAATCGGCGCCGTTGGAGGCATTGCAAGCGCACTTGCGCTGCATGATAATAGCGCATTCTTTGTGGTGGCATGTGACATGCCTGCAGTGAATGCGGAAGTCATTCAGGAACTGCTATCACAAAGAGATGTGCACGCAGTAGCCACTGGGTTTTATAATGATGAAAAAAAATGGATCGAGCCTTTATGCACCATTTGGGAACCAAGTAGCTTGAGTGTCATTATGCAAGAACTTGCTTTGAATAAAACGTGCCCTCGGAAAATGTTAATGAGTCAAAAAGTAAAGATGGTGACACCATCATCCCCTAGCTTTGTGGCCAATGCGAATCGTCCAGAAGAAATGCAAGACTGGATGAAACAAATAAATCAGTCCTCGAAATGAACATCGTTCCATATACTCCTGAAATCAGATTTGCCGACATTGATGCAATGGGGCATGTAAATAACGCAACGTATCTCACCTACTTCGAACAAGCACGTATGCACTTCTTTCATCAATTGGTTGGTGGACGTTGGGATTGGAAGCAGCATGGTATTCTAGTGGCTAGAAATGAAGTGGACTACAAACGCTCCATTCTACTTCGAGATAAAGTAAAAATCTATGTGGGTTGTAAGCACATCGGTACCAAAAGTTTCACCATGGATTATAAAGTGGTGATCGTTGAAAATGATCAAGAAGTAATTGCCTCCACAGGAGCTTCTGTGCTGGTTAGCTTTAATCACGCGGAACAAAAAACAGCTCCTGTTCCAGACGAGTGGAGAGCAATGTTTGAAAAGCTACCTTCCGTTACTTCATAAGTTGAATCAGCGTTGCAGACTTGGGATCAAGTGTGATTTTTCCATCTAAATTCACTCTATTTCCGTTAAGAATATTTTGTCCTCGGGTTCTACCTTTTAGGCATTCTGCAAAACGAGCTAGATCGATTTCGATAGGCTTATCATTCATGCTGTAAGCGCACATCAACACTTGGTTGCCACTAGTTCTGAAGTAAATGTATGTGTTGTCATTAGGCACAAACTGAGTCAGCTTTGATGCACCAATCCATGGATTTTGCTTTCTCCAATTCAAGAGTGTTCGAGTAAAATCGAAAGCTTCTTTTTCTTTACCGACAAGATTTTTATAGTCGAATTTATTGATAGAGTCATTCGGCCAACCACCCGGGAAATCTTCTCTCACCAAGGCATCAGGATTCGCAAAGTTTTTCATTAAGATCTCATGCCCATAATAGATGCAGGGGATTCCACGTAGCGTCAACAACATTGCGTTTGCGATTTTCCATTTTTCGAAATCTTCATTTAGGACAGAATAGATTCTGCTCAAATCATGATTGTCTAGGAATGTTACTCCGCGATTTGCATCGTTATAAAGAATGTCGTGTGAAAGAGTCAATTCAATTCTTCTGAAACCCTCTTCCCAACCAAAGTTTTCATTGAGCCCTTTGGTAATAGCAAAATACAATTGGAAATCTGTCACTCCGATGAGTTCCGATGAGAACTCTTTATTTAAACCATTCTTTTCTGTGAACCAAGCTTGAATAGGAGAGCCTTGCACCCAAGTTTCACCGAATATGTGAATATTGGGGTATTCTGCACGCAATGCCACGTTCAAGTCTCGCATGAATTTTTGATCAGGATATGCATAGGTGTCAATTCTGAATGCATCAAGTCCTGCATATTCAATCCACCAGATAGAATTTTGAATAAGATATTTAGCGAGGTGAGGATCTTTTTGATTGAGGTCAGGCATGTGATTATCGAACCAAGCATCAGACATCATTTTTTTATCATACTCAGACGCATAGGGGTCAAGCAATGTTTCTGCACGATAAGAAGTACGTGTGAAATTTGAAAACCAATTGACCCAATTGCTGTCGGGTAAATTTTTATAGAGAATATGATCTATTCCCCAGTGATTATAAACAACATCCCATACCATCTTGATTCCTTTTTGATGGCACTGATCTGAGAGCTGTTTGAATTGCTCATTGCTTCCAAATCGGCGATCAATTCTGTAGGAGTCGGTAGCTGCGTAGCCATGGTAGCTTTCTTTGGTTTGGTCATTTTCCAAAACAGGATTAATCCAAAGTGCGGTCACACCTAGATTTTCGAGATAGCCAATATGATCTTGAATTCCTTTGAGGTCGCCTCCATGACGCAGTTTTAGAGCCTTTCGATCAACGATTTTCTCATTCATTTTTGGATTGACATCATTTGAGGTGTCTCCATTTGCAAAACGATCAGGGAAGAGGAGATACATATTATCTGATGCATCTACTCCTTTTGGCATATATCCCGTTCTTTTCAAGAGGGGATAATTAAAAGGAACTGGCTTTTTGTATAGCGGGTTGGTAATCGAGAAAACAAGATTACCCGCCGGTTGCGAAGGCGCTATTACAACGGTCAGGTAAATGAAATTTCCGTTTTTGGATAACTCTTGCTTTAGGATTTTTGACGGGGAGTTTGTAAGATTAAAGGTTGATTTTGAAATGTTTGCGCCGGATATCAACAATTCAAGTGTATCGTATTGCATACCTACCCACCAATTAGCTGGATCTACACGTTCCACCAATGCGGGTTGTTTCTTTGCTGCACTTAATAGGTTGATAGACAGGAAAAAAGCCGTTGCAACGACGATTTTGCCAAATTGTTTAAAATCTTTTATCGAAAATTTCATCCTGAGTTGTTGTATGAAACGAAAATAATTACTTTTGGAAAGTGTTAAAAGTACACCAAGTATAAAACCAAACAAACAAATACCAATGAAAAAAATCTACACATTGCTTTTCGCGGCATTTGCAAGTGCTACAGCATTTGCTCAAGTGCCTGTGACCTTCACTGTGGACATGGCTACACAAACAGTGAATCCACTGGGCGTCCACATCGCGGGTAACTTTCAAGATCCTAACTACGACAACGTTCCTGAGAACCCAGATTATGCTAACTGGACACCATCAGCTATCCAAATGACTGATTTAGGTGGCGGGCTTTATTCTGTGACTTTGAATCTTGTTGCAGGAACCTACGAGTACAAGTTTGTTAACGGTAACAACTGGAATGATGGCAACGGTACTGAGTGGGGTGAGTCTGTTCCTAACGCATGTACAGTGAGCTTGAACAACTCTAACCGTTTTATCGTCGTTGGCGAAGAGCCAGCAGAAGCGGAGCCAGTATGTTTCAGCAATTGCACAATCTGCGGCGAGTCTATGGTTCGTTTCCGTGTTGATATGTCAACTGTTGATCTAGACGGTGACGAAGTTGCTGGTGAGGCTGGTGAAGATATCTATCCCGACGGAGTTTCTGTTGCAGGTAACTTCCAAAACCCTTACAGCGAAGATCCAGACAATGGTGACTGGACTCCAGGTTTGTTATTCTTGACTGACCCAGATGGTGACAAGGTTTACGAAGGCGTATTCAGTGTTGGTCCAATGACTTCTATTACTTATAAGTTTATCAATGGTCCATCATGGGACTTTGCTAATGAAAACATCACCGGTGATTGCGGTGCTTCTGGCAACCGTGTGACTGAAATTACAGGCTCAGGTACTTTACCGGTTGTATGTTGGAATTCTTGTGGTGCATGCGTTGCTCCATCAATGATTACTTTCTCTGTAAACATGGCATTGACATGTAACGACTACGTTACAGAAGGTGTTAACTTGATGGGTGATCCAATCAGCCCAGGCGGATGGGGTGCAGGTTCTCCAATGAGCGATGATGATGGAGATGGAATTTACACAATCACTCTTCCAGTAGCTCCAGGTACTTATCCTTACAAGTTCCGTGTAGGTGGTGGTGGATGGGAAGGTATTCCTGGCGACCGTCAAATCACAGTTGTTGCTGGTGAAGACCAAGTTGTTCCTACAGTATGTTTCGGTGCATTCGAAGATTGCGGTACTGCTTATCCGTCAGCTGACGTAACATTTGAAGTAAGACTGTCTAATGATATCGTATTGGGTGCTGAAGACAAAGTTTGGGTATTCGGTGATTTCACTGGATTCCAAGGTGGTGCTATCGAAATGTTAGATGGTGATGGTGATGGAGTATATTCTACTACTGTAGTTGACTTCTGCCCACAAACTGCAGCATTTAAGTTTGCTTACGGTCCAAACAATACATCACTTACTGATGAAACAGCAGATTTCTCTGCAATCGGTGGTTGCGGTATTGATAATGGTGGTTTCTCTGACAACCGTTTCTTCCAAAGACAAAACGATCAAGATCTTTCTTTCTGCTTCACTTTCAACACATGTGATAACTGTCTGGTTAGCGTTGAAGAAACGGAAGTGGTTTCTAACTTGTCAGTTTATCCAGTTCCTGCTACTGATTTGATGAACATTTCATTCAATGCTGCAACAGCTGGTAAAGTAGTTGTGAGCTTGGTGAACAACCTTGGTCAAACAGTTAAGGTAATGGATTTGGGCACTGTATCAGGTTCACGCAACATTCAAATGAATGTTAGCGACCTAGCTGCTGGTGTATATGCATTGCAATTCAGCAATGGTTCTGAAAGAACTGTTCGCACTATTGCAGTTAAGTAATAGGTAGAGATTATTATTAGAAAGGGGCCTTCGGGCCCCTTTTTTCTGTTCATAAGATTTAGAAAATGAAGATTTTTGAACAACGGTTGGCAACTTTACATGAAACAATTATATTTGGCGAGATAATCTTAATCACCTTTTACCAAAATCATTCAACACATGAAGAAACATTTACTTACGCTTTTGGCGGCAGTTTTTTGTAGTGTAGTAGGTACGGCGCAAGTAGTTGCAATCTCAATTGAGCCTGTTTACACAGACGATGGAACCATCTCTGGTTATCCTGCAGGGCACACTACTTACCGCATCTATGCAGATGTTACTAACCCTGGGGATATGGTCCTCAACGTGGTTGGATTCAATGAAGCTCCTTTAGCTTTAAACGTTCCAGACGGAATTTGGAATCACCCAGAACCATCAGGGACCATCGCAACAGATAATAACTGTAACCTTTTTTCTGTATTTCCAGCTCTTCAATATGATTCTTATGTAACTATTGGTAGAACTTGTAATACCGATCCAGGAGGGTTGATGTTTGCAGTAGAAGATCCAGCTCAGCCTTGGAGAGCATCTTTTGATACAAACCCAGTTGGGAATGGAAATATTCTTTTGAATACTACTGTAGGTGGTGCTTGGAACTCAACACCAAATGAGCCAAACGGAACCCCTTATGTTAACGTTGTTGCTGGAGATGATTACAGAGTACTCATTGCACAGATCACAACTTCAGGTAGCATTTGCGGTTCATTCAACGTGCAGTGTCGTCTAGAAGGTCAAACAAGTGGAAGTACACTTTACACTGGTCTTGCTTTCGGTACTGGCGGTTGTGGTGAACCAGGTTGTACTGATGAGACTGCATTGAACTACAATCCTAATGCAGGTTTCAACAATGGTACTTGCCTATATGAATGCGCATTATCAATGACACTTGAGTCAATCGATCCTCTTTGCTTCGGTGATGAAAACGGAACAATCGTGGTCAACCTTAGCGGTAACCAAGACATCACTGAGGTAGAAATTCCTGGTTACAATAATGATGAAGCGTTCGTAGTAAACGGTTCTTTCGCTTATGAAAATATTGGTGAAGGTGTTTATCAAATCACTGCACGCGACCGTCGATTCTATAATGAATTGTTTAATCCAGGTGGTGTTTATGGTACTTGTGAAATAACAGAATTCGTAGAGTTGTACACTGCGCCTATCACAGTAAGTGAGGTTTCAGTTACTAATATCTCTTGCGGTGGTGACCAAGATGGTTGCGCTATTGCTGATATTACTGGTGGTACAGGTACACTTTCAGTGTATGTTGTTGATGCCAATTCAAACGCTTTCATCCTTGATGAAAACGGAGATGCTTTATTGCTTCCATCAGCGGATTATTGCGGACTCCCAGCTGGAGATTATTATTTTGAAGTTATTGATGAAAACCAATGTTCAGCTACTTCTGATATTTTCACAGTTGAAAGCCCAGCAACTCTTAACATCCTTTTGGGTGCAAGCGCGGATGCTACTTGTTTCAACTCTCCTGATGCTGTTCAAGTTGTTACTTGGAGCGGTGGAACAGGTGATGTTGACTGGAGCCTAGAAGATGACAACGTTTATGATATCGAAGGTGGTCCTTCTACTCTAGTATTAAATGATCTTACTCCAGGTACAATAACTATTTACGCTCAAGACGTAAACGGTTGTACTGCTCAATTAGAATTCGTGGTTGAAGGTGGTCCAGCAATCACTTTCGAATCTTTTGTAACAGGTCCAACTTGTGCTGGAGAATCTGATGCATCTGTAGTAGTTGCAGCAGCTGGTGGAACTGGAGACCTTACTTATGATTTTGGATGTACAGGTGAGTACACGTCTAATGATCTTTATGGTTCACTAGCAGTTGGAACATACACTGTATGCGTGCAAGACGCTCAAGGTTGTTCTGCTTCTTACGAAGTAGTTGTAGAAGATACTCCTTCTGTTTCAGCTACTGTTACTCCATCTGCTATCTCTTGTAATGGTGAAGTAGACGGTTCTGTATCAGTTGAAGCGAATGGTGGAACAGCTCCTTATCAATACAGCATTGATGGAGAAGGTTACCAAGATGCCAACTCTTTCGAAGGCCTTGGAGCTGGTTCTTACACAGTGTATGTTCTTGACAATAATGGTTGCTCATTCACAGCTGAGGCTGTAGAAGTAGTAGAACCAGCTGTTTTGGCGGTATCTCTTGACGATTTCGGTGGTGATGGTGGAAATAATACTGGTTTCATCAACGTATCTGTAACTGGTGGCACACCTGAATTCTCTTATGCTTGGGCTAATGACAACGGATTCACTTCTGATGTAGAGGATGTTTCTGGTCTTGCTGTAGGTACGTACACATTGACTGTTACTGATGCTAGCGGTTGTATTGCTTCTCTTACTGAGAACGTCACTATCACTAATGTTGAAGAGCTTGTTAATGGAGTATCTATCGCTGTTAATCCAAACCCAACAACTGGTAAGTTCTTCTTGAACATGGAAGGCCTTTCTGGTCAGAAAGTAGAGTACAACATCTTGGATACTCAAGGTCGCCTAGTAGTTTCTAAAGAACTTGGAAACAGCACTGGTCAACGTCTTGAGCAAATCGATATCACAGATGTTGCAGCAGGTATCTATTACATTCAATTGAATATCGGAGATAGCTCTTCAACTATCAAGTTGATTAAGAACTAATCTCATTGAAAATAATTCTAGAAAGCCCCCTCACGAAAGTGAGGGGGCTTTTTTTTGCAACCCTCTTAGGAATCTAAGAGTCTTGGCTTTGTTGATATCCAATTTTATGTCTAGAGCATTGATAATCTGATAGTTTATCCTTATCATTACACTTTGAAACCAAACCAAATAATATGAATCCAAAATCTACTATGAAACGTTGGGCAATGGGCATCGCTCTTTTAGGAGGATTTGCCATTGGTGCGCAAGCACAAATAACCTTTACTGGTACAGGCGCTGGTCTACAAACCACTACAGGCGCTAGTTATGCCGACTGTGCTGCCGACATGAATCGTGACGGTCTCGACGATATCGTTCGAGTATCAAGCTCAGGAATCTATATAGACTACCAAAATGCGAATGGGTCATTCACTCCATTCTTCCAAGCAATGGCTATTCAAAACCTTCCATCTTGGAGTATTTGTGCTGCCGATATTGATGGCAATGGCTATGTGGATCTTTGTCTTGGAGCAGGAAACGCTTGTTCTTTCGTTTATGCAAATGACAATGGAACAGCATACACAGAAGATGCTTTTCCACAATACATCTTCTCACAACGTACGACGTTTTCGGACATCGATAATGATGGTAACCTAGATTCATTCGTTTGTCACGACGTGGATCAAAGCCACCCATATAGAAACGTAAATGGAGTACTTCAATTAGACTTCTCATTGATCAACACATTAGATGCTGGTGGTAACTATGCTGCTATTTGGGTTGATTATGATAATGATTACGACAGTGATTTATACATCACCAAGTGTAGAGGTGGCGCTCCAGTTGGCGACCCACAACGTATCAATTTGCTTTATAGAAATAATGGTGATGGCACTTACACGAGTGTTGGACCAGAAGCAAACATGAACGATGGCGACCAAAGCTGGGCAACTGTATTCGAAGATTTCGATAACGATGGTGACTTCGACGCATTTACAGTAAACCACGCTTGGGCAAACAAATTCATGAGAAACAATGGTGACGGAACATTCACTGACATCACTGCATCGACTGGAATCAATGCATCTGATCTTGGCGCTTGGAACTGTGACGCTGGTGATTTCGATAACAACGGTTTCGTAGATATTTTTTCTGAAATGTCAAATGAAATGTACTGGAACAATGGTGACGGAACATTTACTGGTAGTTCACTAGCTTTTTCTAGCGGTGGTATCGGCGACTTCAATAATGATGGATTCCTTGACGTAGTACGCGGAAGCACAATGTATATGAATAATACCAATAACAATAATTGGGTGAAATTTGATTTAGAAGGAATCGTTTCAAACAAACATGCTGTTGGAGCTCGCGTTGAAATTTATGGTGATTGGGGTGTACAAATTCGTGAGGTTAGAGCAGGAGAAAGTTTTGACCCAGCTTCGTCACTTATTACACACTTCGGTCTTGGTCAAGCAACTTCAATCGATCAAGTGGTAGTACGTTGGCCAAGTGGTATGGTAACTTCAGTTGCTAATCCTGCAATCAATACTACGCATAACGTATTGGAATCTTCTTGTATGCTTGATCCAATCGCTATCTCTGTGGATGGTCCTACTCAAATTTGTGAAGGTGAAACATTGACATTGAGCGCACCTGCTGGTAGCACTTATGCTTGGAGCAATGGTGTTGATACTCAAACCAACGTTGTTTCTCAATCAGGAAATTATAGCGTTTATGTATTCGACTCTGAAGGTTGTGTTGCACTTTCTAATGTTGTTGAAGTAGAAGTTATTTCTGAAGAAGAACCAGCAGTTTCGGCACTTGGCGAAACAACAATCTGCCAAGGATCAAGTGTAGAGCTTGTTTCAACGGTGGGTGAAAATTATTCTTGGAGCAACGGTCAACAAGGCACCGCTAGCATTGCAGTAACGGAGTCTGGTACTTACTACGTAAATATCAATGGATCATGTTCTGGAAACTTGCTTCAAAGTAATGCAATTGAAGTGGTCGTTCTAAATGCTCCAGCACCTACAGCGGATGATGTGCAAGTGGGTGAGCCAGGTAACATCGAATTAACTGCAACAGGTGCAAACTTGGAATGGTTTGCAACAGAAACTTCAACTGAAGTTTTAGGAACAGGTAATACTTTCACTACTCCGTATGTAACTGATCAAGCTTCTTATTGGGTACAATCAACTACTATTCATGGTGGAATTGAAGAAACTGGTGGAAAAGCACTAGATGTAACTACAGGTGGTTTGCCATCAACTGGTGGTCAAATTTATTTTAACGTTACAGAACCATTCACACTTCAACAAGTGACTTGCTACGTACCTTCAAATGGAGTTGCTGGTAATCGTACTATTCAATTAATGGATGCAAACGATAACGTGCTTGCACAGGCTGTCGTGAATATCCCTGTTGGAACAACTGTAGTGGATTTGAACTTTGAAGTTCCTGTTGGAGGCGGTCTTCAATTAGGATGTGTTGAGAATAACTTGTTCCGTAACAATTCTGGAGTTGCTTATCCATACGCTATCGGTAGTGTTGGAGAAATTACTGGTTCAACTTTCGGAAATTCTTACTACTACTATTTCTATGATTGGAAAATCCAACAAGAAAGCATTGAGTGTGTGAGCGATCGTGTTGAGGTAAATGCAGCGGTAGTTGGAGTTGATGAGTTATCTGCAAACCCATTTGGTTTAAATATTTTCCCAAATCCAGCAGTTGACCAATTGAATCTATCAATCAATGCGAATGTTCAAAATGCAATGGTTCGTGTAACTGATGCAATTGGAAGAGTAGTCATTGAACAAAAGATGAACTTTGCTGCACGTGGACAACAGCGTCTAGATATTGAAGCTCTTGAATCTGGTGTTTATCACATCACTTTGACGCAAGATGGAATGAAGTCTTCTGTTGAATTTGTTAAGCAATAGACTTTTTGTAAGAAATACAAAAAGGGTCCTTCGGGACCCTTTTTTTATGGAATAAACTTCTGAATATAGGATTTGACGCGACTTGTATTTCGCTCAAATAAGTAATATACACCGTATGCGTAAAGTATTGCTACAATGAATATTCCAGCATACTTTACTAGGTTGCCATTGCTAAACTCGAGACGCTGCATTGCCATTTGACTCGATATGAAAACTACAAATGGTAAATGAACGATATACAACGTATAGGATATGTTGGACAAAAAACTGCTGATTTTTTGGAGCAGGGAATATCTCATTTCAATTTGAGAAAGTCCGCAAACTAAGAAAAGCGTGATCACTCCTAATCCCCAATCATTGAACAAAAGAGGTAAAATTTGAATTCGAATTCCAACCAACATCAGAACAAGCAATCCTGCCAATAACAATGAAGTAAGAGGACTTCTAAATATCGTTAGTGATTGTCTAGATAAGAAAAGAGAGAAACCTCCAAACATCCAAATGAAAAAATAATCACGAGGGTGGGTGGCTACATCCATGCTGAAGAATTGAAAAGCGGAAAGGAGAAGCATTCCTACAAAAAAGTATAGGACTCGCTTGATAATTGGCGTGTTTAACTGATAAGCAATATAGAGGCAAGGGAAAATAATGTAATACCAGAATTCATTACTCAAACTCCACAAGGCACCATTAGTGCCATAGGTAGGGAAAAAGATTGTTTGTAAGAAGAATAAATTCCCTAGAAAAACATCAACGCCTAAATGGCCCTGAGGATTGAAGTAAACAAGGTGCTCGATAGAACCTGTGTAAATATCGAATTGTGGGTTTAAATGAAGCCCTAATTGATCCCAAAAGGCCCCCAGGATTAATCCTGGGATCAATACCATCCATAATCTCGAAAGTCTATTCAACAAGTAGAGCTTCCATGACCAATTATTTTTTAGGTGAGCATCATGAATACTCTTGATGATGAAAAAGCCACTTAAGACAAAGAAAAGGATGACCGCTTGATGCCCAAATCCTGTGATGAAATAGAAGGCCTTCGCTATTGCATTTGGATTCTGAATGGTTTCATAATCTTGAAATAGCACAGATCTTAGATGTCCCATTAGGACAATTAACGCGGCGATGCCGCGGAGCAGATCTAGCCAGAGCAGTTGTTTAGTTGTGGTTTTGGTCATCTTACCGAAGGTAGAGGACGAAGATAAAACAAAAGAGTCCCGTATGAAATACGGGACTCTAGGTATAATTTGGGGTAGATTTTACTTCGCTTCGGCCGTGTAATAAGGTTGTGCCAATGTTTGAAATTTCGTCTTGATTCTTGCTGTGTATTCCATGTCCCACACGAGATTATGTATACTGTTATCAAACTTAGCTTTTGCAAATGGAACTTTGCACAAATTCAACAAATCTGCATCGTCTACTTTTTTGAAAAGCGATACGTCGGTCAAACATTTGATAGCTGCATCTTCTGTGGGATAAGTCACATTCGTGCAATCAAGTTCGAAACTCTTGCAGAAGTAACCTTCTTTTTCAAATACAACGTGGTATGTTTTTCCGCTGTTGAGAATAGCAGCATAAAAGCCGGTTTCTCTTGCTGTTTGAGTGCTTAATAATGTTTCGCCTTCATAGACATAAACATTGACTCCAGTGAGTTTAGCAGCAGGTTTTTCTTTTGAACGTTTCTTTTTGTCAGTCTCCTCAACTTCCAACTTGCCTTCTTCTACATATCCGTAGAACATGACTTGTGGTGTTTGAGACCAAACGTTTAGAAAAGTGCAAAAGATCAATAGGGTGAATGCGATCTTTTTCATTTTACTTTTTAATTCGAGACTTTCTACGGGAAGAATAGTACAAAGTTTCATTTTCTAAAGATGAACTCCCTATTCGTGGTCACGAATGCGCAATGAGTCGGGTTTATTCGGAGACAATTCCTCATCACTCACGGCGATAATGTCTTTCACATTATAGAACTTCGAAAGATCTGGTTGACCGGCATCCACCCACGCGGTGTACCAAAGGCTGCCAATGGTGATTACAGCACTTTTCATTCTGCGTTCTACCTGGCCATTCAACATTTGATGATAGGCATTGGTATAGTCTTCACTGTAGACCTTAAGTTGCGCTTGCCCACGAACTTCATATGAATATTTCTGATCTGAAGGAAACGTTTCATTGAGTTGTCTTTCGAATCCTAATACGGAATCCACAGCGGCATAGGAACCTCTAATTTTTGTCCAAATTAAATCCAAAGGTGATCTGACATATTCTGCCTTTCCAACGAAGAAATCATATTGATTATCGTAAAGCTCAGGTACTCGGCTTTCCCAGAATCCATGAATCCCGCGCTGTCCTGTTTTTTGTCCATTGTAATTGCTAGTGGTATGCAATGGGACATGCGCATCGCCCACATAATGTCCAAGCTCCGCGCTGAGGTGTAGAATGCGCGATAGATTTTCTTCTTTAAAGGCTTTGGTGAGTTTGTACACCATCAGATTAACATGCCAAGGCACAATTCCATGCGCACGCAGCGTGTCTTCTGTGTACATCGCCACGGCGTCATTCCAATATTTCGGTACATTTTTAAAGGGATCACATCCCACGGAGTCGAAACAATAGCGATCCATGTCGATATAGTGACATTCCGCTTCTCCTTTCACACCATATCTTCTTTTATCCGGATCCACAGAGTGTTCAATGAGAAAATCCATATTGGATTTATAAAAACCGAATATTTCTTCTGGAAGGGTGTAAACTGCAAGTTCATTGAGTCGCTTATGCCCATAAAATCCCCAAACCGCTGGATTTTCGCAGCAGGGATCGGTGTTTCCATCCGTTATAGTAAACGAAGCAAAAACAAATATTAAAAGGCACCACGTATATCTCATCTCAAAAAAATTACTCGCTTCGCTCGTGTCGGGTACCTGCGGTGTCGGGTAGCTTTGCTGCTGGGTACTCACTTCGCTCGTGACTGGTATCGCTTCGCGATGCTTCTTGCTTATATCGCTTCGCGATGCTTTCTGCGTTTATCGCTTCGCGATGCTTTTTGGTTGTTCTTGTAACAACTGTCTGTCTGTTTCACCAGTCACTACTCTAGTCACTCGTATCTCGTAACTAGTAACTAAACTAGTGATTAGTCACTAGTTTAACAATCGCTCCATCCTTCAAAATTGGAATAGTATCAATCGTATTTAGGGTTAGGCAATATTTTACATCCTTTTGAATGTTCAACTTGATCAATCTTCTGCGATGAGAACTTGATCTTAGGAAGCTCCATAAATGCTGTTTAGCTGAGCGGTAGATGAACTTAGCCGCAACAGTGCTGTCTTCATCTGCTCTGAATTTGCGGCTCTCTAATAGAATGTCTGCAATAGCACCACCGCAAATAGTATCTTCTAAATTGATCTTATCCTTCCAACCAGAAGCGAGGATCAGTGTGTTTTTATGTTCTTTAATCAAATAATCACACAAGGCTTGAAGATTATTCAAGCAGCCAATCACAACCGTACTTTTATCTGAGGCCATTTGAATAGCCTTCGTTCCATTGGTGGTTGTGAGTACAACTGTTTTTCCTTTAAGCGATTCGTCCATAAATGCATATGGTGAATTTCCGAAAGGAAAACCTTCAACTACTTGACCGTCTCTTTCCGCTGCTGCTATATATCCTTGTGCTTGGTAGGCACGTGCTTCTTCTACTGAACTAACAGGGATGATTTTTTCCACACCATTGTGAAGAGCTGATGCAATGGCGCTTGTAGCGCGCAGTACGTCTATCACAACGACGATTTCAAATTGCTCCTTGTACAAATGATATTGTCCAGGAGTGTAACATACCTCTACTAATTTTCTATCAGCAAGTGGAAACATAAATGCAATTAATTTTTATAAAAAGGAATGGCAACAGTCACAGCCTTGATTGCTTTTCCACGGATATTGATGAAAATTTCATTGCCCGGTTTTGCCAATGCAGTTGGAACATAGCCCATACCGATTGCCTTATTCAAGCTTGGGCTTTGCGTACCACTAGTCACTACTCCAATAGGATTCATGTTTGCATCAACAATCTCATAACCATGACGAGGAATTCCTTTGTCCACCATATCGAAACCTACCAACTTGCGAGCGGTACCGTTTTCTTTGTGTCCTTTGATATAAGCTGAATTCATAAATTCTTTTGTGAACTTAGTAATCCATCCTAAACCAGCTTCGATTGGTGAAGTGGTATCATCGATATCATTCCCATAAAGGCAGAAACCCATTTCTAAACGAAGGGTATCACGAGCACCTAAACCGATTGGTTGAATTCCGAATTCTTCACCTGCTGCAAAGATTTTATTCCAAATATCTTCAGCGGCTTCATTTGGGAAATAGACTTCATATCCACCAGCACCAGTATATCCTGTAGTTGAAATTACAATATCTGAATAGCCTGCGAACTCTCCGATTTGGAAAGTGTAGTATTCCATTTCCAAGTTTAGACTTGTCAATTTTTGAAGAACCTTTCCTGCGTTAGGACCTTGTACGGCAAGCAATGATGTGTCATCGCTTTTGTTCTCCATTGTCACACCGTACTCATTGGCCTTTGTCATCAACCAGTTCCAATCTTTCTCAATATTGGAAGCATTTACTACCAAAAGATATTTGTGTTCGTTTACACGGTATACAAGCAAATCATCAACAATACCGCCCTTATCATTTGGCATGCAGCTGTACTGAACCTTTCCGTCGAATAGTTTGCTAACGTCATTACTGGTCATGTATTGAAGGAAATCCAATACACGTTCTCCGCTTACCCAGAACTCACCCATGTGGCTAACATCAAATACACCAACGTTATTTCTAACACAGTGGTGTTCTTCAAGAAGTCCCTTGTATTGAACTGGCATGTTGTATCCAGCAAAAGGAACCATTTTACCTCCAAGCGCGATGTGCTTTTCAGTGAGTGCTGTTGTTTTTAATACGGATGTATCTGTAGTCATATTATAATTGAATATTGGGGCAAATATAGGGTATCAAAGACTAGAGGTTCTCGGTAAGATAATCGATTACCTTCTTCATCAAGTGTACTCTGTCTTTTCCTCGCACATTGTGTTGATGGCCAGGGTAAGTGAAGAAGTCAACTTGAACTCCATTATCGACACAAGCTTTCAAAAAACGCATGTTATGTTGCATCACTACAACATCATCATCTGCTCCGTGAATCATCAAGAGTTTACCCTTTAGATTTTTTACATACTTCGTTAAATCTGCATTCGCGTAGCCTTCTGGGTTCTCTTGCGGAGTATCCATATAGCGCTCGGTGTACATTACTTCATATAAATTCCAATCGATAACAGGTCCGCCTGCCACACCTACTTTGAATGTATCAGGGGATTTGAGTAGGAGAGAAGTAGTCATGAAGCCACCAAAGCTCCAACCATGCACTCCAATGCGCGAACCATCAACATAACTCTGAGATTTCAACCAATCAACACCAGCGAGCTGATCTTCTACTTCAGCAGTACCAAGTTGACGGTGGATGGCTTGTTCAAAAGCTTTTCCACGATTCATTGAACCCCGACCATCCACTGTGAAAACAATGTAACCTTTTTCAGCGAGATAGTGCATCCACAATGATGCGCCACCAAGGAATGAATTCGTTACAAGTTGCGCGTGTGGGCCGTTGTAGGTGTACACCACGACAGGATATTTTTTCTTGCTATCAAAATTGCTTGGCTTGATTACTCGCGCGTGCAAAGGCATTCCTGATTTTGATGGTATGGTCAATAGTTCAGTATTGCCTATTTGAACACCTTCGTATGGATTTTTCGCCGTTAGCAAATTCTTGATGACTTTACCTGTCATGTCCATCAAATCGATGCGACGAGGAGTGGTTAGATTTGAGTAATTGTCGATCACTACTTTTCCGGACCCAGAAATACTCACATTATGCACTCCGCCCACGCGAGTGATTTGTTCTGTAAACATATCACTGAGTCTAATTCTGAAGAGATGGCTCTCTGTGGCATTGCTTCCAGTACCCATGGCAAATCCATATTGTCCTTTTGCATCAAAACCTTTCCATTCAGTCATTTCAAAAGCAACTTTCATAGAACCAAGCAATATGCCTGATGTATTGTATTTGTACCACTGATGAAATCCATCGCGGTAGCTGTACCAAAGGAATTGATTCGGCTGACCAGGAATAAAAATAATCGGTTGAGAGGGCTCAACCCATTTGTCGTCTTTTTCTGTAAAGATGACTGCACGCTGTTTTCCTGTTTGTGGATCGAAAGCGATGAGTTTACACTCATTTGTTTTGCGATTCATCCAAACAACATAGAGCGTGTTATCAGGGCTCCATGCTACATTGGTGGCATAGTATTGATCGTTGTATTCGCTATTCAATTCGAGGAATACTGTTTTTTCATTAGCAACATTAAATACACCAACACGAATTTTTTCGCTTGTTGCACCTGCCATTGGATAACGAATATTCTTGGTACTCGCCGGAGTCGTGGTATAATCCGTCAATGGATATTCTGTGACGTTGCGCTCATCTTTTTCATAGAACGCGAGCAGACTTCCTTCATCATTCCAAAAAGTTCCTTTTTCTATGCCGTATTCATTTCTTGAAACAGACTGACCACTAACAATACCAGCAGGCTGATCAGTTACTTGGATGGCTTTTGTGGAAGTGAGAACAAACAAGTTATTTTTAGAACTGTATGCCAGTCTTTGCGAAGCTGCGTGATAATCACTCACTGTTCCGTCACCTTCTTCTTTTATTCCTGTAGTGACTTTTCGTTCTTGGAAATTCACCAAATAATATCTTCCTTCTTTGTCTTGAAAGTATGCGTTTTGAGCGTCTTGCCACTGAAAAGCGGGCATACGCTCAAGATTTTGAGGGGCATTTGAAAACGCTTTAAAACTTTCAAGAGATAACCAAGGCTTCTCAACACCCTTGGCATTTCCCATTATCAGCGTCTGATCTTTCAGATAGATATAATTTTCGCTATTCGGAAGAAAGGAAAGGCGAGATAGATTTTCTGCACCGAAAGTGGAGAATTGTCCCATCACCGATTCCTCTAATGTGAGCGCACGATTTTGTGCGAGAGACAAAAAGGTTGAAAGAATTAAACTTACTGAAAGAAAAAGGGTTTTCATTAGTGTGAAATTTTGCGAAAAATAGGGGATTTTTCCCATCCACCTTATCTTTGCACGCATTCTATGAAATTGATTTCTCCATATATCAAAGCGAAAGCGCTGTTCCTACTCGGAGTGGTAGTATGGTTGATGTCTTTTCAAGTTTATCACCGCATAGTAGAGCACGGTTCAGGAAATGCGGAAAGTGCACACTGTCATGGCCATTCCCATTGTCATTCTCACGAATCAACAGCCTTACCTTTTTCATATCAAGCATCCGATGCACACCATCACGATGTGGATTGTGAAGTTTGTAAATTAATAAGCATCCCTTTCGAAGCTCCGTTAGCATTTGATTGGATGGCACCTCGCATTTTTGAGCAGAAAGAGCTAAGCTATTTTTATCAATACACTCAATCATTTGAGTTATTTCAAGTTCGGAATCATCGTGGTCCCCCTTCTGTTTGGGGATAATTCAGCCTGCTGCTCAAGCAGCTATTCCATAAGGCAATTCAGATGATTTAGTAATTATTTATTCATGAAAATTCAAGCGAGTTTTTGCTTGATAGTAATGTTGTTTTTTACAGCATTATTATCAGCACAAACTTCTACTTATTCTATTCAGGGAAGAGTTGTAGATCAAATTTCAAATGAGCCTATCGTTGGAGCGGTAGTTGAAAGTCATGGACTTTCTGCTGCAGTTTTCACAGATACTTTAGGAGTATTTACCCTAAAAAATTTGCCTTCAGGTAAACACCACATTCACGTGGAGATGACGGGTTTTAAGGCTTATGCAGATTATTTTTCTACAACGGATTCTTCTATCACCGATGTGCTGATTTTGCTAACTCCATCCCACATTGAGTTACAGCAAGTCTTGATTGAGAGCGAAGTTTCACGAAGCGACTACGTGCATCAATCGCTCGACTTGATGGTACTTGGTAAGGATGAGTTGCGAGGCTCGGCCTCTATGACATTGTCGCAGAAGTTATCTCGCCTACCAGGAGTGACACAACTTTCGGCAGGTGCAAATATTTCAAAGCCTGTTATTCGTGGATTGTCTGGAAATCGCATCCTTGTGAGCGATTTGGGCATGAAGCAAGAAGGGCAACAATGGGGCAGTGATCACGGTTTGGAGCTCGATCCCTACGGTATCGAACGCATTGAGGTGGTAAAAGGGCCAGCATCCTTACTCTACGGTTCAGATGCATTGGGCGGCGTTATTCGTGTTCAAACTCCCAGAGTTCCAGAAAAAGGAATTCGAGGTCAGGTACAATCAATGTATCGTAGCAATAATGACTACATAGGAGGAAGTGCATCCGTGGAAGGTGCTGCCAAGCACTTCTTTGCGAAGGCACGTGTCACTTGGAGTGAGTTTGGAGACTACAGGATACCTGCGGAGACATTTACATATCTCAATAGAACATTGCCGATTTATAACCAACGTTTGCGCAACACGTCTGGCAAGGAGTTGCACTATCATACCACGATTGGTTGGGCAGGAAAGCGAGGGGTTGTTAAATCGACTTGGTCACACTTTCATCAGAAGAATGGACTGTTTCCTGGTATTGTAGGAATTCCGACAGGAGCGAATGTGGCGGACGATGGCGATAACAGAGACATTGATTTGCCGCATCAGGTGGTGGATCATTTGAAGTGGGCAATGAATGTATCATTGACGCGTGAGAAGGGTTGGCTGCAAATTGATGCGGGTGTTCAACAGAATGCACGCAGAGAAATGATTCGCCCTCATCAACAAGGCTATGCACCCTTGCCTACTGATGCAAACGCTCATCGATTAGTACTCACTACTTATCAAGCCTCTGTTCGTTGGCACCGTCACGAAATGAAGCACTGGAGATTCATTCCGGGTGCGTCTGCTTCATGGCAAGAAAACAGCAGAGCGGGGTGGGAGTTTCTATTACCGAATGATCGTTCGGTCACTGCAGGCACTTTCTTATTTGCTGAGCGAAATATTGAATCGAAAAATATCATCATCAACGGAGGTGTTCGTGTAGATGGGGCTCGTGTTTCTAGCGAATCCTATTCAACGGCTCGTTGGTCAAGTACTCAGGAGATTGTGGGTTATGATCTTCGAGTAGACAACAATCAACGGGAGTTTTATAGTTGGTCCGGGAGCGCAGGTCTCAGCTACACTCCCTCTAAGAGATGGAATTTGAAGTGGAATCTTGCTCGTAGTTTCAGAGTACCTAATCATGCCGAATTATTTATAAATGGGGTGCACCATGGTACCTTTAGGCATGAGCAGGGAAATGCAAGTCTCAAGAATGAAATTGGATATCAGGCCGACTTCACAGCTTTGTTTGAGTCAAAAACCTTCTACGTGAAGATGACACCTTACTTCAATTATTTTGAAGGCTTCATTTATTTGAGACCGACCGCTCAGTTTTCGACGTTACCGGATGGTGGTCAAGTATATCAGTACACGCAGCACGATGCAATATTCACGGGCGCAGAGCTCTATGCCGAGTGGCATCCCATTGAAGCGTTGCACTTGGAAGGAAGTATTGATGGTGTTTATTCGTATAACTTAATTACCACATTGCCATTACCCTTCACACCGCCCGTAAGAGGCCGACTGCAATCAACCTTCGAACGGGATTTAAATAAAAAAAATCTGAAAGGTTTTGAATTCGGATGGACCTACTTGGTGTGGAGTTCTCAATTTAATGTGGATCGAAATGAAGAGCCGACGATGGGCGCATATTCTATTGATTTATTCGCTCAAGCAGAATTGAAGTGGGGCACTCAAGAACTCATAGTAAAGGTCGCTTTGAATAATTTATTGGATAGATATTATCTCAATCATCTCAGTGCATATAGACAATTAAACCTTCCCGAGCAGGGAAGAAATATCTCGGTATTAATTCAATTACCCATTGGTAAGTAAACACAAAAAATTATGAAAAAATTAGCATTTTTATTTTTAATCGCTGCAACCGTTGTAGCATGTAAGAAAGATGATGAAGACACCGCTCGCCCTGTTATCAGCAGTGTAAAGGTCAACGGTTCAGTTTCGACCGAACACGATGTTAACGCAAGTGAAACAGTGACGGTGGAGGTTTATTCAACCGACAACAAAGAACTCAATCAGTTGAAAGTGGAAATACATTCAGCAGATGATGGTCATTCGCATTTGGAGGGTTCTACAGGTGAAGTATTGCCACCAAACGTTGGTGTTTGGAGCGATTCACGCATCATTACTCTGAGTGGTACATCATCTACCAACACTGTGGAGTTTTCAATTCCAGCGGCCATTGCGGGGCATTGGCATGTGGAGGTGATGTTGATCGATAAGGAAGGAAATGAAGCTGTAGAATATGTGACCACCTTGCATGTGGAGAATACAAATCTCCCAACATTCGCCATCACTGCAACACCGGCTGTGACGAATTATGAAATTGAGACAATAGTTGGCGGAACAGTCGTTTTAACTGGAACTGTAGCCGATCCAGATGGTTTAACAGATATACATATAGAGCTAGAAAATGAAGAAACCGGAGCTGTTGTTTTTGAGCAAGAGTTAACGGGTGTCACTAGCACTTCATTCGATTTAGGAACGATAAATGTTGGTCCAATCGCGGCGGCGGGTCATTATCATTTACATATTCATGCTACTGATGCGCTCAACTTCTTGGGTGAATGGGCAGTAGATGTGCATGTGGAGTAAAATTTATTTATTTAGAAAAAATAAGGAACCCCGTCATCTGGCGGGGTTCCTTATTTTAGCAAAATGAAAAAGCTATTTTACTTCGCTTTCATTGCTGCAGCATTTGTTGCATGCCACAAAGGAGATAATGTTGATCCGATCATTTCAGAGTTTAGAATAAATGATGCGGACAACGATTATCAATATTATCTAACAGGAGATTTGCTCGCCTTGAATGCCTCCTTCACCGATGATAAAGAATTAAATCAAGCGCGATTTTATTGGAGTCGTGGTAGTGCTTTTTACCAAGATTCTATTTCATCCATTTTTACATCTCCCAATTACGCAGACTGGGACAGTAGCAATGTTGCAGATATAGCAGGAAAGTCAGATGCGCTTTCTTGGACCATGCGATTACCACAAGACATCCAAGGATTTTGGAAAGTTGAAGCCAGTGCAATTGATGTGGAGGGAAATGAAGGATTTAAAGAGTTGAGTGTATATATTTCAGATGCCACGAGACCACAATTTGTGATTGGAAATGTATCACCACTTCTAGTAACCGAGGAAAGCGAAACCTCTTGGATAGCTGCAGCGCCAACAGATATACAGCTTATCGGGAATATCACTGATGCTACAGGAATCGATACAATTTTTTATTCATTGACAAGAACAGGCCTTACCATGGTAAACGATACATTGCCATTTCAAGGAGAAACGAATATTGACTTAACCTCATTTGATTTCCCAGAAATAACAACAACGGGGACATACACGCTTACTATGAGAGTCAAGAATACATTGGCGAAAGAAAATCAAGTTCAAGCACGTTTAACAGTAGAGTAATGGAACATTCAGTTATTGTAGAAAATACAATAAGTCACGTAAAAGAAGCGCTACGCGAAGCAGAGGGCGGCCACGATTGGTTTCATATAGAGCGTGTATGGAACAACGCGAAGGCATTAGGGGCGCAAGAAGGAGGGGATATGCTCATCATCGAATTGGGAGCCTTGTTGCATGACATAGCAGATTCAAAGTTTCACGATGGTGATGAAGAATTAGGCCCAAGACGAGCGAATGAATTCATGACCAGCATAGGTCTTTCAGATCATGTGAAAAGTGAGGTGGTGAATATCATCAAGCATATCTCTTTTAAAGGAGGTCACTCTTCGGGGGATTATAAATCAAAAGAATTAGATGTAGTTCAAGATGCTGATCGTTTAGATGCAATTGGGGCCATAGGAATCGCCCGTACGTTTAATTACGGAGGCTTTAAGAACAGAGCAATCTACGATCCCTCTATCGCTCCGAATTTATCGATGACAAAAGAGGAGTATAAAAACTCTACAGCACCTACCATTAATCACTTCTACGAGAAGCTTCTTTTGCTAAAAGACAAAATGAATACCCCCACTGGCAAAGCCCTAGCAGCACAGCGCCACGCCTTCATGGAACAATTCCTTGAGCAGTTTTATTTGGAGGTTAAAACTCAGATGTAAAGTGGAACTGAAGCTCAGGGTAGTTGGCT
>OFDN01000206.1_pt1 | contig 56984 bp, 43 predicted proteins | sample 1520971 | NCBI WGS metagenome assembly OFDN01 (sample SAMEA94257418, study PRJEB24077) | hot springs metagenome | biome: Aquatic biome; feature: Geographical feature; material: Water | place: India | collected 2012-06-12 | depth 5 m | reverse complement strand
TAATAATGTCTCTTAAACAAAAAGCCCGCCTTGCAACGCAAGGCGGGCTTTTTGTTTAAGAAAGCTGTTCAATTACTTCAAAATCTCGGTAGCAAGGGCGTTTAATATATCAAATGCCCTTTTTGATGAAGGAGCTTGGCAGTAGGTGCGCAATACAGGTTCGGTACCGCTGGCACGTATCATTGTCCATTCACCATTGCCTAAGTGGAATTTCCAACCGTCAATGTCCTCAACGCTTTCAATAGCAATAGCACCAAAGGCTTTGTAGTTACCTTCTTTGCAGTTGGTAAGCACTTTTTGCTTTTGCTCTTCGCTAATGTGGTGGTCGATACGCTCCATTGCAAAAGGACCTACAATGGCGTACACTTCTTCAATCAATTCATCAAGGCTTTTGCCTGTTTTTGCCATGTATTCAAGCAAGGTAAAGCCCATCCATAGGCCGTCGCGCTCAGGTATGTGGCCTTTAATGGCTATACCGCCGCTTTCTTCTCCACCCACCAATACATCGTCTTCAACCATGTATTCGCAAATGTATTTAAAGCCTATTTTGGTGATAATAGCTTCTAATCCAAGGTTTTTGCAAAGGTCTTTAATCTTATCAGTGCAACTGAAACTAACGGCTACTTTGCCGCCTAAGTTTTTGTGTTTCACCAAATAGTTAATCAGCAACAGGATGATATGGTGCGAGTCGATAAACTTACCTTTAGCGTTATACAAACCAATGCGGTCGGCATCACCATCGGTAGCAAGCCCAAAATCAATATCACCCGCCGCTTTAATGGTTTCGCTTAACTCGGTAAGGTTTTTATCAATCGGTTCAGGGGCTTGGCCGTCAAAACCGGGGTTGTTATCGCAGTGTAGGAAAGTAGCATCCGGAAACAAGCGACGCATTACGTTTTGGCCGGCACCGTACATTGCATCGTAAGCAATCTCAATACCTGAGTTGCGAATCAAATCCAAATCAAAGTTCTTCTCAACGTGGGCAATGTACTCAGCTTCCAAATCAATATACTCAATCAACCCTTTTGCAATATAATCGGCAACGGTTTCATTGGGTACGGGCATTGCATCGGGTATCAGGCTTTCTACCTCATCAATCATGGCAGGAGTGGCTGGGCCGCCGTAACCTGCTTTTATCTTATATCCGTTGTAGCTGGGCGGGTTGTGGCTGGCAGTGATGATAATACCCGCTGAGGCTTTGCGGCTGTTAGTACCCAACGATATCATCGGGGTGCTCACAAACTCTTTAGCCAAATATACTTTTATACCTTTTTGTGCAAGTATTACTGCGGTGGCTTCAGCAAACATTTCGCCTGCAAAGCGGCAATCATGGCCTACAACGGCGCTGGCACCGGGGTAGTTTTTGGTAAGCCAAAGGGCGGTAGCTTCAGCTACACGGGCCACATTATCCAAGGTATATTCTTTGGCAATAATGGCGCGCCAGCCGTCGGTTCCAAACTTAATTTTTTCGTTCATCGTATTAGTCGTATTTAACGTATTCGGTTATCTGTGTCCAGAAGTAATTTTCCAGTGCTCTAATATACTTGCCCGATTGCGCGGGGGGTATATCCTGCGTGTTAATTTTTTTCAACAAGTAATCAAAACTCTTAGTAGCGAGTATGGTTTTAAGGTCTTGAAAATCAACTTTCAATCGGTAATCAGTAAAGCGTTGTATGGGTATTGGCGGCAATGCAAAAGCATTGAAATAAAGTACCACGTGCAACGAGCTGCTTTGTGTTGTTGAGCCTGTTTTTTCCCAAAGCTCGGTAACCTCGATATTGCTTACTGAAAAATTGAAATCGTGGTTTAGGTGATTAAAAATGCGAGTACCGCCGTTGTTAAAGAAAAACTCGGGGTTATCGTTTAAAAAACTGTTGATAGTTTTGTAGAAATACTCGCTGCGGTTTGATTTTACAATCTCATACACCACCAGTTTTTGAGCAGGTAGCGCTGTTTTGCCAACTATCTTCTTCTTTTTGTTAAACGCCTTCTCCTTTATCTGTAAGGCCTTTATCAGGTTATCTTTAAAGGTGTTGGCACCAAATTGCACCACATTAAAGTGATAGTTGCGGCTATACAAAGCGGTGTAAAAAGAGGTATTGTTACCACCGTTGGCATTAGAGGCAATAATGCTGTCTTTTAGCAAAGTTGCCATTTCCTCCATATCTACAAAGCCGTATGAAACAGGTTCTCCCTTTTCGTTTTTGTTGATGAATGAAAAGCCAATAATCTCAAACTTGGTACGTTTGCGGTTACTGCTCCATATCTCGTACAAAAACAAATCGTTGGCATTGGTAAACTGCGTATTGCTGTTTTTCTCAATGCTTTGCAGGGCATCAAAACTGATGTTGATGTTTTTTGCGGGAGAATCCCAAAGGGTTACCTGCTTTTTTTGAAGCAGCCCATAAACAAGTTGGGGCACAGAGGTAACCAAATTAAACCCAAAGGTGTCTTTTTGGTCGTTTTTACCCAAATGGGTAAGTACGGGCATATCTCTGTAAGCAAAGCAGCATTGCCATGCTACAATAAAAAATACAAGTATGCCCGTTCTTTTATGCAATAGTGGTTTATTTAAACGCTTGTATGCCGGTAATTTCGTTACCCAATATAAGCAAATGTATATCGTGTGTACCCTCGTAGGTAATTACCGACTCGAGGTTAGCCATGTGGCGCATAATAGGATATTCACCGGTAATACCCATACCGCCCAGCATTTGGCGGGCTTCGCGGGCAATGTGCAAAGCCATATCTACGTTGTTGCGTTTAGCAAGCGATATTTGGGCAGCAGTAGCTTTGCCTTCATTCATCAAATTACCCAAACGCCAGCATAGTAGCTGGGCTTTGGTAATTTCGGTAAGCATTTCGGCCAGTTTCTTTTGTTGCAACTGGAAACCACCGATAGGTTTTCCAAACTGCACGCGCTCTTTTGAATAACGAACGGCAGTATCGTAGCAATCCATAGCAGCACCTACCGCACCCCAGCTAATACCGTAGCGGGCACTGTTTAGGCAGGTTAGCGGGCCGCGCAAACCTTCTACTTCGGGGAATAAATTTTCTTTGGGTACTTTAACGTTATCAAACACTAACTCACCGGTGGCACTTGCGCGCAACGACCACTTGTTATGTGTTTCAGGCGTTGTAAAGCCTTCCATACCGCGCTCTACAATGATACCGCGTATTTTTCCGGCTTCGTTTTTAGCCCACACCACAGCTACATCAGCAAAAGGGGCATTACTAATCCACATTTTAGCACCGTTTAGCAAATAATGGTCGCCCATATCTTTAATATTGGTTTCCATGCCGCCGGGGTTGCTACCGTGGTTAGGTTCCGTAAGGCCAAAGCAGCCCATCATTTCACCGGTAGCAAGTTTAGGAAGGTACTTACGACGTTGCTCCTCAGTGCCGAATTTATAAATGGGGTACATTACCAATGAACCTTGTACTGATGCAGTACTGCGCATACCGCTATCGCCACGTTCAATTTCTTGCATTAACAAACCGTATGCGATGTAATCCAAACCGCCACAACCGTATTCGGCAGGCAGTTGTGGACCAAACGCACCAATTTCTCCCATACCTTTTACAATGTGGTTGGGGAAAATATTGCGTTGGGCACAATCCTCAATAATGGGGCTTATTTCGCGCTTCACCCAATCACGGGCAGTGTTACGTATCAGTTTATGTTCTTCGGTAAGCAAGTCATCTATTTCATAAAAATCAGGTGCAGTAAAAAGGTCTTGCTTATTGCTTCGTTGAATCTCTGGGTGTTCGCTAAAATTTGGCATCTCTCTTTGTATTGAGTTTGGTGCAAAAGTAATAAAAAACAGAGGCTTTTTGTTTGCCGTATGCGGATAGATACAACAACATTAACAACGATGTTCAAACAAATTGCCTTTATTTGTATTAGATTTTATTCATTGGGGATAAAGTTTTAGAAAACGTGTAATATGATAGTAGCACCAATCCCTGAAAATGAGTCGGAACGGCTGAATGAACTTAAGAATCTTCAGATTCTTGACTCCCCTATTGAACAAGATTACGAGGATGTGGTGAAACTGGCGTCAGCCATTTGCAACACTCCTATGTCGCTTGTATCGTTAGTTGATTCGCAACGACAATGGTTTAAAGCGAAGATTGGCATTGACGACCCTGAAACCAGTCGGGATGTTGCGTTTTGTGCCCATGCCATATTGAACGATGAATTGATGGTGGTGCCTAATGCCATTGAAGATGAACGGTTTCACGATAATCCTTACGTGATTGATAATCCCAATGTGAGGTTTTATGCAGGGATGCCGCTGATAACCAGAAGCGGCTATAAGATAGGTACGCTGTGTGTGCTTGACTCACAACCCCGTGAACTTACTGAAGAACAAAAATTTGCTTTAAGAACATTGGGTAAGCAGGTGATTAACATGATGGAGTTGCGGATGAAAAATCAGCGGTTAAACAAGCTGAATAGTTTACAAAATAAGTTTCTGGCTATTATCAGTCACGATGTGCGCAATCCGTTAGTATCTGTTAAATCAATGATTGATATGATGGAAAGCGAGATGATTACTGCTGATGATTTTAAAATGTTGTCGGATCAGTTGGGCGAACATGTTACGCACACGGTTGATTTGCTAAATAATTTGATTGATTGGGGAATATCTCAAACCAAAGGAGATAAGCTGGATTTGACAATGGTAGGGGTGAGTGAAATTGTTGACAGCGAATACACACGCATATCTCCCGTAGCTTTTGAAAAGAAGCTTGAGCTCATTAACACGGTAGATAGAGAAGGTATAGTGCTGGCAGATGCAAATATGCTGAAGTTTATTATCCGTAATTTAATAACCAATGCAGTTAAATTTACTGCACAGGGTAGCGTTACTGTAGCCTTAGAAGATACGGAGCATGGTTGGGAGCTAAGTGTAAAGGATACCGGGGTAGGTATGAGTGAAGACCGGCAAAAGAAATTATTTAATTGGGAAAACCGTTTTACCACCAATGGAACCAATAATGAAGCAGGCTCAGGACTTGGCTTATTGATGTGTAAAGAATTTGCTGAAAAGCATTTGGGTGGCATCGACATTCATAGTACTGAAGGTGTAGGGACTACTTTTAAAGTAGCAGTGAATACAAGATTTATGCTGGTGTAATACCGGCCTGTAATTCATCTTTTTTCTTTACTATTGTTCAACTTGTTGAAAACGAGGCATTGTAAAGAATGAAGAAACTATTTTTCATTATCATTTTTATTGGAGCGTGTATTATTACCAACGCTCAGTCGGATAACGTTATCGGGTTTGGGCGTAAAAGCGGAGGACTGCCGTTTAATCCCGCATTAAAACCCTTTTATCATGGTGTTGCATCCGGCGACCCTTTGCCCGACGGGGTAATTATTTGGACAAGAGTAACTCCCGACGCATCTAATGAAACCATCACCGTAGAGTGGCAAATGGCTACCGATACAGGTATTACTGCTGTGGTGAAGTCGGGGACTTTAACAACAGATTCAACCAAAGATTTTACAGTGAAAGTGGATGTGAGCGGATTATCACCCGCCACTACTTACTATTATGTGTTTAAGGCAAAAGGCAGCAATTCAACCATTGGCCGTGCTCGCACTGCACCTATGGGCAATGCAAGCCACCTGCGTTTTGGGGTGGTATCGTGCAATAATTACGAAGCAGGTTTTTTTAACTCGTTTAATAGTTTAAGCATCCGTAACGATTTAGACGCTGTTATTCATTTGGGAGATTATATTTATGAGTATGCTGCTAAGCAATACGGTGATAGTTCAACAAAACGTTTTGTACAGCCTGAAAACGAGGCGGTAACAGAGGCGGATTATCGCACTCGCTACTCGATGTACCGGTTGGATGCTGACTTGCAACGCGCCCACCAGCAACATACTTTTATTAGTATTTGGGACGACCATGAGAGCGCCAACGACTCCTACAAAGACGGGGCGCAGAACCACCAGACAGGGGAGGGTAATTGGCAAACCCGCAGGGCCATCAGCCGTAAAGTGTATTTTGAGTGGATGCCCATACGTAATGATGTAGATAATAAGGTGTACCGCACCATTAAATATGGTACTATGGCCGATTTGATTTTGCTGGACGCCCGCTTGGAGGGCCGCACCAAGCCCCCTGCGAATTTTGACGACCCTGATATACCACAACGTGCTATGTTAGGCACTGCCCAATACCAGTGGTTTATTAATGAACTGAAAACATCACAGGCTAAGTGGAAAGTGGTGGGTAACCAAGTATTGTTTTCTGATTTAAATGTGGGCTTTTCAGCACGCAATTCACAAGGGTTTCCATCACCAAGCGATATAAACGCCATCCGTGAGGTTGAGAGGGTTTTTATTAATACATGGGAAAGTTACCCCACAGAGCGGGATGCAATTATTGATACGATTGAACAAGGCGGGATAAAAAACGTGGTGATTTTAACAGGCGATTCGCACATGAGTTGGGCGTTTGATGTTACCAAGCAGCCTGCTATTTATCCTAATCCGCAGGCAAATAATTATGCAAGCCCTTCGCCTACCTATATTGCAAGCACAGGGCAAGGCTCGGTAGCGGTAGAGTTTTGTGTGCCTTCCATTTCATCGGCCAATATGGATGAGCGTGTTGGGGTGCCTGTGGCCGCCCAATTTGAGCAGTGGGTGAGTAATCCCATCTCTTTTTTAAACAACAGTCACTACAACCCTCATTTGAAATACGCCGATGTTGACCGTCACGGCTATTTTATTTTAGACCTGAAAGACGATACCGCACAGGCCGGCTATTATTATGCTGATAAGATTAACACGCCTACTACAGTAGAAAATTTTGGTAAAACGGCCTATACCGTTACCAACACGGGCAGGGTGCAAGTATCGGCCAATGCGCCATTACCCAAAACAAAACAAGAAATACCTGCTCCGGCCAAGCTGCCGTTGCCCGTTGCTGTGCAAGGGATAGAAAATGCAGTGGTGTTTTATGCCTACCCCAATCCTGCAAGCAATACATTCACGCTTCAATACGGCGTAATTAAAAACGGAGTGGTAAAAATTACTGTATATACTGTTGATGGGAAGGTCGTTTCGCATTGGCAGCAACAACAAGGGGCAGGGTTGTATAATTACACGTTATCTGTTACAGGTTTAGCGGAAGGACTTTATACGTATGTTCTTGAGTGTGATGGGAAAGTAGCAACAGGTAAGTTTTTGGTGCGATGATACTTGTACAGTGATACAAAAAATAAACCCACTACTATCTCCCGACGCAGTGGGTTTCCTATTAATAATCCCTGAAAAAACTAAATGGCTTAAACATTACTTTTTCTATCATTAACCTTTTTCCTTAGGTTTAAAAAGTAGCCAACTCAATCATACACATACCATTACATACTGTGCTAATGCCACCAGTACTGCAACGAGTTATTAAATGAGTTGTAATTATATTCTCAATGAGCGTCCCTTCTTATCCGTCGCAATTTCTTTCTGCACCTGTTGTTAGCATCAATCAACAGTACAAAGTTTGGGCTTAATAGCTTGTTGGTGTATGAGATGCGTCAGCAACAAATATGATTTTTGTCACCTGCCGAAAATAAATAGCAATAAAGTACGGAGAGAATTAATCAAGGTTTAGCTTATCGGCCACCAAATAATTGTTGCGGTCGTGGCTGCTGCGGCTAATCATTTCGCCCAAAAAGCCTGCTAAAAATAACTGCACGCCTGCAATAAGGGCAGTAAGAGCTAAATAAAACCAAGGATTGTCAACCGCATCGCGAACAGGATCGTGCGTAATCCATGAGTGGTAGGCCTTGTTGGCCAGTAAATAAATGGTAATGGCAAAACCAATAAAGAAGGAAACAATGCCTATGCTGCCAAAAAAGTGCATGGGACGCTTGCTGAATTTTGCCATGTAGGTGATAGACAGCAAATCGAGGAAGCCGTTTACAAAACGGTTCAGCCCGAATTTTGACGTGCCGTATTTGCGGGCACGGTGCTGCACTACTTGTTCACCAATTTTTTTAAACCCTGCGTTTTTGGCAATTACAGGAATATAGCGGTGCATTTCGCCGTACACTTCAATGGCTTTTACCACCTCGTTGCGGTACGATTTAAGGCCGCAGTTAAAGTCATTCAATTGTATACCGCTCATTCTGCGGGTAGCTGCATTAAACAGCTTGGTGGGAAGTGTTTTGGTAATGGGGTCGTAGCGTTTCTTCTTCCAACCTGAGATAAGGTCGTAACCTTCGTCTTTTATGCGGCGATATAAATCGGGTATTTCATCGGGACTGTCTTGCAAATCTGCATCCATGGTAATTATTACATCCCCCTGCGCATTGTGAAAACCCACATTTAGCGCAGCAGATTTACCATAGTTTCTACGAAACTTAATCCCTTTTATCGATGGGTTTGCTTTTGACAGTTGCTCAATCACTTTCCAGCTGCTATCAGTACTGCCATCGTCAATAAACAATACCTCGTAGCTGTACTTGTGTTCGTTCATCACACGAGCAATCCATTCCGAAAGTTCGGGCAACGATTCTTCTTCGTTTAGTAAAGGGATAACAACCGAAATGTCCATCGTGATTTTTAAAACAGCCGCAAAATAATGCAAAATACCTTTGCCTGCTTCACTATAAGATGAAATGCTGAACGGTAAGGTTGTTTTTGCAGACAATTACACCTTAAAAATATGCGTTAGCGTGTTGCATTAAGCAAAACTCCCTCCGTATTATGTTTACAAATACGAAGGGAGTGAATATTGTATTGAGAGTGAAAATAGTTTTATTCTTCTTGCTGTTGAATAGAAACAGGCTGCACGGGAGGATTGCGTTTCACAATTTGTGCGATGATAAGAGCAATCAAAACGTTTACCCCAAAGCGAAAGAAAAATCCAACCACCATCAAAGTCATACCGGGTTTAAACATATCAAACCATTTCATAGATTGTTCAATCTGTTCATCGGTCATTCCTTTTTCTTCCATTTTGCTGTAAGTTTCTTCGCGAACTTCAGTCATTTTGAGGTCTATCTTTTCTTTGTTTATAACAAACACAGTGGTATCTACCACAAAGCTAAGGATACCATGTACCAAAACTGCTGCAAACAATACACGGAAGGCTTGTTTAGATGTGATATAGCCGCTAAAGCCGCGGGCTTTTACAGCCACAAAAGATAGTAAGCCAATAAATACGGCCAAACCAAGCCACCAGGTGATACTTGATTTTCCTCCGGTATCAAGGGCAGCTTCAGGGCTGATAAACCAAGGAGTAATGCGGATTAATGAAACAACGAGGCCTAAAATAATCCCCCATTTTATGCCGTGTTCGGTTAGTTTTTTATTGTCCATAGTGTTAAGTTTATGACGCTGCGAAGTAAGCATGGGTATGATTACCCAAAGTCATATTTTCCACCAAGGTAGTAAAATCTTCTGCAAAAAAAACTTAGCGCCTGTAAATGGGCTGCGGCACCACTGATACAGTATCTCCGCCACCGGGTTGCGGAGTAGGTGGGGTTGGGGGTGGTGGCGATGCTGGAGTAGGCTTTTTTCTAAAGGTGGTTTGGAAGTTGCGTTTAAGCTCGCCAAAGTTTTCAAACTCTGAGCGGATAAAGAAACCGCCGCCGAAGCTCAAAATGTTTTGGTTATAAATAGGGTTGTTGCTGTTGCGGCCAAATACACGGGCTTGTATGTTACCATCAGGTTTAATTTTATAGTTTACGCTGATGTTTCCTTGTGAGGTATTATCCGCCGAAAAATCAAAACGCAGGCGATCATCAAGCCAACGACGGCTGGCCGATACGATAAACTCAGTACGGGCTTGTGCGCCGCCTTGTCCCACACGGATACCAATGTCCCATTTAGGGTCGTATTTTGATAGCCAATTGGTTATCTGGCTGCTAAGCAGGTTACCTACTGTGTTATAGGCTGCATCTAAACCGGGGTTGGCTGCCGTAGCACCTGAGGCCACATAGCCGTTATCAGTAGGGGTGGCTAAAGTACCTACGGATAAAAGGCTAAATACCTGCCTCGACATTTCTTCTTGGTCGCGCTCAATGCGGCGTATAGAGTTTAGCAATACATTAGTGTTGGCATTATTCCCCCTCAACCCTGTTAAATCCGGTATTTCAATACCAAAACGAATATCGGGTTTCATCAGTTGTCCCCTCAAGTCCATTACTGCATTTACCTCTACTGGAGTTTTGTAGTTGGGCAACTCCGCATCAGGTACTAAGCCCAGCACAAGGGGCTGCACCGTGGTTTGTTTTGGGTAAATAGCGCGTAAGTTAATATTGGCATTTAGCGGGTCGCCCGTCCATGTAATAGTGCCCCCTTTGCTAAGTACAAAAGGTCGGTTTATAAAATCGAGGGCGGTGAATAAATAGCCTCCCTTTTCAATCACAAACGTACCGTACATTCTAAAATCGCCCAGCGTATTAATTTCCATGCGCAGGTTGGCATTCCCTGTACCTTGTATCACATCTCCCAGTTGTGAGTCGAAAATAATTTTTATATCCGCATCAGGAGTTACTGTTAAATCAAGGTTTAACCTTATGCCTTCAAGGTTCACGGGTACAGGTTCAGGTGCGGGGTTATTGTTATCAATAAAGGTTATAAAATCATAATTGCCCACAGTGGTTTCATCGGCCAGTTTAAGGTTAAACGTAGTGCCCTTTTCCGATTTTCCTTTCACATCCATGTACAAATCATCAAAAGGACCGGTGAGCTTATAACTCCCCGTCATATATGCAGTACCAAAGTACAAATCGTTATCGTTGGTGGTGGTGTTAAGTGCCAAAAAGCGGCGCATATCGTTCACCTCAAGGTGTATTCTGAAATCAGAAAAGGCATCGTGGTTAATGTAACCCCAAGCGTAGGCTGGTGTTCCCCTCTCATCCCTTAACGTGGTGTTGCTGATACTGAATTTATTTTGGCTGATGTGCACAATTGCCGTATCGATAAAATACTTTGTGCCCAAGTAGTCTATTTTGAACGAGGCACGACCAAGGGCAGCTTCGCCGCTTAGTTCAGGATTTTCGAACGTCCCTCTTAAATTAAGCATGGTGGTAAATGTGCCATCAAACTCCGATGCTATTCCTTCTAAAAAGGGGGCAAAAAACCGGGTGGTTGCGTTGTTGAGGCTAAACGTAAGGTTTAGGTTGCGACGTGCTTGTTTATCAAAGCTTACAAAGCCGTTTATTTTAGAACCTTGCAGCCTGCCGTTTTCAAAACCGCCGCGCACGGTAATTATTTTGAATAGGTTGTTGATGGAAGAACTTAGTCGCAAATCGCCCAATGTATCTTTGCCAAACGAAAGGCTGTCAGCACTTAAGTTACTGGTAAACATGGGCACATCAAACAGGTTAAACAGTACGATGTGTCCGTTTAAAACGCCGCCCACTTCTTGCCCCTTAGGTGGGCGGGTAAAGTAGTTTACATTTCCTACCCCAAAACGGTTAAAATCAATCCGCAACGTGTCGGAAGGGTTTTCTCCCACGGCACCGTTCAGCATCAGCCACTCGTTGTTGCTGGATAATTTAAAACCTTCAATCATCAGCCGTTTTTCTTTTGGCTGATAGGCCAAATAAGCATCGTTACTTATGTCCCAAGGGCGTATTTTACTTGTGATTTTTGATTGGGAGAACACTAAACGGTACAAGGTATCACTAAACATTAGTTTGCCTTTTAGTGAGGCACTAAGCCGGGTAATGGTTTGCGGGGCTTGTATATCAAACAAAACATCGCTGTTATCAAAGGTGAGCAAGGCTGAGGCATTTTGCACGTACAAACTATCATTTTGGTAATAGCTGCCGCACTTTAGCTCTAATAGCTTCTTGCCTTCAACAGCAGGTTGGGTATGTATGCCGACGTTGCGAAGATTTACCTCGCCAATACGTACTTGCTGAACATTAATGTTCAGTTGCACATCGTTTGCAGCGGTGTTGATACTACCCGATGCTTCAAAAGGTTCGATGCTTACATCGTCCCACAGAAAACGGGCTAAAGGCCCCGGGTTTTTAAAACGGGTTTTGAAACTGAAATTTTCGTTGACCTGTATGTTGCTATCCTCTTTGATAATGTGCGGCAAAAGCGTAGAAGCATAATGGTACACCGCCCCGCTAAGTTGACTAAGGTTGTATTGGCCTGCAATTTCAGCATCAACAATGCTGCTGTTTAGTTTCAGTTTACGTAGGTTTTGGCTGTATTCAGCCAGTAGCGATGCGGTATCAAGTTTTAGCAAACGGGCATTGCGCATTATTGAAACGTTTGCAACACTAACCACCCCGTCTAAGTTATCAATTCTATCGCCTGAAAAATCAAGATATACCTTGCCCATTACCAGGGATTGCACGGAGTCGAGCCCTAATTTTTGCAAATTGGCTTTGCGAATGGTGGATATAAAATTCATTTTGGGCAGCTCATTGCTAAAATCAACCCCGCCGTTAAAATCCAAGTCAAGGTTTTCATCGCGTATGCGGGCATACCCTTCAAAAAATTTATCAGTATAACTGCCGTCTAACTCAATATTGGTATAGTTGTAGTTCTGCACTTCAATGGCACTCACATTTCCTTTTACTTCAACGGCAATAGTTTCTAAAGATAGTCCGTTGCCCTCAACGTTGGCCTCAAAAGATATTTTGCCAATAGTGGCACTTTCGTTGATTAACTTACCCAAATCAAACTTTTCGCTTTTCAAAAAGCCTGAATAGGTAGCGGTGGATATTCCTTCGGTAAAATCGAGTTTTATATCCGAGGTTAAACCGCCTAAACCGGTGTTAAACTTACCATACGCTACAAATGATTTAGGAAATCCCGTGAATTTTCCTGTAAAATCAACCTTACCCAATGCAGTAATGCTTGGGGGCAGGCTGTCAATTCCAAAAAGCTGTTTGATATCGTCAGCGTTGGTTTGTGATTTATCCAGCTTCATATCAATGTACGAAGCATAAAAATCGGGCAGTCCCTTAATATTAAACTCACCTGCAAGTAAACTTTCTTTACCTGCTTCAAGTTTTATGGCGCGGCCTTTAAGGTTATCAATGGTACCTCGCACCAGTCCGTTTATTTTTGCTACCTGTTTCAGGTTATCCATGTTAGGCCCCCAATAGGCAACATCCTCCATGCTAACGGTGCTGTTTTTCACGTGGGCATTAAACACAACGTTCGGAATAAACTCACCCAGTTCGTCCCAATTGTTGTAATTCATTCTCAATTCATCGCCCAAACTGCTTTTTTCAGTTTCAACCAGCATGTTATAAAACTCAAGCCCACGGGAATGGATACGAATATCGGCGGCCATTTTTTTCGCATAAAACCCGTTTTTTTCTCGGGCACTAAGATTTCCAGTGGTAAATGCTAACGAGTCGTCAACAATAGAAAATTTCTCTAAAGTACCGTTTAGCTCATTAAACCTGAAATCGTCGGGGTGGAATTTTGCTTCCCAAGTGCTATCGTAGGTAGGGTTTTTAAAAGAGAAACTAGAGTTTATCACATCCAGTTGCTTTACTTTTAATATGAAAGGCCTTCCGGGTATTGTATCAGTGCTGTCTCTCGGGGGGTCAAAGTAATCAATCACAAACTCGTAGTTCCAGTCGGCGGTATCCGAGTATTGCCTGAAATAAACTTTCGCGCCCTCCACCTCAGCATAGTTGACATTGATTCGTTTCTGCACTTTATCAAACGTCCAGCTCAATCGGTCAAGGTCAACAGTAAATTCTTGTACAAAAAAAACAGTGTCTTGCTGGCGGTCTTCAACATAAATACTGTCGAGATGTAAAAAGGTAAAGTTATCAATCCTAAAGCCTGCAATGCTTACCTTTGTATTTAATTCTGCCGAAAAGTATTGGGCAACCTTGTGTGTAGCCCAACTTTGAAAGGTTTTGCTGCGGATAACGGCACCTACCATGGTAGCGCCGGTAACGAACCACAATAAAAGCCAGAAGAGTATTTTGAATATTTTTGCCCGCAAAATTTCTCAAAAGTAATAAAAGTGCCTCAAACCGAAGCTTACATATTGGCCATAGAATCGTCGTGCGACGAGACATCTGCAGCTATACTACACAACGGCAACATTCTTGCCAATATTATTGCGGGGCAAACCGTGCACGAGAAGTACGGCGGCGTTGTGCCCGAATTGGCCAGCCGTGCCCACCAGCAAAACATAGTACCGGTGGTGGATGTGGCGTTGAAAGAGGCGGGTGTGAGCCGCGAACAACTTACTGCTGTTGCGTTTACACGCGGCCCCGGTTTGCTGGGCAGTTTGCTGGTGGGGGTTACGTTTGCCAAAAGCCTTGCCTTAGCACTGGATATTCCTTTGATTGAGGTGAACCACATGGATGCGCACGTACTGGCGCATTTTATAGACGATCCTAAACCGTCGTTTCCGTTTTTGTGCCTTACGGTATCGGGCGGACATACCCAAATTTTGAAAGTAAGCAGCCCGCTGGAGATGGAATTGCTGGGACAAACCCAAGACGATGCCGCTGGCGAGGCATTTGACAAAGCTGCTAAAATATTGGGCTTGCCCTACCCGGGAGGGCCACTGATTGATAAGTATGCTAAGGAAGGTAATCCGCTACGTTTTAAGTTTCCGGAAGGTAAGGTTGACGGGCTTGACTTTAGCTTTAGCGGGTTTAAAACGTCGGTACTATACTTTGTGCGCGATAATGTGGCTTTGAATCCTGATTTTGTTCAAGAAAACCTTGCAGATATTTGTGCAAGCGTGCAGCATACCATCATCGGCACTTTGATGAAAAAATTAAGCAAAGCAGCCGAACAAACAGGCATTACTGAAATTGCCATTGCGGGCGGCGTGAGTGCAAACAGCGGTTTACGTACTGCACTTGAAAATACAGGCAAGGCCAAAGGCTGGAATACCTACATACCTAAGTTTGAGTATTGTACCGACAATGCGGCCATGATAGCCATTGCGGGCCATTTTAAATACCAAGAGGGTATTTTTTGCGGACAAGACGCAGTACCTTTTACAAGGCTTGAGGGGTAGGAGGAAGTTTTCAGCTTTCGGTTCCTGGTTTTCAGTTGTGTGTTGTAGGTAGGCATAACTAAGGGTTTTAACCTGTAGCAGTAATTACTTGAAACTATTGTATGAGTAAGCAGGATGTGAAACCCTGTTCTTTTGTAGATATTGAAACGGAGGGTTTTAAACCCTCCGTTTCAGACATTGCCATAGAGACAGGTTTTATACCTGTCTGTTTTTCCGTTTCGGACGTTGAAATAGCTACGGGTTCTATACCCGCCTGAATTAACACCTATCTAAATGGTAAATGCTCAATGCAGCACTGTTTTGCCAATCCCGCCATCTTTTATAACTTTACGGCTTAAACCAACAATACCTATTATGCGTTTTAAACTACTTGGCTTTATAGCCTTTTTAGTAATGATTTCGGGCTTGCATGCCCAAGACCGTTTTGCACTGAATGCAGGTTTTCCCATCGATTCGTCCATCCGTACAGGTGTTTTGCCTAACGGTATGAAATACTTTGTACGCCGTAATGTGAAGCCTGAAAACCGCATGGAACTTAGGTTGGCGGTGAATGTGGGTGCAACTATGGAAACTGAAAACCAACAAGGGCTTGCACACTTTGTGGAGCACATGTGCTTTAACGGCACCAAAAACTTTAAGAAAAGCGAGTTGGTGGATTATTTAGAGTCGATTGGAACAAAATTCGGCCCGCACTTAAATGCGTACACCAGCTTTGATGAAACAGTATATATGCTGCAAGTGCCTACCGACAAAGAAGAGTATGTAACAAAAGGCCTTCAGATATTAGAAGATTGGGCGCACAATGTGAGCTTTGAAAACGAAGAGATTGACAAAGAACGCGGCGTTGTTACCGAAGAATGGCGATTGGGCTTGGGTGCACAAGAGCGCATGCGCGAAAAATACTTTCCTGTGATTTTGAAAGACAGCCGTTATGCGGTTCGCCTTCCTATCGGTAAGCCTGAGATATTAAAAAATACACCTTACGATACCCTTAAACGTTTTTACTATGATTGGTACCGTCCTGAATTAATGGCGGTGATGGCTGTAGGTGATTTTGACCCTGCCGAAATGGAGAAAAAAATCATTGCACAGTTCTCTAAAATACCTGCCCGTACTAATGGATTGCCCGTGCAAAAATGGGACATCCCTGATAACGACCAACCGTTGGTATCAGTAGTATCTGATAAAGAAAACACCTACACTCAGATACAAATGTTTTATAAACATACTGATAAAGAGGTGAAAACCGTTGCCGATTACAGGCAGCAGTTGATCAACAATCTATATGGTAGCATGCTTAATGCCCGTTTGGAAGAACTAACCCAAAAACCCAACCCTCCGTTTATTTACGGTGCTTGTGGTTACGAAGATTTTTTGAGACCTAAGGACGTGTACTATGCCATTGCAATAGTATCTGAAGACGGCATACAGCGCGGTATTGAAACCTTGATACAAGAAAACAACCGTGTGCGCAAATTTGGTTTTACCGGAACTGAGTTGGAGCGCGCCAAACAAGAAATGCTTCGCGGTATTGAAAAGACATTTAGCGAGCGCGATAAAACCCCGTCAGCATCTTATGTGGGCGAATACGTACGTCATTTCCTTGAAGGGGAAGTGATACCCGGTATCGCCTTTGAGTATGAATTATATAAACGTTACGTGCCCGGTATTACGTTGGCCGAAGTAAATGCATTGCCCGCACAATGGATTACCAACGGCAAGAACATGGTGGCTATGGTAATGTTACCCGAAAAAGACGGGGTGAAAGTGCCTACTAGCGATGAAGTATTAGCAATGATAAATAATGCACAGGCATTGGAGGTTACAGCTTTTGTAGATGATGTTACCGATATGCCTCTGATGGCGCAAAAGCCTGTTGCGGGTAAAGTAACTGCCCAAAAAGAAATTAAAGAAGTAGGGGCAACTGAGTTTACACTTAGCAACGGGGTTAAAGTATTGCTTAAAACTACCGACTTTAAGAACGACGAAATTCTGTTTACCTCATCAGGATGGGGCGGTGTATCGTTGTTTGGCGATGAGGATAACCAATCGGCAGATTATGCCAGCTATGTAATTGCCCAAGGCGGAGTTGGAGAAATTAACAACATCCAGTTAGAAAAAATGCTAAAGGGTAAGATTGTAAGGGTATCGCCCACTATCGGTAATTACTCGCAAGGATTTAACGGAAGCTGTTCTCCTGCTGACTTGGAAACTGCTTTACAATTGATTTACCTGCGTGCTACCGCTCCCCGCAAAGACGCAGATATTTTTGCCGCCCTTATGGAGCAAATGAAGCCCTATGTATTAAACAGGGGTAACGACCCTGAAGAGGTTTTCAGCGATACGGTAAGCGTTACCATGGCAAACCACCATCCACGCGTAAAACCACTTACTATTACTGAACTTGGTAAAATAAATCTTGACAGGGCGTTTGATATTTACAAACAAACCTATTCAAACTTTAACGGTCACACGTTTGTGTTTGTGGGTAATGTTGATGTTGCGTCTTTTAAAGCCCTTGCCGAACAATATTTGGGTGCATTACCCTCGGCCGCTAAACCAAAAGAGTGGAAGGATATAGGCATTAAAGCACCAAAGGGTAAAATTTCTAAAGTGGTTAAAAAAGGCGTTGAACCCAAGAGCTATGTTGAGTTGCACAGCCACGGCAAGTTTGAGTGGACCATGCAAAACCGCCTTGAGTTTAATGCTTTGATGAGTGTATTGCGTATAAAACTGCGTGAAAACCTGCGCGAAGACAAAGGCGGAGTATACGGTGTCGGAGCCAACGGCTACCCATCTCGCATACCTCAACCTTCGTACAATATTACAGTACAGTTTGGTTGTGCTCCAGAAAACGTAGACACGTTGATAAACAACGTTCTGCTTGAGATAGAGAAATTAAAAGCAAACGGGCCTGAGGAAAAAGACCTTATTAAAGTAAAGGAAACACTACGCCGTGAACGTGAAACCAGTTTGAAGGAAAACAACTTTTGGCAAAGTGTTTTATCACAATACTCACAAAACAACGAGAAATGGACTGACTTTGCTCAATACGATAAACTGGTGGATGCTATTACCGCCGAAACCATCAAAAAGCTGGCAAACAAGTACCTCACTATGGAAAACTATGCCCGTTTTGTGTTGATGCCTGAGAACTGATAGAAGTATCCCTATAAACAAAAAATGCACGAAGCAAAACCTTCGTGCATTTTTTGTTTATATATGTATGAAACTAATTCAAAAAAGCACCCGTAACATCAAAATCTTCGCGTGTATTTAATTGCACCTTGTTGCTTACTCCAATATATATCGCCTCAGAGGCAAGTTGTTCCCACCAGTTTGAAAGAGCTGCGCAAACTGCAATGTACCCTTTTACCATGTTGCCTGCATTTTCAGCAGTAATAAATGGCTTTACTGCGTCAATTAGCCCTTGTTCGTGCCCAATTTCAAAATCTTTATGACCGTCAATATATAATTGTGTCAAATCTCTTTTGGTTATTGCAGGTAAGTTTTTTTTATGCCTGTATGCGGTCACAATTTTATCCAAAATCACAAATTCTGGTATTGCACTGCCTTCAAAAGCCATAAGAGCACCTGCAACAAAGGCATTATCTACGTCCTTAAAAATGCGTTTCATTTTATCTAAAAAACTCATTGTTATTCCCGAAGCAGTGTAATTATCTGTTTCAATACCTAAGTCATTTTTGTAGCCTTGGCGCATCATCTCTAGGTGTGGGATGTCTTTTGTTTCCTCACCTTTTTCTTCGTTAATATTTCTAATAATTTCGTTTTGCAATAGCTTCCAATCATGATTCCTTAAAGCAGCATCCAATAGCATGTGGATGGCTGCATACGAAAACGCTGAATACTCCTTAATAACAAACTCAGTTTGCAAAACATCAAAACCATTAAGCAACTCAACCACAGGGTTAGTTTCAGGGTAAAGGGCTTTATAATTATTTTTGGCTAAACTTTTTACAGCATGTAGGCCGTCGTCAAATCCATTAAACGGAGAAGTTGTGATTTTTTCAATTTCGGTAAGGAGTATTAGTGATTGTTTTTCCATTGGTAAATGAGGGGTTTATTTTATCGTAAAGATAGCATCGGCAACATAAAAACATGCTAAAAATATGTATGTTTGTGAAACAAGATACCTGCACGGTAGCATGATAAACCTAAAAAACCTCAAATCGTTATTTATAGTTACTGAGGAGGAAAGCCCTGAATCTTCAAAAACCGAAGAAAATTCAGCCCCAGTATCAAATACTACTCCGCCAGCTGCAAAAGTTGTGGCTCAAAACACATCGGGAGGAGGGATTTACGAAGACCGTATTGCCGAGTCTCTTTTCGTAGCTCTTGAAAAAAATAACCTAGAAGGCTTTGATTATTTTGAGTTTAAAAACTCATTGAAAGCATTATCACAAATGCCTTTAGATGAAGCTACTCGCTTTCGTTCGGCTTTTGCCACTGCCTCCACAATGGGATTAACGGTGGATAAGCTATTACAAACGGCTGACCACTATCTTAAAATACTTGGTAAAGAGCATGTAACTTTTAGCAATTTAGTATCAGAGCAAAAAGATGCGAATGTTAATGGTAGGGAAAAAGAGATAGAACGATTAAATAATATGGTTCAGGAAAAGTCTGAACAAATAAAACAACTTACTGAAGAGATTCAGAAGCATCAAGCCGATGTGCAAAAAACGCGCGAAGAAATAACTTTGGCAAAAACACGTATTGAACAAGCAGAGGCTAATTTCAATAGTACATATACTGCGGTGGTTACGCAAATGACTGATGATGTAGCAAAAATTAAGCAGTATTTAATCTCTCAATAATAATCTCAATATTCAATGGAAGGAATGAAACCTAAGAGTTTTTGGCAGCGTCCCGAGGGCGTAACCGGTTTTATAACGTTAGCAATTATTTTAGTGGGTGGTGGTTTTTTGCTTTACACTATACTCCCATTTTTAATCACATTATTGCAAAACACCTTATATGCAGTACTGCTTTTTATGGCTCTTGGAGCCATTATATACATATTGCTAGATCCAAGGTTTCGCAACCTTATTTGGTTTATGTATAAAAGCGTTATGCGTTTTGTAACCGGATTGTTTGTGCAAATAGACCCGATTGGAATTTTACAAACATATATTGGCAGTTTGCAGGATAATTTGGTTAAAATGGGTGACCAAGTGGCAAAGTTGCGCGGCCAAATGCGTAAACTAAAAGACATTTTGGATAATAATGAAAAGGAAAAAGACAATAGCTTAGCGATGGCAAAACAAGCACGCGATGCTGGCAAACAAAATATATTGATTTTAAAAACCCGCAAGGCAGGCAGGCTAGAAGAGTCGAACTTAAAGTTGGGCGATTTATACCGCAAGATGGAAATCTTGTACCGCGTACTTAGTAAAATGTATGAAAACAGCGAAGTGCTGTTAGAAGATGTGAAAGACCAAGTAGCGGTAAAAAAGATGGAACGTGAAGCAATACGCACAAGTCATTCTGCAATGCGTTCAGCAATGAATATTATTTCAGGCGATAAAGATAAACGTATGATGTTTGATCAGGCAATGGAAGCTATTGCTGATGATGTGAGCCGTAAAGTAGGGGAGATGGAACGTTTTATGGAACTATCAGCAAACTTCATGGATAGTATTGATTTGCAAAACGGAGTGTATGAAGAACGCGGACTTGAGATGCTTGAACAGTGGGAAAAAGAAGGAATGTCGTTATTGTTGGGCGAGGATAAAACCATACTTATCTCACAAGGTAACGACGGTAAGCCCCCGCTTGATATAGAACGCCCCTTGCCTAAAGGAAATAAATCGGATATTAATCCATACAATCATTTATTTGATTAAATAATATAGTTAGCACTTTATAAGAATTATAGTAAAATGAACAAATTGACACCCCTTTCAAAATTCCTTATTGCTGTTGTAATTGCAGGTGGTTTGGGTTATTTGATATATTCATTGGCGAATAACAAAAACATTACTGAAAAACTGCTGCCCAAAGGCGGGTCAGAAAATGCCAGTGATGTTGATAGGGATAAACTTATTCGTGTGGGCGTTGTGACTTGGGGCGGATATGCCGGAGGTGAATATTTTAACGAAGGTTTTAAACCCTCAAAAGAATCACGTTTTACAAAAGAATACGGCATTAATGTAGAGTTTGTACTTAATGACGATTTTAACTCATCACGCGAAGCTTGGAAAGCAGGCGAGATAGATGTGTTATGGACAACGATTGATGCGTTTCCGACAGAGGTAGATGGTTTTAAAGATCTAGACCCTCAGGTAATATTTCAAGCTGACTGGTCGCGTGGTGGTGATGCCATCGTAGTGCGCAGGGGCATTGATAATGTTGCAGATTTGAAAGGCAAAAAAGTTGCTGTGGCTCCTATGACCCCATCAAACACGTTTTTGATTTGGTTGTTGGATGCAGGCGGACTTAAAAAAGAAGATATAGAAATTGTTGAAGCACCTAATGCTGTGGATGCTGCCGCATATTTTAAAGCTGGTAAAGTAGATGCTGCAGTGGTTTGGAGCCCGGATGATGAGGATTGTGTGAAAAACGTGAAAGGTGCTAAAGTTTTGCGTAACACAAAGTCAGCTTCAAACATTATTGCGGATGTGTTTTTTGTTAAAAAAGCCTATTTAGAAAAAAACAAAGAGGACTTAAAGAAGCTGGTTGAGGGTTGGTTGCGCGGTGCAGCAGAAATAAACTCATCAGAAAGTAATAAGCAAAAGGCGGCTAAAATACTTGCTGGAGGTTTAAACCTACCCGAAGAGTTTTGCTACAATGCAATAAATAATGCCCGTTTGTGTACGTATGGTGATAATGTTAACTTCTTTAACATTGAAGGTAATTATACCGGTGTTAAAGGCGAAGACCTGTATAACCGTATGAGCAAATCATACAATAAATGGGGGTATGCTCCTGCCACAGTGCCTGCGTTTAGGTTAATTGCCAACTCATCTCTAATAAAGGAGATTAAACTCTCAGGAAATGAGCATAATGCTGAGGAGCAAACAGAGTTTTCACCGGTTACTAAAGAACTTAAAACTGCGCCGGCATTTTCAGCAAAAGCCATTACTATCACTTTTGCCACCGGAAGTGCGACTTTAGATGAAAATGCTAAGTACATTATTGATATGGAGTTTACTGAGATTGCCAAGGCTTTCGGTAATGTGCGTGTTCGTATAGAGGGGAATACTGATAATGTAGGTTCTGAGACCTCAAATCAACTTCTTTCAGAACGTAGGGCGCAAGCCGTAGCAGATTATTTGGCATCTGAGCACGGTATGCCAGGAAATAAATTTGTGATCGTGGGCAACGGCAGTAAGAAGCCGGTAGCGGACAATAGTACTGATAAAGGTAGGTCGAAGAACCGTCGTACTGAGTTCCAACTCCTTGCCGAAGAATAATTATGAAAAAACTTTTTAGTGAATTTTTTAAACTAAGGGGAACATTACCAAAACCTGTTTTTACAATTATTGAAATTACAGGTATTGTGTTGCTGTTGCTTGCGTGGTATTTGGTAACAAACCTGCAGCTTATTCCATCATCGTTGTTGCCTGCACCCGGCAAGGTGGTTTCATCGTTTGAAGAGTTACACTTTAAGGACGCTTTAGTTCGCAATTCATTTTTCTCAATCAAAATCAATTTTTTAGGATACGTTGTCGCTTCTCTAATAGCAATACCCTTGGGGTTTATGATTGGGATGTTTCCAATTTTCCGATCATTGTTCAATAGACCCATTGATGCAATACGTTTTTTGCCTTTAACGGCCGTTACAGGAATTTTTATTGCTTGGTTTGGCATTGGCACTGATATGAAAGTGTATTTTCTTGCTTTTGGTATTATTGTGTACCTACTGCCTGTTGTTGTTCAGCGAATTGATGAGGTTGAGAATATATATCTGCAAACAGTGTATACTTTGGGCGCAAGTAAATGGCAAACAGTTACTTCTGTTTTTATACCTAATGTAATGGCTAAACTGAGTGATGATATTAGGGTGTTGGTGGCAATGAGTTGGACTTACATAATAGTGGCTGAACTTATAAACAACACTGGCGGGTTGGGGGGACTTGCATGGCAAGCTCAACGGCAAAGCAGAATAGATAAGCTGTTTGCCATATTATTAGTAATAATTTTGATAGGCTTTTTACAAGATAAATTGTTTAAACTGGCCGATAGGCTATTGTTTAAACATAAACATCAATAGTGCTTTATGAGCGATACTTTTTTTGATAGTTCACTGCCCAATGTGATTGAGTTGAGGGGGATACGCCAAACGTATGATGGGAAGAAGTATGTGCTTGACGGACTTGATTTTATTGTTCCTGACAAGCCCAATCAAGGGCAGTTTATTGCTTTAATGGGTGCATCGGGTTGTGGGAAATCAACACTGCTGCGTTATATATGTAATTTGCAACAACCCACCGAAGGAACCGTTTTATTGAACGGGAAACCTTTAGATGAGAAAACCAGAGTAAGTATGGTTTTTCAAAATTATTCTTCGTTGCCTTGGTTTAGTGTACTTGATAATGTTGCTTTGCCTCTAAAATTTAAAGGGGTTGGCAAAAAGGAGCGTGTGGAAAAGGCTATGGAGATGATTAAATTGGTGGGTCTTGAGGGGCATGAGGATAAATATGCAAAAATGCCTGCTCTTTCAGGTGGGCAGCTACAACGTGTTGCAATAGCACGCAGTTTAATCGCGAATCCTGAAATTATAGTAATGGATGAGCCCTTTGGGGCCTTAGATATTAATACCCGTCTGCAAATGCAGGATATGTTAGAGGATATTTGGTTAAAGTTCCATTCAACAATCATTTTTGTAACACATGACATAACCGAGGCGGTTTATTTAGGTGATGAGGTTTACATCATGGCTGCAAATCCGGGACGTATTGCGCATAGAGTGAATGTAGATTTACCTTTTAATAGAACAAGGGAAAGTAAACGCGAAAAGCGCTTTATTGAGTTGGTGAACGAAGTTGAAGATTTAATGAATATTGTAAGCACTACTGAGAAAAAATCTGATTAGGGTACCCTACACAAGGTTTCTTTTCTTACTTCCAACAAGAATTTTACTGGCTATTTTGAAAAAAAAGCCCGTGACGATAAAACATCACGAGCCTCTCAATTTATATAATTAAGCCACCAAGTTATTGGTCTATAGTAGTTTCAAAAAGGAGTGAGCTGGTTTGACGGAGTCTGGAAATATGTACCTACAATCGAAGATATGAAAATTATACGATACAATGCAAGTGCTTTTTAATCAATGAAAAGGCCTCCATACAGAAGTATGGCGGCCTTTCTATTTCGCAGCGATTGTAATTTTTTATTCAAGTTTCAAACCATATACTCCTTCGCTGCCATCGGGATTAAAACCCTCTACCAATATGCCGCCTTTTTTGGTTTCTAACAGGCGTTTGGCCTCAGTTGTAGTATATACAGGTTTTTTATCTATGTGGGTGATGATAAAGCCTTCAGGAACACGGGCATTTTTAAACGGACCGTTGCTCACTTTTTTCAACTTCACACCGTTTTTGATACTGAATTTCTTTTTATCAGCAGCGTCAATGCCTTCCAATTCAACACCCTTCATGGCGGTAACGCTCTCTTTCTTGTCAGATTTTTTTACTATTTCAGTAGTTCCCTCACGGTTTTTAAGCACGGGGTTCAACACCATTTCTTTGTCTTTACGCTTCACGGTAACATTCAGTTTATCACCGGGGTGGTAGCGGCTCACCTGCTCTTGCAATTCAGATGATGAGTTAACAGCTACATCATTAATCTTTATAATCACATCCCCGTCTTTAATACCGGCTTTTTCGGCAGCACTGCTCTCGTTCACACGGTTCACATACACACCTTTAATATCCTTGATACCTTTTTCTTGTGCAAGGGCAGCTGTAACATCGGCAATTTCAATACCCAAAAAGCCGCGTTGTACTTCGCCGTATTTCAAAATATCGTCCATTACCTTTTTCACAATATTCACGGGAACGGCAAAAGAATAACCCGCATACGAACCTGTACGGGTGGCAATGGCGGTGTTGATGCCTATCAACTCACCGTCCATATTTACCAAGGCACCGCCGCTGTTTCCGGGGTTTACAGCCGCATCGGTTTGTATAAAGTTCTCAATAGCGTATTGGTTATTGGCATCACGCAACAGGTTAATGTTACGGCCTTTGGCACTCACAATCCCTGCGGTAACCGTGCTGGTAAGGTTAAAAGGGTTGCCCACGGCCATTACCCATTCGCCTACTTTTACATTATCGCTGTTACCAAAACGCAAGAACGACAAGTCTGTAGCTTCTATTTTTAAAAGGGCAAGGTCAGTACTTGGGTCGCGACCTACCAACTCAGCTTGAAAACTGCGTTTATCATTCAATACTACTTCAATAGTGTTGGCACCTTCAATTACGTGGTTGTTAGTTGCAATATATCCGTCAGGCGTCATAATCACCCCTGAACCTGAGCCACCTCCAGGTTGCAATTCGGGCATTTCAAACCCCTCACCAAAAAATTGGTGAAAATCAAAGCCCTCACCACCGCTCACTGCTTCGGCTGTGGTTTTAATATGCACCACCGCAGGGGTAGCTACTGCTGAAGGTTGCGTAAAATCAAAAGCAGGTGTGCCATCCGGGTTTCTTAAATTCGCAAAGGCAACTTTCCCCTGCAACTCTTCAATACTTTTAGGGTTTTTCTTTTCTACGATTTTAAAAACGCCCAACGCCACGGCCCCGCCGAGGCAGGCTACTAAAAAGGTTCCTAAAATTTTCTTATAATTCATATTGTAAGCAATTTAGTGTAATTACTGTATGCAACCCTAAAACGGGTTTCAGAAGTAAAATAGTATCAATTCATATACCAAAGTGCCACACCTACGTAGTATTTTTGCAGGTGTTAGTCGACAGATAAAAAAACTTATCTTGCCATTTACTTTTAAACCCCCATACAGAATTAACCAATGTTTGGACGCAAAAAATTCAGCGACGAGGAAATAGTAGAAGAAATACGAGGAGGGAACCAGCAGGCGCTGGTGTATTTGTATCAGAATAATTTTAGCTCGGTGAGGAATTACATCCTAAAAAATAACGGCACGTTAGAAGACGTTGACGATATTTTACAAGATGCGGTGATCGCAGTATGGCAAAATGTCAGTCAACGCAGTTTTACTCTCACCTCTAAATTGAATACGTACATATATGCCATAGCCAAAAATTTATGGCTGAAACAATTGAATAAGGACAAACGCCTTGACCCGCTTGAGGATTTCCACAGCAATACCCATCCGGCCGATGAGCCTAAAAACCATAAGATGGACTTGGATATTGTGGTAGAATACCTTGAGAAACTGGGCGATACTTGCCGCGAGCTGTTGCAGTTGTTTTATTTTGACGGGTTGGATATGAACTCGATAGCTGAACGGATGGATTTTGCTAACTCAGATACTGCTAAATCAAAAAAGTACCAGTGTTTTAAAAAACTGGAACAGTTGATTAAGCAAGATTTTACCAAAGGTGATTTTAACATTTAACTGATGTAACACATTTACCCTTTACCTGTGATGAATTTTGACGATAACATACAAGAAGTTTTTGACCGTTACCTTACGGGACAAATGGATGCCGCGGAGACTAAAGAGTTTTTGCAGCAGCTTGACTCTGACCCGGCCTTTAGGGAGGCATACGAATGGCACCGAAATATGGTGGCCGGCATACGTGAGGCACGACGTGAGGAACTAAAGGACTATATTAAGAAGAATGCCAACATTAAATATATTGGCAATATTTGGGGGCGCAGTTGGGTAATGACTTCGGCGGCTATTTTGGTGATTATGTTTGCATCGTACGTGGCGGTTGAGTACTTTATGAACTCGAGTAATAATGAACCTACTGCCGAGCAGAAATCTAATGATAGCAACAAAACGGACTCAAAGGGTGTTAATGAAGACGGAATAGCCGTTGAGAACGAGGATAAAGGTAAGACCCAAGAAACGCCTGCCTATGTTGAAAATACACCTCCTAATCAGAAAAATAATGACAATGTGATTCCGGAGGTTAAGAAAGAAGTGGATTTGTATGCGCTTACAAAAAACAAGCAGGAAAATATAACCCGTATTGCCAGCGGTAAAAGCTCTGGTAAATTGGTGGTATACTACAGGTCGGCAGATGCACTTAAATATCAATACGAGCCGAATAAGCTGACTTTGTATAAGGTGCCGTTTGAAGATAAAGTGATGGTGTATGAGATAGAAAAGGCATCATATTTGGTATGGAATAAGGGGTATTACTCGTTGAAAAAAGACGGTAAGCCCAACGATTTAACCAAAGTTACAGATGCAGAGGCGTTGAAAGGATTGCCTCCGATTAAATAAAGAACGGATTAGTAGTGGAGATAGAATTTTTTAAATACCAAGGCACAGGGAATGATTTTATAATGGTTGACAACCGCAACCTTGCCTTACCCCAAAAGAATACTGAATTGTACCGCAGGCTTTGCGACCGTCGTTTTGGCATTGGCGGCGATGGCTTTATAATGGTACAAAACAAAGAGGGGTATGATTTTGAGATGGTTTACTTTAACAGCGACGGCAATGAAAGCAGTATGTGCGGCAATGGCGGACGCTGTATTACCATGTTTGCCAAGCAGTTGGGTATTATTAATAAGAAAGCCCACTTTTTGGCAGTGGACGGACCGCACGATGCCGAAATTTTTGACGATGGCCGTGTGAGCTTATACATGAAAAATGTGGACGAGATTGAAAAGGTTGGTAATGATTTGTTTCTCAATACAGGCTCTCCGCATTATGTGAGGTTTATTGAAGGGGATATTGATGCTTTTGATTTGATTACCGAAGCGCATAAAGTGCGCTATAACGAACGCTTTGCTGCACAAGGCACTAACGTTAATATAGTGAAGCCCGAAGGTAGCGTGCTAAAAGTACGTACCTATGAACGCGGTGTAGAGGGTGAAACTTTCTCATGCGGTACAGGGGTTACAGCGGTTGCGCTGGCTGCTGCTGCAAACACACCCAACGGCAAAGATATTGTGCAACCCATCAGCACACCAGGTGGCAACTTACAAATTGTGTTTGACAAAATAGGCCCTAACAAGTTTGAGAATATCCGTTTGGAAGGTCCTGCTGAATTTGTATTTGGCGGCCGCGTAAACGTTTAACAGTTACCTTTCTTCATTTAGCCATTACTATTTTGTTTACAGTCTCCCATTCTCTTTGGGATAATAGAATCACATTGTTTTGAGTTTCCAACTACTGTTTATTAAAACAGTTCTTTGGTTTCCTGATAATGTCTTTTGCTTTAATCATTGCAAACCCTTGTTCAAGTAGTAACTAAAATAACACAATAACCGCGTAACTGCATAACACCGTAACATGGGTTTACAGACGCTATAGGTTGAAACAAAAAACGCCTGCCTTTGGGGCAAGCGTTTGAATATTCTGCTAAAACAGTAATTAGCTGTTTAGTTTAGCATGGTCGGCCAAAAATTTCTTCAAGCCGATATCAGTCAAAGGATGGTTCAACAACGCCATAATGCTGTCAAGCGGGCTGGTGATAACATGTGCTCCTAATTCGGCACATTTCACAATGTGCACAGGGTTACGGATAGAAGCTGCCAAAATTTGGGTAGCATATCCTTGCACGGCATACATGCTGCTCATTTGGGCAATAAGTTCCAAACCGTTGAATGAAATATCATCTAAACGACCCAAAAATGGAGATACATACGTAGCACCTGCTTTAGCTGCCAACAATGCCTGTCCGGGCGAAAACACAAGTGTGCAGTTGGTTTTGATACCTTTGTGGGCAAAGTAGTTAAGAGCTTTTACACCGTCTTTAATCATTGGCACCTTCACCACTATTTTTTCATCAATGGCGGCAAGTATTTCACCTTCGCGAACAATACCTTCAAAATCAGTGCTGATTACTTCGGCACTTATATCACCGTCAACAATGTTACAAATGGCTTTGTAATGTGCCATTACAGCATCTTGCCCTTTAATGCCTTCTTTAGCCATTAGTGAAGGGTTGGTAGTAACCCCGTCTAATACGCCTAAATCGTTTGCTTCGCGTATTTGGTCAAGATTGGCGGTATCAATAAAAAACTTCATTTTGTGTGGTTATTTAGTTATCTGTTATTGGTTATCGGTGTTCGGTTATTTGCTATCGGTTTTTGATGCTTTCAAATATGAAATATATCCGTTTAACATTCTTGTACATTTTTCAACAAGTTCTTTAAATTCGGTTAAATCATTGTTTGTGATAAAGCCTTCATCTACAGCAGTAATCAAATGGTCTTTAATCTCACTTAAAGAGCCTCGTGCCTGCCTGCAAAACTGAATGTTTTCTTGGAAATGGAATCTGCCATATCCTTCTGCGATGTTTGCAGTAACTGAGCGTGATGCCCTCAGTAGTTGGTCTTTAAGCCTGTATTCCTCTTGTTTGGGAAGTTTTAGTGTCAATTCAGAAATCCGTATACGTAATAGTCGGCATTCTTTCCATACATCCAACTCTTCAAAACTTTTTAAAGTTGCCATACCGACTCACCGATATTATTGATAACTGATAACCAAATGAAAAAGGCCTGTATCTCACCGCTACAACCACATGCCCTTGCTCCATTCCTGACCTGGGGGATTAGTGGGAGCTGGTAGTACAGACCCACGGCAAATATAATACCCCGATTGGCTTAACACAAAATTTATATTACTCTTTGCATAGAATTTTTATTGGTAGCATAATGCTGACATCAACCTTACGGCCGTTTATCGAGCCGGGTTCCCATTTTGGCATTTCATTTAAGACTTTTATTATCAAAACGTTGAATGAGCTGTCAAGTCCGTTTTTAATTATCTTAGGCTCAGTTATGAATCCTTCCTTGTTTACAATAGCTTTTACAAGGACTTTCCGCGGGAATGAATCATTATATTTATTATAATCCACGGCTATTAACTTTGCACTAAGATATGATTTAAGCGCACTATCTCCGCCCGGGTACTGGGGCATTGGATCAGTAATTAAAATATCATTATCAAGGGAAACTTCGCCAATAAGATAGTCTGAAAAATTAGGTGCCGGAGGCGGGCTATCAACAGCGGCTATACTGTTAGTGTTTTCGATGGTAAACTCTGCGTGTGTTTTCTCACCCGTAAAACCTGTTAAAAGCACCCCGAACGAAAGCAATAATGCTAGCAAGAACGTTTGGAAATAGTTATACCGTCGGTGTATTGTTGAGGCAGGGACGTGTATGGTTATTTCAGGCAGTTGGGGTTGTTTTCTTATGCGTCCGCAGATATTCTCACTTTTATGGTTTGCGAAGTAATTAAGTACCTCCTCATCGCTCATTCGGGTAAAATCGACCACTGTTTTGCTACATAAACTGCAAAAACGGCCTTGCACAGTAGGAGACATTTTATCCCAGTTTTCGTGGCAGGGGGTAGGTATGTGATAACGCATATTGTTGAAACGAACTTTTTGCCCGTAAAGTTTAAGTAGCTCAATTTTGTGATGCCCGTGCCTCACGCACCCATTTCAAATACCCGCGAGAGTTCATCAGTAAAAATACAAAATTACCGATGGCAATGGCATAGCTGCCCGTTAGATACCCCACATACACCCACAACGCATTGGAGATGATAAATGACACAAAGCCCCATTTGTTGCGGTTGCCCAATAAATACACCGCATACAAGCTAAGAGCCATTGCTACCCAATCAATCCCGTAAAACCGCAATAAGTCTTCCACGAGGGTAAAAATAAGGATGTGGGCTACATCTGTGGTTAAGTATATTTTTTCCCTTTGTCAATTAAGCCATGTTAGCTTATTTTGCCCATTGATATGTCTGACTTAGAATTTAACAAAAACGAAGACGCGATGCGTCTTTTGGTGGATAAACTAAAGTACGAATTTGGCAAAATAAGCAAAGGCGGTGGCGATAAAGCTGCGGCCAAGCAAAAAGAGAAAGGCAAAATGCTGGCTCGCGAGCGCATTGCCTATTTGCTGGATAAAGACAGCCCGTTTATGGAAATAGGGGCTTTTGCTGCCTATGATATGTACGAAGAATACGGTGGTTGCCCCAGTGCAGGCGTTGTGTGCGGAGTGGGGTATATACAAGGACGCCAGTGCATGGTGGTGGCTAACGATGCCACTGTGAAAGCCGGGGCATGGTTTCCTATGGCAGGCAAAAAGAATTTGCGTGCCCAAGAGATTGCCATGGAAAACCGTTTGCCCATTATTTACTTGGTAGATAGCGCGGGCGTTTTCTTACCCATGCAAGACGAGATTTTCCCTGATAAAGAGCATTTCGGGCGTATTTTCCGTAACAATGCCATTATGAGTAGCATGGGAATTACCCAAATATCGGCCATTATGGGCAGTTGCGTTGCGGGCGGTGCTTACCTGCCCATTATGAGCGACGAAGCCATGATTGTTGATAAAACAGGCTCGATATTCTTAGCAGGTTCATACCTTGTAAAAGCAGCCATTGGCGAAGATATTGATAACGAAACATTGGGAGGTGCAACTACCCATTGCGAAATATCAGGCGTTACGGACTATAAATTCCCCGATGATAAGAGTTGCTTAGACCGCATCAGAGGAATTATGGGTAAAATCGGTCATTTTGAAACCGCAGGGTTCGACCGTATTAAACCTGTGAAGCCTGCCAAAGACCCCCATGAAATTTTAGGAATTATGCCTGCCGACCGTACCAAACAGTACGATACCCTTGAATTGATTGAACGGTTGGTAGATAACAGTGAGTTTGACCAATACAAAGAGCTTTACGGTAAAACCATTTTGTGCGGTTACGCCCGTATTGATGGTTGGGCTGTGGGCATTGTGGCCAACAACCGCAAATTGGTAAAAAGCAAAAAAGGCGAAATGCAGTTTGGCGGGGTCATCTATTCAGACAGTGCAGATAAGGCGGCTCGCTTTATTTTAAACTGTAACCAAAAGAAAATACCCCTCGTGTTTTTGCAGGATGTAACGGGCTTTATGGTAGGCTCACGCAGTGAAATGGGCGGTATTATAAAAGATGGAGCCAAGATGGTAAATGCCGTTGCCAACAGTATTGTTCCTAAAATTACCATTATCACAGGTAATTCCTACGGTGCCGGCAATTATGCCATGTGCGGCAAGGCATACGACCCCCGCTTTATTTTTGCATGGCCTACGGCTAAAATTGCAGTAATGGGGGGCGAACAAGCTGCTAAAACCTTGTTGCAAATACAAACTGCTACGCTAAAAGGAAAAGGGGAGGAGATTACCCCCGAAGCCGAAAAAGCGTTGCTGGATAAAATTACCGACCGCTACGAAGCCCAAACTACGCCGTACTATGCAGCATCGAGGTTGTGGGTGGATAATATCATCAACCCGTTGGAAACCCGCCAGCACATCTCAATGAGTATTGAGGCGGCTAACCACAGTCCTATTACCAAGCAATTTAACCCCGGTGTGATACAAACCTGATGCAACACAAGTATCCATACCTGATTGTTGAAGGGAATATTGGTGCAGGAAAAACCAGCCTCAGCAAAAAACTTGCGGCTGAGTTTGATTGCCGCCTGATGCTGGAGCAGTTTGAAGACAACTCATTTCTGCCCAAATTTTATAACGATTCACGCAGGTTTGCCTTCCCGTTAGAGTTAAGTTTTTTGGCAGCGCGTTTCACGCAGTTAAAAGATATTATTACCAACCAAAGCGAGATTTTTAGCAATCCTACCATAATATCAGACTACAGTTTTTTTAAAAACCTGGTATTTGCAAGGGTTACCCTTGAAGACGACGAGTTTCAGCTGTTTTATAAACTGTATGAGATTATACAGCCCCAACTGCCCCGTCCTGATTTAATTGTGTACATACACCGTCCCGTAGGGCAACTGATTGCCAATATCAGCAAGCGGGGGCGCAGTTACGAGCAAGACATTCGTCCCTCGTACCTCGAAAAGATTGAGGCTGGCTACTTTGAGTTTTTTAAGCAGATGCCCAAGCAAAAAGTGGTGGTGATAGACGCTAAAAATCTTGATTTTGTGAACGATGCCGATGATTACGAACGCTTAAAAGACGTTTTGTTTACTACTGAATTTGCCGAGGGCATTTCCCGCCCTGTTATATAGCCTATGGGTATACCTGTTTTAATAGAATTGCACTATTTGCCAAGCATAGCGTATGTAAAAGCCATAGCGGGCAATGCTGTGCTTTTTGAAGCCCACGAGCATTTTATCAAGCAAACCTACCGCAACCGTTGCCGCATTGCAGGCGCAAACGGGGTGCTGGATTTGATAGTGCCTGTAAAGAAAAAATCGGCCAAAGTACCCGTAAAAGAATTGGAGATAATGTATGCTGAAAAGTGGCAACATACCCATTTTATGGCCGTGCATTCAGCCTACCGTTCCTCGCCGTATTATGATTATTTTGAAGACGATATTCATCGGTTATTCTTCACCCGGCACAAGTACTTATTAGATTACAACCTGATGTGGCTGGAGTGGGTGGTAAAAACACTCAAAACTACCCTCAATCATTCATTTACTACCGAATATACTGTGCAAGCAGGAGAGTGGGTAAACGATTTACGCAATACCATCAGCCCGAAAATAGAAACGGAATTTAGACACCCGCGCTACACGCAGGTGTTTGAAGAAAAGCAAGGTTTCATATCCAACCTAAGTATTTTAGATTGGATATGTAACGATTTGCAAGGAGCAAGAAGCTTTTACGCCTCCTGATATACGCCCATTTTAGAAAACTTCTCTACCCTAAAGTTTATCAAATCTTCGGTTGAGTAGCCGCTAAGCTCTTTCAGCAAGCGTTTAATTTCTGTTTTAAGCGTTTTGTACATCGCTTGTGGGTCGTTGTGGGCACCACCAATCGGTTCTTTAATGATACCGTCAATCAGGCCTTGCTCCAACATATCCGTGGCGGTTAGTTTCAAGGCTTCGGCAGCCCTTTCTTTATAATCCCAGCTGCGCCATAAGATAGACGAGCATGATTCGGGAGAAATCACCGAATACCAAGTGTATTCAAGCATCATCACTTTATCACCGATACCAATACCCAACGCACCGCCCGAGGCACCTTCACCAATCACTATACAAATCACAGGTACTTTAAGCACGCTCATTTCAAGCAGGTTGCGGGCAATCGCTTCACCTTGTCCGCGTTCTTCTGCCTCCAAACCGGGCGAAGCACCGGGAGTGTCAATCAGCGTGATAATGGGCTTATTGAATTTTTCAGCCAGCTTCATTAGGCGCAATGCTTTGCGGTAACCTTCAGGGTTAGCCATACCAAAGTTTCGTAATTGGCGTTGCTTGGTATTACGTCCTTTCTGGTGGCCGATAATCATCACACTTTTACCGTCAATACTGGCCAAACCGCCCACCATCGCTTTATCATCTTTCACATTGCGGTCGCCGTGCAACTCTATAAACTCATCACAAATATTTTCTATATAATCCAGCGTATAAGGCCTGTCGGGGTGACGTGATATCTGCACCTTTTGCCAGCCTGTAAGGTTGCTGTACAATTTCTTTTTGGTTTCAAGTATTTCGGCTTCCAGCTTCTTTATGCTGTCAGTAACATCCACCTTACCTTTTGCCTGCACTTGTTGCATTTTCTCCAACTGTTCTTCCAGTTCGGCAATAGGTTTTTCAAAATCCATCAGTTGTGCCATACTTACTTCATTTTTTTGAACCCGCAAAGTAAACCAATTTTCAAATTAGGTACACTATGCCCATTGCCTAAATAAATAAGATGTTGAAAATTAATCAAATCAGTAAATTTTTTAAAAAAGTATTGACAAAACGCAGCGTATAGCTATATTTGCACTCCCTTTTCGAAACCACGGTCTGGTAGTTCAGCTGGTTAGAATACGTGCCTGTCACGCACGGGGTCGCGGGTTCGAGTCCCGTCCAGACCGCAAAAACTATAAGCCTTGCCAATTCGGTGAGGCTTTTTTGTTTTATGTATTACGTGTATATAATATATTCGACAAGTACTGAAAAATACTACAAAGGGTACACTACTTCGCCCGAGAAGAGGCTGGAGCAGCATAATAGTGGAGAAAGTCGTTACACTAGGCATTTTGTTCCTTGGGTTTTGGTATATGTAGAGATTTTTGATGAAAAAACTGAGGCTTTAAGGCGAGAAAGAAGCATCAAGAAATACTCAAAAAGCCAAGTCGAAGATTTAATTGCGAGCAGCAAGAACCAAATTTCTAAGATTTAGAATACGTGCCTGACATCCCCAACGGTGTTGGGGACGGGTTCGAGTCCCGTCCAGACCGCAAAAAAAACAAAAAAGCCCTTGCAATGCGAGGGCTTTTTTGTTTGTATTCGGGTGGTGACTACCAGTTCTGGCAAATTGTGTTTCCGCTGCACATAGGTGCAACGCATATCTGTAAATCTGACGCACATACCGACATCCAGTTCATATTTGCATAAACGGGGTACACATGTTCCCAACTTGATTGACTGTAAATGAAGGCCATATTGAAGTACTGTCCGTTAAAATTACCGCCAACTTGTGAGCCCCTCGATTCTTTATACCAACGACCCAAAAAGCCACGCTTGTGTTGCTGTACAATAATGTGGGTGGCAGTGTATTTTTCGCCCTGTAATCCATACTGGCAATATGTCTTCATCCACATTTTAGCCCTTTTTTGGGCAGGTGAGCCGCAGGTAATTTCGCCGAGGTAATAGGTTTGGCCGCACGATACACAAAGTGTTCCGGTTGTTTTTAATGCGGTACGGTTAAATTTCACAATGGCATACTCATCTTCCTGCTCAGCACTTTGTGCCGCATAAGTAGGAATTAAGCTTTCATCCGCTTGGCCTAACATTACATCAACATCGTAGTTAGAATAGTAAATATTCCCCCCAATTTTGGCTTTGTGCGAGCCGTTTAGCAACTTAGCACAAAAAGGTGCTTGCGCGTTCACGTGCCAGGCATCCAAATCCCCATCGTACACCAATGAGTTACTGTGGGTGGTGTAATAGGCATCCATGTCAGAATCCTCAAGGTCTTCGGGCATATTTTCTATAGCACTTTTGTATTGGTCATACAACGAGTTAGTAAACCCGATATTCTGAAACCAGATGTGTGCCGTACTGTCACCCAAACTATCCAATGCCATTGCTGTGGTAAAAAAATGGCTCAGGTTGTTGAATATCAGCTTATCACCGTCATATTCAACATCGTCCAGTGCTTCCTGATAATTTGCCATTGAGTACGCCGTTTCATCTTCGTCGGGCACCAAATTGGCTTGCGGTAACGGTTCAGTAACGGATGGGTTAGATACAGGGTTGTCTTTTTTACAGCCTGTCATAAGTACACCTGAAAAAACCATGATTACAATTAATAGAATGAGATGGGAAAGACGTTTCCCTGCAATTAGATGAGTGTTCATTGTTTGAATTTTGTTTAATAATTACCTACTCTGTTTCCCGCTTTTCGGCATACGCGCTTGATTAATATCAAATTTACCACGTTTAATAATCGCCGTAAAGCACCAATGATTGAGCGCAAGGAATGACAGAGTAAGTGCAGTAAAAACGGTGAAATTGATTTTCAGCGTTAGTTTAATAATGCACACAGGTTTATTTCAAATCAACTCAGCCCGCTATTTCCTAACTTTGCGCTATGCCTGCTGCCGAGGATAAACTCAAAAAGATTATTTCGATACTGCCCGATTCTCCCGGAGTGTATAAGTACTACAGTTCCGAAGGGGAGTTGATATACATTGGCAAGGCTAAAAGCCTCAAAAAGCGTGTATCCTCATACTTTAATAAAAACCAGTACGAGAACAAAAAAACGGCTGTGCTGGTAAGTCGTATCGACGATATACAGTACACGGTGGTGGATACCGAGTTTGATGCGCTGCTGCTGGAAAACAACCTGATTAAAGAGTTTAAGCCCCGCTTTAATATTGATTGGAAGGACGATAAAACCTATCCTTTCATACGGCTTACCAAAGAACGGTTCCCAAAAGTTTTCCCAACCCGAAACCCTGTTAAAGATGGCTCTGAGTATTTTGGTCCATACGGCTCAGTAAGGATGATGCACACCATATTAGAGTTGGTGCGCAATGTGTATCCTTTGCGTAACTGCAATCTAAACCTTAGCGATGCCAATATTAAAGCCGGAAAATTTAAAACCTGCCTTGAGTATCAGATAGGGAATTGCAAAGGCCCCTGTGAGGGATTACAAAGCGAGGCGGATTACATGAATAGCATTGAGCAGGTGCGCAAGATATTACGCGGTAATGTGGGCGAGGTAATTCAATACCTTAAAAAGGATATGCAGGAAGCTGCCTCGCAATTGAAGTTTGAGGTGGCGGCTGTGGCTAAAACCAAGCTGGATATTTTAGAGAATTATCAAGGCAAATCAACGGTGGTTACCCAAGTGCGCCATGATGTGGACGTGTTTAATATGGCCGATGCGGGTAAAAGCGCGTTTATTAATTATTTAAAGGTAAACCACGGGATTATCATCCAAACCCAAACATTAGAGTATAAAAAACGATTGGAGGAAACGCCGCAGGAAATGCTTGAAATGGCCATTGCCGAAATGCGTAACCGATACAACAGCAAAGCCGAAGAGATATTAGTGCCTTTTGAGTTGGACATTGACGACCCTAATATCAGGTTCACGGTGCCTAAAACAGGCGATAAAAAGAAACTGTTAGACCTATCTTTAAAGAATGCTATTTTCTATAAAAACGATAAGGTCACCCAAAGCGAAAAGCTAAATCCCGATTTACGTGTGGAAAGGGTGATGACGCAAATGAAAAACGACTTGCACCTTACCGAATTGCCTTATCATATTGAGTGTTTTGATAACTCAAACTTTCAGGGAAAATACCCCGTATCAGCAATGGTGTGCTTTAAAAACGGCAAGCCCAGCAAGAAAGATTACCGCCATTTTAACGTGCAAACGGTAGAAGGTCCGAACGATTTTGCAACGATGAAGGAGGTAATTACCCGCCGTTACAAACGCTTGCAGGAAGAAAACCAACCTTTGCCCCAGCTGCTGATTGTTGATGGTGGTAAAGGCCAGTTGAGCAGTGCGGTGGAGGCGTTAAAAGAAATAGGCATTTACGGCAAACTCCCCGTGATTGGTATTGCGAAGCGGTTAGAAGAAATTTATTACCCCGAAGACCCGCTGCCCCTGCACATTGATAAAAAATCAGAAACGTTGCGGATTATACAGCAAATGCGCGACGAGGCGCATCGTTTTGGGATTACCCATCACCGCAAACGCCGTGATAAAGGCACTTTGGTAACAGAACTGACCGAGATTAAAGGCATTGGTGATGAAACGGCCAATCAATTGCTATCGCACTTTAAATCGGTAAAGAAACTAAAAGAGGCTTCCTTAGAAAGCATTGAAGCCATTATTGGCAAAGCCAAAGCCAAAGTAGTGGTAGAGTATTTCGGTATGGGGGAATAAGCGCCCTGTTGGGGCAACAAAGCTATTCAGCTTCTACAATGTACACAAAATCCTGTATCGCTTTTACTTGTTGTGTAAGAGGTTTACCAGATAAGCTATTAGCAGCGGCAGGCTGTTTCAATCCTGCTTTTTGCATAGCTGCTAAAACGTGTGTCAATTTTATCGCATAAGTAGCATTTTCGGCACCACTTAATTTGGCATTTATCACCCCTACTACAGCACCGTTTTTATCAAACAAAGGCGCACCGCTGTTACCGGGCTGTACCGGAGCCGAAATTTGATAACTGGTAGTATCTCCCTTATAACCGTTTTGTGAGCTAACCAGCCCGTCCGTTAGTTTAATATCCTCGCCCATAGCATTCGTTAGAGGGTACCCCAACACAAAAATGCTCTCTCCAATTTCACAAGCGGTGTTTCGCAATGTGTACACAGGAGAATTAACCGTTATCTTATCATCCAGTTTCAGAATTGCTAAATCGTTGGTGCTATCCGTATAAATAATCGAAGCAGACAGTGATGATTTTTTATTTCCGTTAACCCCGCGTACAGTTACATTTTTTGTGTTCTCAATTACGTGGTAATTGGTAATAATAAAACCGTCGTTACTCAATAAGAACCCGCTGGCACTTCGTTTACCGGTATTTTTATCATCTTCAAAACTTTCCGGTATATAGGGATAGGTGATGCGCTCGGATGAGTAGAGTGCTGAATAAAAACCTTTCTCTTTTTTTTCACTTTCAATTTCATTAACAGCTGGGTCTTTATCTATGATTTTAAGTCGGAGCTCTCCAGTCGTATTAGTATGAATTCTAACAAATATTGTATCATTAAGAGTTAATGGAATATTTAAATTTTCATTAGTACCTGAAGCAGAAGCTGAAAATAAAGCATTACCACATGAATATATTTTGTGGTAAAGTATACCTCGATTGAGAGCAATAACATTGATATTGTTAAGAGAAAGACTTTTATTGGTTGGATATCCAGTTGTATAAAACACAACTACACCAAACTCCCTGTCTTTGGTTTGACCTGTAAGCGTACTGGCAAAAAGCACCAAAGAAACTACCAAAAAGAAAACCCTTTTCATAACAATTGTTTTGCGGCAATATTATGAAAAGGGTTTTAAAAGGATGTATATTTTTCGATAACTGTGTCAGTCATGTTGATACTTGTTTCGGCATCACATTACCAATTCAGGAAGAACACCGGTGCGATTCCGAAACAAGTTGGGAATGACGGAGTGCTGAAAATCTCTAAATCAACAAGTCAACAAATCAAAAATTCCCCTTACGGAAATTTAGGGAATTTGCTAAAGTCGGGTTTGCGTTTCTCAACAAAAGCGTTTTTACCTTCTTTGCCTTCTTCGCTCAGGTAATAAAGCAAGGTAGCGTTACCTGCCAACTCCTGTATACCGGCTTGTCCGTCCAATTCAGCGTTGAAAGAGCTTTTCAGCATACGCAACGCTATCGGCGATTTTTCAAGGATTTTATTGCACCACTCTACAGTGGTTTGCTCCAACATTTCCAAAGGCACCACCTTGTTTACCAACCCCATTTGCAAAGCATCGTTGGCATCGTATTGGTCGCACAAATACCAAATTTCGCGGGCTTTTTTCTGGCCTACAATGCGGGCAAGGTACGAAGCACCAAAACCACCGTCAAAACTACCCACCTTAGGACCTGTTTGTCCAAAACGGGCATTTTCAGCAGCAATACTAAGGTCGCAAATCACGTGCAATACGTGTCCGCCACCAATTGCCCAGCCGGCTACCGCAGCAATTACAGGCTTGGGTATGCGGCGTATTTGCATTTGCAAATCCAACACGTTTAGACGGGGTACACCATCGTTACCCACGTAGCCGCCATCACCGCGCACGGTTTGGTCACCGCCGCTGCAAAAAGCCTTGCCGCCTTCTCCTGTTAAAACAATCACGCCAATGTCTTCGCGTTCGCGGCAAATATTCATTGCGTCAATCATTTCTTTTACCGTAAGCGGGGTAAAAGCATTGTGCACCTTCGGGCGGTTGATGCTTATACGGGCTATCCCGTTGTATTGATGAAAAAGAATCTCTTCGTATTCTTTTATCGGTTGCCAGTCATATCTATTCCAGTCCATGTATCAATTGTTTATACTCGTTAAAAAATTTAGTATTGGTTTCAGCATCGGTAAACACCTCCAGCACCTTCGGGCGGTCAGAAGCTTGGTATAAAAGCTCAAGTTCCCTTTCCAGTTCCTCAAAATTGCGTGCCTGCGCATAGCCCACCTTCATATCCTCGCACAAAAGCTTTGCAGTACGTTGGTGGCGGGTTTCTAAAAACTCCTCGCGTTCGGGCATTTGCCCCGGCCCGTCAATCAATCTGAAAATAGCCCCGCCGCCATTGTTCAGTATAATTATGAGCAAGTTTGCGGGCGCAAATTTATTCCAAAGGGCGTTACTATCATAAAAAAATGCCACATCGCCTGTAATCAGGGTTACCGGAGATGATTTTGCAATAAAAGCTGCCCCCACTGCTGTTGAGGTACAACCATCAATGCCTGATACCCCTCGGTTACAATGTACACTGCCTTGTGCAGGACGATAACCCAATAGATTGAGCCACCGAACAGCCATACTATTTGCCAGTTGCAATTGACTGTTGGCGGGCAGTAGTTCTGTTACTTTTTTGACAGCAGTAAACTCACAAAAAGTTTGGCTGGTTAGTTTGTCCGATGCCAGTTGTATCAACATTTTATCCCAAGCATACCATTGTTGCCAGTACTTGTTTGTTTTTTCAGCCCAGGGCAATGATGAAAGCACTTCTGATACATCACCCGTGACTAATTGCGGATTGGTTTGAAATGGGTCGGCTATATCGCCCGTTGGGCTTATATGAAAGTGGTGAGTTGGTTTGTTTTGACGAAGAAACAGTTTAAGGTTTTTTGATACAGTGCTTGTACCCGTTGTAATTAATACATCAGAACGAAGCTGTTGAGGGATGTCTGCATTTTTCTTTGAAAGTAATAAGTCCCAGTACTGAATATTCCCTTTTCGGTTACTTACTACATCGCTAAGTATTACAGCTTTTTCGCCAATGGCATCATGTACAAAGTTTATATCATTGTTTGCCTTATCAGCACCATTAAATACCAACACCTTTTCAGCATTTTTAAAAGCAGTCAGTAATTCGTTGTGCTTTTGTGGTAAAGGTGTGTTAATAGGTTTTTTGTATGCAACGGCAGGGTAGTTAAATGTATCGTAAATGGCGGTATATAGCGGCTCGCGCAAAGGCACATTCAGGTGCACAGGGCCATTGTTACCGGTAGTAGCAACAGTATAGGCTTCAAAAACTGTAGCACTAAACTCTTCAGGATTATCGTAATAGTCGGGTAGGGTATAACTTGCTTTTACGTGCTTGCTAAACACCCCGTGTTGGTGCATGGTTTGGCCGTCCCATTGGTCAATAAGTTCAGGTGGACGATCGGCAGTAATTATTAATAATGGTATGCGCTGATAAAATGCCTCAACAATAGCAGGATAAAAATTTACTACCGCACTACCCGATGTACAAATAAGTGCAACGGGGTGTAGCATCTGTTGTGCCATACCCAACGCAATAAATGCTGCGCTGCGTTCATCCACAACACTATGGCATTCGATATCAGGATGACGCACGAAAGCCATGGTAAGCGGTGCATTGCGGCTGCCGGGACAAATTATTGCATAACGTACATCGGCGGCTGCGCACGCGGCGGCTATGTGGTTAATGGCTTCCTGCATTACGGTGTATAAAACGGGCAAACCTAAAGTTTGTTTGCTGAATTATCAAACGTACCTCACCCGACTTCCCACAGAGCATTGATTTTACCGCTCTTGCCCTTTCCTAAAGGCGGGGTAGTAACACAAAGTCATACCTTATAATTAAAATTAGTTAGTCGTTGGTGTGAAAATCTCCTTACAGGGGATTAGGGGTTAAATGGTTTCATGTTTTTGTTGCAGGTTGGGAGTTGTTGGCTTAACTCACCCCCGATTTTTGTTTTGGCCGACTTTCTTATCTGCGCCCCTCTCTTTTTGTAAGAGAGGGGGAGAGTTACGTAATCAGGAAGTTTTGGATGGTTTGGGGTGAGTTAAATTATAGTGTTTAGGGTTTTATTGTGGATGTTGTCGGATGCTTTTGACTTATCTCTCCCAAAGATTAAGAGTGAATTAATTTCGCAGCTCCGCTCCTTCAAAAGGCGAGGTATTATAGTTTTTCGTTGGTGTGAAAGTCCCCTTACAGGGGATTAGGGGTAAAATCTTAAAATCATTTTGGGGGTAGGAGTAACTTTTATTGTATAGAGAATATTGGCATTAAGATTGAAACTATGAAAACAAAACAACTAAACACTATGAAAAAATTATACATGCTTGCCTTTTTGATGTTGGGCATTGTATCCTTTGCAGGTGCCCAGCATCATATAGGTTTTTACCTGAACGGAGCTACACCGTTTAATCAATTAAACGATTCAGGATATCGCAACGGTATTGGCTTTTCGGTAGAGTACCTTAGCCCTTCATTATTTGCACCAAATACCCGCAGCCCGTTTGAAGTAAGGGTAGGAGCCGGCATCGAGTTTTTTCATCACGGCAGCAGCAAAAAAGTAGAAAATTTAGTGTTTGACACCCCCAACAACGATTTGGGTAGCAGCAAATTGCAAAACCAAATGTTCGGGTTTTTTATCGCTCCTAAATTCATATTCAACGTAGGCCGTTTCAGTCCTTATGTTGATGTGTTTGCAAACGCCCGTATATTTAACAGTTATCAGGTAAACCGCTTCAATAAAGAAGTACAAGGGTATGAACGAAGCTCAAGCAAACCTGTTGTTCAAAACGCTGCTGCCCATTACGGTGGTTCTGTAGGGCTTATTTATAACCTGGGCAGCCGCATAGCTTTTGATGCAAGGGTGAGTTACTCAACAGGCAGTGCCATAAACTTTGTAGATTTGAAATCACCTGCTAAAGATCCTGATCTTGCCAGCGGCATCACTTACCGCACTGTGCGCACGCCCGTATCGGATATGCTTACCTACCGCATTGGTATATTGATAAAATTAGACAATATACAGCGCAGCCCACGTACAGAATACACACCTGATAACAACAGAATTAACTTAACTCCCAATACTCCCGCTCCCCGTCCTGCTGAGGTGAAGCCTGTGCCAAAACCTGCCCCTCCTGTAAAACACTAATTCATAAATAGTAGATACGATAAATTAAAATAAAGCCGGGCACAGCCCGGCTTTATTTTTTATTAACTAATTATAATTTAGGATTAATTAACACATAGTTTTTTAATATCAGCTGCAAAGATTTTTTTCAAAGCCTGTTTCCGTTGGTTGTTCCGGATTATAGAATATAAATTCGATGAATGTTAGTATGATAGTACTTATTCTATAAAGTTTTTTCTAAATTGCTAATGCATTGTTATGTTTTAAAAATCTACAACAAACATTTATTAAACACATGAAAAAACTACTTACTATTGCCATTGCGCTATTATGCTTTAATTCTATCAGGGCGCAGTATTTTGAACACATTTACGGGAGGCCTTTTGACGAAAGCTTGGGCGACGGAAAAAATACCCGTAATACATTAGGGCACGTAATTGTGGGTGAAGGTGTGCCGCTTAACTTTTTTAAGAGTAATGTTAGCGTAACCCATACCGATGTTACCGGAGCTGTAATATTCAATAACGAGTATGAGCTTTACAACTCAATAGGCGATGCCATTACCACCACCACTCCAAAGGTATTTGAATTCCCCAACCCTAGTGCGGCGTTTGGTGTGGTAGGTAAATTTAATGATTTTAATCCTACCCCTCCTGCCCCTACAGTGCCTCCATATACCGGTGTTTTTTATTTCACACTTGATGCAGCCGGAAACCCCATTAATGCATACGAATACAGGATTATCCCTGCCGGAGCAACCATTTGGGATGTATTCAACGTAACTGCTGTTACACTATCGGCCACAGGTAATGAGGCATATATAACCGGAAACGCGCAAAGTGTTTGGAACGATGCTGATGTATTTGTTCTAAAAATTGATATCAATACAGGGGCATTAATTTGGAGCTTTTTATACGATATTATCAATACAACGGCACCCAGTTTTGATTTGGCCGAAGATATTATCGAAAGCCCTTTTGCACCCGAAGTGGCGATTGTAGGAACCACTTACAGCCCCGGTAATTCGCAGGATGCGTTTTTTTGCAAAATTGATGCAAACACAGGCGCTATGATTGGGCCCGCTCAATTGTACGGCACACCTACCTCATGGGATTATTTTACATCTATTGATGTAGCCAATCAAGTAAATGGTTTCATTATCGGCGGATATCTCTCGCCAGCAACAAATCCCCCGTACGATTTTTGGTTAAACTTGGTTGATATGAACGGTAACCCGATTTGGGCTTACCAATACGATTACTCACTAATACCCGGTGGAGACGACCGTTGCTACGATGTATTTGAGCGTTTTAACACAAACGGTAATTATGAGTATTATGCGGGCGGAACTGCATTTAACGGCGTTTTCGGTACATCGGATGCTTTGGTAGTTAAAGTAGATAATATGGGTAACGGTGTAGGCGAATTCAGTTATGGTGATGCAGCATTTCAAATAGCCTACAAGATTGATAAAATGGACGGAACAGGTTCTGACGGTCTCAGTATCTTTGGGATGGGAGACTTTACAGCTGCCCCTGCCGGTGCTTCAGAACTATTTATAGAGAAAGTTTATTTTAACGGGGCTACATCATGCAACAATAAATTAAGTACTCCTTCAGCAGTTCCGGCTCCTTCATTAATGGGTTCAGTTAATATGGTTCCAACATTAAACTTTAACCCCGGCACACTTAGCTTTAACAATGGAGGTATTTTTGATAAGCAATTATGCTTTACATGGATAGTAGCCAACGGAAGCAATGCCCGCACCGCAATTGAACCCATGGGTGATAAAGAAGCTGTTGTAGCTCCTAATCCTATGCAGCAAGGCACACAGGCAATTGCTGTAGAAGTGAAAACCGATGCCCCTGTTACCGCACAAGTAGCCATATACGATATGCTGGGCCGCTGCTATTATAACCATAGTTTTGATTTGGTTAAAGGCAGCAACAGTTTGCCGTTAGATATCAGCACAGCAAACATGGCAGCAGGTATGTACACTGTAAAAATAACAGGCACACAGCTATCAACTAACGTATTATTATTGGTTAAATAAAAATCAAATTAAAACATACAATGCAAAAGGTAGCCCTATGCGGCTACCTTTTTTGTTTATAGGCTGCATCTTTTACACAATAAAACCCGTTGGTGCAATTGATAGTATATTTGCACACCCACAAACCAAAGAGTTATGAAAGTACTGGCAGTTATTCCTTCACGTTATGCATCAACCCGTTTTCCCGGCAAGCCGCTTGCACAAATTGGTGGTAAAAGCATGATACAGCGCGTTTACACTCAGGTAGAAAAAGCTACCCGCATTGATAAAGTGGTGGTGGCTACTGATGACGGCAGGATATACGACCACGTGCAGGATTTTGGCGGTAATGTTATGATGACTGCCGAGCAACACCAAAACGGTACTGAACGTTGCGCCGAGGTGATTGAAAAACTTTATGACGATTTTGATGTAGTGCTGAATATACAGGGCGACGAGCCTTTTATATTACCCGAACAAGTAGATTTATTGGCCAAATGCTTTGAAGATGAAGCTACCGATATTGCTACGCTGATAAAACAAACCGATAATACCGACGCACTGTTTAGCCCAAACACCGCAAAGGTGGTATATAACGAAGATTTTAAAGCCCTTTACTTTAGTCGCCAACCCATACCCCACTTGCGCGGAGTACCCCATGATGAATGGGCTGCCCGCCGCATTCATTATTTGCACGTGGGTGTTTATGGTTACCGAAAAGAGGTACTGCGCGAAATCGTAAAACTTCCGTTATCCACATTAGAAAGCCTTGAAATGTTGGAGCAACTTAGGTGGTTAGAGAACGGTTATACAATATCGGTGAGCCTTACAGACTTCCACAGTGTAGCGGTTGATGTGCCTGAAGATTTGCACAGGGCTGAAAATTTTTTACAACAGTTTCCACAGTTTAGTTAACGTTCCGTTAAAATGTGATACCTTTGCATCCCGTTCAGGGAGATAGTTTTCGGGTTCGTTCGTAAAACTATAAGCAGCTTCCACACAGAGTTTTGTCATGAAAAAAGTTAAATACGTTTTTGTAACGGGCGGGGTAACTTCGTCCTTAGGAAAGGGCATTGTATCAGCATCACTTGCTAAATTGTTGCAAGCCAGAGGCTATTCAGTCACCATCCAAAAATTTGATCCCTATATAAATGTGGATCCCGGAACCATGAACCCCTACGAGCATGGCGAATGCTATGTGACTGATGACGGTGCTGAAACCGATTTGGATTTGGGTCACTACGAACGTTTTTTAAATATACCCACCTCGCAGGCCAACAACGTTACCACCGGAAAAATCTACCAAAACGTAATTCAAAAAGAGCGTAACGGCGATTATTTAGGCAAAACCGTGCAGGTAATTCCGCACATTACTGATGAAATAAAAAACCGTTTTAAACTATTGGGCGAAACGGGTGATTACGATATTATTATTACAGAAATAGGCGGTACTGTGGGCGATATCGAGTCGCTGCCATACATTGAGGCAGTACGCCAGATGAATTGGGAACTGCCCGAAGACGACTGTGTGGTGATACACCTAACACTGGTACCTTATCTATCGGCTTCAAAAGAACTTAAAACAAAGCCTACCCAGCACAGTGTTAAAATGCTGCTTGAGTACGGCATACAACCTGATATATTGGTGTGCCGCACAGAGCATCCGCTAAATGCTGAAATCAGAAAGAAAATGGCATTGTTTTGCAATGTAAAGGCAAATGCTGTGATAGAATCAATAGATGTTGAAACTATTTACGAAGTGCCTTTGATGATGCAAAAGGAAAAATTAGACAAGGTGACCCTTGCCAAACTGAAACTACCTGCTAAAAACGAGCCCGATTTAGAAAGCTGGAAAAACTTTTTGTTTAAACTGAAACACCCAAAAACCGAAGTTAAAATAGGGTTGGTGGGTAAGTACATTGAGTTACCTGATGCTTATAAATCAATAGCTGAAGCATTTATACACGCCGGTGCTGAAAAAGAGTGTAAAGTTCATTTGGAGTACATACACTCTGAAACCTTGCACGAAGAAACCATCAAGCAAAAATTAGGTCACTTGGATGGTATATTGGTAGCTCCCGGTTTTGGTGAGCGCGGTTTTGCCGGAAAAATTGAAGCCATCCGTTTTGCCCGCGAAAACAAAATACCCTTCTTTGGTATTTGTTTGGGGATGCAATGTGCCGTTGTTGAATTTGCTCGTAACGTACTTCATTGGAACGGAGCCGACTCAACCGAGATGAACCCTAAAACCAAATACCCCGTTATCAGCTTGATGAACGAGCAGAAAAAAGTAACTCAAAAAGGAGGTACTATGCGTTTAGGCTCTTATAACTGTGAGTTACAAAAAGGCTCACTGGCATCATTGGCATACGGCAAAACAAAAATTTCTGAACGCCATCGCCATCGTTATGAGTTTAATAATAAATTTTTAGCGGATTATGAAAATCATGGGCTAATAGCCAGCGGAAAAAATCCCGATACCGATTTAGTTGAAATTTTTGAACTAAAAGATCATCCGCATTTTATCGGAGTACAGTTTCACCCTGAATTAAAAAGTACTGTTGCAAATCCGCATCCGCTTTTCATCCGCTTTGTGAAAGCAGTGAAAGAGTATAGCATGAACCGCCTTACGTATTAATTCGCATAATATTAATTTATAAAAGGGCAGTTTCACCACATTCCCTTTCGTTTATTTCAAATGCACAAAAACGTAAAATATTTTATGTTTTTGTGCATTTGCTTTTAAACTGTTTTTTATCAGCTTTTTAACGCTTCTTGTGATAAAACACTAAAGAAAAAAAATAACTTTTTTTACGGATACCTTTTTGTATTTTGCAGTCACATATACTGTAAATCTTATCCTGCTATGAAGAAAATTTTACTTCCCTTTGTCACACTTTGTCTTTGCCTTTGTAGTGCCATTTCAGCTAATGCCCAGCGCTACCTTTCAGAAGTGTATGCCAACGTAACCGTAACCAAAAACGTGGTGTACGATTCAAACATGTCGTGGCCTGCACTTCCCGCGGTTCCACCACCGTTGGTGAAAATCGGGTTGCAATGTGATATTTACGAGCCTACGGGCGATACGGCTACCGCTCGTCCCTTAGTAATATTGTTGCATACCGGCAGCTATTTGCCAGCACTAATCAATCAACAAACTACCGGCGGTCGTACCGACAGCAGCATCGTTCACTATTGTAACCGCCTTGCGCAACGTGGCTTTGTAGCGGTTGCAGTAAGCTACCGTTTGGGTTGGAATCCTACCACCACCAACAGTGATACCGCAACATCACTTTTGTTGCAAGCTACTTACCGCGCCATACAAGATACCCGCAATGCAGTGCGTTTCTTCCGCTCAAATGCGGCTACTTATAAAATTGATACCGACCGTATTGCCGTTGGCGGACAAGGCACAGGCGGATATGTTGCACTGGCCTACGCTGCTTTGAACAAACAAAGCGAAATTGAGTTAGAAAAATTCAGCTGGCCAACTACCGCACCCATGGTTAATACTGCTATAATGGGCGATTGGTTAGGTTTGGGCGGTATTCCGCAACTAAACATCCCCGGTGATGCCAATGTATCAACCGATGTTGATTTTGTATTTAACTACGGCGGAGCTATGGGTGATTCTTCGTGGATTGAAGCAGGCGAAGTGCCTATTGCATCAGTACATTGCAAATTAGACCCTTATGCCCCTTACAGCTTTAGTAACGTAATTGTACCTACCACCGGTGCCACTGTTATAAACAATGCTTGCGGTAGCCGCGAAACAATTCGTATCAGCCAAAAACTGGGTAATAACGATATTATTAACGACCGCCAGTACAACGATGTATTTACCACTCGTGCCGAATCGATGAACGAAGGCTTCCAAGCTTTGTATCCACTTATTTTACCTCAAGCCTCTCAACAATTCTTAAACCAGGGTTCTCCTTGGGAGTGGTGGGATAGTACTACCATAAAATCATTTGGTCCTTTGGGAGTTAGTGCCCACAATACCTCAATGCTAACCAATCCTAACATGAGTGCTGCCAAAGGCAAAGCCTACATGGATACCGTTATTGGTTTTATTACCCCCCGCATGGTGTGTGCGTTAGGCTTGGCAGGTTGCCCTGCTAAGAAAACCAACAGTGTAAAAGGTGTTGATTTGAGCAAAAAAGTAGAGGTATATCCCAATCCTGCTTCATCATCAGTTACATTATTCTTTGGTGCTGGGACTATTAAAACCGTTGAGGTGTATAACCTAAGCGGACAATTGGTAGCCACCGAAGCCAACCTAAACGATAGCCGTGTAACCATAGGCCGCAACGATTTACCTGCCGGTGTTTACATGGTGCGTGCCGTACTTGAAAACGGTGCCGCTTACGGTAAAGTAGTATTTGAATAAACCTAACCTACCTATAAACCAATGAACCCCGGTGGCAATAGCTATCGGGGTTTTTATTTATAATTACATATAAAAATTAATTGCAGCAGCGTATTTTTAGCGGGTGAGATATTTAATTGCAATACTAATAACAATGACAGCATCGGTTATGTGCAAAAGCCAATCGGTGAAGAATGTTGCAGGGGTTAAGCTGGCCTATATTTTACCCGTTACCAGTAAGCCCGCAAGTTATATGAACAATCAAGGCCCTATGGCGGGTGCTTTTTTTGAGCGGAACTTTGCAAACGGTGTTCGGTTGGGAGTAGAGATGAACTATTGCTACAGTACTTTTAGTTATACCTATACAAATCTTCCTGATACGCAGGGCTTTATTACTTACAGCGGAAACTCAAGGCATTTTGCAGTACCTGTTCATTTTGCTTTCAATGTCCTTCACGAGCGTAAAAACCAACCGTTTGGCTTTTATGGAAAAATGGGATATATGCTCTACATGCACCTGAGTAGCGATGTAAAATACGAGTATCAAACCAATAGTGCATTCAACAAAAAACTATATTCAACCCAAAACCACACCGCACACCACGTACTTTTAGGTGTAGAAGCAACCTACACTAAGCGCAATATGATAGTTAGTATAGGTTTCACTAATTACAGCGCTGTTAAGGTATCAAAAAAGAGTTCTATTGCGGGCTTCCCGTCTTTATCCGTTGATGCCAAAATAGGGATGAGGTTGTAGCTATTCCAGCAAAACACGGTCAGTACCGTCAAAGTAGGGTGCTTGCAGCGATATCACCTTCAACGGTGTTTGTGAGGTAGTAACCACCTTGTGCGGCGTATTTTTCGGGATAAAAATAAAATCACCCTTTTTCACTGTAAAAACCTTGTCGCCCAGCGTCATAGTTGCTTCACCATCAAGCACCGTAACATGTTCAGTATGATGCAGGTGTTTGTGCAGTTTCACTTCCTTTTTAATAAAAATTACAAAGCTGCTGCACAAACTGTCACTGTACAACGGACGGCTATATATATTTTCAACTCCCGCAGGACATTGTATCGTATCAGTGTTTTGAGTGTTTTGTGCAAATAGGGGCGAGGTAAAAACAACAAGCAATGAGGCGAAAAAAAGTTTCATACCACTAATATAGTGCTTGGCAACCTATAAAAATTCAATTTAAAAGTACACTACCTTTGTCGCGTGGATTTTAGGCTTGCATTTCAGCCCGAAGGGCTGCCGCAAAAAATAAGCTACCGGCAACAAGTGCTGCTGGCAGGCAGTTGCTTTGCTGAGAACATTGGCAATCTGTTGCACCACTATCGCCTCAATGTGTTGCAAAACCCCAATGGTATTTTATACAATCCTGTTAGCATTGCCCAAACCTTGCAAAGAGCGTTAGAAGGCAAGCTATATCAAGCCGAAGAACTGTTTCATCACAACGATTTATGGGCAAGCTGGCAACACCACGGACGGTTTTCACATCCCGATAAAGACACTTGTATTAAAGGGATAAATGAGCAACAGCAAGCCGCTCAAGATTTTTTGAAAAACGGGCATTGGTTGGTAGTAACCTTTGGTTCTGCTTTTGCCTACCGCCTAAAAAGCAGCGGCCAATTAGTAGCCAACTGCCACAAATACCCAAACAAAGAGTTTGATAAGGAGTTGCTAAGCACTGCCGAAATTATAGCTGAATGGGGGAAGTTGATTGAATTAGTGCAAGCAACAAACCCGCAACTAAACATTCTGCTTACCGTTAGTCCGGTGCGTTACGTGCGTGATGGTTTGGTAGAGAACAACCGTAGCAAGGCCCGCTTGATTGAATCCGTTCACACTCTTTGTGAAAACCATGGCAATGTTCATTATTTTCCAGCCTATGAATTGGTAATGGATGATTTACGCGATTACCGCTTTTTTGAGACAGATATGGTACACCCTAATGCTCAGGCAATAGAGTACGTTTGGGATGCTTTTGTAAAAGCTGCTTTTGATAGTGAGGCGCTGTTGATTTACCCGCAGGTGAAACAATTATTGGCAGATGCTGCTCATCGGCCGTTTCATACAAACACTACTCAGTATCAAAAGTTTGTGGCCGCACGTCAATCAAAAATACAAGCATTTAAGCAGCAATATCCTTTTATCACCTTAGGTATAGACGGGGTATAAACTCCTTTGGGAGATTCAGAAACTCAAATTTTCTGAGTATCTTGCAGTATCAACTTACCTATGCGTTATTTATTTTTAGCACTTACCCTGTTCTTGGCCTCTTTGTGCCATGGCTTAAAAGCCCAAAACACTACCCCCGACACCGCAAATTATCCATATTGGATAGAGATGATGCAACGCCCCGGCGTAAATTTTGCCGCCACTCAACGGGCATTTAACCTTTATTGGCAAAATCGCAAGGTGGAGAAAGGAAGTGGTTGGAAGCCTTTTAAACGCTGGGAGTATTATTGGCAGTACCGATTAGACAGTAACGGAAATATTCCTCCCGAAAACGATGTATGGAAAAGCTTTTACGGACTGAAAGAAGATATTAATACCAACCCTTTTGAGCAAAAAGGCGAAAGCGATATACAATACAGAGGAAATGAGGGTAACTGGAAACCCCTTGGTCCAACATTGTTGCCCAACAACGTAAGCGGGCAACCTAACGGGCTGGGCAGGATAAATGCAGTTGCTTTTCACCCTACGGATAGCACCATTATTTATGCGGGCGCACCGGCAGGCGGCTTTTGGATTACAAAAAACTACGGCCAAACATGGCGCACTACTACCGATAGTTTACCCTCGTTAGGGGTATCAGCTATTGCGGTAAACCCCTCAAACCCAAACACAATCTATATTGGCACGGGCGATAGGGACGGTGGAGATTCTTATGGCTACGGGGTATTAAAAAGTAACGACGGCGGCGAAAGCTGGTTTTTGGCTAATACAGGCATGGGTAGTCGCACAGTGGGTAAATTGTTAATTCACCCCAACACCCCTACAACATTGATAGCCGCTACCAGCAACGGGATGTATAAAACCACTAACGGGGGTAATACGTGGACTAAAACCTCTGTAACAGCTAATTTTAAAGATGCAGTATTTAAACCCGGTGATTACACAATAGTGTATGCTACCGAAGCGGGAAACTTTTACCGTTCTGCCGATGGGGGCGATTCGTGGACAAAAATTACGAGTGGGTTGCCAACGGGGCATCGCGGGGTAATTGGTGTAAGTGATAACGACCCGAATTATGTGTACTTTTTATTGACGGAAAACAGCGTATTTAAAGGGTTATACCGCTCTACCAATAGCGGGGTAAATTTCAGCACCCGTTCTACTACACCTAATATTATGGGCTATGCTGCCGATGGTAGCGGAACCACCGGACAGGGCTGGTATGACTTGTGTATTGCCGTTGACCCCAACAACAAAGACATTGTATATGGGGGGGGTGTGAATGTATTTAAATCAACCGACGGAGGTGCCAACTGGACAATTAATGCCCACTGGACGGGTAGCGGAGGTGGTGATGACGTTCACGCCGACCAACACGTATTTGGCTATTCACCTGTAAACGGACGCTTGTTTGTAGGTAATGACGGCGGTTTGTACTACAACCGCAACGGTGCCAAAGACTGGCGCGACATCTCAAGCGGGATGGCGATAGCCCAAATTTACCGCCACGGCCAAAGCGCGCAAAGTCGCAAAAAATATATTCACGGGTATCAGGATAACGGAACGGCTTATTTTGACGGTCAATGGCACACCATACGCGGTGGCGATGGTATGGATTGCGCGGTGGATTATTCTGACGAGGATATTATGATAGGCTCGTTGTATTACGGTGATTTTGTGCGCTATAAAAACGGAAGATCAGAAGGAACATTTGCTGCCAAAGATAAACTGGGCATTACCGAAGAAGGTGGGTGGGTAACCCCGCTGATACAGCACAATACAACCCCTGCTACCTTTTTTGCAGGGTATAAAAACGTGTGGCGCACCACCAACGGTAAGGACGATGTAGCCAATATTACATGGACTAAAATTTCGGATAACCTTGCCGGTAGCAATACCGAAAATATCACCGCACTTGAGCAACACAGCACCAATCCAGATATTTTATATATGTCGCGCAGCGATAATAAATTTTTCAGGTGTGATAACCCCAATGCTACTACCCCAACTTGGACAAACCTAACCTCAAAATTACCTGTTGGCGGACTCACTCCCCGCTGTATTGAAACCGGAAAATACAGCAATAACAGGGTGTACATAGGGATGGGTAAAGTAATTTACCGCTCAGATAATAAAGGCGATACATGGACAGATGTTACGGGCAACATTCCCAATCTTACCATCAACACTATTGTGGTTGATACCTCAAAAAGTCAGGAAGAAGTTTACGTGGGTACTGATGCTGGCGTGTACTACCGAAACTTTACCACTATGAGTAACTGGGTGTACTTTTTTAAAGGATTACCTTTATCAACCAACGTAACCGAACTGGAGATATACTACAACATACCCAACCCAACCAACGCAAAACTACGTGCATCTACCTACGGACGCGGGATGTGGGAAACTGATTTATATACAGACGGTACTAAAAAGCCGGTAGCTGATTTTAGTGCCAACCGCACGGAAGTATGTGTGAACTCAGTAGTTACTTTAGAAGACAACACAGGCTATATACCCACCAAATTAAAGTGGCAATTTTCGCCTGCCAACGTAACTTATCTAAACGGCACTACCGATTCTTCTGAAAACATCACAGTACGCCTAAATGTAAGCGGCAATGTATCTGTTACATTAATTGCCCAAAATGCAAACGGCAGCGATACCGCTATCCGTCAAAATTATATCTATGTGTACGATACGGCCAAGCGCACCTGCATTACTACTACCACAGGAGCAGGCGGGTTTGGTATAGGTGTACACGGAGTGAAACTTGCAAATGTTGACAATAGCAGCAACGGGTTTGACCAAAACGGAAGCTACGAAGACTACACCTGCCAGCAAATCATCCAACTGAAGCACGATAGTACTTATACGTTGAATGTTACTACAGGTTCGTACAACGACGAGTCGGTAAAAGTATTTATAGATTATAACAACGACGGGGACTTTAAAGATTTTGGCGAGCAAATATTTGCAGGCTCTTCGCAGCGCACCAATCACAGCACTTCATTTAAAACTCCAAAAACAGCCGTAGCTAATAAACTGTTACGTATGCGGGTTATATCTGATTACGGTACTATCGGCTCACCCGATTGCCCTACGTTGGGCTACGGTCAATCCGAAGATTACAACGTGTATTTTGATGCACCCACAGCAAGCCTGACTGTAGCTAACGATACCCTTTGCTTTGGCGATACGGTGGTGTTTACAACATCATCTACCGGAAAAATAAATACCCTTGTGTGGGATTTCGGGGCGGGAGCTACCCCCCAAACCGCCAGTGGAAACGGTACTTTTAAAGTAGTATACAGCAATGCAGGGTTTAAAAAAGTTACCGCCGCTATTAACGGAAGCACAGCCTATCAAAAAGACTCGCTGGTATGGATTGCAGCCAAACCCGTAGCAGGTTTTGTGGTTCGAGATACGCTCTCGTGTTCGGTGAGCAGGGCGTTTAACTTCACCAACAACTCAATTGGTGCAAGTCCGCTAACCTACACGTGGAAGTTTGGTGATAATACTACCGCTACGACAACGCATCCCTATAAAACATACGCTACAGCAGGAAATTATACGGTGTGGCTGATTGCCAAAACTGCTTTGGGTTGTACGGACTCCGCTTCAAAAGTGGTTAATCCTTCCAACAGTTCATTAAACACTGCATTTACCATTGATACACCTTCGCTGTGCTTAAAGGGTAATGCGTTTACAGTTACCAATACTTCATCGCCTTCATCGGGTACATTGGTTACGTATGAGTTGAATTGGGGCGACGGTGCCACAACCGCACCGACCGGAAGCGTGCAGCACAGCTACAAAAATGCGGGCACTTATGTGGTGAAACTAAAAGCCGCAAGCACAGCAGGATGCTCAGATAGTGTGCTAAAATCAGTTCAAGTGCATCCGCAACCTGTGGCCGATTTTATCAGTAATCCTTTTATCGGATGTGCCCCCTTGCAAACACAGCTTACTAACAGCAGTTGGGTTTCGGGCGGTACATTAAGCTATTTATGGGAGTTAGGGCAAGGGGATACATCAACCAAAGCACAACCTTCAAAAACCTTTACAGTGGGTGGGCGTTATGCTATAAAACTAACAGCTACTACCAACAAAGGCTGCAAACATGATACTATCAAAACTACTTTAGTATTTGATAAACCTACGGCCACGTTTGGCAAAACCTATTTGGCAGATAAAAAGGTAACCTTTACCCCAAACATTTCGGGCTATCCTACTTACCGTTGGAATTTTGGAGATAACACAGGTACCCAAACAGGATTTTCGCCTACGCATCAATATGCAAACGGCGGCACATACACTGTATTGTTGGAGGTAGAAGACAACCAAGGATGCCGAAACACTAACTCTGATACGGTAAATATTATAGGTGTAGGGATTAATTTGCCCCAAAACATAAAAGGGGTACAAGTACTGCCCAACCCGTTTAGCAATAGTATTGACGTATCGTTTGTGTTGAGTTCAAAGCAAGTGGTTAGTGTATATATAATCGATGTATTGGGACGTAAAGTGTTGGATATTTACAACGAAAAAATGCTGATAGATACATTTACCGCTACCGCAAACACTGAGCAATTGCCACAAGGATTTTATCAGGTGGTGATTGAAGCCGGAGCCGAAAAGTATGCGGTGAAGGTGGTTAAATAAAAAGCTATCGTTAAGCAAAACGGGGGTTCGGGTTTTAAACCCGCACCCCCGTTTTATTTT
>OFDN01000205.1_pt1 | contig 57202 bp, 56 predicted proteins | sample 1520971 | NCBI WGS metagenome assembly OFDN01 (sample SAMEA94257418, study PRJEB24077) | hot springs metagenome | biome: Aquatic biome; feature: Geographical feature; material: Water | place: India | collected 2012-06-12 | depth 5 m | reverse complement strand
CGCAGGGTGCCCGCCCTTTTTCGTGCGTGCGGCACGCGTCGGTGCGAAAATGCGGCGATGGCCCGTCTGTTCACCCGCAACATCGAGAACTTCACCTGCGAGCACTGCGGCACCGCGGTCGAGGGCAACGGCTTCACCAATCACTGCCCCAACTGCCTCTGCAGCAAGCATGTCGACGAAAATCCCGGCGACCGCGCGGCGGAGTGCGGCGGGCTGATGGAGCCGATCGCCATCGAGCAGGCGCGCGGCCGCTACATCGTCGTGCACCGCTGCCTGAAGTGCGGCCAGGTGAAGCGCAACAAGGCTTCTCCCGACGACAGTTCGAAGGCCATGGTTGAAGTGGCGCGGCGGCGGGCCCTGCCGTGATCCGGCGCGGCCTGGCGATCCTCGCGGCCGGCCTGATCCTCGCATGGCCTTCAGGAGCGCTTCGTGCGCAGGGCGTGGAGGAGATCGAGCAGGCCTGGCGCGGCTGGATGGAGAAGACCCAGCGCACGCGCGGCGGTCTGGCAGTGGTGCGCGGCGGCCAGCCCGTGCGCGGCGCCGAGGCGGGCGGCCTCCTTCCCGGTGCCGCAGTGCCCTATGCCAGCCTGTCGAAGGCCATAACAGGCGTCTGCATCGCGACGTTGATCGAACGCGGGACGCTTACTTTCGAGACGCCGGTATCGCAGGCGCTGGCTCGGACCCTGTCGCGCACCGGGCGGCCGGTCGATCCGCGCCTGCTGCAGGTGACCGTCTCCGAACTGTTGGTTCATCGGGCGGGCTTCGGTCCCGGCGGAGGCGAAGACATGGCGCGCTGGCTGCGCCGCAATTCCGGAGGCCGGACGGCCTTCGAGGAGCAGCTGCGCTGGCTGTTCGCTCGCCCGCTTGCCTCTGCGCCGGGCGAGCGCTTCGAATACTCGAACGCCGGTTACCTGATGCTGGGCGCCATCATCGAGGAGGCAGCCGGCCAATCCTACGAACGCTATTGCAGGGATACGGTCCTGGCACCGCTCGGCGCGCGCGACGCGATGCTTGATCCGCAATGGCGCATCCTGTCGAGTTACGGCGGCTGGAAAATGCCGCTCGCCCATTATGGGCGTTTCTATCAGGCCTTCGCGCCGAACAATCCGGCGATCGGTCCGCGTGCACGGGCATGGATGATGTCGCCGGAGGGCAAGCAGGTGGGCGGTGGCGCCCATTACGGGCTGGGCACCTTCGTCCGTCCGACGCCGCGCGGCGGCGGCAATTTCTGGCACGCCGGTGCCTGGAGCTACGATCTCGCCAATGCCCATGACGGGCCAATCCATACATCCTACGCGACCTTCGCCGTTCGATTGGGAGCGCTCGACGTAAACATGGTGAGCTTCGCCGAGCCGAGACGGGAACGCGGCGACGGTGAACTGGACGCCGCGCTGGGCGCTGCCGCGCGCCGGGTGAAGCGGTGGCCGTGACACGCACCGTGCGCTGAGCTACCTAGGATCGTGGGCTTGGGGGAGTCCTGGACTGGGGAGTGAGCTCTGAATCTCTTGCATTTCCTGGCGGTCGCCGTCCTGGCGGCGTGCCTTTACGTGTCCGTCCCGGAATGGCAGGGGCGTGCGCGGTCGCGAAGCCTGCTGCTCGTGCCGCCGGTGCTGGCCTTCATTTGCGCCTACATCATGATGGGGTTCGTGACGCCGGAGAATCGCGAGCCGTGGCTGCTGCGCTCGGCGCTGGTGGCCGGTCTTGCGCTGGGCGTCGTGCGCGGCTTCTTTCTCAGGGCCGATGTCGACAATTACGGGTTGGCACGGTTGCCCGGAGCGCGTGACGGGATGCTCGTCACCCTGGTCATCGTCGCGGCGATGGCCGTTGCCATCTTCGCGCCGCTGGTCGCCGCCCCGGCATCGGCCTGGGTGCCGTATGCCACCAGCCTTGCGGGCCTCGGCGCGACCTACCTGTCCGGTCGCGCCGTCGTCGTCTACCTGCGCACGCGCTCCTAGCTAGGCCGCGAACGAGCGCAGCACCTTGCCGGGCCGCGAGGCCGGATCGGCGCAGAAGCCCTTCTCGTCGGCGGCCCTGGCGCCGTTGATCCAGACGCCGTGCAGGCCGATCGCGCCCGCGGTGAGTCGCGCCGCACCGGCCGGCAGGTCGTGCGCCCGGCGCTTGGGGCCGCGTGCCACCGTCTTCGGGTCGAACAGCATCAGGTCGGCGGCCAGGCCCTCGCGCAGGAAGCCGCGATCCTGGATGCCGAACAGCCTGGCCGGCTGGCCGGTCAGGCGATGTACCGCGTTCGGCAGGTCGAGCACGCCGAGGTCGCGGCTCCAATGGCCCATCAGGTGCAGTCCGAAGCCCGCGTCGCAGAAGAAGGTGAGATGCGCGCCGGCGTCGCTCAGCGAGATGTGGGTGTTGGGATCGGCCAGGATACGGCCGACCTGCTCGTCGTCGTTGTGGAGGAGCTGCGCCACGAACATCGTGTCGAGGTTCTCCGACAGCGCGAAGTCGAGGATGAAGTCGAGCGGCTCCTTGCCTGCCTGCTTGGCGAGTTGGGCCAGCGTCGCGCCTTCCATCGCGCGGTTCTCGTCCTTCGCGGTCTCGACGACGAACAGCTTGTCCCATTCGCCGTTGAACAGCAGCCGGCCGCGCTTGGCCTGCAGCTCCTCGCGCACCGAGGCGCGCCATGCCGGATCGCGGTAGATCTTCTTGAGTTCGGCCGGATCGTGCGCCGCCATGGCCGGCTTCCATGCCTGCATGCTCTCGAACAGGTACGGGCTGTGGAAGGTGAAATCCATGCTGAGCGGGCAGCACGAGGTCTGCGCCACCAGTTCGCGGCCGCGCGCCCGCGCTTCGTTCACCTGGTTGAGCGTGGTGAACGCCGCCTCGGGATTGGTGTTGGAATGGAAGAGGGCGGCGATCACCACCGGGCGGTTGGCTTCGGCGGCAATCTCCTCGAGATAGGGGATCGTCGTCGTGCGGCCCTTGGTCAGCATGTAGACGCCGGTGCCGCCCTGGCCCATCGCCTTCACCAGTGTGCGCAGCTCGTGGTCGTCGGCCAGGCGCGACGGCATCGGCGTCCCGCCCTCGCCATTGTGTGCCTCCGAAGTCGAGGAAGCGAAGCCGATGGCGCCGGCTTTCATCGCCTCGCGCACCAGGTCGGCCATCTTCGAGACCTCGGCCTCGGTGGCGGCGCGCTCGGTGGCGTCGGTGCCCATCACGAAGGTGCGGATGGCGGAGTGACCGGCGAAGCAGGCGACGTTGGGACCGACGCCGTTCCGCTCCAGCATGTCGAGATATTGCGGGAAGCTCTCGAAGCCCCAGTTGATGCCGGCGCGCAGCGCATCGAGCGACATGCCCTCGACATGGGTGAGGTGGCGCATCGTGAGGTCGCGGTCGGCGGGCTTGCAGGGCGCGATGGTGAAGCCACAATTGCCCAGGATCGCCGTGGTGACGCCCAGCGCCGGCGAGGGATCGACGAACGGGTCCCAGGTGATCTGCGCGTCGTAGTGGGTGTGGCCGTCGATGATGCCCGGGGCCAGGGCGAGGCCGTCGGCCTTCACGGTCTCCCGGGCGGCGCCAAGCTTCGGCCCGATGGCGGCGATCTTGCCGTCCTTGACGCCGAGGTCGCCGTGGAGCGGCTTGGCCCCCGAACCGTCGTGGATTTCCGCGTCCTTGATGACCAGGTCGAACATGTTTGTTTCCTCCGGAAAGAACCCTAGTCTGTCGCCAAGGAAATGGAACGGGAGGATTGCATGTCAGGCATGACGCGCCGCGGGTTTGTCGTGGCAGGAGCGGCCATCGGACTGGCGCCGGCGGTGGTTCGCGCCCAGGACTATCCCACCCGGCAGGTTCGAGTGGTGGTTCCCTACCCGGCGGGCGGCGGGACAGACTTGGTGGCCCGTCTCGTGGTCCCCCGCCTCGCGGACCGCTGGAAACAGACCGTCATCATCGACAACAAGGGCGGGGCGAGCGGCATCCTTGGCAGCGAGATCGTCGCCAAGGCTCCGCCCGACGGTTACACGCTGCTGATCACGACCAGCGCCCACACGATCAATCCCTATACGACCAAGGTGCTGCCCTACGATACCGAACGCGACTTCACGCCGGTCACGCCGCTGATCCAGGGGGCCATCGCCATCGTCGGCTCGCCCAAGGCGGGCATGGACACGATGGAAAAGTTCATGACCGCGGCGAAGGCCAATCCCGGCAAGTACCAGTTCGGCAGCACCGAGAACACGACCCGCATGGTGGGTGAGCTGTTCCGTGTGAAGAGCGGTCTGAAGATCGAGAACGTGGCCTACAAGGGCGCGGCCCCCATGATGCAGGAGTTGGCCGGCGGCCATATTCCGATCGGCCTCACCAGTCCGCTCACGGTCATGTCGCATCATCGCGCCGGCACGCTGCGCATGCTGGCGGTGAGCGGCAACAAGCGCTTGCCGGGCCTCGAGGACATTCCGACCATCGCCGAGGCCGGCGTGCCGGGCGTCGACACGCTCGCCTGGTTCTCGCTGTTCGGGCCGGGCAAGATGTCGCCCGCGCTCGCCAACCGCATGCGCGACGATGTCGTGGCGGTCCTGGCCGAGCCCGAGATGCAGGCCAAGATCCGCGACCTGTCGAGCCTGCCCGGCGGCGAGACGCCCGACGCCTTCGCCCAGCGCATCAAGAAGGAGCTGGTGACATGGAGCGTAGTCGCCAAGGAGGCGGGCATCCAGCCGGAGTGAGGAGCGGGCCATGGCAGGCCTGTTGAAGGCGCTCGCCTTTTGCCTCCTGACCTTGGCGTTCGGCGAGCCCGCCTGGGCGCAGTCGGTGAACTTTCCCAGTGTCACCGTCGGCAACAGCCAGGCGGGACCCGAGGTGAAGGGCTGGATCTACAAGCCCTCGGGCAATGGACCGTTCCCGGCGATCATCCTGGCCCATAGTTGCGCCGGTACGAACGCCCACACCGACGTCTGGGGCAAGCTGCTGGTGAGCTGGGGCTATCTGGTGCTGGCGCCCGATTCCTTCGGTCCCCGCGGCACCCGGGCGGTATGCTCGACGCCGGGCGTGGTGACGCCCAACATGCGTGTGGCCGATATCGCCGGCGCACTCGACTATCTTGCGACGCGCCCCGACGTGGTGAAGGGCAAGATCGGCATCATCGGCCACAGCCATGGCGGCTCGACGGTGCTTCGCTCGACGCAGGAGACTTTCGGGCTGGCGCAGCGCGGCCTCGCGGCGGGGGTCGCCTACTATCCCGGCTGCAATGCGCGGTTCGACCGTGGGGTCGACGTGCCAGTCCTGCTGCTGGCCGGCGACAAGGACGACTGGACGCCGGCCGATCGCTGCCGGACGCTGGTTTCGAGCCTGTCGCGTGCCGGAATCATCGAGGCGGTTTACTACCCCAACGCCTATCACAGCTTCGACTCGAAGGTCGCCGACCGCAACGTGCCCGGCGCGGCGGGCAAGCAGCACCATCTCGCCTACGACACGGTGGCCGCTCCCGATGCCGAGGCGCGTACGAAGGCCTTCTTCGCGAAGTATCTGCGTTAAGCATCGGCTAGCCCCATCTGCCGGCACAGCAGCACGAGTGTCTCGTAGATCACGTGCGAGCAGAAGTGAGCGGCCATGCCGTTCACTTCGATCGCCACGATGTTGAGATCCGTGAGGCAGCGCAGCAGGTCACTGCCCTCGCACGTGCTGAGGTCGCCCCAGGACGCTGCTGGCGCCGGGCGATACGACCTTGTGGCCGATGCTCACCGCGGCGCTGGTCGCGGCCGCTTGCACCGCCGATCCCGTGGAAGCGGCGCGCTGGCGGATGTAGGCGCCGCACGAACGTTCAATACGGGCTTGGCCGGCCGGCGTTAGCGTCCGGCATGCTGCTCTCCCTTGTCGTCGCCTCTCTTCTCGTCATGGGCAGCCCCGGTCCCTCGACGATCAGCGTCACGGCCGTTGGGGCGGCGTTCGGTCTGCGCCGGTCCATCGCCTACACGTCGGGGCTGATAGCGGGCACCGTTCTCGTGCTGCTCGCGGTGTCGACGGGCGTGCTGGCCATGCTGCTGGCCGTGCCGCGGATCGCTCCTGTGCTGCTCGTCGCGTCGGCCGGCTACATCCTCTATCTCGCCTTCCGGATCGCAACGGCGCCGCCGCTCACGACGCCCGATCGCTCGCGCGACGCGCCGTCCTTCGCGGGCGGTCTCCTGCTGGCCCTCGCCAACCCCAAGGCCTATGTCGCCATCGCGGCCGTGTTCGCGGGCTCGCCCCTTGCACCGTCCGTCAAGATCGCGGCTCTGTCCGGCATGGTGGTGCTGATCCACGTCGCGTGGCTGGCCGCGGGGGCAGCCTTCGCGCAGGTCCTGCGCGATCCCGTCTGGTCGCGGCGCGTCAACGTCTCGCTTGCCGTGGCGCTGGTGGCGGCGACGGTCTACTCGCTCACGTAGCGCGCCGCGTCCGTGCGCGGGGCCTGTGGCGGCGTGGCACGCAGCAGCGATATCAGGCCGGCGAGGGCCGCCAGGCACCCAAGCAACAGGATGACCTCGCGACTGGCTGCCACGAGCGATGCCGTCGGCAGGCCGAGCGTACTGCCGTCGGCCCGGCCGAGGCCCAGCGCGAACAGGGTCGAGGCGCCGGCGATGCCGGTGCTCATGCCGATCAGGCGTACGACATTCAGCACGCTTCCCGCCTGTCCCGTCTGTTCGGGCGGCGCGGTCGACATGATCGCGCTGGTGTTGGGCGAGATGAACAGGCCCTGTCCGACGCCGAAGATCGCCAGCGCGAGCGTGACCAGCGGCAGCTTGTCGGCCGAGCCGTCGAGGAAGACGTAGATCATCGCCAGGCTCGCAATGCAGATCAGCATGCCGAACGAGGTCGGCGGGCGCGCGCCGAACCGGTCGTAGAGGGCGCCGCCGACGGGCGCGAGCAGGCCCAGGGTGACGGGCAGGATCGACAGTCTCAGTCCCGCCGCCAGCGCCGAATCGTCGTAGATCCGCACGAGCACGAAGGGGATGAGGAAGAACACGCCGAACAACACGGCGTAGGAAAGGAAGTTCGCCGCGTTGCCCAGCAGGAAGGCGCGCTTGGTGAGGAGATGCAGGTCGAGCAGGGGGGCTGCGGCGCGACGCTCCGCCCGCACGAACAGGACGAGGAACAGGATGCCGAAGAGCAGGCAGCCGATCAGGGCGGGCGAGGTGAAGCCCCAGGCATGGCCTTCGTTCAGCACCGCGACGACCGCCGTCAGGGCCGGCGCGATCAGGAGTGCGCCGTACCAGTCGAAGCGCCCCGTGTGCGGCGAGGCCTTGGTCTGGGGCAGGGTGAGCCAGCCCAGCAGAATGCCGATCAGCCCCATCGGCACGTTGATCCAGAAGGCCCACTGCCAGCCCAGCGTATCGAGGATCAGGCCGCCGATGGCCGGTCCTGCTCCGAGGCCGATGGCCTGCGCTGCCGACTGCAGGCCAAGGCCGCGCCCGTGCTCCGCGGGGCCGGTAGCCATCACGACGATGGCAATGCTGTTCGAGGTCAGGAGCGCGGCGCCGACGCTCTGCAGGATGCGGAAGAAGATCAGCGTCGGCAGGTCGGTGGCGAAACCACACAGGCCCGAGCCGACGATGAAGAGCAGGAAGCCGCCGAGATAGAGCAGCTTGCGGCCGAACATGTCGGCCAGCCGACCGAAGATCGGCGTGAACGACGCCATGGCCAGAAGATAGGCGACCGCGATCCAGCTCACGCTGCTGAGGCGCGCCCCGAACTCGACTTCGAGCCGTGGCAGCAGCACCTGGGTCATGCTGGCGTCGATCTGGCCCATGCAGGCGCCGATGCACACCGTGCCCACGACGAACCAGCGATAGGATTTCAGGCGGGCGATGGCCGGCAGCGGCGGCGGCTCCTGCCCGGCCGTCACGGCGGCCCGAATCGCTTTGAAGGAAAGGGGGCCGGGTGGAGCGTCGGTCAGGGCGGAATCCTCAGTGGTGTTACCAATGCGGCGCGGCGGCTGCGGCGACGTTATCGCGCGGCCGTCGTTTGACGCCAGCCGAATTCGACTGCGATGCTCGGGCAACGGCAGGGGGAGAGGAATCGAGGACATGGCGGGTTCGGCATCACTGGCGGCCGTCCGGGCGCTCACATTTGACGTCCAGGGCACCTGTGCCGATTTCTGCCAGCCGCTCCTGCGCATGGGCGAGGCGGTGAACCGCGCCAAGGGGCTTTCGGTTGACTGGGGCATCCTGTCCGCCCACTGGCGCGGGCTCTATCGCACGGTGCTCGACGAGATCATCGCCGGAAAGCGCCCGTGGCTGCGGGTGGATCGCATCTATCGCGAGACGCTGGATGTCCTGCTGCAGCAGCACGGGCTCTCGGCCACTTTCACTGCCGCCGAACGCGACGAGCTTAACCTGGTATGGAGCCGGCTCGACGCCTGGCCCGACAGCGTCGAGGGGCTCACGCGGCTGCGCCGGCGCTTCGTCACCTCGACGCTTTCAAACGCCGGCATGAGGACCATGGTCGCGGTGGTCAAGCATGCGGGACTGCCGTTCGACGCAGTGCTGACGGCGGAACTGGCGCAGAGCTACAAACCCGCGCCCGCCGTCTATCAGCTCGGGGTCGATCTTCTCGGGTTCCGGCCGGAAGAAATCATGATGGTGGCCTGCCACAAGTACGATCTAGAGGCGGCGCGCGCCTTCGGCATGCGCACGGCGTTCGTGGCGCGTCCGCTGGAGTTCGGGCCTGGCGTCCAACCCGACGTATCGCCTGAACCCTGGTTCGATGTCTTCGCGACGGATTTCGTGGATCTCGCGGAGGCTCTCGGCGCCTAGGCCGACCTCTGTCTAGTGTCAGGGTGCCGGGACGAGCGAACGGCTGAGGTAGCGGACGGTCTTGGCGCCGCCGTGTATGGCGGCGTGGCCGATTTCGACGAAGCCGAGCGCCGCGTGGAAGGCGTCCGAGGCGGGATTGGGCGGGTCGGAATTGACCTCGCAGACGATGCGATCGTGCCCGGCTCCGGCGGCGAATCGGAAGAGGTCTTCGTAGAGCAGAACCGCCAGCCCCCGCTTGCGCATCGCCGGATCGACCACGATGCGATCGACATAGATGAAGCGGGAATGGCGGGCGCGGAACCACAGATAGTTCGGGCTGTCGTAGTCGGCGCCCTCGTCGAATGCCATGAGGAAGGCGGCGCCGTCGCCGACGCAGCGTGCATAGAAGGCCTGCCGCAGCAGATGGCTCAGTCGCTCGGGCGCCAGCCAGGAGAGTTCGACGGCGTGGGCGTTGTTGAGCGCAAGGATCGCGGCCTCGTCCGGGACCGCGACCGGACGCGGCGCGCTCAGGCCTTGGTCTCCTTCAGGAACTTCAGCAGCAGGCGGCTCACTTCGGCGGCCTGCTCCTGCTGGACCCAATGCCCGGCACCCTCGACCATGTGGATCTCCTTCATGTTCGTGCAGGCGCTCTTCTGCATCTTCTCCAGTGCGCCGGGCGACTGGTAGTTGCCCCAGTCGCTCTTGCCCGAGATGAAGGTCGAGGGCTGGTCGATGGTGCGGCCGGCGAAGATCTCGAGTTCCGGGGTCACCCGGCCGCTGGTGCGCGCGCGATACCAGTTGAGGCCGCCCTGGAAGCCGGTGCGCTCGTACTCGCCGACATAGACCGCGAGCTCCTCGTCGGTCAGCCATTTGGCGGCGGCGATCTCTGCCGCCGTCGGCATTTCCTTGGCGACCGTCTCGGCCATGCCTTCGGCAAGATCCATGATGTAATAGGTCGGCATCTTCGCCAGTTCCTCGGCGGTCCAGCCCTTCAACTCGTACGGCTTGTTCGCCTTCCAGTCGGCGCTCTTGTAGTGATAGTAGGCGCGCAGGAAATTGTGCAGGCCCTGTTTGGCGTGCCACTGCTCCTCGTTGGCCTCGCGCGTCGACTGGTACCACTGGTAATGCTTGCGGGGGCGAGGCAGCGCGGCCATCGCGGCATGGACGTCCGGCGCCTTGCCGGGAACGGGCTTGCCGGCTGTGTCGAACGGCACGGAGGACGGTCCCGGAAAGGGCGCGCTCATCAGCACCATGCGCTTGAAGATGTCGGGCCGCACCAGCGAGGCATAGGAGGCGACCGAGGAGCCGAAATCGTGACCGACCGCAGCCTCGGCGGTGCGATGACCCAGCGCGTAGAGCACGCCGATCGCATCTCGCAGCAGGTTGGTGAAGCGGAACCCGATCTGGTCGGCATCGAAGTCGGCGTCCCAGCCGGTCGTGCGGCCATAGCCGCGCAAGTCGGGCGCGATCGCGTGATAGCCTGCTGCGGCCAGCGCGGGCATCACCTTGCGCCAGCTGTAGGCGACCTCGGGGAAGCCATGGAAGAGCATCACGGCGGGGCTTCCCTTCTTTTCGAAGCCCGCCTCGAGCACATGGATGTCGAGGCCGTTGATGCCGGGAAGGATGCGGGCGCGAACGCCGGCGGGGAGGACGGAGGCGGGAAGCGGTTGCATGGCGCGAGCCTAGCGTACCGCGGCTCAATTGGCAGTTCGCTGTTTAGTCGGTTGTGATCCACGCTCCGCACTGCGAGCAGGAGCGACGAGCGCTGAAAGCCATGTTCACTTTCGGAACGTTATCCGGCCGGAGCAGACTCTCGACGCATCGGTCGAACGCGACGGTGTTCGGCGTGACGCCACTATCCAGGCACGCTTTCTCCGCCAGAGCCAGGGCGTGTCCCGACTGGGCGTCCGCCGGCGTGGCCAGAAGTACGGCGGCGGCCGCTGCCCCGAGGGCGATGAAGATCGTGTTTCGGCGATTCATGGCGTCCTCCCTTCACATGGAAAAACGCCATCCGGCGGAGGCCAGTTGCCGAAAAACGGGCCGGACAAGAATTCAACCAAATGGTTGAACAACGTAGATGCTTCGTTTATATTCAACCGTATGGTTGAACAACGAACCGATGGCCTCGACCGCGTATTCCACGCTCTGTCCGATCCCACGCGCCGGGCGATGCTGCGACGTCTGGCGGAGAGCGAGCGAAGCGTCGGCGAACTGGCCGAGCCGTTCGACATGTCGTTTGCCGCTGCGGCCAAGCACGTGAAGGTGCTGGAAGGGGCCGGCCTTCTGAAGCGCACGATCGAGGGTCGCACCCATCGATGCCGCATAGAGGCAGGCCCGCTTTTCGAGGCCGACCGGTGGATTGCCGACTATCAGCGCTTCTGGACGGGACGTCTCGACGCCCTGGAAGCGGCGCTGTCGAACCATGCGAGAAAGAAGAGGAGCCGCACATGACCGACACGGAAAAGTATGGGCGCCTCATCGCTCCGGCCGAAGTTCGCTTCGAACGCCTGTTGCCCGGACCGATCGAGACGGTGTGGGAATTCCTCGTGGATCCCGAGAAGCGTGGGCTATGGCTGGCCAGCGGACCGATGGATCTCAGACCGGGCGGCGCGGTGGAACTTCGCTTCCAGCATCGCGATCTGTCGCCTCACAAGGCGGTTCCACCGGAGCGCTTCAAGGACATGGACGAGAAGGGCCATGTCAGTCGCGAGCGGGTGCTGCGTGTGGAGCCGCCCCGGCTGCTGACGATTTCATGGGGACAGTCGGACGTGACGTTCGAACTGGTGCCGGAGGGTGCCAAGGTGAGGCTTATCCTTACCCATCGGCGTCTGTCGGATCGGGGTGAGCTCGTGCAGACCTCGGGCGGCTGGCACACCCATCTCGCCATTCTGGAAGACCGGGCCAACGGCCGAACACCGCCCTCGTTCTGGACGGTGTTCGCGGATATCGAAGGGGAATACGACTCGCTCTATCCGAAGACCTGACTATTGGGTCGCGATTTCCTTGTCGTACTGAGGCTCGTCCGTGAAGACGAGCAGTCGTCGGGCATGGGTTTCGCGGTCCATGCAGGCCTTGTAGCCCGACGTGGCCGGCACCAGACCGTAGTCACGGCAGGCATCGCGCGCATCGGCGGTCACGCGGGCCATGGTGTAGGCGATTTCCGGCTTACCCCATTCGAGCGCCCGGGTGGCTTGCGACAGGCAGTATTCGTAGCCTTCGGAGGTCGGCTTCAGCCCCTGTTCGCGGCAAATCCGCTCCGCATGGGTCTGGGCGGACACCGGTGGGATCGGCGGGGCAAAGGCGGCTATGGCCGCGACGAGAAGAGTGCTCCCCAGCGCGAAGCCGGCATTGAGCTGGTTGCGAGTCATGGACTGCTCCAGAAACTGGGTTGCGATCAGATACCGAATAAACGTCCTGAATCGACCGGGGGTTGCCAATACAATCGATACAATCGTACGGCGCCCGCCCCGATTTCGCCCCAATTGCCCGAGGTCAGTAGCTCTTGGGCAGCCCCAGCACCCGTTCGGCGACGTAGCAGAGGATGAGCTGTTCGCTCACCGGCGCGATGCGGGCAATCATGACCTCGCGCAGGAAGCGCTCGACATGGAACTCCTTGGCGTAGCCGTAGCCGCCATGGGTGAGGATGGCGCGCTCGCAGGCATCGTAGGCGGAACGGGCGCCGAGATACTTGGCCGAGTTGGCCTCGGCGCCGCATTCCTTGCCGTTGTCGTACAGCCAGGCCGCCTTGAAGGTCAGGAGGTTGGCCGCCTCGAGCTGCATCCAGCTCTCGGCCAGCGGGTGCTGGATCGCCTGGTTCTTGCCGATCGGCCGGCCGAACACCACCCGCTCCTTGGCATATTGCGTGGCGCGGGCGAGGGCGGCCTTGCCGATGCCGATCGCTTCGGCGGCGATCAGGATGCGCTCCGGATTGAGCCCATGCAGCAGATAGTGGAAGCCCTTGCCCTCTTCGCCGATGCGATCCTCGAGCGGCACCTTCAGCCCGTCGATGAACACCTGGTTGGTGTCGATCGCCTTGCGTCCCATCTTCTCGATCTCGCGCACCTCGATCTTGCTGCGGTCGAAGTCGGTGTAGAACAGCGACAGCCCGTCGGTCGGCCGCTTGCACTTCTCCTTGGGCGTCGTGCGGGCGATCAGCAGCATCTTGTCGGCGACCTGCGCCGTCGTGGTCCAGGTCTTCTTGCCGTGGACGACATAGCCGTTGCCGTCGCGCTCGGCCTTGGTCTCGAGCGCCGTGGTGTTGAGGCCGGCGTCGGGTTCGGTAACGGCGAAGCAGCCCTTCACCTTGCCCTTGATGATGTCGGGCAGGATACGCTTCTTCTGCTCCTCCGTGCCGAACACGACGATGGGGTTGGGCCCGAACACGTTGAGATGGATCGCCGACGCGCCCTGCAGCGCCGCGCCCGATTCGGCGACCGCCTGCATCATGATCGAGGCCTCGGTGATGCCCAGGCCCGATCCGCCGTATTCCTCCGGCATGGCGATGCCCAGCCATCCGGCATCGGCCATCGTGCGGTAGAAATCCTCGGGGAAGCCGCCGTCCTTGTCCTTCTTCAGCCAGTACTTCTCGTCGAAGCCGGCGCAGAGCTTGGCGACGCTGTCCCTGATGGCGAGCTGGTCTTCGGAAAAGGCGAAATCCATTTTCAACTCCGTGTCATCCCGAGCCAACGGCGAGGGATCTTTATCGGTGGCAGGTGAAGGATCCCTCGCTGCGCTCGGGATGACACCCGGGTTTATCTGTTCAGGCCGAGGAAGCTCATCATGAGCCGGTTGAACGGTTCGGGCCGCTCGACGTTGGGAAGATGGCGGGCCTTGGCGATGTCCTCGTAGCGCGCGCCGGGAATCTTCGAGGCGATCAGCTTGTTGCGATCCGGCGGCGTGGCGGGATCGTCGTCGCCGCAGATCACCAGGGTCGGCACCTTGATGGTCGGCAGCCGGTCGAGATAGTCGAAGTTCTGGATGGCCGCCGCGCAGCCCAGGAAGCCCGCGTCGGACGTGCCGCAGATCGTCGAATGGATCTCCTTCCAGCGGGTCGGATTGGCGTCCTTGAACTCCGGCGTGAACCACCGCTCCATATTGCCGTCGGCCAGCGCCTTCACGCCGCCCTTGCGCACCGCGGCCTTGCGCTGGTCCCACTGCCCGCCCGCATCGTCGGGCGAGGAAGGATGGGTGTCGCAGAGCGTGAGCGAGTGCAGGCGTTCGGGATAGGCGAGGGCGAAGCCCTGGCCGATCATGCCGCCGATCGACAGGCCGATGTAGTGGACCTTCCAGATCCCCAGCACGTCCAGCGCGCCTTTCACGTCGGCCGCCAGCGCGTCCATCGTGTAGTCTCCCTCGACCGGCTGGCTGCCGCCATGGCCGCGCATGTCGAGGCGCAGCACGCGATAGCCCGCCGCCAGCAGCGGCACGAGCTGCTCGGTCCACATGCCGCCATCGGCCGCCAGCGAATGGGTGAAGCAGACCGCCGGCGCATTCTGCGGCCCGGCCAGGTCGAAGTAGATCTTACGTCCGTCGAGATTGAGAAGCATCTGAACTCCTTGTCCTCCTGAGCGCAGCGAAGGATCTCACGCTGGCTCAGGAGCACGCTGATCGTTCCGCGAGGTCCTTCGCTGCGGTCCAGGGCGGGGGTTACCCCGCCCGAGACGACGAATTAAATCACATCGCGCTGATGCCGCCGTCGATGATCACTTCAGAGCCGGTCATGAAGCTCGATTCGTCGGAGGCGAGGAAGACCAGCGCCCAGCCCACTTCCTCGGGGCGTCCGAGGCGGCCGATCGGCACCTGCTTGCCGAGCTTCTGCTGCATCAGGTCCTGGCCGAAGCGGTCGCGATACTTGTCGAGGATCGGCGTGTCGATGAAGGTCGGGTGCACCGAATTGCAGCGGATGTTGTAGCCCGACTTGGCGCAGTGCAGCGCCACCGACTTGCTGAGCAGGCGGACGCCGGCCTTGGCCGAATTGTAGGCCGCCATGTTGGCGCCGGCGATGATACCGGAGATCGACGAGATGTTGATCACCGAGCCGCCCAGCCGCGCCGTGTGCTTCTTGATCTCGGCGACCCCGTGCTTGCAGCCCAGGAAGACGCCGTCGAGGTCGATCGCATGGACCTTGCGCCATTCCTCGAGCGTGATCTCCTCGACCGTCTTGCTGAGTCCGATGCCGGCGGAGTTCAGCAGCACGTGGATGGCGCCGAACTTGGTCACGGTCTCGGCGATCGCGGACTTCCAGTTGTCCTCGCTCGTGACGTCGAGCTTCACGAAGTGGCCGGCGGAGCCCAGCCTGTCGGCAACGGCCTTGCCGCGGTCGGCGGCGACGTCGGCGACGACAACCTTGGCACCTTCCCTGGCCATCAGTTCGGCGGCATTGGCGCCGAGGCCCGAGGCACCTCCGGTGATGAGTGCAACCTTGCCGGCCAGACGATCCGTCATTTCTTCTTTCCTCCCGCGGCGGCCCCCGCTTTTGCCTCGCGGTGGGCGATGTAGGTCGTGGAGGCCACGATGACGGCGGCGCCCACGAAGGTCCAGATGTCGGAGGTCTTGCCCCAGACCGCGACGTCCATCAAGGCAGCCCAGACGATGCCGAGGAAGGTGATGGGTTGCAGGGCGGAAATGTCGAGCAGGCGATAGGCCCAGGTGATGAAGAAGTAGCCCATCGTCCCGAAGAAGCCGGCCGACAGGAACAGCAGGAGCTGGTCCGTCGTCGGAGTCTGCCAGAACCAGATGCCGAGCGGGGTGAAGCAGATCGCGCCGACGACGCTCTGCCACAGCACGACGACCGCGGGCTTGTCGCGGCCCGACACGACCTTTGCCACCAGGTTCGAGCCCGCAATCAGCGGCACGGCGCAGAGCATGTAGATGATGCCGGGATTCACCGTGACGAGGCCCGGCCGGACGATGATCAGCATGCCGGCGAAGCCGATGCCGACCGCCAGCCAGCGCCGCCAGTGCACGGTCTCGCGCAGGAAGATCACCGCGCCCACGGTGACGAAGATCGGACCGGTGAAGCTCAGCGCCGCCATGGTGGCGAGCGGCAGCCAGACCACGGCCTCGTACCACAGCGCATAGCCCGACGTGTGGAAGAGGCCACGGAAGCAATGGAGCTTCAGGTCCTGGGTCTTCATGCCGGCGAGGCCGGTACGCCACAGGAGATAGGGCGCGATCAGGGCGATGCCGGCGGCCCAGCGCCCCCAGGCAACGAAAAGCGGCGGCATCTCGGTCGCCAGTTCCTTCACCGAGGCGTTCAGGAAGTTGAAGAAGATGCCGGAGACGACGGCAAGGAAGAACCCGCGCACCGTGCGTGACGGGATCAGGCGAGACAGCGTGTCGGGCTGGTCGATGGCGGGAACGGACATGCGCCGGCAGAGGAAGCCGATATGAGAGTGGGGTCAAGGCACTGCTTTTGCAGGTCGGCCCCGCGGCGTGTCTTGCGCTCCGCAATCGTGGTCGTGACAATGCCGACGAGAGGAAGACCATGCCCGATGCCATCGCCGAGACCGTGAAGCACGCGGCCCCCGCCCATCCGCTCGATCCTCTGACCTCCGACGAGATACGGCGCGCGTCGGCGGCCGTTCGGGCGGCCCACGATCTCGGGCCAGGCATGATGTTCGAGACGGTGAGCCTGCACGAACCCGACAAGAGCGTCGTGGCAAACTTCCAGGCGGGCGCGTCGTTTCCACGCGAGGCCTTCGTTTGCGCTTTCGACCGCACCAACGGCCAGGTCTGGGAGGCCCGGGTGGACCTCGTCACGGACAAGGTCGTCGACTGGCGGCACGTTCCCGGCGTCCGCCCGCGCATCCTGCTCGACGACATCATGCTGGTCGGGGAGGTGGCGCGGGCCGATCCGCGCTTCCGGGAGGCTCTGGCCCGGCGCGGCATCGCCGACATCGAGAATGTCCAGGTCGATCCCTGGTCGGCCGGCAATTACGGCCTGCCGGACGAGGAGGGCCGGCGGCTCTCGCATACATTCTGCTGGTATCGCAGCGAGAAGAACGACAACGGCTACGCCCATCCCATCGAGGGACTCTGTGCCGTCGTCGACCTCGACCGTGCCGAGGTGCTGCGGGTCGACGACTATGGCGCGGCCGACGTGCCGCGGCTCGATCGCAACTATGCCGCCCGCTATCGAAGCGTCTTTCGCGACGACGTGAAGCCCCTGGAGATCGTCCAGCCCGCCGGCCCCAGCTTCGTCGTCGAGGGCAACGAGGTGCGCTGGCAGAAATGGCGCTTCCGCGTCGGCTTCAATGCCCGCGAAGGGCTGGTGCTGCACGCGATCGGCTACGAGGACGAGGGGCGCGTGCGGTCGGTGCTGCATCGGGCCGCCTTGTCCGAGATGGTCGTGCCCTACGGACATCCCGGCGGCGGGCATTTTCGCAAGAATGCCTTCGACGTCGGCGAGTACGGCATCGGCGTGCTGGCCAATTCCCTGACGCTGGGCTGCGACTGTCTCGGCGCCATCCGCTACTTCGACGCCTGGCTGGCCGACAGCAAGGGCGATCCCTACTGCATCGAAAGCGCGGTTTGCCTGCACGAAGAGGATTTCGGCATTCTCTGGAAGCACACCGACCTGTTCACGGGCGAGGTCGACGTGCGGCGCGCGCGGCGGCTGGTCGTGTCGTCGATCTCGACCATCGGCAACTACGAGTATGGCTCGTTCTGGTACTTTCATCAGGACGGCTCGATCCACTTCGAGATGAAAGCCACCGGGATCATGAACACCGCCGGCCTGCGGCCCGGCGAAGCGCCTGATTATGGAACGATCGTGTCGCCGGGCGTCTATGCCCACTACCATCAGCACGTCTTCAACATGCGCCTCGACGTGGCGGTCGACGGCGAGCGCAACCGCGTCGTCGAGGTCGACACCGTGGCATTGCCCATGGACGCCGACAATCCGTACGGCAATGCCTTCACCACGCGCGAGACGGTGCTGGCGAGCGAGCAGGGCGCGCAGCGCAACGTCGACTTCAACGCCGCCCGCTTCTGGAAGATCGAGAGTGCGGATGCCCGCAACCGGCTGGGCCAGCCCACCGCCTACAAGCTGCTGCCGCTGAGCCCGGTCCCCACCTTCTCGCATCCCCAGTCGATGGTCTCGCGGCGCGCGGCCTTCATGACGCGGCAGCTCTGGGTCACCGCCTACCATCCCGACGAGATCTACGCGGCCGGCCGCTATCCCAACCAGAGCAGCGGCGGCGACGGACTGCCGGCCTGGACGGCTTCCGATCGTTCGTTGGTCGATACCGATGTCGTGATCTGGCACAGCTTCGGCCTGCACCATATTCCGCGCCCCGAGGATTTCCCGGTCCAGCCGGTGATCACCGCCGGATTTGCGCTTCATCCCGCGGGATTCTTCACGGAAAACCCGGCCCTCGACGTCCCGCCTTCCGCCAGCAGCATGAGTTGCTGCGTCGACTGACCCGCCCTCGATCCGCCTGAGGCCGCCCGCGCCGCCACCGGCCTCTTCCGGCGGGCCGCGGATCGCTCGCCTCAGTCGAGCGTGACCTTGTAGCGGCTGATCGCGACGAGGGAGACGATCAGCAGCATCGCCAGCAGGGCGGCGAGTTCGGCGGCGACGTCGTCGAGGCCCGCGCCCTTCAGCATGACGCCGCGGACCACGCGCATGAAATGCGTGGCGGGCAGGGTCTCGCCGATCCATTGCGCCCAGAGCGGCATGCCGCGGAAGGGGAACATGAAGCCCGAGAGCAGGATCGAGGGCAGCATCATGAAGAACGACGCCTGCATGGCCTGAAGCTGGTTCTGCGTGAGCGTGGAGATGGTGAAGCCGATGGCAAGGTTCACGGTGATGAACAGCGCGGTGCCGGTTGCCAGGAGCGGCACGCTGCCCTGGACCGCGACGTCGAACAGCACCCGCGCCACGATCAGGATGACGGTCACCTGCACCGTGCCGATCGCGATGTACGGCACGATCTTGCCGATCATGACCTCGATCGGCCGGACCGGCATGGCGAGCAGGTTCTCCATGGTGCCGCGCTCGCGCTCGCGGGTCACGGCAAGGGCCGTCATCATCACCATGGTCATGGTGAGGATCACCGCCAGCAGGCCGGGCACGATGTTGAGCCGCGCCTTGCCCTCGGGATTGTAGCGACGCTGCACCACGACCTCGACGGCGTCCGGCCTGTCGCGCAGGCCCGCCAGCGGCCCCACGAAGTCGCGTTTCAGGGCCTGGGCGATGGACGGGCCGGCGGCGGCCAGCGGATTGGCGGCGGCCATCGGGTCGGTGGCGTCGGCGTCGATCAGGATCTGGGCGCGCTCGCCGCGTACCAGCCGGCGCGTGAAGTCGGACGGGATGGTGACGACGAATTGCACCTCGCCCTGCTGCAGCAGTGCGTTGGCCTCTTCGTCGCTCGTCAGATGATGGGTGAAGCGCATGTAGCCGGTGTTGCTGAGCGCCGACAGCACCGTGCGCGTGATCTGGCTCTGATCGGCCGCGATCACGGCCGTCGGCAGCCGATGGGGATCGGTGTCGATCGCATAGCCGAACAGAAGCAGCTGCACGATCGGCATGCCGAACATCATCGCGAAGGTCAGCCGGTCGCGGCGAAGCTGCAGCACTTCCTTCACGATGATGGCGCGCAACCGCCGCAGGAAACCGCGCCGTGCCGCGAACCAGCGGGTCATGGGCTGGTTCCCCCGCGTGCTGAAAGCGAAGGATCCTTCGCTGCGCTCGGGATGACACCGTTTCTTGAATCGGCGCACCGTGCCAATCCCAACAACAGTGTCATCCCGAGCGCAGCGAGGGATCCTTGCGTCTTATGCATCTCGGGTTCCCGGTGCATTGTCGCGGGCCCGTCCCATGAGGTGGATGAAGATGTCTTCGAGCGTGGGCTCGGCGTCTTGCCAGGCGATCGCCGTATCGCTGCGCCACGGTGCGATCGCCCGCTCGAGCGCCGCGCGGTCGGGACCGCAGACATGCAGCGTCGTGCCGAAGGCGGCGGCCGCGGTGATGCCGGGCGTGTCCCGCAGTTTCGATGCCAGCCGGTCGGCGCCGGGCCCGCTCGCAACGAACGCGGAAAGGCCGGATTGTCGGATGATGTCTTCCGCTGTGCCCCGCGCCATCAGTTCGCCGTAGGCGATGTAGGCGATCTCGTGACAGCGCTCGGCCTCGTCCATGTAGTGGGTCGAGACGAGCACGGTGATCCCGTCGGCGGCATAGGCATGAATTTCGTCCCAGAAGGCGCGGCGAGCCTTGGGGTCGACGCCGGCGGTCGGCTCGTCGAGGAGCAGCAGCCGCGGGCCGTGCAGCACGCAGGCTGCCAGCGCGAGCCTCTGCTTCCAGCCACCTGACAGCGAGCCCGCGAGTTGGCCCTGTCGCGTCGTGAGGCCGAGGCGTTCCAGGGACTGGTCAACTCTTTCCTTCAACCGATCGAGCCCATAGACGCGGCCGACGAATTCGAGATTCTCGCGGATCGTCAGGTCCTCATAGAGCCCGAACCGCTGGGTCATGTAGCCCGTCAGCCGCTTGATCGCCTCGCGGTCGCGCACGAGATCATGGCCGAGGCAGGTCCCGCCGCCGCCCTCCGGCGTGAGCAGGCCGCAGATCATGCGGAGCGTCGTGGTCTTGCCAGAGCCGTTCGGCCCGAGAAAGCCACAGATGCGGCCCTGTTCCAGCGCAAGGCTGAAGCCGTCGACCACCGTGCGCGTGCCATAGCGCTTCACCAGGCCATGGACGTCGATGGCGAGGGTCACGGTGACGGCCCGAACGGTGCGACCGATACCGGCAGGCCGGGCGGCAGAGGCGTGCCCGCCGCCGTGGGATGGGCCTCTACCAGGAAGACGAGCTTGGTCCGCGCACTTTGCGAGTAGATCACCGGCGGTGTGTATTCGGCGCGCGGCGAAACGTAGACGATCGTGGCCTTGAGGCCGGCGGGGCATGAATCGCAGGTGAACGCCACCTCGCGGCCCGTGCGCGCACGCGCCACGTCTTCCTCGGGCACGAAGAAGCGCAGCTTCACCCGATGGTCGGGCAGCAACGACACCACGGGCGACCCGGCCGGTACCCACTCGCCGACATTGAAGAAGGTATTCTCCACCAGCGCATCCTCCGGTGCGGCGGGCATGAGATCCTCCAGCCGCTTCTGCGCCTGAGCGAGATTGGCCTGGCTCTGTTCGATGAGCGCGGCGGCCGCGGCGATCTCGCTCTGTCGCGCCGCGAGGTCGCCGACCCGTTCCTGTGCCGCCAGCGACGCCGCGCGCGAGCGTAGCTGGCGCACCTGGGAATCGGCCTGCTCGAACGCCTGGTGGGTCGTGATGTTGCGCGCCAACAGTTCGGTCTGCCGCTTCAGCTCGGTCTCGGCTTGCACGAGCGCGGCTTCGATCTCGCGGCGTTGGGCACGGATCACGTCCTGCTCCTCCTGCCGCTTGCCTGTCAGCAGGTTGGCGTGTCGCGCCCTGGCCTCGGCGAGCATCGCTTCGGCGCGCGCGACCTCCGCGCGGGCGGCGACGGGATCGATCACGAACAGGCGGTCACCTTTCTTGACGCGCCCGCCGCGCTCGACCGGGCGTTCGATCAGCCGTCCGGCGATCGGCGGCGCGATCAGGCTGGTTTCGCCCTCGACATAGCCGAGGTAGCGGCCGTCATCGGTACCGATACCGACCAGCGCCAGCAGCCGGTCGCCCCACACGACGTAGGATACGAGCAGGGCGGCGGCCAGGGCCACGACGACGAAAAGCGGAGTGCGTTTCATGCGGCCTCTCCCGCGTCGGGACGCAACGCATGCAGCATGAGGTCGGCGTGGTGACGGGCGAGCGCTTGCACATCCAGCCTGTCCGCACCGATCGGTTCGAATACGGTGCGCCACAGGATCGCGAGCAGCATCGGACTCATCATCGAGCGCACGGTGAAGAAGGGGTCGACCCGGCGGAATTCGCCCTGCTCGATGCCGCGCTTCAAAAGCCCCTCCATCAGCGGCAGACCTCGGCCGATCACCTCCTTGAGGTAGAACTGGCCGATCTCGGGGAAGGCGCGGGATTCGGAGATGACCAGCTTGGCGACCGCCGCCATGGGCGTGTGCTCGATGCGGTCGGCCATGAATGCGAGGATTCGCGGCAACAGCGGCGCCACCGGCCCGCGATGGCCGGCCAGCATGGTCTCCATCTGACCGATATTGCTGGCGATCGCTTGCTGGACGACCCCTTTGAAGAGGGCGGTCTTGTCCTCGAAGTAGAGGTAGATCGCGGCCTTCGAGAGGCCGGCACGGCGGGCCACGTCGTCCAGGCGCGTGCCGGCGAAGCCCGTCTCCACGAACTGGGCGAGAGCTGCATCGATGATTTCCTGGGGCCGGGCGGCGGGCGCGCGGCGTTGCTTGGGCGCCTTCATTTAAATAACTTACCAGTCAGTTAGTTAAAAGACAAGGGCTGCCGATGGCCGCAGCTTGGGCCTAAGCTTCGGGCCGGAGGTGCCCATGGATACAGTGATCGAAACCGCCCAGCGCCGCCGGATGCTGACGGACGAGCCCGCTGCGCCCATCCTGTTCGCGCACTTCGTGCTGCGTTCGTCGAACGTGCAGCCGATGATCGACTGGTACTCGGCGGTGCTGAACATGCGCATCGTTCAGCGCACCGACTACATCTGCTTCCTGACCTACGACGACGAGCATCACCGGCTGGGCATCGTGAATCTGGCGGGGCTGAAGGCGCCCGATGCGAAAACGTCGGGACTGGCGCACGTCGCCTATACGTTCGCCGACATCGGCGCGCTGCTCTCGACTTACCGCCGCGTCAAAGCCTTGGGCATCGAGCCGTCGCGCTGCATCCATCACGGGCCGACCGTGTCGATCTACTATCGCGATCCCGACGGCAACGGCGTCGAACTGCAGGTCGACCGCTACGCGACGAAGGAGGCGACCGCGGCCTACTTCCAGACCGAGGCGTTCCGGAAGAATCCGATCGGCGTCGCCTTCGATCCCGAGGCGCTGGTGCGTGCCTACGAGGCCGGCGCGCCCGAGAGCGAGCTGCTGGATATGCCCGACGGCCCGCCCGCCGCGCCGCAGTCGGGGCCTTCTCCTCGTTAGTCCCGGCGCGTTTCCAACGCGCCTAGAACAACCAGATCAGCGTCGAGCCGCCCATGAGGCCGATCACAATGGCGGTGCCCACCATGATCCGGCTGGAAGGCCGATAGCTTTCGTCGTCGATCGTCCTGCCGACGTGGAGATAGTGCAGCGTCGCGCCCACCAGCATGACGATGCCGAGCAGGACGAGTCCGACGCCGAGCTTCTCGACGTGGCGGTTGGCGAGGTCGCGCACGGCCGGTACGACCTGATGCATCTCCATCAGGAAGAGCGCGAAGCGGTTGATCGCCACGCCGAGCGTCATCACCGCGATCGCCGTCCGGATCCAGGCGAGGAACGTGCGCTCGTTGGCCAGATGGTCGGTGACGTGCAGGCTCTTCTTTGGACCGTCCACGGTGACTCTCCCCTGCATTTGGCGTCGGCTTAAGGGTCCTTCGCTGCGCTCAGGATGACACTATTGGCGTGATTGGCGCAGTGCCCCGATCAAAAAAACATTGTCATCCCGAGCGTAAGCGAGGGACCTTTCGCTCTTCTTCCCAAAGAAAAAGGCGCGACCCGTGAAGGTCGCGCCTGCTTCCGTTCCCGTGAGGGACCTCAGTTGTACTTGGCGATCTCGAGACGGCCGACCTGGTCGCGATGGACCTCGTCCGGACCGTCGGCCAGGCGCAGCGTGCGCTGGTGGGCGTACATGCTCGCGAGCTTGAACACCTGGCTGACGCCGCCGGCGCCATGCAGCTGCAGGCAGCGATCGACCACCTTCGAGGTGATGTTCGGCACCGCCACCTTGATCATCGCGATCTGCTGGCGGGCTTCCTTGTTGCCGTACTTGTCCATCGCCCAGGCGGCCTTGAGGACCAGCAGGCGGGCCATGTCGATCTCCATGCGCATGTCGGCGACATGGGCCTTGGTGACGCCCATCTCCGAGATGCGCTGACCGAAGGCGACGCGGCTCTTGGCGCGCTTGATCGCCATTTCCAGCGCCCGCTCGGCGACGCCGATGGCGCGCATGCAGTGATGGATGCGGCCTGGTCCGAGGCGGCCCTGGGCGATCTCGAAGCCGCGGCCCTCGCCGAGGAGAATGGCCGACTTCGGCACGCGCACGTTGTCGTACACCACTTCGGCGTGGCCGTGCGGGGCGTCGTCGTAGCCGAACACGTGCAGCATCTTCACGATCTTGATGCCGGGCGTGTCGCGCGGCACGACGATCATCGACTGCTGGCGGTAGGCTGGCGCATTGGGATCGCTCTTGCCCATCAGGATGATGACCTTGCAGCGCGGGTCGCCCATGCCCGACGACCACCACTTGCGGCCGTTGATGACGTAGTCGTTGCCGTCGGACTCGATGCGGCACTCGACGTTGCGCGCGTCGGACGAGGCGACGGCCGGCTCGGTCATCGCGAAGCAGGAACGGATCTCGCCGTTCAGCAGCGGCTTCAGCCACTTCTCCTTGTGCTCCGCCGTACCGTAGCGGGCGAACACTTCCATGTTGCCGGTGTCCGGCGCCGAGCAATTGACCGCCTCGGAGGCGATCGACGAACGGCCGAGCACTTCGCAGATCGGGGCGTAGTCGAGATTGGAGAGGCCCATCGTGCCATGGGTGTCGCCGCTCTCGCGGTCGGCCGGCAGGAACATGTTCCACAAGCCGCGCTTCTTCGCCTCGGCCTTGCACTCTTCGATGATCGGCGGGAGCTGCCAGCGATCCTTGGCCTTCTCCATCTGCTCTTCGTAGATGGGTTCGGCCGGATAGATGACCTCGTCCATGAATTTGTTGAGTTTCTCGAGCAGCGCCTTGCTGCGGTCCGAGTATTCGAAGTCCATCGCTCTCTCCCTTGTGCTGCGGCGGACTCTGGCCGAAATCAGGGGCGATGTGAACGGGCATTCAGGTCGCACACCGGTTTCGGCGTGCGGCTGGCGACCGGGGCCTATTCCCCGCCCCGGCGAGGCTTTGCCGGCAGCCGCAGCGGCTTCAGCGCGGCGAGGGCCAGGAAGGCGGCGAGCAGGTTGAACAGGGCAGCGGCCAGAAACACGTCGCGCCAGCTCCCCGTCTCGACCACCCAGAAGCTCGCGAGCGGAATCAGCAATGAGGCCGTCCCCTTGGCGGTGTAGAGCAGGGCGGCGTTGGTGGTCGCGTACCTGGTGCCGAACGTGTCGGTGCAGATCGCGGGAAACAGACTCGCCGTCTCGCCCCAGGCGAAGAAGGCGATGCCGCCCAGGATCACGAACAGCAGCGGGTCCTGGCCGTAGAGCCACAGCGCCCAGATGCCGGCGCCTTCGAGGAGGAAGGCGATGAACAGCGTGTTCTCGCGGCCGATATGGTCCGAGATCCAGCCGCACAGGGGCCGCGTCACGCCGTTCATGAAGCGGTCCAGGGTCAGCGCGAAGGTGAGGGCCGGCAGCGTCAGGCCGAGCAGGCTCACCGGCACGTCGGCCACCTTGAAATCGCGCGCGATCGGCGCGAGCTGGGCCGTCGCCATCAGCCCGCCCGAGTAGACCAGGATGAACATGAAGTAGAGCAGCCAGAAAACGCGGGAGCGCAGCATCTCGAGCGGCGGGACGTCCCGGTCGGTCTGCGGGAGGCGCAGCGGCGCCTCGATCTTCGCGCCGGACGGCGGGGCCCGCAGGAACCAGGCCGTGACCATCACCACCAGCCCCTGCGCCAAGCCGAACCAGAGGAAGGCCGATTCGTAGCCGTGGCGGGCGATCACGTCCTGGATCGGGATGATGCTGAGCGCCGAACCGGCGCCGAAGCCGGCCACGGTGATGCCGGCCGCCAAGCCTCGCCGGTCGGGAAACCACCGCACGGCGTTGCCCACGCAGGTCCCGTAGACCGCGCCGGCGCCGATGCCGCCCAGCGCCGCGCCCACGTAGAGCAGCAGCAGCGAATCGGCCATCGAGTTCAGGCCCCAGGCCGCGGCGACGAAGATTCCGCCGGCCAGCACCACGTATTTCGGGCCGAAGCGGTCGACGAACCAGCCCTCGAACGGCACCAGCCAGGTCTCGGCGATGACGAAGATCGCGAAGGCCGTCTGGATGCTGCCGAGGCTCCAGCCGTATTTGTCGTGCAGCGGATGGACGAACAGCGTCCAGCCATATTGCAGGTTGGCGACCGCGATCATGCAGAGCAGGCCGGCGCACAATTGCAGCCATCGGCCTGCAGGCGGTGCCGTCACCGACGAATTGCTGCGCGACACTCGTCAAACGCTCCCTTGCCGACCAACGGTTCCCGTCCCTAAATCGCGGTCGACAGGACAAGCGCCGGGGAGAACGTCGTTGGACAGTGTAATGCAGGTTCCGTTCAAGCCCATCGAATTCCTGAGCCGGGACATCAAGATCGAACGGCGCGCCGACGGCACGGTGGTGCTGCAATCGAACCACCGCCTGGCGCCCTATGCCCCGCACATTCCCGCGCTGCTCGCCAAGTGGGCGGCCGAGGTGCCGGACCGGCTGTGGCTGGCGCAGCGCCGCGGGCCGGCTCGCGACTGGCTGAAGGTCACCTATGGCGACGCCAAAAAGCAGGTCGATTCGGTGACGCAGGCGCTGCTCGACCGTGGCTTCGGTCCCGACCGGCCGGTGATGATCCTGTCGTCGAACTCGATCGAGTTCGCGCTGCTCACGATGGCCGCCATGCAGGCGCGTGCGCCGGTCGCGCCGGTGTCGCCGGCCTATTCGGTCATGAGCCAGGACCACGCCAAGCTGAAATACGTCTTCGACCTCGTGAAGCCCGGCCTGGTCTTCGTGCAGAACGGCGAGATCTACGCCCGTGCGCTGGCGGCGCTGAACCTGGAAGGCGTGCTGCTGGTCCACGTCGAAAAGCCGGCGCCGGGGCTACCGTCGCTTCCCTGGTCGGAGCTGGTGGCCACGAAGCCGACCGACGCCGTGGCGAAGTCGGTCGCGGCGATCGGGCCGAAGACCGTCGGAAAGTTCCTCTTCACCTCGGGCAGCACCGGCATGCCCAAGGCAGTGATCAACACCCAGGAGATGATGTGCGCCAACGTCGCCATGATGAGCATGGCGCGCGTGCGCAAGGCGGAAGATGCCGCGCCGGTCATGCTCGACTGGCTGCCGTGGAACCACACGATGGGCGGCAACGCGACCTTCCAGGGCAATCTCAACGAGGGCGGCACGACCTGGATCGACGACGGCAAGCCGCTGCCCGGCCTGTTCGAGGAGACGCTGCGCAACCTGCGTGAGGTCTCGCCGACCTCGTTCTCCAATGTGCCCGCGGGCTACGCGATGCTCGCCACGGCACTGGAGAAGGACGAAAGCCTGGCCAAGCGCTTCTTCAGGAACATCAACGTGCTCTCCTACGGCGGCGCGACGCTGCCGGGCGATCTCTATGACCGGATGGAAGCGCTGGCGGCCAAGCACACCGGCTATCGCATTCCCTTCGTGACCGGCTGGGGCTCGACCGAGACCGCGCCGACGGCGACCAGCGTGCACTGGGCGTCGGATCGGGTCGGTCTCGTGGGGCTTCCCTATCCGGGCGTGCAGCTCAAGATGGTGCCGACCGGCGAGGAAGGCCGCTATGAGCTGCGCCTCAAGAGCGTGATCGTGACGCCGGGCTATCACAAGCAGCCCGACCTCACGGCGCAGATGTTCGACGAGGAGGGCTTCTACAAAATTGGCGATGCCGGTCGCTTCGTCGATCCGGCCGACCTCCAGCAGGGGCTGATCTTCGACGGCCGCGTCGTCGAGGATTTCAAGCTGACCAGCGGCACTTTCGTGCTGGTCGGCACGCTGCGCACGACCGCCATCGCCGCCGCCACGCCGGTGCTGCAGGACGCGGTCGTGTGCGGGCAGGATCGCGAGTATGTCGGCCTGCTGGGTTTCCCCAACGTCGCGGCCTGCCGTCAGCTCGCCAACGACAGCGGCGCGCAACTGTCCCTCGCCGATCTGCTCGCGCATCCCGCCGTAGTCGGCCGCCTGAAGGACGGTCTCGCGAAAATGAACGCGGAGGGCCGCGGCTCGTCGATGCGGGTGAAGCGCGTGCTGCTGATGACCGAACCGCCGCAGGTCGACGGCCAGGAGATCACCGACAAGGGCTACATCAACCAGCGCGCCACGCTGGAACGCCGCAAGGCGCTGGTCGAGAAGCTCTACGCCGGCGGCGAGGGCGTCATCGAGATCTGAGAAGATTCGATATCCCTTGTCATCCTGAGCGAAGCGAAGGACCTTTGGCGCGCACGGAGTGGAGAACGAGATCGGCATGAATCGACTGGCGGGCAAGGTGGCCATCGTCACGGGGGGCGCGAGCGGCATGGGCCGCGCGACCGTGATGCGTTTCCTGGCCGAGGGCGCGAAGGTGGTCGTGGCCGATCTCAACGAGGCCAATGGCGCGGAAACGCTGGCTGTCGCGAAGGCGCAGGGCCATGGCGACGCTGTCGGCTTCGTGCGCTGCGACGTGGCGAAGGAAAGCGATGTTGCCGGGACGGTCGCCGAGGCAAAAAGCCGTTTCGGCCGGCTCGACATCGCCTACCTCAATGCTGGTGTCGGCGGCGCCTTCGGGCCGATCGCGGAGACCAGCGTCGAGGACTGGGACTATACCTTCGCGGTGCTGACGCGCTCGGTGTTCCTCGGCATGAAGCACGCCTCGCAGGCGATGAAGGAACACGGAGACGGCGGCGTGATCCTCGTCACCGCCTCGATCGCCGGCATGGTGGGCGGCGGTGGCAGCCATGCCTATTCGGCAGCGAAGGCCGCCTGCATCAGCCTGATCGAGAACGTCGCGACGGAACTCGGTCCCGATCGCATCCGCGTGGTCGGCATCGCGCCGGGCGTCATCTCGACGCCGCTGGTCCATCGCGGCCGGCCCGACAAGTACGAGAAGCAGTTCGCCCAGCAGCCCTGGCCCGATCGCGGCGAGCCCGACCATATCGCCGACGTCGCGACTTTCCTGGCCTCCGACGAGGCCCGTTTCATCACCGGCGAGACGGTGAAGGTGGATGGCGGCCTGCTGGCCCAGGGCGTCGCGCTCTGGGGCACCGGCAGCGACAACACCTTCATGAAGAGTGCCGGCGTCAACCGCGGCACGACCGGCGAAGCCATGGTCGTGCGCTCATTGCAAACCGAAGGACAGAAGAAATGACGAGCGAAGCTCAACGCCTGCATGGCCACCTCATCGGCCAACAGGGATCGCGCGGCTCTCTCAACACGCCGGCGCTCGTGCTCGACCTCGACATGCTCGACCGCAACATCGCGGAGATGGCGAATTTCGCCAAGGCGCATAACGTGAAGCTGCGGCCCCATTCCAAGACGCACAAGTCGGCCGACATCGCCAGGCGCCAGATGGCGGCGGGCGCGCTCGGCGTCTGCTGTGCCAAGCTGGGCGAAGCCGAGGCGCTGGGCGAAGAGGGCATCCAGAGCCTTCACATCACCTCACCGGTGGTGACGCCGCAGGCGATCCAGCGGCTCGTGGAGCTGAACGCCAAGGTCTCCGACCTGATGCTGGTGGTCGATCATCCCGACAATGCCGAGGCGCTGGCCGCGGCGGCCGCGAAAGCGGGCAAGCCGCTCACCGTGATCGTCGACATCGATCCCGGCATCCACCGCACTGGCACCGCGACGCCCGAGGCCACGGTCGCGCTGGTGCAGAAGATCGCCAACTACCGCTGGCTCACCTATGCCGGCGTCCAGTTCTACTGCGGCCGCCACCAGCACATCGTCGACTTCAAGCAGCGCACCGCCGAGATCAAGGAGCGCACGGAGTACCTGCAGGGCATCCTGGCGAAGCTGGAAGAGGCGGGGCTGAAGCCCGGCATCGTCACCGGCTCAGGCACCGGCACGCACTACATCGACGCCAAGCTCGGCGTCTTCACGGAGCTGCAGGTCGGCTCCTACGTGTTCATGGACCACGACTACAACGTCTGCGACCTGCGCGGCCTCGACAAGCCGACCTTCGAGCAGGCGCTGCAGATCGACGCCCGCGTCGTCAGCGCCAATGCGCCCGGCATGGTGACGGTCGATGCCGGCCTGAAGGCGATGGCCACCGAGAAGGGTCCGCCGGTGATCCTGAAGGGCGCCGTCGACGGCTCGACGACCCGCTTCATGGGCGACGAGCATCTCGCGGTGATCGCGCCCGAGGGCCAGGCGCCGCCCAAGCTCGCCGAACAGGTCGTGCTGACGCCGCCGCATTGCGACCCGACCGTGAACCTCTACGAGAGCTATCACGTGGTGAAGGGCGACACGCTGGTCGAAATCTGGCCGGTCACGGCGCGTGGAAGGTCGCGCTAAAGCTGTCGTCCTGAGCGCAGCGAAGGACCTTGCGGATCGACCGAAGGACTCCGTGGCTTGCGTGAGATCCTTCGCTGCGCTCAGGATGACACAGGTTGGGATTTCGCCTGCCCCACCAGCAATCCGCCATTCCACCTGCGGGCGAGCGCGATCACAGCGCACATGCCGATCGCGCTGACCACGGTCATGCCTAAAAACGCGCGCTGGCCGTAGTCGGAGTAGAGAATGCCGGAGAACTGGTAGACGACCGCCTGCGTGGCACCGGTCCCAAGCGCGTAATAGAGGCTCTGCCCGATCGCCGCGCCGTGCGCCGGTAACGCGCGCTGCAGGAAAGCCATGGCGCCGAGATGGCAGGCGGCGAAGGTGCAGGAGTGCAGCGCCTGCAGCAGGATCAGCGCCCACAGCTCGGTGGTGAAGGCCATCGCCGTCCAGCGGATCAAGCCGGCGGCGAGGCCCAGCGCGATCAGGCCGCAGACGCCCAGCTTTGCCAGCAGCCAGCCGCCGAACAGCATCAGCACGATCTCGATGGCCACGCTCTCGGCCCACAGGGCACTGATCGTCACGTCGTCGATGCCGGCGCCGCGCCAGGTCAGCGTGCCGAAGCTGTAGAGCACCGAATGGCTGGCCTGGCAGAGGCCGCAGGCCAGCAGAAAGAGGAGGAAGGCCGGTTGGCGCAGCAGGTCGGCGACCCGGAACGGCGCATGTTCCTGCGCGGCCACGGCGGCGCGCGGCGGCGTTGCCGGCAGCAGCAGCGCCAGCGGCGCCAGCAGCACGATGCTCGCCATGCCGACATAGAGCACCCACGGTGGGCCGTAGCGGTCGACCGCGATGCCGGCGAGGAAGGTACCGAAGATGAAGGCCACCGAACTCCACATGCGCACCCTCGCATAGTCGAGCCCGTGCTTCTTGGTCTCCGTCACCAGCACGCCGTCGTAGAGCGGCATCGGCGGCGACCACAGGAAGCCCCAGATCATGGTGACGATGAAGATCGCCAGGAACGAATAGGAGAACTGGTAGGCGACCATCATCACGACGGCGCCGATCCCCAGCGCCACGATGACGCCGCGCGGTCCGCCCAGTCGATGGACGATCCAGCCGACCGAGAGCGTCGCGATGACGGTGATGATCTGGCGCGACATGAACAGCGTGCCGATCTCGGTGTCGCTGACACCGCGGTCGCGCAGCCACACCGGCCAATAGCTCATGAAGGCGCCGGCGGCGAAGAAGTAGGCGCCGCCATAGGCCGCGAGCCTCGTTCCCTGAAGGAGGCGGCCCGTCAGCCATTTCGACATCAGGCCGCGAATTCCTTGCGGATCGCCTCGCTGTGCTGGCCGAGCGTCGGCACGTCGCCCAGCCGCTCGGGCTCGCCGGTATAGGAAGCGGCCAGCGCCGGGATCGAGACGTCCTTGCCGTCGATCGAGTTGAAGCCCGTGCGGCGAAGCTGCGGATGCGTCGTCAGATCCTTGACGCTGCTGACGCGCGCCCAGGCGATCTGCGCGGCTTCGAGGCGGGCCGAGAGACCCTCGAAGCTCTGCGACGCGAAGCTTTTGGCCACGATGGCGTTGGTGTCGTCGCGCCGCGCGTTGCGCGCCTTGCCGGTGGCATAGTCCGGATCCTTCTCGAGGCCGGGCCGGTCGATGACGCCGTGGCACAGCCGCTCGAACTCGCGGTCGTTCTGGATCGAGATCAGCACCGGCACCTTGTCGGCGGTCGGATAGACGCCGTAGGGCGCGATGAACGGATGGGTGAGGCCGAGCCGCGGCCATTCGTAGTTCGAGTATTCCATGCCGAGCAGCGGCACCGTCATCCATTCGGCCATCGAGGAGAAGAGCGAGACCGAGATGGCGCGGCCCTCGCCGGTCCGGCCGCGCGCGATCAGCGCCTCCAGCACGGCCGCATGGGCGTACATGCCGGTGCCGATGTCGGTGGCGGAGATGCCGACGCGGCCCGGCGCATGCTCGGTGCCGGTGATGGAGGCGAGGCCGCTCTCGGCCTGGACCAACAGGTCGTAGGCGCGGCGGTTCCTGTAGGGCCCGTGGTCGCCATAGCCCGAGATGTCGACAGTGATCAGTTTCTTGTGCGCGGCTCGCATGGCGGCCGAGCCGAAGCCCGCACGCTCGGCGGCGCCCGGCGCCAGGTTCTGGATCAGCACGTCGGCCTTGCCGATCAGCCGGTGCAGGAGGGCGAGGTCGTCCTTGGCCTTGAAGTCGAGGGTGAGCGATTGCTTGCCGCGATTGAGCCAGACGAAGTAACTCGACTGGCCGTGCACGTAGCCATCGTAGCCGCGCGCGAAATCGCCCTCGGGGCGCTCGATCTTGATCACGCGGGCGCCGGCATCCGCCAGCCGTGCGGCGCAATAGGGCGCGGCCACCGCCTGCTCGACACTCACCACCAGCAGACCGTCCAGCGCTCCAGCCATGCGAAACCCCAATTCCCGGAAATGCCCTTGCGCGCCTCGCACCGCGATGCGCCTCGGGGCGAGGTGTTACTGTAGGACTACCATTTCGCAAAGGGCGATGGCACGGTCACGGCAAGATCAAAACGTCATAGCGGGGACGAGGAAATGCCGGGACCATTGCAGGGCGTGCGCGTGATCGATCTGACGGCCGTGCTGCTGGGGCCGTTCGCCACGCAGCATCTGGCCGACATGGGCGCCGACGTGATCAAGGTCGAGCCGCCGGAAGGCGACCTGCTGCGCGCCTCGGGCGGCAGCCTGGGCAACGCCCCGGCCATGGGCCCGATCTACATGGCGGCCAACCGCAACAAGCGCTCGATCTGCCTCGACCTCAAGAAGCCCGCTGCCTGCGCCGTGCTGAAGGACATGATCAAGGACGCCGATCTCTTCATCCACAACAGCCGGCCGCAGGCGATCGAGCGGCTGGGCCTGGGCTACGAGGACCTGAAGAAGATCAACCCGTCGATCATCTACGCCTATTCCTTGGGCTATGCACGCAAGGGACCCTACGGCCACAAGCCGGCCTTCGACGACCTGGTGCAGGGTGTCTCGGGCGCGGCCTCGCTGCAGAGCCGGGTCGACGGGCTGCCACCGCGCTTCATGCCGAGCCTGATCGCCGACAAGACCACCGGGCTCCACCTCTGCATCGCCGTGCTGGGCGCGCTCTACCATCGCAAGTGCACGGGCGAGGGGCAGATGATCGAGGTGCCCATGCTGGAGACGCTGGCCTCGTTCTGGCTGACCGAGCACCTGTTCGGCGCCACGTGGAACCCCGAGCGCGCGCCGATGGGCTACGACCGCATCATCAACAAGTTCCGCCATCCGTTTCCGACGAAGGACGGCTACATCTGCGCGCTGCCCTATACCGACGCGCACTGGATCAAGTTCTTCGAGCTGGCGGAGCGGCCCGATCTCGCGAAGGAGAAGAGGTTCGTCGACCGCATGGAGCGCGCCAAGCATTTCAGCGAGCTCTACCAGGTGCTGGCCGAGCTGCTGAAGCATCGTCCGACCCAGGAATGGCTCGACATGTTCGACGAAGCCGACATCCCCGCCATGCCGGTGCGCACGCTGGAAGAATTGAAGGACGACCCGCACCTAAAGGCCACGGGCTTCTTCACCGAGCGCGAGCATCCGACTGAGGGGCCGATCACCACCTTCGCCAGCCCACTCGACTTCGAGAAGACCAAGGTCGAGTTCCGCCGCCACGCACCACCCCTTGGCAACGACGGCGTCGAGGTCCTGCGCGAGGCCGGCGTGAGCGACGCCGCGATCGAGAAGCTGAAGGCGGACAAGGTGCTGATCGTGCCGTGAACCGGTCGATCGCCTTTTCGGCTAGTAGAGCCAGCCCATCCTGTTCATCACGCTTGCGATGTTTCCGCGATCATTGATGAAGTAGATGACGGTCGAGCGCGGGCTTGCGCAGTTTGGATTGCGCATTGTTGGTGGCAGGTATTCGCTGGTGTTGTTTATGCGCTGCAGGATTTCGCGTGCTGCACGCTCATCGACGCTACATGAATCTTCCATGAATTGAGTGAGGCCCTCTTTGAATTCGGGGAGTGCCAGCACGTGGTCGCGAAAGGCAGCGGACTTGCAGGCCCCGAGAAATTGGATCACCCATGGACACCATCCGATAATGGTGGGGTATCCAACCGGCAGTATGCAGTCTATCGGATGCGGCGAAGTCCGTTGACCATTGTCTTTGATCGCTGTGAGAGGGTTCGGATTGAGATTTAGCGGGCTTACGGACGGATTGCAGGCCAGGCTATCGACCGACTTCGAATGACCTTGGTAGTAGAGCGCCGAATACAATCGAAGCTGATAGACGCTCGGCCAGTTCGTTATCGACGAGCTTTCCAGTGCGACGCCGACTGTCAACGCGAGGAAGCCAAGCGCTGCTGGCACCAGAGGTATCGCCGCAATAACCGCGAAAAGTGTCGCCAAAGGGCCAAGCCGGGACATGGGCGGTTATTCTTGCTGTATCCTCCACGGCGAGGAAGATCGCTGAAGCTGACGTAACCCGCTTTTCGCGTAAACCGATTTCGCTTCGCGGCGTCGCCAGCCGCGGCGCGGATTCGCCGCGCTTGTCCGGTCGGGCCGCGTGGCTAAACTCCGGCCAAACCGAAAATGCCTCCTCGGGAGGGGAACATGGACCTCGCTTTCACGCCTGAAGAACAGAAATTCGCCGACGAGGTGCGGGCCTTCGTGCGCGCCAACCTGTCGCCCGACACGCGCGACAAGGTGAAGAACGGCAAGCACCTGATCCGCGACGACTACATGCGCTGGCAGCAGGCGCTCGGGAAGAAGGGCTGGCTGGTCTACACCTGGCCGAAGAAACATGGCGGCCCGGGCTTCACGCCGGCCCAGCGGTACATCTTCGAGAACATCTGCGCCGAGGAATATGCGCCGGGCATCATCCCGTTCGGCACCAAGATGGTCGGGCCGGTGATCTACACGTTCGGCACCGAAGCGCAGAAGGAGAAGTATCTCCCGGCGATCCGTGAGAGCACCGTGTGGTGGTGCCAGGGCTATTCCGAGCCGGGCTCGGGCTCCGATCTCGCCAGCCTGCGCACCAAGGCCGAGAAGGACGGCGACCATTACATCGTTAACGGGTCGAAGACCTGGAACACGATGGGCCACTGGGCCGACTGGATCTTCTGCCTCGTGCGTACCGATTCAAAGTCGAAGCCGCAGGAGGGCATCTCGTTCCTGCTGATCGACATGAAGACGCCGGGCATCACGGTGAAGCCGATCATCATGGCCGACGGCGGCCATGAGGTGAACGAGGTCTTCTTCGACAACGTCAAGGTCCCGGTCGAGAACCTGGTCGGCAAGGAGAACGAGGGCTGGACCTGCGCCAAGTTCCTGCTGGCCAACGAGCGGCTGGGCATCGCCGCCGTCCCGCAGTCCAAGCGCGGCGTCGAGGCGTTGAAGGACATCGCGCGGGCCGAGCAGGACAACGGCAAGCCGCTGATCGAGAACCAGAGCTTCGCCGAGAAGATCGCCGATCTCGAGATCCAGGTGACGGCGCTCGAATTCACCGAACTGCGCGTGCTGTCGCAGATGGCGCATGGCGGCCAGCCCGGCCCCGAGGTCTCGGGCCTCAAGATCCGCGGCTCGGAGATCCAGCAGCGCATCACCGAACTCACGATGGAAGCGGTCGGCGAGTATGCCGCGCCGTACCTGCCGGGCCTGCTGTGGCAGGGCACGAACGAGGAGCCGGTCGGTCCCGACTACGCCCACCTCGCCGCACCGCGCTACTTCAACACGCGCAAGACCACGATCTACGGCGGCAGCAACGAGATCCAGAAGGGGATCATCTCGAAGATGGTCCTGGGGCTGTGAGCAGGTTTTCGCGTCACCCCGATCCTGTCCTCAAGTCGTGGCATCGCCGTAAAGGAGCAAACGCCTAATGGCCATTTCCCTCTATGACCTCAGCGTCGTGTCTTTCCTGCAGGTTCTGGGCGGCGTCGAGGGCTTTCTCGCCAAGGGCCTTGCCCATTGCAAGGAAAAGGGCCTCGATCCCAACGAGATCGTCGAGACCAGGCTGTTTCCCGACATGGCACCGTTCCGCTTCCAGGTCGTCTCGGCGGCGCACCACTCCGCCGGCGGCGTGAAGGGCGCGATGGCCGGCGCCTTCTCCCCTCCCAAGCCCGCAGGTGAGGACTATGTCGGCTTGCAGAAGCTGGTAAGCGACGCGAAGGCCACACTCGAGGCGCTCAAGCCCGACGAGGTCAACGCCATCGAGGGCCGGGACGTGGTTTTCTCGCTCGGCGACCGCAAGATCCCATTCAAGGCTGAGGGCTTCCTGATGTCGTTCTCGCTGCCGAACTTCTATTTCCATGCCACCACCGCGTACGACATCCTGCGCCAGAAGGGTGTGCCGCTGGGCAAGCGCGACTTTCTCGGCAAGATGCGGATCGCGAGCTGAGATCGACAATGAACCTCTCCCTCAGTCCTGAGCATCAGGCATTCGCCGACGAGGTGCGGGCGTTCGCGCGCGAGAACCTCTCGCCCGCGACGCGCGAGAAGACCTTCTCGGGCAAGCATTACGACCGCGACGACCACATGGTCTGGCAGAAGGCCCTCGGGAAGAAGGGCTGGCTCGCCTACACCTGGCCGAAGAAGTACGGCGGCCCGGGCTGGGACGTGACGCAGCGCTTCCTGTTCGAGAACGTGCTCGCCGAAGAAGGCGCGCCGCGCATCCTGCCGTTCGGCCCGAAGATGGTCGGCCCGGTGATCTACACGTTCGGCACCGAGGCGCAGAAGGAGCGCTTCCTGCCGGGCATCCGCAGCTCCGAAGTCTCCTGGTGCCAAGGCTATTCCGAGCCGGGCGCCGGCTCCGACCTCGCCAACCTGCGCACCCGCGCGGTCCGCGAAGGCGACCATTACATCGTGAACGGCCAGAAGACCTGGACCTCGTTCGCGCACTGGGGCGACTGGATCTTCTGCCTGGTGCGCACCAACACCGAGGCCAAGCCGCAGGAGGGCATCTCCTTCCTGCTGATCGACATGAAGACGCCGGGCGTCACCGTGCGGCCGATCATCATGACCGACGGTGCCCATCACGTGAACGACGTGTTCCTCGACAACGTGAAGGTTCCGGTCGAGAACCTGATCGGCAAGGAGAACGAGGGCTGGACCTGCGCCAAGTTCCTGCTGGCCAATGAGCGGCTGGGCATCGCCGAGGTCCCGTCCTCCAAGCGCGGCGTCTCGGTGCTGCGCAAGATCGCCCGGATCGAGCCGCAGGACGGCCGGACGCTGGCCGACGATCCCGCCTTCACGGCCCAGATCGCCGACATCGACCTGCAGGTCCAGGCGCTGGAGATGAGCGAGCTGCGCGTGCTGTCGACCATGGCCCAGGGCGGCGCCCCCGGTCCCGAGGTCTCGACGCTGAAAGTGCGCGGCTCGGAGATCCAGCAGCGCATCGCCGAGCTCACCATGGAAGCGGTGGGCGAATACGCCCAGCCATACCAGCCCGGCATGCTGTTCCACGACACCAACGAGATCCCGGTCGGTCCCGACCACGCCCCGCCGGCCGCGCCGCGCTATTTCAACATGCGCAAGACCAGCATCTACGGCGGCAGCACCGAGATTCAGAAGAACATCGTCTCGAAGATGGTGCTGGGCCTCTGACGGAGGCTATAACCGCATCCAAGAATTCCGGAGGAGAAACCATGGATCTGTCCCTTTCCGACGAACAGAAGCAGCTGCAGGAATCGGCCGAGCGCTTCGCCCGCGAGAAGTACACGTTCGACAACCGCCGCAAGATCGCGGCAACCGAGCGCGGCTGGCTGCCGGAAAACTGGGCTCAGTTTGCCGAGCTGGGCTGGCTCGGCATGGCCTTCTCCGAGGAAGACGGCGGCTACGGCGGCGGCCCGATCGAGACCATGATCGTCATGGAGCAGTTCGGTAAGGGCCTGGTCCTCGAGCCGTTCCTGCCGACGGTCGTCCTGGGCGGTGGCATGATCGCCCGCGCCGGATCGGCCGACCAGAAGGCGGCGCTGCTGGCGCCGATGATCGAGGGCAAGAAGCAGTTCGCTTTCGCCTGGCTGGAGCGGCAGAGCCGCTACAATCTCGCCGACGTGTCGCTTAAAGCGACCAAGGAAGGCAATGGCTGGTCGCTGTCGGGCCACAAGGGCGTCGTCTATAACGCCGCCTCGGCCGACAACATCATCGTCCTGGCCCGCACCGCCGGCTCGGCGCGCGAGCCCAAGGGCCTGACGCTGTTCATCGTCGACGCCAAGGCCAAGGGCATCAGCCGCCGCGATTACCCGACGCAGGACGCGCTGCGCGCCTCCGAACTCACCTTCGACAAGGTCTCGGTCGGCGCCGACGCCGTGCTCGGCAAGGTCGACGAGGCCTTCCCGACCGTCGAGGAAGCGGTCGACCGCGCCATCGTCGCGCTCTGCGCCGAGGCCACCGGCTGCATGGATGCGATCAATGCCGCGACGCTGGAGTACATCAAGACCCGCAAGCAGTTCGGCGTGCCGATCGGCAAGTTCCAGGTGCTGCAGCACCGCATGGTCGACTGCTTCACCAACGCGCAGGAAGCGCGTTCGATGACGCTGATGGCCTCGCTCAAGCTCGACGACAAGGACCCGACGGTGCGCGCCAAGGCGGCCTCGGGCGCCAAGGTCCAGATCGGCAAGTCGGGCAAGTTCTGCGGCCAGAGCGCGGTGCAGATGCACGGCGGCATGGGCGTCACCGACGAGCTGTCGGTCAGCCACTACTTCAAGCGGCTGACGATGATCGACCTGATGTTCGGCAACCAGCAGCATCACCTGACGCGCTACAGCAACCTCGCGATGGCGGCTTAGGCGCATTCACATGCGCCGGCGGGCGACAGCGCCTTCGCGCGTTTTCGCCGAAGTCGGCGAAAACGCTGGGGCGCGAAAGCCCGCGCCTCGCAGAAAGAGTAAGGACGCGCCACGGGAGTGGCGCGTTCATAGTTTATGAGTGCCATCCTCGACATCATCGTGCCGGTGTTCGGCATGGTGATGGTCGGCTGGTTGATCGGCCGCAGCAAGCTCCTCAGTCCGGAAGGCCTGCGCGGCTTCACGGCCGTCACCTTCTATGTACTGTTCCCCGCGCTCCTCTTCCGCTCCATGGCCAAGGTGCGGCTGGAGACGCTCGAGCCGCAGGTGCTGCTGGCTTTCTTCAGCGGCGTCGCAATCCTCTACGGCGTGCTGATGGCGATCGGGCGGATGCAGGGGCTCCGGCTCGGCGATCGCGCCATGTTCGCGCTGAGTGGCTCCTTCTCCAACGGCGTCGGCATCGGCATCCCGTTCATCAGCTACGGCTTCGGCGAGCAGGGGCTGGTGCCGCTGCTGATGATCATCAGCGTGCATTCGCTGATCCTGCTCACCTTCACCTGCTTCCTGATGGAAATGGACGGGGCGGGCGGGCGGCGCGGCAACGTGTTGAAGCGGCTCGGCGGTGCGGCCCTCTCCATGCTGAAGCACCCTGTGATTCCGGCGATCTTCGCGGGCCTCCTCTGGGGCGAGGTCACCGCGCACACCAGCCTCGCGACGCCGGCCGTGATCGACCGCATCCTGCAGGCCTTCGCCGCGGCGGCACCGCCCTGCGGCCTGATCATGGTCGGCGCTTCGCTCGCCCATGTCGGGCTGAAGGGCCACTGGCAGTCGGCTGCCGTCGCTTCGTTCTTCAAGCTCGCCATGCTGCCGGTGCTGGTCTGGACGATCGGTCGCTACGTCTTCCCGCTCGATCCGCTATGGCTCAACGTCGCGACCCTGAACGCCGCGCTGCCGGCCGGCGCGAACGTCTACCTGATCGCCCAGATGTACGGCACCGGCGTCGCCCGCGCGACCAACGCCGTGGTGATCTCGACCGCCGCCAGCGTCTTCACGCTGTCCGTGGCGCTGTTGTTGCTCGGGGTGCAGGCGCGGTAGGCTCAGGCCCGGAGGGTGACCATGACATACGAGACGGTTCAGGTTCGCGAACTCGAGGGCTGTGGCGCCGAGGTGCTGGGGCTCGATCTCAAGTCGATGAGCAACCGCCAGTGGGACGAGGTGCAGCGCGCCTTCGTCGAGCACGGCGTGATCTTCTTTCGCGACCAGGACCTGACGCCCGAACAGCATGTCGCGTTCGCGCAGCGCTGGGGCGCGATCGACATCAACCGCTACTTCCCGGCCGTCGCCGGCTATCCGATGATCGCCGAGGTCCGCAAGGAGCCGACGCAGCAGAAGAACATCGGCGAGCGCTGGCATACCGATCACACCTACGACCAGATCCCCGCGATGGGCTCGATCCTGGTGGCGCGCGAACTGCCGTCGAAGGGCGGCGATACGCTGTTCGCGAACGTCTATCGAGCCTTTGAAACTTTGTCGGAGGGGCTGAAGAAGACGTTGCGCGGGCTGAACGCCGTGCACTCGTCGGCGCACCGGTTCGGCACTGCGGCGCGCAAGGCCAGCGGCAGCGACCTCGTCTTCCACAATGGGGACAAGGTGGGCGACGTGCTGCACCCGGTGGTGATCCGCCATCCGCTGAGCGGCCGCGAGGCGCTCTACGTCAATGGGGACTTCACCTTGCACTTCGAGGGCTGGAGCGTCGAGGACAGCAACCCGCTGCTGGAATATCTCTATGCGCACGTCACGCGGAGCGAGTTCACCAGCCGCTTCCAGTGGCGCGACGGCTCGATCGCCTTCTGGGACAACCGCGCCACCTGGCACAGCGCCCAGAACGACTATCAGGGCGAGCGGCGCCTGATGCACCGCATCACCGTCGCCGGCTGCCCATTGCAGGCGGCGACGGGAGCGGCGGCTTGAGCCGAAGCTACTGCTTCAGGCGGATCGTCATCGCGGCCACGCCGGTCGCGAGGTTGTAGCCGGCGTCCTTGATCACGCCCGAGGAGACCATGCCGATCTCGGCGTTCGGGCCGCCATAGATCCAGTTGCCGCCGGCCTGGTTGCCGGCCGCGACCGTGCCCTGCTCGCCGACATAGGTGCCGCCGATCTGCGTCACACCACGGTCGGAGCCCAGCGAATAGACGCGCCAGATCGTGTGTACGGCCCTGGTGTAGCCGATGTCGATGCCGACCTTGTCGATCGTGCCCGTGTACTGTGCCGAAGACACACCGTCCCGGCTGAGGAACACGCAATCGAGCGGCTTGGCAGAGCCCAGCACGTAGCCGGTGCTGCCGCCGACGTTGCAGGTCAGCGAGCCGATGTAGATGCGCGAATTGGCATTGGTGGTGTTGAGCTGTTGCGCGGTCGACTGCTGCATGCTGCAGGCGCCGGTCGAGAGGGCGAGGGCAGCCATCGCGGCCGCCATGACGACGTTCTTCATAGACACTCCTTTAGGGGAGGGCCGCCCCCACGGGCGCCCGTCCGGAAAGAGCCATTACGACGCCGAACGAACGCTGGAAAGGGAAGACGCTCTTCACAAGTGCTGATGCAAGAATATCCCCGTCGTCTCGACCGAAGCCGAGCATAGCGAGGCGGAGCGGAGAGACCTTTTCTCCACTATTTGCCGGCTTTTCGTGGGAAAAAGGTCTCTCCCCTTCGCGCCTTCGGCGCTTCGGTCGAGACGACGGGGTGGGTTAGGCGGCGCCCGTCATCACCGCTTCCTGGTCCTCGGGTGCGTAGAAGAAATCGCCGGGCCTAAAATCGTGCCCGAGGTCGCCCAGCAGGCGGCGCTGGCGCGGCGTGCAGCGGTCGAGAATTGCCGCATACGGCCCGCTGAAATCGTAGGCCCGCATGAACATCTGGCAGTAGTTGTAGAGCAGGGTCTTGCGCGCCTTGCCGGAATGGTTGGGCGAGGGGCCGTGCCACAGCGCGTGCGGGAAGACATAGGCGTCGCCGGCCTTGCCGAGCAGCGGCACCGCGCCCGGCGTGCCCGGGCCGGGAACACGCTCGGGCCGGTCGGGGAAGGGCCGGAGATGGCTGCCGGGGAACACGGTGAAGTTGCCGCTGTTGTCCGCAGTCACGTCGGTCAGCAGGTACATCACCTTCACGGCCAGCGGCCGGCTGGTCTCGCTGACCCGGATCGCCTTCTGCGCCTGTCCGCCGTCGGTATGAGTGTAACCCGGAAACAGATCGGTCGAGGCGCGCACGATCGCCTGGCTCATCGAGAACTGGATGTAAGGACCCATCAGGTCGAGGATCAGGTCGAAGATCGCGGGCCGGTCGATCAGGTCGATGAAGGCCTGGTGGTAGGGAAGCAGGTCGCGCCGGTCCATGAACGCGTCCTTGTTCTGGTCGGGCAGTTTCCAGGCATAGTGGCCGCGCGGCAGCGTGCCCGGCGCGGGCTCGTAGCCTGGCTCGGTGCGCACCTTGTCGTCGAGCAGCCTGGAAAAGAAATCGACCTCGGCGGGCGAGAGCGCGCCCTCGATCTGCAGGTAACCGTCGACGGCCCACTGCTCCCGTTGTACCTCGGTGAGCGTGCGCGTGGTGTTGGCCAGCATGCGTTCCTCCCTGGAAGCTGCGGCCAGCTTAGCGTGGTGCGACGCCTCTGTCGGCGTCGCCTTATCGCATCGCGGTCGTGAATCCGACGCCGGCTTATCGGGCGTCGCGCTTCGCCTGAACCCGCGCGCCCTGTTTGCGGACGCTGCCGCGCACCGATCCTGGCACGTGATTCTGCACGGGAACGCGGCCCTTGCCGACCTTCGACACGGACTTTGGTCCGGTCTTCGAGGCAGTTTTGGTCCTGGCGGGCTTCACCTTCTGCTTCAGCGCCAGCGCCTTCTTCGCGCTCGCGACCAGCGCGGCCTTGGCCTTCACTTTGCCGCGGCGTGCGGTCTCGGTGTCGAGACGGGCGAGGGCGGCCGTCAGGATGGCGAGCTTGAGCTGCGATCCATCGTCTGCCTTCACCGGCACCGCGCCGCGCGCCTTCGCCTTGCCGCGCATCTCGCGGCGCTGGCGCTCGGCCAGCGTGCGGGCGCGGTCGCGCTTGGTGCGCGTGCGCTTCACCAGGCTGGAAAGCTGGGCGTCAGTCAGCGCCTTCACGACGCGCGCGCCCGACAGGTCGATCAGCTCGCGCTCGTCGGCGCTGAGCGCCCGCAGTTCCTGCTTCGTCGTGATCGCCATCGTTCTCTCCTCGTGGGGGTGCGATCATCCTTGCCGAAGGAAATCGCGGCCGTCTACCTCAGCGCCTGCCAGAGCAGCGCGAGACCCGACACGGCCATGACGATGTCGAGCAGGTACTGGAAGGCGGTGACGCTCAGCCGCTCGACGATCAGCCGCGCCAGATAGGTGCCGGCCATCACCGACGAACCGGTGATCAGTCCCTTGATTGCGATGTCGGTCGGCAACGCGCCGAATGCCTGGAAGGTGAGGGCCTTGCTGATGTAGAGCGCGAGCGAGCCTGCGGCCTCGGTCGCGATGAAGGCGCCCTTCACCAGACCATGAGCGGCGAAGGCCGGCACGCTGAGCGGTCCCGTCGAGACCACGATGCCGGTCAGGAAGCCGATGACGATGCCGGCCGCGAACATCCCGCCATAGCCCAGCACGACGTTGCGCGCGGCCAGCCAGCGGCGGCCTGGGATCATGACGAGGAAGAAGACGCCGAGCGTCGTCTCGACCGTGTTCTCCGGCAGCACGAGCAGCGTACGCGCCCCCAGCGCCGCGGCGGGAATGCCGCCCAGTGCGTAGGCGGCCGACGCGCGCCAGTCGATCTGGCGCCACCAGGCGGTGATCTTGGCGAAGTTCGACATCAGAGCGACGACGGCCATGATCGGCACCGCCTCGCGCGGCCCGAACACGATGACCAGCACCGGCAGCAGGATGACGGTGGCGCCGGTGCCGACGACGCCGCTCACTGTTCCAGCGATGAGGCCCACGAACAGGACGAGGGCGTAGCTCAGCATCGGCTCAATAGCCGATGTTCGGCCGCAGCCACCTCTCGGCTTGCTCGATCGAGACGCCACGACGCGCGGCGTAGTCCTCGACCTGGTCCTTGCCGATGCGCGCCACGCCGAAATACTGCGCGTCGGGATGGGCGAAGTAATAGCCCGAGACGGCCGAGGTCGGGACCATCGCGAAGCTTTCGGTAAGCTGGATGCCGGCGTTCTGGCCGGCGTTCAGCAGCCGGAACAGCTCAGGCTTCTGGCTGTGGTCGGGGCAGGCGGGATAACCCGGCGCCGGGCGGATGCCGCGATACTTCTCGCGCGTCAGCTCGTCGTTGGAGAGCGCCTCCTCGGGCGCGTAGCCCCACAAAGTCTTGCGCACGCGCTCGTGCAGGCGCTCGGCGAAGGCCTCGGCGAGACGATCGGCCAGCGCCTTCAGCAGGATGTCCGAATAGTCGTCATGATCGGCCTTGAAGCGCGCGAGATGCTCTTCGATGCCGTGGCCGGCGGTGACGGCAAAGCCGCCGATCCAGTCGGCTTCGGGCGAGATGAAGTCAGCCAGGCACATGTTGGCGCGGGGCGCGCGCTTTTCGATCTGCTGGCGCAGGAAATAGAGGCGCGAGATCTCCTTCGTGCGCGTCTCGTCGCTGTAGAGCACCACGTCGTCGCCCTCGCGGCGGCACGGCCAGAAGGCGACCACGCCCTTCGCCGTCAGCCACTTCTCGCGCACGATATGGTCGAGCATCTTGCGCGCGTCGGCATAGAGCTTCCTCGCGCTCTCGCCGACGATCGGGTCTTCCAGGATCGCCGGATAGTTGCCGGCCAGCTCCCAGGCGCGGAAGAACGGCGTCCAGTCGATGCGTTCGATCAGCTCGTGCAGGGGATATTCGGCGAACACCCGCGTGCCGTTCAGCGCCGGCTTCGGCACCGTGTATCCCGACCAGTCGATCTTGAAGTCGTTGGCGCGCGCGGCTTCGAGCGGGACCACTTTTTCCTTCGAGCCGCCCGCGCGCTCCACCCGGATCGCCTCGTATTCGGCGGCGACCTTGATGGCGAAATCCTCGGCCTGCGAACCCGATTCCGAGACCAGCGCCGAGCAAACGCCGACGGCGCGCGAGGCGTCGAGCACGTGAACGGTCGGGCCGGCGTAGCGCGGCGCGATGCGCAGCGCCGTGTGGACCTTGGACGTCGTGGCGCCGCCGATCAGCAGCGGCATCGTCATGCCCTGGCGCGCCATCTCCTCGGCCACCGTCACCATCTCGTCGAGCGAGGGGGTGATCAGGCCGCTGAGGCCGATGATGTCGGCCTTGTTGTCGTTGGCGCTCTTCAGGATGTCCTGGAACGGCACCATGACTCCGAGGTCGATGACCTCGAAGTTGTTGCACTGGAGCACCACCCCTACGATGTTCTTGCCGATGTCGTGGACGTCGCCCTTGACGGTCGCCATGACGATCTTGCCCTTGGAGCGCGAGCCTTCGGTCTTCTGCGCCTCGATATAGGGCAGCAGATGCGCCACCGCCTTCTTCATGACGCGCGCGCTCTTCACCACCTGCGGCAGGAACATCTTGCCGGCGCCGAACAGGTCGCCGACCACGTTCATGCCGGCCATCAGCGGGCCCTCGATCACCTCGATCGGCCGCGCGATCTGAAGGCGCGCCTCCTCGGTGTCGGCGACCACGAACTGGTCCATGCCCTTGACCAGCGCGTGCTCCAGCCGCTTCTCGACCGGCCAGCTCCGCCACTCGGCGTCCTTGGGATCGGCGGCTTCCGCGCCGGTGCCCTTGTACTTCGGCGCCAGCTCGAGCAGCCGGTCGGTCGCGTCGGGGCGGCGGTTGAGGATCACGTCCTCGCAGGCGTCCCGGAGTTCCTGAGGGATCTGGTCGTAGACCTCGAGCTGTCCGGCATTGACGATGCCCATGTCCATGCCCGCCTGGATGGCATAGTAGAGGAACACCGAATGCATCGCCTTGCGCACGGGCTCGTTGCCGCGGAAGGCGAAGGACAGGTTGGAGACGCCGCCGGAAATCTTGGCGGCCGGGCAGCGCGCCTTGATCTCGCGCGTCGCCTCGATGAAGTCGACGCCGTAGTTGTTGTGCTCCTCGATGCCGGTCGCGACCGCGAAGACGTTGGGATCGAAGATGATGTCCTCGGCCGGAAAGCCGACCTGGTTCACCAGGATGTCGTAGGCGCGGGCGCAGATCTCGACCTTGCGCTCCTTGGTGTCGGCCTGGCCCTTCTCGTCGAAGGCCATCACGACGACCGCGGCGCCGTAGCGGCGGACCTTGCGGGCGTGCTCGATGAAGGGTTCGATGCCCTCCTTCATGGAGATCGAGTTCACGATCGGCTTGCCGGCGACGCACTTCAGGCCGGCCTCGATCACGCTCCACTTGGAGCTGTCGATCATGATCGGCACGCGGGCGATGTCGGGCTCGGACGCGATCAGCTTGAGATACGTGTCCATCGCCAGCTCGGCGTCGAGCAGGCCCTCGTCCATGTTCACGTCGATGATCTGCGCGCCGCTCTCGACCTGCTGGCGGGCGACCTCGATGGCGGCGGTGTAGTCGCCCTCGATGATCAGCTTCTTGAACTTGGCCGAACCGGTGACGTTGGTGCGCTCGCCGATGTTGATGAACATGGCGCGGGGCGCCGGCTTGGTATCGTTGTCGATTTCCTGGGACATCAGAAGAAACTCGCCGCTTCCATACCGCTGAGACGAAGTGCCGGGGGCAGCACATGCCACGTGCGCGGCTTGATGCCCTTGACCGCCTCGGCGATCGCCTTGATGTGGCCGGGCGTCGTGCCGCAGCAGCCGCCGACCACGTTGATCCAGCCGTTCTTCGCCCATCCCTGGACCAGCTTGCCGGTCATCTCCGGCGGCTCGTCGTAGGCCCCCAGCTCGTTGGGCAGGCCGGCATTGGGATAGACGCACAGCATGCTGTCGACCTGCGGGTTAAGCGCCTGCACGTAGGGGTGAAGCTCGGTCGCGCCGAAGCTGCAGTTGAGGCCCATGGTGATCGGCTTGGCGTGCCGTACCGAATGCCAGAAGGCCTCGACCGTCTGGCCCGAGAGGTTGCGGCCCGCCAGATCGGTCAGCGTCATCGAGACCATGACCGGGAGCACCTCGCCGCGCGCCTCGCCGGCCTCGTCGGCCGCGACGAGGGCAGCCTTGGCGTTCAGCGTGTCGAACACGGTCTCGACCAGGATGAAGTCGACGCCACCGTCGAGCAGGCCTTCGATCTGCTCGCGATACATGTCCTTCACCTCGTCGAACGTCACGGCGCGGAAGCCGGGGTCGCTGACCTTGGGCGACACCGACAGCGTCTTGTTGGTCGGCCCCAGCGCGCCCGCGACGAAGCGCGGCTTGGCGGGATCGCGCGCCGTGGCGGCGTCGGCGCAGGCGCGCGTGAGCTTCGCCGCGGCGATGTTGATCTCGCGCGCCATGCCGGTGATGCCGTAGTCGGACAGGCTGATCGAGTTCGAGTTGAAGGTGTTGGTCGCCACGATGTCGGCGCCGGCGTCGAGATAGGCGTTGCAGATCTCGCCCACCACGTCGGGACGCGTCAGGTTCAGAAGGTCGTTGTTGCCCTTCTGGTCGTGGTTGAAGGTGCGGCCGCCGCGGAAGCCTTCCTCGTCGAGCTTGTAGCTCTGGATCATCGAGCCGTAAGGCCCGTCCTTGATCAGGATGCGTTCCGAGCCGATTTCGCGCAGCTGTTCGGCCTTCTCCTGGCGGGTCATTGCGGGCGGACTCCCAACAGGTGGCAGATCGCGAAGGTGAGATCGGCGCGGTTCAGGGTGTAGAAATGGAACTGCTCGACGCCCTCGCCCTGCAGGCGGCGGCAGAGATCGCCGGCCACGGTGGCGGCGATCATGCGCCGCGTCTCGAGATCGTCGTCGAGGCCCTCGAACATGTTGGCGAACCACGGCGGCACCTTGGAGCCGCACAGGCCGGCGATGCGGTTCACCGCCGAGAAGTTCGATACCGGCATGATGCCGGGCACGATCGGCACGTGGATGCCGGCCGCGGCCGCGCGGTCGCGGAAGCGCAGGAAGTCCTCGGCCTCGAAGAAGAACTGGGTGATGCAGCGGTCGGCGCCAGCATCGACCTTGGCCTTCAGGTTGTCGAGATCGGCCTTCTCGTTGGCCGAGGCCGGATGCTTCTCGGGATAGCCCGCGACGCTGATCTGGAAGTCGCCGATCCTCTTCAGGCCGGCCACCAGCGCGGCGGCGTTGGCATAACCGCCGGGATGCGGCGTGTAGGCGCCGCCCATGCCGCCCGGCGGGTCGCCGCGCAGGGCCACGATGTGGCGGATGCCGGCGTCCCAGTAGGCGCGGGCGATGTCGTCGATCTCGCCCTGGGTGGCGGCCACGCAGGTGAGATGCGCGGCGGCGTCGATGCCGGTCTCGCTCTTGAGGCGCGCCACCGTGTCGTGGGTGCGCTGGCGCGTCGAGCCGCCGGCGCCGTAGGTCACGGAGAAGAACGACGGGTGCAGCGGCGTGAGACGAGTGACCGTCTCCCACAGTGTCTTCTCCGCGGCGTCGGTGCGCGGCGGCGAGAACTCGAACGAGACGGACAGGCGCTGCGGCGCGCGGGCGGGGAATTCGGTCGGGCTCCCCGCAGAGCTGAGGGGATTGCCGATCGGACCGGTATCGGGACTCATCGTGAAACTCCTTGGGCGGAAACGTCGGCCGTGGGCCTTGCGGTCGCGAGCGACGGCAGCTCGCGTTCGCCGCGCCAGATGCCCGTCATCAGGCGGCGGCCGGGAAAGTGGAGGGGCTCCAGCGGGTTGAGGCCGGCGCTGCGCAGCCAGCCCTGGACCTGGTTGTCGGCGAAGCCCAGATGGACGTGCGCGTGCTCGCGCTTCAATTCGACCAGGTCGTGCGGCGAGAAGTCGACCACCAGCACCGAGCCGCCAGGCTTCACCACGCGCGCCGCCTCGGCCAGCGCCGCGGCCGGGTCGTCGGCGTAGTGCAGGACGTGATGGATGGTCACGACGTCGAAACTGTCGGACTCGAAGGGCAGGGCATACATGTCGCCCTGGCGGATGTCGGCGTTCTCGATGCCGGCACGGGACAGGTTGGCGCGAGCCAGCGCCAGCATCTCGCGGCTCTGGTCGATGCCCACGGCCTGCTCGACCTTGGGCGCCAGCACCTCGAGCAGGCGGCCGGTACCGGTGCCGATGTCGAGCAGGCGGCGGGCCCCGAACGGCAGGTGATGGGCCAGCGCCCGCTCGATCTCGCGGTCGGCCACGTGCAGCGCCCGCAATTCGTCCCAGCGCTGGGCATTGTCGCGGAAGAAGCGGGCGGCGGCGGTCTGACGGCGCTGCTGGACGGCGTCCAGCCGGGCCCGGTCGGTCGCGATGCGAGGGTGCTTGGGATCGAGCCGGCGCACGAACTCGCGCACCAGGGCGGCATCCTCGCCGCTGTTGGTCAGCCGGAAGCGGGTGAACTGGGCCTCGCGGAACCGCTCCAGCAGGCCCGCTTCGACCAGCAGTTTCAGGTGACGCGACACGCGCGGCTGGCTCTGGCCGAGCACGGTCACGTAGTCGCTGACCGTCAGGTCCTCGCGCGCCGCCAGGGCCAGGATGCGCAGTCGGGTATCTTCTGCGGCAGCCCGAAGGAGGGTGAGAAGGTGGTCCATTGGGAGAATGATATAAGCATATCTTTATGTATGCAATGGCTGTGTGTGGAGAAGTCTGTGGCTCCACAAACACAAGCGCGTGGTGTTTCTGCCACCGCCCTTCAAACTACAGCGCCGGTATGCAACACTCCGGACAATGCGGCGGCCAACGCCGCGCCACGCTTTTTGGCCCGGCGTTCCTGGGCCAGCGGGACGGATCCTGGGGTAGGCGTTGATGACCGGTCTGACGAGAGCCATTGCTGCACGCTTCCGCCGATCGGTTGTCGCGATCGCCCTTGCCGGCACCATGGTCGGGGGCTGCGCGACCGGCGACACTGGTGCCGCCGAGGTGTGGGACCCGCTCGAGACCCCCAACCGATTCATCTTCTCGATCAACCGCGCCGTCGACATCATCGCGCTCAGGCCGCTGGCCGTCATGTACCGCGACCTGGTGCCCGACAGGGCCCAGACCGGGGTGCGCAACGCGCTGGACAATCTCGGCGAGCCGGTCACGGCCATCAACGAGATCTTCCAGGGCGAGCCGCATCGCGCCGCCACGACCATGGCGCGCTTCCTCGTGAATTCTACGATCGGCGTGGCGGGCATCTTCGACGTGGCGACCAGCTTCGGCCTGGAGCGCACGAAGGAGGATTTCGGCAAGACGATCGGCCTGTGGGCCGGCGCCGAGCCGGAGAATGGCGGCTTCTACCTGATGCTGCCGGGCATCGGCCCGTCCAACGCCCGCGACGGCACCGGCCTGATGATGGATTACCTGGTGGATCCGTTCCGGATCCTGACCTTCAACCTGTCGATCAACTGGGACGTCTATCAGCTCGGCCGCTACGGCATGAATGCCGTCGATTACCGCTCGCGCACCATCTTCGCGCTCGACGATCTCGAGAAGAACAGCGTTGACTACTACGCGGCGCTGCGCTCGGCCTACACCCAGAACCGTGCCGACCAGATCCGCCAGAAGCGCGAAAAGACCGACACGCGCAGTGAACTGGAGCGTCGCGACAACCTGGCACTGGTTCGCTAAGGCAACGCGCCCGGCGACGGGTGCGTTGATCCAGCGTCCGGGCTAGAAGCCTTTCCCCTCATCAGTCGTTCACAGGAGTGCACGGTGCCGATGCTCGCCTCTCGTCGTGTCGTGTTGCAGCTTGTCGCCACGTCCGCGATTCTCTCGACCCTTCCGGCCATCGCCCCGGCGATCGCCGCCGATCCCGCGCAGCTCGTGCAGAACACGGCGCAGCAGGTCATCGACATCATCAAGACCAAGACGGGCGCTGCCCGCCAGGCCGCGATCCTGGGCGTCCTGCAGACCAGCTTCGACATGCCGGCCATGGGTCGGTCGGCGCTGGGCACGCACTGGAACCAGGCGACCGAGGCAGAGCGCACACGCTTCCTCAAGGCCGTCGCCACGGCCGAGGCCAAGGCCTACAGCGAGCGCTTTGGCCAGTATGGCGGCCAGACCCTCACCGTGGGCAAGGTGACGCCGCGCGCCAACGGCGTGACGATCGTCGACAGCCGCCTGAACCAGACCAGCGGCCAGCCGATCAAGCTCGAGTGGGAGGTCCGCAACGACCGCATCACCGACGTGAAAGTCGAGGGCGTCAGCATGGTCATGACTAGACGTTCGGATTTCAATTCCTACATCCAGAACAATGGCGGCAAGGTCGAGCCGCTGGTCCGGGAACTGGAAGCCCGGGCCGCCCAGTAGGCCTGTACCCGCCCGAATTGCGAACAGCGGGCGCACGGCGTAGTCTCCCGGCAGGGAGGCGTGTCGAGCGCTTCGCGGGCGTCACAGGGGACGGAAGCGGAGCGGAGGAGAGCGCCATGGACAGCGCAGCATTCAAGAACCCGTCGGAGCCCCGTTCGCCAGATTCGCGCTCGGCAGATTTGCGTTCCGTGGACCCGGTATGGGTCCGGATTCGCGAAGCCGCCCAGGCGGCCGCCGCGGCCGAACCCGTGCTCGCCGGAACGCTGCATGCGACGATCCTCAGCCAGCCGCGCTTCGAGAGCGCTCTCAGCTATCACCTGGCTCGGCTCGTCGGCACCACCGAGGTGCCCGCCGCGCTGATCCGCCAGACCTTCGACGAAGCGCTGGCGGCCGATCCCGATATCGGCCTCGCCGCGCGCGCCGACATCGTGGCGGTCGTCGACCGCGACCCCGCCTGCACCTCCCATCTCGATCCGCTGCTCTGGTTCAAGGGCTACCACGCCCTGCAAACCTATCGCGCCGCGCACTGGCTGTGGCTGCAGGGCCGCCTGACGCTCGCGCACTTCCTGCAGAGCCGCGCCAGTTCGCTGTTCGCTCTCGACATCCATCCGGGCGCGACGATCGGCAAGAGCATCTTCATCGATCACGGCACCGGCGTGGTGATCGGCGAGACCGCGGTGGTCGAGGACGGCGTCTCCATGCTGCACGGCGTGACCTTGGGCGGCACCGGCAAGGAACGCGGCGACCGGCACCCGAAGGTGCGGCGCGGCGTGCTGCTGGGTGCGGGCGCCAAAGTGCTGGGCAACATCGAGATCGGTGCCTGCGCCAAGATCGCGGCCGGCTCGGTCGTGCTCGATCCCGTCCCGGCCGGCTGCACCGCCGCCGGCGTGCCCGCCCGTATCATCGGCTGCGTCGACGTGCCGGAGCCGGCCCTCGACATGGATCATCGGATCTAATCTTCGCAATCTGATCGCTGGCCGGCGCCCGGCCGTTTCGGGGGAAGCCGGATGCACCACAAGTTTCGCGGACTCGCGCTCCATCTCTGGACCGTCGACACGACGCCGTTCGGCGATGCGCTGGCGGCGGCGAAGGAGGGCGGCTTCGATGCGGTCGAATTGCGCCGTGTCGATTTCAAGCGCGCGCTCGACAGTGGTCTTTCCAACACGGCATTGCTCGGCAAGCTGCGCGCGAACGGCCTGCCGGTCAGCGCCGTGGGTTGCGAGTACGGCTGGGCTTTCGCAGCCAAGGAAGACCGCGAGCGGCTGTTCGCCTCGCTGGAGGAGGCCTGCGAACGGGCCGTGACGCTCGACTGCGCGACGGTGATGAGCGGCATCGGGCCGGGCAATGCCTCGATGGAGGAGGGCGTGCAGAACATCCGCCATGCCGGCGAGATCGTGGCGCGTCATGGTTTGCGGCTCGCCCTCGAATACCAGTTCCAGCATCCCATCGTCAGCCGACTGGAAATCCTGCGCGAGTTGATCGCCAGGTCAGGACAGAAGAGCGTCGGCCTGCTGCTCGACGCTTATCATCTGCAGCGCGGCGGGCGCCCCGGCCGCGGCTTCGAGGAAGTGCCGGCCGCCGAGATCTTCTACGTTCAATACAGCGACGTGCCGAATGCGCCGCCCAACGCCGCGCCGCCGGTCGATCGCCTGCCGCCCGGGCAGGGTGTGGTACGCTGGAACGAGTTGTTCCAGCTTCTCGCTGCCAAGGGCTATGAGGGTTGGATCAGCTACGAAGCGCCCAATCCCGCGCACTGGGCGAAGGCCGCCGTCGAGGTCTCCCGCGAGGGCGCGACGGCGACGCGGCGCGCGTTGGAGGCCGCCTTCGCAGGCTGAGCCTGCGACCAGCCGCGGGATGGATGAAGCGGACGCGATGCGTTAAGCCTGCGGGCGATGGCGCAGAAGAAAAAGCCCGCAAGCAAGCCCCGGAAGAGCGCCTCTTCCGCTGGCACGAAGCCGAGAGCCCGTAAGCCAGCGTCGCGTCCCACGGCGCCGAAGCCGCTGCCGCCGCCGACCACGACGCTCCAGCAGGAACTGCGCATGATGGCGCACAGCGGTGCGCGGTCGCTGCAGAGCCTGATCGTGTTCCTGGCCGTGCTGGTCGTTATCGCGGGCGTCGGGATCGGTGCCTGGTCGATGCGGCCGGTGCCGAGCTACGCCTCGGTGGAACAGAAAGCGGGCTCGCCGTTCGACGCGACCTTCACGGCGGAGAACACAAGCCCCTGGTTCCCGATGAAGGGCCTGAAGCTCAACTGCGTACTCGACCATGTGCGGGCTTCGGGCCGGGAGCCGACGCTGATTGAGGCGACCGACGTGCGCTTTCCCGGCGGCTCGTCCTCGGAACTGAAGCCTGGCGAGACCGTCACCTTCCGCTGCCCGTTCCGCGCCTTGTTCGGACTGCCGCCGGCCAATGAGGATTACAGCGTCGCCCATCGCGCGCAGATCTATTTCCGGGCGTCCTACGAGCTGCCGTTCATCGGCATGATCCGCCTCAGCGACAACAGCGTGCCATTCTTCCTCAACACGCGGCTGCTGCCGCCGCGCTGGACCAGCCGGCCGGAGGGGTGAGGGCAAAGGAAGAATCCCTCGCTACGCTCGGGGTGACAAAGAGGAGTGTCATCCCGAGCGTAGCGAGGGATCCTTGTCCTCAACCTCCAGGCTGGAATGGCCGCAGGCGACCAGGCGCGAAGTGCCTCAGCGGAACGTGGCTCGTCGCGCCATCGAGGATGAGTTCGGCCATCGCCTCGCCCGTCGCGGGCGCATTGAGCATGCCCCAGACGCTGTGCCCGGTGGCGACCCACGCGTTTTCGATGCCGGGTATCGCGCCGATCAGCGGCAGACCATCCTCCGTCACGGGGCGGAAGCAGGCCTGACGCGCCACGATGGGCGCCGCCGCCAGAGCGGGCGAGACGGCGCGGCACAGCGCCTCCAGCCGGTCGTGCGCGCCCTCGTCGCCGGTAATGTCGGCGGGATCGAGCGGCAGCGACGCGGTGCTCGACACGGCACAGGCCCAGACCGTGCCGTCGGCGCGGGCGAAGATTTCGGGCGTCAGCGTCTCGCCGCTCGCTTCCTCGTACTCCAGGAACAGCGCCTCGGCCGGCACCGCGTCACCGGTTCGGAAGACGAGACTGTGGCCCTTGAAGCCGTACACGGCGGGCAGCGGCAGCCAGCGCGTGGCGAGGATCGACCACGGTCCCATCGCGATCACCACGCCGTCGCCCTCGATGGTCTCGCCGCCGTCGAGCGTGATGCCGGCGACGGCACCGCTCGCATCGCGCAGCAGTCCCGTGACGGTCCCGTGCCTCAGTTCGGCGCCATTGGCTTCGGCGGCACGTATCAGGCCCGTCGTGAAGGCGCGCGGTTCGACCAGGGCCGTCGTCTGCGGCGTGCCGATCTGACCCGTCAAGGTCACGTCGGCCGACAGCCACGGTCGCCCGGCCCGGCTGTTGGCGTGCGCGCGCCGTCCTTCGCGGGCTTCACCGGCAAAGGTCGTGAGCGTGCGGTAGCCCCAGGGATTGCCCAGCTCCTGCGCGAGTTCGGCATGCAGCGCGAAGCTGCGGCGCGCCAACCGGTCGAGCGCCGTGCCGCGGCACCAGTCCAATGCGAGGAAGCCGCCGGACTTGCCCGACGCCGCACCGCCGACCTGATGCCGCTCGACCACGACCGGCCTCGCGCCGCGCCGCGCGAGGAACCAGGCGATGGCTGCCCCGATCGCGCCGCCGCCGCAGATGACGATTCGTTTGCCGCTGTCCATGTCGTTCGAGACTAGCGCATGGTGCCGGCCGGCGGCACCATGGGACCGAACCGCAGCGGGAGAAGGCCTTGGACGACTATTACGATCTCGGCGCCTACAAGCGCACCGTCACGACCTCGTCGCCGCAAGCGCAGCTTTGGTTCGATCGCGGACTGAACTGGCTCTACGGCTTCAACCATGCCGAGGCGATCAAGTGCTTCGGCCATGCGCTGGAACACGATCCCAACTGCGCGATGGCGCATTGGGGCGTCTCCTATGCTGCCGGCCCGAACTACAATCTCCCCTGGCATCGCTACGATCCGGCCGGAAAGGCGCGCGCGCTCGAAGCCTCCTACGACGCGATGCAGCGCGCGCTGGCCGCCCTGCCTTACGCCTCGCCGGTCGAGCAGGCGCTGATCCGCGCGCTGCCGGCGCGCTATCCGCAGCGTGAGGTGATCGAGGACCAGACGACGTGGGACAAGGCGTTTACGGTCGAGATGCGCAAGCTCTTCAGGGCGCATCCCGACGATCTCGACCTGCGCTCGGTCTTCGCCGAAGCGATCATGAACGAGACGCCGTGGCAGATGTGGGACCTCAAGACCGGCAAGGCGACGCCGGGTGCGGGCACCGAGGAGGCGGTCGAGGTGCTGGAGAGCGCCTTCCGCGATATCCCGGCGAGCTGGGATCATCCCGGCCTGCTGCACCTCTATGTCCATCTGATGGAGATGTCGCCGTTCCCGCAGCGCGCCCTGCGCGCGGGCGACCGGCTGCGCGACCTCGTGCCGGACTCGGGCCACCTCGTTCACATGCCGACCCATATCGACGTGCTGTGCGGCAATTACCGCGACGTCGTCGTCTACAACCAGAAGGCCGTCGTGGTCGACCGCAAGTACCTGGCGCGCGAGGGCGCCATGAACGTCTATTCGATGTATCGCAGCCACGACCATCACTTCATCGTCTACGGCGCCATGTTCCTCGGCCAGTACACGCCGGCGATCCGGGCGGCGCAGGAGCTGATCGACACCACGCCCGAGGAACTGCTGCGCATTCCCTCGCCGCCGATGGCCGACTTCGTCGAAGGCTATCTCTCGATGAAGCAGCATGTGCTGGTGCGCTTCGGCAAGTGGGAGGACATCATCGCCCAGGGCCTGCCGAAGGATCCCGACCTCTACTGCTCGACGACGGCGATGACACTCTACGCCAAGGGCGTTGCGCATTCGGTGCTGGGCCAGATCGAAAAGGCCGAGCAGGCGCGCGCCGCCTTCCGCGCCGCCAAGGCGCGCGTGCCCGAGAGCCGGCGTCTGCACAACAACACCATGCTCGACCTGCTGGCCATCGCCGACGAGATGCTGACCGGCGAGTTGGAATATCGCCGCGGCAACTTCGACCTCGCCTTCGCCCATCTGCGCCGCGCCGTCGAACTCGACGATTCGCTGCCCTACGACGAGCCCTGGGGCTGGATGCAGCCGACCCGCCACGCGCTTGGCGCGCTCCTGCTGGAGCAGGGCCATGTCGCCGAGGCCGAGGCGGTCTATCGCGCCGACCTGGGCTTCGATGGCAAGACCAACCGCGCCTGCTGGCATCCCGAGAACGTCTGGAGCCTGCACGGCCTGCACGAATGTCTCGTCCGCCGCGGCGAGACGGTCGAGGCGCCGCTGATCAAGGCGCGGCTGGATCTGGCTTCGGCGCGGACGGAGATGCCGGTGCGAGCGTCATGCCTGTGCCGGCGGGAAGCGGCTTAGGCGGGGCTTTGCCCCGCCAGTTAGCGTCAGGACATTGCGTAGCAATGTCCGGGAGCGTCGAAGGTTCGTTCAACCTGCCTCGTTTTCTCTCCCCCTATCGGGGGCGAGGAGTCTGATGGGCCTCAGCGCACCTCACCGCTTCGCCGGCGGCAGCACGCGCTGGATCATGGCGAACAGGAACGCGGTCGTCAGGCCGAACAGCAGCATGCCGTTCACCGCTTCCAGCGCGCCCAGCATCTTCCATTGATGGGCGAGGTGGATGGTGGTGTCGCCGTAGGTGGTGAGCGCCCCCAGCGAGTAGAGCATGGCCGAGCGGTTGTCGGGGATGGCGCCGAGGAAGCGAAAGGCCAGCGCCCAGATGCCGCCCTCGAGGATGTGCAGGGTGGTCACCAGCGTCACCGCCATCGCCATCACCAGCGAGAAGGTGAGGGTGACGTGGCGGCCGCGGTCGCGCATCGTGTCGAGTAACCGGTCGACCCGGGCGGTGAAGACCGCCAGGCACAGGATGTGGATCACGCAGGTCAGCGCGATCAGCGGCACCCCCCACGCCCAATCGTGTCCCCACTGGACCTCGTTGAGCGGGTTCATCTCGCTGCCCTTTCCGCGCCCGCCGTTCCTTAGCGGACCAGCGGCTTGTACTTGATGCGGTGCGGCTGG
>OFDN01000203.1_pt1 | contig 57398 bp, 48 predicted proteins | sample 1520971 | NCBI WGS metagenome assembly OFDN01 (sample SAMEA94257418, study PRJEB24077) | hot springs metagenome | biome: Aquatic biome; feature: Geographical feature; material: Water | place: India | collected 2012-06-12 | depth 5 m | reverse complement strand
CGGCGGGGCCCTTCGTGCGGTCGGGGTCGACTAGTTGCCGAAGCCCTTGAAGCGCTGGTTGAACTTCTCGACACGACCGGCCGAGTCGAGGATGCGCTGCTTGCCCGTGTAGAACGGGTGCGAGGCCGACGAGATCTCGACGTCGATGACCGGGTAGGTGACACCGTCGAGCTCGATGGTCTTGTCGCTCGACACCGTCGAGCGGGTGAGGAAGGTCTCGCCCGAGGCCAGGTCGCGGAACACGACGGGCGCGTACTCGGGGTGGATGTCAGTCTTCATGAGCGGATTCCTTGGACGTTTGCGGTGGGCGCTGCCCGTTCCGGGCGCGCGAAAGGGTTCGAGACCCGACCGCCAAGCCTAGCAGAGCCGCGGCCGAGCGACGGGTGCGAGCAGCGCCGGATCAGGCGGCTCGCGCGGTGAAGCGCGCGCCGTCGCGGCTCACCTGCAGCGGCAGGCCGAACGCCGCGGTCAGGTTCTCGCTCGTCATCACCGTCTCGAGCGGGCCCGCGGCGGCGATGGCGCCCTTCCGCAGCAGCAGCGCGTGGGTGAATCCGGGCGGGATCTCCTCGACGTGGTGCGTGACCATCACCATCGCCGGCGACGAGGGCTCGCTCGCGTACGCGCCGAGCAGCTGCAGCAGCTCCTCGCGCGCGCCGAGGTCGAGGCTCGCGGCCGGCTCGTCGAGCAGCAGCAGCTCGGGGTCGGTCATGATCGCGCGGGCGATCTGCACGCGCTTCTGCTCGCCATCGCTGAGCGTGCCGAACAGCCGATCGCCGAAGCCGTCGAGGTGCCACTCGCGCAGCACCCGCTCGGCGCGCCGCACGTCGACCTCGTCGTACTCCTCGCTCCACCGGCCGGTGACCGAGTACGACGCGGTCATCACGACGTCGAGCACGCGCTCGTTGCCCGGGATGCGTCGCGCCAGCGCCGTGGAGGCGAACCCGATGCGGGGTCGCAGCTCGAACACGTCCGTCGACCCGAGCTTCTCGTCGAGCACGACAGCGCGACCCGCACTCGGGTGCAGGAACGACGCCGCGACCTGCAGCATCGTCGTCTTGCCGGCGCCGTTGGGGCCGAGGACGACCCAGCGCTGATCGGAGGTCACCTGCCAGGACACACGGTCGAGGATGGTCGTGCCATCACGGGTCAGAGAGACGTCGTCGAACTCGAGAACACTGGCCATGATGGCTCCAGCCTAGAGCAGGCTGCGGTACAGCTCGGTCGTGCGCGCGGCGATGCTCGGCCACGAGAACATCGCCTCGGCGCGGGCGCGGCCGGCGGCGCCCATCGCGAGCGCCGCATCCCGGTCGGTGACCACCTCGATGAGGGCAGCGGCGAGGTCGGCGATGAACCGCTCGGGGTCGAGCGGTGTTCCCGAGCCGTCGTGCACCTGGTCGATCGGCACGAGTCGGCCGGTGATGCCGTCGTCGACGACCTCGGGTATTCCCCCGGTGTCGGTGCCGACGACGGCGACGCCGCACGCCATGGCCTCGAGGTTCACGATGCCGAGCGGCTCGTAGACGCTCGGGCAGACGAACGCGGTCGCGGCCGAGAGCACAGCCGAGAGCTCGAGCGGGCTGAGCATGCGCTCGATCCAGACCACGCCGGTGCGCTCTGCCTGCAGAGCGGCGACCCCGTTCTGCACCTCGCGCAGGATCTCGGGGGTGTCGGGGGCGCCCGCGCAGAGCACGAGCTGCACGTCGGCCGGCAGGCGACGGGCCGCCTGCAGCAGGTAGGGCAGCCCCTTCTGGCGCGTGATGCGGCCGACGAAGACCACCGTCGGCCGGTCGGGGTCGATGCCGAGGGCGCGCACGGCGTCGTGGTCGATCGTGCGCTGCCAGCGCTCGAGATCGATGCCGTTGTGGATGACCGTCACCCGCGACTCGTCGATGTCGGGGTAGCACCGCAGGATGTCGCGGCGCATGCCGTCGCTCACGGCGATGACGGCGTCGGCCGACTCGAACGCCGTCTTCTCGATCCAGCGCGAGACGCGGTACCCGCCGCCGAGCTGCTCGGCCTTCCACGGACGCAGCGGCTCGAGGCTGTGGGCGGTGACCACGTGCGGAATGCCGTGCAGCAGCTGCGCGAGGTGCCCGGCGGCGTTCGCATACCAGGTGTGGGAGTGCACGAGGTCGGCACCGTCGACGTCGTCGGCGATCGCGAGGTCGACACCGAGCGTCGCGAGCGCCGGGTTCGCCGAGCTCAGGGTTCCGGGCACGAGGTAGGCATGGGTGTCTGCCTCGTTGCGCGGCGCGCCGAAGCACCGCACCCGCACGTCGAGCGACTCGCGCAGGGCCCGCACGAGCTCCGCGACGTGCACCCCCGCTCCCCCGTAGATCTCGGGCGGATACTCACGGCTGATGACGTCGACGCGCATGGCTCGACGCTAGTACAGGCGTGCCTCTATGGCACCGCGGCCCGCTCGCCTAGTGTGGGGCCATGGCGACCCCCAAGATCTTCGGAATCGTGCTCGCGGGCGGCGAGGGCAAGCGACTGATGCCCCTCACCGTCGACCGGGCGAAGCCCGCCGTGCCCTTCGCTGGGGGCTACCGGCTGATCGACTTCGCCCTCTCGAACCTCATCAACTCGGGGCTGCGGCAGCTCGTCGTGCTGACGCAGTACAAGAGCCACTCGCTCGACCGCCACGTGTCGCAGACCTGGCGTCTGAGCGGCATGCTCAACGCCTACGTCGCTTCGGTGCCCGCGCAGCAGCGCCTCGGCAAGCGCTGGTTCTCGGGTTCGGCCGACGCGATCTACCAGAGCCTCAACCTCATCCGCGACGAGAAGCCCGACATCGTCGTGGTCGTCGGTGCCGACCACGTGTACCGCATGGACTTCCGGCAGATGATCGACGCGCACATCGCCAACGGCGCGGGTGTGACCGTGGCCGGCATCCGCCAGCCGATCGCGCTCGCCGACCAGTTCGGGGTGATCGAGACCGACCCGGCGAACCCGCAGCGCATCGCCGCCTTCCACGAGAAGCCGAAAGACGCCGTGGGGCTTCCGGATGCTCCGCACGAGGTGCTCGCCTCGATGGGCAACTACGTGTTCGACGCCGACGTGCTGGTCGACGCCGTGACCCGCGATGGCGACGACCCGGACAGCGCGCACGACATGGGGGGCGACATCGTTCCGGGCTTCGTGCGCGAGGGTCGGGCGTTCGTCTACGACCTCAACCGCAACGAGGTTCCCGGAGCGACCGAGCGCGACCGCTACTACTGGCGCGATGTCGGAACGATCGAGTCGTTCTTCGACGCCCATCAAGACCTCATCTCGGCTCTGCCGGTGTTCAACCTCTACAACACCGAGTGGCCGATCTACTCGCAGCAGCTCAACTCTCCCCCGGCGAAGTTCGTGCGCGACGCCTCGGGAGCCACGGGAATGATGATCGACTCGATCGTCTCGCTCGGCTCGGTCATCTCGGGCTCGCACATCGAGCGCAGCGTGCTCGGCCCCTGGGTGACGATCGAGTCGGCGAGCGTCGTCGACAGCGTCGTCTTCGAGCGCGTGCACATCGGCGCAGGAGCGGTCGTGCGGCGGGCTATCCTCGACAAGGAGGTCGTCGTGGCCCCCGGCGCCCAGGTGGGCGTCGACCACGACGCCGATCGCGCCCGCGGCCTCACGGTCACCGAGACGGGCATCGTGGTCGCCGGCAAGGGCGTCCGCATCGAGTAGCGCGGCGGCTCGCCGCCCCGGCCCGGCAGGAGCATCCACCCCCATGGCCTCGATGCTCGTCGTGCTCGACGTCGACTCGACCCTCATCGAGCAAGAGGCGATCGAGCTGCTGGCCGACGAGGCCGGATCGGGTGCGCAGGTCGCGGCCGTGACGGCTCGGGCGATGGCGGGCGAGCTCGACTTCGCGGACTCGCTGGCCGAGCGGGTGGCCACGCTCGCCGGCCTCGACGAGACGGTCTTCACGCGCGTCGCGCCCCGCATCACGCTCACGCCCGGTGCGCGCGAACTCGTCGCGGGCGTGCAGGCGGCGGGCGGATGCGTCGCCGTCGTCTCGGGCGGATTCCACGAGCTGCTCGACCCTGTCGCCGCCGACCTGGGTCTCGATGCCCACCGCGCCAACCGGCTCGAGCTCGAGACCGGACGCCTCACCGGCCGCACGACCGGCCCGGTGATCGACGCCGCAGCGAAGGCCGCGGCGCTGCACGAGTGGGCCGAGCGGTTCGGGGTGCCCCTGACGCGCACGGTCGCCGTCGGCGACGGCGCGAACGATCTGGCGATGATGGCGGCCGCGGGCCTCTCGATCGCGTTCGACGCCAAGCCCGTCGTGCGCGCCCAGGCGCACATGAGTCTTCCGCAGCGCGACCTGGCGGCTGTGCTCGCCGTGCTCGGGCTGCGGGGCTAACCGCTGCTCAGGTGAGCCTGCTCAGTGGCCCATGCCGAGGCCGCCGTCGACGGGGATCACGGCCCCGCTGATGTAGGCGGCGTCATCGCCGGCGAGCCAGGTCACGACGCGGGCGACCTCGGTCGGGGTCGCGAAGCGACCGGCCGGGATCGCCTCCTGGTAGGCCTTCTGCTGGTCCTCCGGCAGCGCCGCCGTCATGTCGGTCTCGATGAAGCCCGGTGCCACGACGTTCGCGGTGATGCCGCGGCCGCCGAGCTCGCGCGTGAGCGAGCGTGCCATGCCGACGAGTGCCGACTTCGAGGCGCTGTAGTTGACCTGGCCGGCCGAGCCGTACAGCCCGACCACGCTCGAGATGAGGATGATGCGGCCGAACCGCGCCTTGAGCATCCCCTTCGATGCGCGCTTGACCGTGCGGAAGGCGCCGGTGAGGTTCGTGTCGATGACGCTCGTGAAGTCGTCCTCCGACATGCGCAGCAGCAGGGTGTCGCGCGTGATGCCGGCGTTCGCGACGACCACCTCGACCGGGCCGAGCTCGGCCTCGACCGCCGTGAACGCGGCATCGAGCGAGTCGGCGTCGGTGACATCGGCGATGACCGTGAGCGCGCCCTGCGGGCCGGATCCGGAGCGGGCCGTGACGGCCACGCGGTGGCCCTGGGCGAGGAACTCCTCCGCGATCGAGTAGCCGATGCCGCGGTTGCCGCCGGTGATGAGAACAGTGCGCTGGGTGGTCATGGCTCCCCAGCATATGCGCAACGTCGCGGGCTACCATCGCTGCGTGCCGAAGCCGCAGACCAGCGCGATCACGAGCCTGCCCACCTCGCCCGACGAGGAGCGCAAGGCGCGCATGATCAAGTACGCCGCCGCCATGGGCGTGCGCATGATCTGCATCGGCGCCTGCTTCTTCACGCCGGGCTGGTGGCTGCTCATCCCCGCCCTGGGGGCCATCGTCCTGCCCTACTTCGCGGTCGTCGCGGCGAACACGGTCGTCAACACGCGGGGGCGGGCCGTCGAGCGCCCGGACGCCCTCGTGCCGCTGCGGGACGACCGCGCGTGATCGATCTGCCGGGGGCGATCGACAGCCGGCGCTGCTCGCGCGCCGGATGCCGTCTCGAGGCGGTGTGGGCGGTCAACTGGCGCAATCCGCGCATCCACGGGCCCGAGCGCGTCAAGGTGTGGCTCGCGTGCGGGGAGCACCGCGACTACCTCTACGACTACGTCGACGCCCGGGGCTTCCCGGTGACCATCACCCCGGCGGGCGTCGTCGTCGAGCGGGTGCCCGAGCGGGGAGAATAGCGTCTGTGAGCATCCTGTCGCTGGCCCTGACCCGGCGCTGGCTGGGCTGGCTGGCGTTCACCGCGCTGTTCGCCGTCGTGTGCGTCGCGCTCGCGCAGTGGCAGTGGGCGCGACGCCTGGAGGCGGTGGCCGAGATCCGTGTCGTCGCCCAGAACTGGGATGCGGCTCCGGTCACCCTCGCCGAGGCCCTGCCCGGCGGCGCCCCGCTCGACCCGGCAGCGGAGTGGACGCCGGTCGAGGTCGCCGGCGAGTACCTGACCGATGAGCAGCTGCTCGTGCGCAACCGCCCCTTCGCGGGGCGCCCCGGCTTCGAGGTGCTCACGCCTCTGCTGCTCGACTCGGGCGAGGTGCTCATCATCAATCGGGGCTGGGTGCCCACCGGCGAGCAGCAGGACTCCCCGGATGCGGTGCCGGAGCCCCCGGAGGGACGCGTCGAGGTCACCGCGCGTCTGAAGCCGGGCGAGCCGACGATCGCGGGTCGCGGGGCGCCCGAGGGGCAGATCGCGACGATCCACCTGCCCGAGCTCGCGGAGCGCGTCGACGGTGGCCGGGTGATCACCGGGGCCTATGCCCTGCTCGACAGCGAGCGGCCGGCGCCGGCCGAGCGCCCGCTCGCCGCAACCAGACCCGTGGCCGACGAGGGGCCGCACCTCAGCTACACCTTCCAGTGGTACCTGTTCGCGCTCCTCGGGTTCGTCGGGTACGGCTGGGCCCTGCGGCACGAGCACCGGGCGCTGCGCGCCGCCGAGAGCGGTGAGCCGCTCGCGCCTCGGCGCCCCCGGCGGGGGGGCGCGCCGAGCGACGACGAGATCGAGGACGCGATCGTCGATGGTCGGCCCGAAGCGCGCCAGCCCGGGTCGCGTCAGGCGAGCGAGATCAGCTCGGCGTAGTCCGCCGTCCAGAGGTCTTCGACCCCGTCGGGCATGATGAGCACGCGCTCGGGGTTCAGCGCCTCCACGGCACCCTCGTCGTGGCTGACGAGGATGACCGCTCCGCTGTAGTTCGCGAGCGCCCCGAGGATCTCCTCGCGGCTCGCCGGGTCGAGGTTGTTCGTCGGCTCGTCGAGCAGCAGCAGGTTGGCCTTCGACACCACGAGGGTGGCGAGCGACAGACGGGTCTTCTCGCCGCCCGAGAGCACGCCTGCGGGCTTCTGCACGTCGTCTCCGACGAACAGGAACGAGCCGAGCACGCTGCGGGCCTCCCGCTCGGTGATGGCCTCGCTCGCGCTCATCATGTTCTCGAGCACCGAGCGGGTGACGTCGAGGGTCTCGTGCTCCTGGGCGTAGTAGCCGATCCGCAGCCCGTGCCCGGGCTCGATAATGCCCGTGTCGGGCTGATCGACCCCGGCGAGGATGCGCAGCAGCGTGGTCTTGCCCGCCCCGTTGAGTCCGAGGATGACCACGCGCGAGCCCCGGTCGACGGCGAGGTCGACGGCGGTGAAGATCTCGAGCGAGCCGTAGCTCTTCGACAGGTTGTGCGCCTGCAGGGGCGTCTTGCCCACTGGTGCCGGCTCAGGAAACCGCAGCTTCGCGACACGATCGACCGCACGCACCTCCTCGAGGCCCGCGAGCATCTTCTCGGCGCGCGCGACCATCTGGTGGGCTGCGGCGGCCTTCGAGGCCTTCGCCCCGAACCGGGCGGCCTGCAGCTGCAGCGCGGTGGCCTTCTTCTCGACGTTGGCGCGCTCCTTCTTGCGGCGCTCCTCGTCGGCCTCGCGCTGGCGCAGGTAGTGCTTCCAGCCCATGTTGTAGATGTCGATGACCTGACGGTTGGCGTCGAGGTAGAACACGCGATTGACGGTCTCCTCCACAAGCTGCACGTCGTGGCTGATCACGATGAAGCCGCCCTGGTACGCCTTCAGGAAGTCGCGCAGCCAGACCACCGAGTCGGCATCGAGGTGGTTGGTCGGCTCGTCGAGGATCATCGTCTCGGCATCGCTGAACAGGATGCGCGCCAGTTCGATCCGTCGGCGCTGGCCGCCCGACAGCGTGCTGAGGGGCTGGCTCAGGATGCGATCGGGAAGGCTCAGGTTGCTCGCGATCGCGGCCGCCTCGGCCTCGGCCGCGTATCCCCCGAGAGCGTGGAAGCGGTCGGTGAGGCGACCGTAGCGGGCCATGGCCTTCTCGGCGACCGCCGGGTCGGTGCTGCCCATCTCGATCGTGGCCTGCTGCATGTCGAGCACGATCTGCCCGAGCCCCCGCGCGTCAAGGATGCGGGTGCGGGCCAGCTGCTCGGGGTCGCCCGCGCGCGGGTCCTGCGGCAGGTAGCCGATCTCGCCGGTGCGCGTGATGGTGCCGCCCGTCGGCTGCCCCTCCCCGGCGAGCGCACGCGTCATCGTGGTCTTGCCGGCGCCGTTGCGCCCGACGAGGCCCACCTTGTCGCCCTTGTCGACGCGGAAGCTCACGTTCTCCATGAGCAGGCGCGCGCCGACGCGGATCTCGAGATCGTGTACGGCGAGCACAGTGAACGTCCGATTCTTTGGTGGGATTCGACGACCCCGAGGAGTGGGGGCCAGCCCGATAGTCTAGCCGTGTCCCCCGCACCCGACGTCCTGGAAGAGGTACCGCCGCCGTGTCGACCGCCACCACCACCCTGCCCCGCACCACCCTCGTCGACCGGGTCGTCGCCCGCTCGTGGGTGAGCGATATCGCCCTCGTCACGGCCGGCGCCGCGCTCGTCGCGGTGCTCGCCCAGGTCGCCGTGCCGCTGTGGCCCGTGCCGGTCACCGGGCAGACCCTCGCGGTGCTGCTCGTGGGCGCGAGCCTCGGTGCCGCGCGCGGCGCCGCATCCCTCTCGCTGTACGCCTTGCTCGGCGCGGTGGGCCTTCCGATCTACAGCGACGCGTCCTCCGGCTGGTCGGTTCTGCTCGGCCCGACCGGCGGCTACATCATCGGCTTCATCGCCTCGGCCGCGATCGTCGGCTGGGCCGCAGAGCGCTCGTGGGACCGCGGCTGGTACAAGCCGATCATCACCTTCATCGGCGGCTCGCTCGTCGTCTTCGCCTTCGGCCTGCCCTGGCTCGCCGTCGCCCTGGGCCAGCTGGGGCTGCCGAACGATCTGCAGTCGGTGCTCGTGGCGGGCTTCTACCCGTTCATCATCGGCGGCCTCATCAAGGCCGCCATCGCCGCGGCGCTACTCCCGGCGCTGTGGGCCGCTGCGGAGCGCTCGAAGAAGCAGTAGCGCCAGAACGAGGAAGGGCCCCTGCCGGATGGCGGGGGCCCTTCCTCGTTGCGGCTGTCAGATGCTGAAGCCCAGTCCGCCTGTCGGCGGGGCATTGGGCCTGAGAGCCCACTGGGCTCTCAGATGCTGAAGCCCAGCCGCCTTCGGCGGAGCGCTGGGCACTGAGAGCCCACCGGGCTCTCAGATGCTGAAGCCCAGCGCTCTCATCATGTCGCGGCCGTCATCGGTGATGCGTTCCGGGCCCCACGGCGGCATCCAGACCCAGTTGATGCGGAACTGCTCGACGATGCCGTCGAGGGCGTTCGCCACAGACTCCTCGATGACATCGGTGAGCGGGCAGCCAGCCGAGGTGAGGGTCATCGAGATGATGAGGGCGTCGCTCTCCTCATCCCATGCCAGGTCGTAGACGAGACCGAGGTCGACGATGTTGACGCCGAGCTCGGGGTCGACGACATCCTTCAGTCCCTCCTCGACCTTGTCGAAGAGCTGGGGCTCGAGTGCGGTGGGCATGGCTCTAGCCTACGGTCGACCCGGTCAGGTAGCGGTCGTAGCCCTCGTTCTCGAGGCGCTCGGCCAGCTCAGGCCCGCCCTCCTCGGCGACCCGGCCGTCGACGAAGACGTGCACGAAGTCGGGCTGGATGTACCGCAGGATGCGCGTGTAGTGCGTGATGAGCAGCACGCCGAGCCCGGTGTTCTCCTTCACCCGGTTCACGCCCTCCGAGACGATCTTGAGCGCGTCGACGTCGAGGCCCGAGTCGGTCTCGTCGAGCACGGCGATCTTCGGCTTGAGCAGCTCGAGCTGCACGATCTCGTGGCGCTTCTTCTCGCCGCCCGAGAAGCCCTCGTTGACGTTGCGCTCCCCGAACGAGGCGTCCATGCGCAGGGCCTCCATCGAGCCCTTCAGCTCCTTGATCCACGAGCGGAGGGCGGGAGCCTCGCCGTCGATCGCGGTCTTGGCGGTGCGGAGGAAGTTCGACACCGTCACGCCGGGGATCTCGACCGGGTACTGCATCGCGAGGAAGAGGCCGGCGCGCGCGCGCTCGTCGATGCTCATCTCGAGCACATCCTCGCCGTCGAGCGTGATCGTACCGCTGTCGACCGTGTACCGGGGATGCCCGGCGATCGTGTACGCGAGCGTCGACTTGCCCGAGCCGTTGGGCCCCATGATGGCGTGCGTCTCGCCCGAGCTGATCGTGAGGTTCACCCCGCGGAGGATGGGCTTGACGCCCTGGTCGGTCTCGATGCTGACGTGCAGATCGCGGATCTCAAGCGTGGACATTGCTCTGGCTGGTCCTCTGTGTCGTGGCGGAAGCGTGCGGGCCTGGCGAGTGCTCAGGCGGAGATGGTCTGGTCGACGTCGACGAGCACGTCGTCGCCCTCGACCGAGACGGTGTAAACCGGAACCGGCTCGTAGGCCGGGAAATTGCGGGGCTTGCCGGTCGCCAGGTCGAATTTCGACCCGTGCGCCCAGCACTCGAGAGCGTCGTCCTCGACGAAGCCCTCGCTGAGCGAGATCTCGCCATGGGTGCAGGTGTCGCCGAGAGCGTGCACGGCACCGGCAGAGTCCATGACGACGGCGACGGGCTTGCCGTCGACGACGACCTTGCGAGCGCTCGACGGGCTCAGCTCGGCCAGCGAGCAGACGCGGATCGCGGTCATGTCACACCACCTCCACCGCGGCGAGCTCGTCCTCGAGCAGTCCGAGCAGGCGGGCCTCGAGATCGGCGTCGCCGATCTTCTGCACGACCTCCAGCAGGAACCCGAGCACGACGAGTCGGCGGGCCTCCTGCTCGTCGATGCCCCGCGAGCGCAGGTAGAACAGCTGCTGGTCGTCGAAGCGGCCGGTCGCGCTCGCGTGGCCCGCGCCCGCAATCTCGCCGGTCTCGATCTCGAGGTTCGGGATCGAGTCGGCGCGGGTGCCGTCGCTGAGCACGAGGTTGCGGTTCTGCTCGTACGAGTCGGTGCCGGTGGCGTCGCGCCCGATGAGCACGTCGCCGACCCACACGGTGCGCGCACCCTCGCCGTTCAGGGCGCCCTTGTAGGTGACCCGGCTGACGGTGTGCGGCGCGATGTGGTGCACGTAGACGCGCTGCTCGAGGTGCTGCCCCGCGTCGGCGAAGTAGAGTCCGAGCAGCTGGCCGTCGGCGCCGTCGCCCGCGAGGTGCACGGAGGGGTTCACCCGCACGATGGCACCGCCCAGTGAGACGACGACGTGCTTGAGTCGGGCATCCCGCTCGACGCGCCCGAAGTGGCTCGAGAGGTGGACGGCCTCGTCGTCCCACTCCTGCAGGCTGACCACGGTCAGGTCGCTGCCCTGCTCGGCGATGATCTCGACGTTCTCGGTGAGGCGGGCGGGGCCGCGGTGGTCGAGGATCACGGTTCCGCGGGCGTTCGGCGCGGCGGTGATGATCGTGTGCGCCGCGCGCGGCGTCGGATCGGGAGCGGTGCGGTCGACCGTCACCGTGACGGCCTCCTCCGCCGTCAGGGTGATGACGAGGGCCTGCTCGGTGGTGGACCACGCGTTCGCCGCCGCGCGCTCCTCGGCGAGACCCGCGCTGCCGATGCGCGCGTCGTCGCGAGCGACCCATTCCACGCGCACACCCTCGGCGGGCGACACGGTGGCGGGGAACGGTGCGCCGTCGAGCGCGCCGTCAAGGAGGTCGCTGATGCGCGCCACGGGCGTGAGCCGCCACTCGAGCTCGCGCCCGGTCACCGGCGGGAAGTCGGCGTGGCTCGCCGATGCGAAGCGCTCGGAGCGCGTCTGCACGGGAACGGGGGAACCCGGCCCGTGGGCGTGCTGGAGGGGAGCCGCCTCGGGAGCGGCGGAGGGTGCGGACGTCATCTAGCCGACGCTGCCTTCCATGTTCATCTCGATGAGCTTGTTGAGCTCGAGGGCGTACTCCATCGGCAGCTCGCGCGCGATCGGCTCGATGAAGCCGCGCACGATCATCGCCATCGCCTCGTCCTCCGGCAGGCCGCGCGACTGCAGGTAGAACAGCTGCTCCTCACTGACACGCGACACGGTGGCCTCGTGGCCGAGCTGCACGTCGTCGACACGGATGTCGATCGCCGGGTAGGTGTCGGAGCGCGAGATCGTGTCGACCAGCAGGGCGTCGCAGCGCACGGTGTTGGCCGAGTGGTGGGCGTTCGCATCGACGCGCACCTCGCCGCGGTACCCCGCACGGCCACCGCCCCGCGCGATCGACTTCGACACGATCGACGACGTCGTGTAGGGCGCCATGTGGATCATCTTCGCGCCCGCGTCCTGGTGCTGACCGGGGCCGGCGAACGCGACGGAGAGGGTCTCCCCCTTGGCGTGCTCGCCCATGAGGAAGATCGAGGGGTACTTCATCGTCACCTTCGAGCCGATGTTGCCGTCGATCCACTCCATGGTGGCGCCCTCGTGGGCGACGGCGCGCTTCGTGACGAGGTTGTAGACGTTGTTCGACCAGTTCTGGATCGTCGTGTAGCGCACGCGCGCGTTCTTCTTCACGATGATCTCGACGACGGCCGAGTGCAGGGAGTCACTCTTGTAGATCGGGGCGGTGCAGCCCTCGATGTAGTGCACGTACGAGCCCTCGTCGGCGATGATGAGCGTGCGCTCGAACTGGCCCATGTTCTCGGTGTTGATGCGGAAGTACGCCTGCAGCGGGATCTCGACGTGCACCCCCGGCGGCACGTAGACGAACGATCCGCCCGACCACACCGCCGTGTTCAGGGCCGCGAACTTGTTGTCGCCGGCCGGGATGACCGTGCCGAAGTACTCCTGGAAGTACTCGGGGTGCTCGCGCAGGGCTGTGTCGGTGTCCATGAAAATGACGCCCTGTGCCTCGAGGTCTTCGCGGATCTGGTGGTACACGACCTCGGATTCGTACTGGGCGGCGACACCCGCGACGAGGCGCTGGCGCTCGGCCTCGGGGATGCCCAGGCGCTCGTAGGTGTTCTTGATGTCCTCCGGAAGCTCCTCCCACGAGGTCGCCTGCTTCTCGGTGGTGCGCACGAAGTACTTGATGTTGTCGAAGTCGATGCCCGAGAGATCGGCGCCCCAGAGCGGCATGGGCTTCTGGCCGAAGAGCTTGAGGCCCTTCAGGCGGAGGTCGAGCATCCACTGCGGCTCGCTCTTCAGGGCCGAGATGTTGCGCACGACGTCCTCGTCGATGCCGCGTCGTGCGCCCTCGCCAGCGGCGTCGGGGTCGGACCAGCCGAACTCGTATTGCCCGAGGCCCTCGAGCTCCGGTCGGTCGATGAGCACGTCAGACACGGTGTCCCTCTTCTCTTCCTCGACCCCAACCGCTGCAGCGGCGGGAGAATTCCTCGGCGGGCGGCTCTCGTGGCCGCCGGTCCTCCGGCGGCGCTGCTCGGCTGACGCTCACCCTGCGCAACTACACTGGCGGCGTCCGCACGAGCGGAGCGGCAGGGCCCCTCGGCCCCCGTATCGACAGCGACGGTGAACAGCCCCAGTCTACAGGGGCGAGCGCCGCGAACAGGAGGATGCTGGCTGTGAACCGGCTGTACCGTTGGCTTCCCGAATCGACCGCCGACCGCCGCGTGCGCGTGCTCGCCTGGGCATCGCTCGTCAGTCAGACCTTGATCGTCGGAACGGGCGGGGCGGTGCGGCTCACCGGGTCGGGCCTCGGGTGCCCGACGTGGCCGCGGTGCACCGACGACTCGTTCGTCGCGACGCCCGAGATGGGCATCCACGGGATCGTCGAATTCGGCAACCGGCTGCTCACCTTCGTGCTGGTGATCATCGCGATCCTGGCCTTCCTGTCGATCCTGCGTCTGCGCCGCGAGCGGCCCGAGCTGCTCCGTCTCACCGTGGCCCTCGGCGCGGGCATCATCGTGCAGGCGCTCATCGGCGGCATCACGGTGCTCACCGGCCTCAACTCCTGGATCGTCGGCCTGCACTACGTGGTCTCGGCCGTGCTCGTCGCGCTCGCGACCGTCTACGTCTACCGGGTGTACCGCGGTCGGGCCTCCACCGAGCTCGGCGTGCCCGGCTGGGTGCGCGGCCTCGCGATCGCGACGGCCGCCGGGGTGTGGGTCACGGTGCTGATCGGCATCGTCGTGACGGGGTCGGGCCCGCACGCCGGTGACGCGAGCACGCCCCGCAACGGCCTCGACAGCGAGCTGCTGCAGCACTACCACTCATGGCCCGCCTACATCACCTTCGGCCTCACGCTGCTGCTGATCGTCGTGGCCGCCCGGGTCGGTCACCGATCGCTGCTGCGGTCGTCGCTCGCCCTGCTCGCCGTCGAGGGTGTGCAGATCGTCGTCGGCATCGCACAGGCCCGCCTCGGGCTTCCCGTGCTGCTGGTGGGAGTGCACATGGTGCTCGCGTGCGTGCTGGTGGCCGTCATGACGATGGTCGTTCTCACGACGCGGAAGAGCGTCGTGACGAGCGCGCAGCCATCCGACCCGGCGCGCGAGCCGGTCGCGGCCTAGAACGGCAGCAGCGGGTCGATCCCCACGGCCACGAACAGCAGCGTCAGGTACGAGATGCTGGCGTGGAAGACGCGCATCGGCGCCGCCTCCTCGCCGCGGACCGCACGACCGTAGAGCCGGTGGCTCTCGACGATGAACCAGCCGCCGGCCAGCACCGCCACCGCCGTGTAGAGCGCCCCCATCGGGGCGATCGGGATGAGCAGCAGGGATGCTGCGACAGTGGCCCAGGCGTAGAGGATGACCTGCACGCCCACCGTGGCGCGGTCGCGGATGACCGCGAGCATCGGCACCTCAGCGGCGGCGTAGTCGTCGCGGTACTTCATCGACAGCGGCCAGTAGTGCGGCGGGGTCCACAGGAAGACCACGAGGAACAGGATGACCGGCGGCCAGTCGAGCGAGCCGGTGACGGCCGACCAGCCGATGAGCACCGGGAAGCAGCCGGCGATGCCGCCCCAGATGATGTTCTGCTCGGTGCGCCGCTTGAGCACCAGCGTGTAGATGACGACGTAGAACACGATCGCCGCCAGCGACAGCGAGGCCGCGAGCCAGTTCGTGGTGAGTGCGAGCCAGAGGATCGAGATGACACCGATGGCGTAGGCGAAGACGAGGGCCGAGCGGTCGGAGATCTCGCCCGTCACGAGCGGCCGATTCTTCGTCCGGTTCATCAGCCGGTCGATGTCACGGTCGATGTACATGTTGAACGCCCCGGCGGATCCGGCCGAGAGCGCACCGCCGATGAGAGTCGCGAACACCAGGCCGATGCTCGGCAGACCGTCGGCGGCCAGGATCATCACCGGCGCCGTCGTGACGAGCAGCAGCTCGATGACGCGGGGCTTGGTGAGGGCGACGTACGCACCGATGGTCCGACGGAGGCTCCGCGGTCGCGTCGTGACGGCGTGATCGAGAGCGGTGTCCATGGCTCCTTCTTCGGTACGGAGGGCGCGCTCAGTCTACGGGAGGCCGGCTCGGAGCCCGCCCAGCGAACCCGGAGCGGCATACGAGGCTCCCTATACTGGCGGGGGCCGACGATGTCCTGCTCGTCATCGTGCGCGCAGGAGCCGGAGGCGACCATCCGACCTCACGAAAGGCCACCACCCGCCCATGACCGAGCTCACCTGGGACGACCTCGACCGCGCGGCCGTCGACACGGCCCGACTGCTGGCCGCTGACGCCGTCGAGAAGGTCGGCAACGGCCACCCCGGCACCGCGATGTCGCTCGCGCCGGTCGCCTACCTCCTGCACCAGAAGGTCATGCAGCACGACCCCAGCGACCCCCACTGGCTCGGTCGCGACCGGTTCATCCTCTCGGCGGGCCACAGCTCGCTCACGCAGTACGTGCAGCTCTACCTCGGCGGATACGGACTCGAGCTGGACGACCTCAAGGCGCTGCGCACCTGGGGCTCGAAGACGCCCGGCCACCCCGAGTACGGCCACACCGACGGCGTCGAGATCACGACGGGTCCGCTCGGACAGGGTCTCGCCTCGGCCGTGGGCTTCGCCTACGCCGCGCGCTTCGAGCGCGGTCTGCTCGACCCCGAGACCCCGGCTGGCGAGAGCGTGTTCGACCACCACGTCTACGTCATCGCCGGTGATGGCGACATCCAGGAGGGCGTGACGAGCGAGGCGGGCTCGCTCGCCGGCCACCAGCAGCTCGGCAACCTCGTCGTCATCTACGACTCGAACCAGATCTCGATCGAGGACGACACCGACATCGCCTTCACCGAGGACGTCGCGGCGCGCTACGCCAGCTACGGCTGGCACGTGCAGACCGTCGACTGGAAGAAGACCGGCGCCTACGTCGAGGATGTCCACGCCCTGCACGCGGCCATCGAGGCCGCGAAGGCCGAGACCGGCAAGCCCAGCATCATCATCCTGAAGACGATCATCGGCTGGCCCGCTCCGACCAAGCAGAACACCGGCAAGATCCACGGCTCCGCCCTCGGCGCCGACGAGCTCGCGGCGACGAAGCGCGTGATGGGCTTCGACCCCGAGCAGCACTTCGTCGTGAGCGACGAGGTCATCGCCCACACCCGCGGCGCGGTCGCGCGCGGAGCCGAGCGGCGCGCCGCGTGGCAGTCGCGCTTCGATGCCTGGGCCGCCGCCAACCCGCAGCGCAAGGCGCTGCTCGACCGGATGCTCGCGGGCGAGCTGCCCGCCGAACTCGATGCCGCCCTTCCGGTGTTCGAGGGCGGCACGAGCCTCTCGACCCGCGCGGCGAGCGGCAAGGTCATCAACGCCATCGCGGGCGTGCTGCCCGAGTTCTGGGGCGGCTCGGCCGACCTCGCCGAGTCGAACCTGACGGCGATCACCGGCGGCGGCTCCTTCGCCCCGAGCGAGCACTCGACCCACGAGTGGCAGGCCAACCCCTACGGCCGCGTGCTGCACTTCGGCATCCGCGAGCACGCGATGGGCGCGATCCTGAACGGCATCGCCCTGCACGGCCGCACCCGCGTCTTCGGCGGAACCTTCCTGATCTTCAGCGACTACATGCGCCCGTCCGTGCGGCTCGCCGCCCTGATGAACGTGCCGGTCACCTACGTCTGGACGCACGACTCGGTCGCTCTCGGTGAAGACGGCCCCACCCACCAGCCGATCGAGCAGCTGGCATCGCTGCGGGCCATCCCGGGCCTCTCGATCGTGCGCCCCGCCGACGCCAACGAGACCGCGCACGCCTGGAAGGCCGTGCTGGAGCGCCGCTCCCCCGCCGGCATCGCGCTGACCCGCCAGAACGTTCCGGTTCTCAACCGCGGCGCCGACCAGGCGAGCGGCGAGACCCTCGCCGCGGCGCACCACGTCGCGAAGGGCGCCTACGTGCTCGCCGAGGCGGCGAACGGCTCCCCTGACGTCATCCTGATCGCGACCGGTTCCGAGGTATCGGTGGCTCTGGATGCCCGCGCGCAGCTCGCCGAGCGCGGCGTGCACGCCCGCGTCGTGTCCGCGCCGTGCCTCGAATGGTTCGACGAGCAGAGCGCCGACTACCGCGAGTCGGTGCTGCCCGCCGCGGTCACCGCGCGCGTGTCGGTCGAGGCGGGGCTCGCGCTGAGCTGGCACCGCTACGTCGGCGATCGGGGCCGCACGGTCTCGATCGAGCACTTCGGGGCGTCGGCCGACTACCAGACGCTCTTCCGCGAGTTCGGCATCACGGCCGAGGCCGTCACGGCTGCCGCTCTCGACAGCATCGCGGCGCACTGATCGCCACGGCCTCCCCTCTCCCACCCGACCACCACCATCGATTCGAGGACGACATGACCTCCACCCCCACCGCGCAGCTGAGCGAGCTCGGCGTCAGCATCTGGCTCGACGACCTCTCGCGCGATCGCATCACCTCCGGCGGTCTCGCCGCCCTCATCACCGAGCGCAACGTCGTCGGCGTGACCACCAACCCGACGATCTTCGCCTCGGCGCTCGCGACCGGCACGACGTACGACGCGCAGATCCGCGAGCTCGCCGCGGCCGGGGCCGACGTGAGCGCCGCGGTCTTCGAGATCACGACCGACGACGTCGCGGCGGCGAGCGACATCTTCGCCGCCGTGTACGGGGCGACACGCGGCCAGGACGGTCGCGTGTCGATCGAGGTCGAGCCCGGGCTGGCGCACGACGCAGCGGGCACGATCGCGCAGGCGCGCGAGCTCTGGACCAAGGTCGGCCGCCCGAACGCGATGATCAAGATCCCCGCCACGCTCGAGGGCCTGGAGGCGATCACCGAGACGGTCGCCGCCGGCATCAGCGTCAACGTCACGCTCATCTTCAGCCTCGACCGGCACCGCGCCGTCATCGACGCCTACTTGGCCGGTCTCGAGAAGGCGCACGCCGCGGGAATCGACCTGTCGACGATCCACTCGGTGGCCTCGTTCTTCGTCTCGCGGGTCGACACGGAGATCGACCGCCGCCTCACCGAGCTGGGCACGCCGGAAGCACTCGCCCTCAAGAGCAAGGCGGGCATCGCCAACGCACGACTCGCCTACGAGGTCTTCGAGCAGGCGTTCGCGACCGACCGCGCCGCCGCGCTGCTCGCGGCAGGGGCCAACGTCCAGCGGCCGCTGTGGGCGTCCACCGGCGTCAAGGACCCGAGCCTGCCCGACACCCTGTACGTGACCGAGCTCGCCGTCGGCCGCACCGTCAACACGATGCCCGAGAAGACCCTGCAGGCGACCTACGATCACGGCGTGATCACCGGCGACACCGTCTCGGGCAGCTACGACGAGGCCCGCGAGGTGCTGGCCGCCCTGGCTGACCTCGGCATCTCGTACGACGAGGTCACGGCCCTGCTCGAGCGCGAGGGCGTCGAGAAGTTCATCGTCAGCTGGAACGAGCTGCTCGACACGGTGAGCGCCGCGCTCGAGGCCGCCCGGTGAGCGTGACGGTCGCCGCACGCGGCGACGCGCTCTCCGCGATCGAGCGCCACGTGCCCGCGCTCGTCGAGCAGCTCGTGGCGAGCCGCATCACGGCCGGAGACGCGACGCTGTGGGGGCCCGACGCCGAGGCGGAGGCGAGCATCCGCCTCGGGTGGACCCAGGCGGTCGCGATCTCGCGCCCGCTCGTCGCCGAGATCGCCACCCTGCGCGCCCAGCTGCACGAACGGGGAGTCACCCGCATCGTTCTCTGCGGCATGGGAGGCTCCTCCCTCGCGCCCGAGGTCATCACCCGCACGGCGGGCGTCGAGCTCACCGTGCTCGACTCGACCGACCCCGGGCAGGTCGCCTCGGCGCTCGACGACCACCTCGGCCACACGGCTGTGGTGGTGTCGTCGAAGTCGGGCTCGACCGTCGAGACCGACAGCCAGAAGCGCAGCTTCGAGGCCGCGTTCCGGGCGATCGGCGTCGACCCGACCGAGCGCATCATCGTGGTGACCGACCCGGGCTCGCCGCTCGAGCAGGCGTCGCTGGCGGCCGGCTACCGCGTGTTCACGGCCGACCCGACGGTCGGCGGGCGGTACTCCGCGCTGACGGCGTTCGGCCTCGTCCCCTCCGGTCTCGCCGGTGTCGATCTGGATGCCCTGCTCGACGAGGCGGAGGCCGCGAGCCTCCTCCTCGCGATCGACCGCGCCGACAACCCCGGTCTGCAGCTCGGCGCGGCCATCGCCGGCACCGCGCCGCTGCGGGACAAGCTCGTGATCGTCGCCGACGGCACGCACATCCTCGGGCTCGGCGACTGGATCGAGCAGCTCATCGCGGAATCGACCGGCAAGGAGGGCCGCGGCGTGCTGCCGGTGGTCGTCGAGCCCGACGCGCCGGAGCTGACGAGCGGTGCCCCCGACGTGCAGGTCGTTCGCCTGGTCGCCGACGCTCGGGCGACCCGCGAGGTCGAGCGCGGCGAGATCGAGGTCTCCGGATCGCTCGGAGCCCAGCTGCTCACGTGGCAGTACGCGACCGCCGTCGCCGGTGTGCTTCTCGGCATCAACCCCTTCGATCAGCCCGACGTGGAGTCGGCGAAGGTCGCGGCGCGCGGTCTGCTCGACGCCCGGCCCGAGCCGGTGGCCGCGGCGTTCGTCGATCAGGGTGTCGAGGTGGTCGGCCCGGCCGAGCTGCTGGCGGGAGCATCCCGTCTCGAGGAGGCAATTGCGCGTCTCGAGGCCGTCGTTCCCGCCGACGGGTACATCGCCGTGCAGGCCTACCTCGATCGCATCGCCCACGCCGACCTCGGGGCGGTGCGCGGCGCCGTCGCGCAGCGCACCGGTCGTCCGGTGACCTTCGGCTGGGGACCGCGGTTCCTGCACTCCACCGGCCAGTACCACAAGGGCGGCCCCGCGCGCGGTGTGTTCCTGCAGATCACCGGCCGTCTGGCGGACGACCTGAGCATCCCCGACCGCCCCTTCAGCTACGCCGAGCTGATCGCCGCGCAGGCAGCGGGCGATGCTGCGGTGCTCGCCGCGGCGGGCATGCCCGTCGTCACCCTCCGCGTCCACGACGCCGCCGCCCTCGACGCGGTGCGCGCCGCGCTCCGCTGACCCGCTCTGCCACCACGAGGAGAACCATGGCCCCGGTCGCCATCGACCGCGACAGCAATCCGCTCCGCTCCCCTGACGATCGTCGGCTGAACCGCATCGCCGGTCCCAGCAGCCTGATCATCTTCGGCGTCACGGGCGACCTGTCGCGCAAGAAGCTCATGCCGGCCGTCTACGACCTGGCCAATCGCGGGCTCCTCCCGCCGGGGTTCGCCCTGGTTGGGTTCGCGCGCCGCGACTGGGAGACGCAGGACTTCGAGCAGGTGGTGCACGACGCCGTCAAGCAGTATGCGCGCACCCCCTTCCACGAGGAGGTGTGGCGGCAGCTCTCCGCGGGCATCCGGTTCGTGTCGGGCGATTTCGACGACGACGCCGCCTTCGCGCGCCTCGCCGACACGCTCGCCGAGCTCGACCGCGAGCGCGGCACGATGGGCAACCACGCGTTCTACCTGTCGATCCCGCCGAAGTCGTTCCCGCTCGTCACCGAGCAGCTGCGACGCAGCGGCCTCGCCGAGGCGAAGGCCGGCGAGTGGCGGCGCGTCGTCATCGAGAAGCCGTTCGGCAGCGACCTGCAGACCGCTCGCGAGCTCAACGATGTGGTCGAGTCGGTGTTCCCCGCCGACTCGGTGTTCCGCATCGACCACTACCTGGGCAAGGAGACGGTGCAGAACATCCTCGCCCTGCGCTTCGCCAACATGCTCTACGAGCCCATCTGGAACGCCAACTACGTGGACCACGTGCAGATCACAATGGCCGAGGACATCGGCGTCGGCGGCCGTGCGGGCTACTACGACGGCATCGGGGCAGCGCGCGACGTCATCCAGAACCACCTCCTCCAGCTGCTCGCGCTCACGGCGATGGAGGAGCCGGTGTCGTTCGACGCCGCCGACCTGCGCGCCGAGAAGGAGAAGGTGCTGTCCGCGGTGCGCCTGCCGCGCGATCTGGCGACCGGCACGGCGCGCGGCCAGTACGCGAGCGGCTGGCAGGGCGGCGAGTGGGTGCCGGGCTTCCTCGAGGAGGAGGGCATGAACCCCGAGTCGGTCACCGAGACCTACGCGGCCATGCGCCTCGACATCAACACGCGCCGCTGGGCGGGGGTGCCCTTCTACCTGCGAGCCGGCAAGCGGCTCGGCCGCCGGGTGACCGAGATCGCGGTCGTCTTCAAGCGCGCACCGCAGTACCTCTTCGCCGAGGCGCAGACCTCGGCCCTCGGGCAGAACGCCCTCGTCATCCGCGTGCAGCCCGACGAGGGTGTCACCATCCGCTTCGGGTCGAAGGTTCCCGGCGCGGGCATGCAGGTGCGCGACGTCACCATGGACTTCGGCTACGGGCACGCCTTCACCGAGGCGAGCCCCGAAGCCTACGAGCGGCTGATCCTGGATGTGCTGCTCGGCGACCCGCCGCTGTTCCCGCGGCACGAGGAGGTCGAGCTGAGCTGGCGCATCCTCGACCCGATCGAGGAGTTCTGGGCGACCCAGGGTCGGCCCGAGCAGTACGCACCCGGAACCTGGGGGCCGCAGTCCGCCGACGACCTGCTGGCCCGCGATGGACGCGTCTGGAGGCGCCCGTGATTATCGATCTGCCCGACACCACGGCCAGCCAGGTCTCGAAGACCCTGGTGCGCATCCGCGATGAGGCGGGGGCGGTCGCGCTGGGGCGCGTGCTGACCCTCATCATCGCGAGCGAGATCGGCGAGGAGGAGGACGTCATCGCCGCGGCCAACGAGGCCTCGCGCGAGCATCCGATGCGCATCATCGTGGTCTCGACCGATCCCGCCGCGGCCACCGCCCGGCTCGACGCCGAGATCCGCGTCGGCGGCGACGCCGGGGCCTCCGAGGTCATCGTGCTGCGGGCCCACGGCGGCACCGCGACCGATCTCCGCGGACTCGTGACGGGGCTGCTGCTGCCCGACGCGCCCGTCGTGTCGTGGTGGCCGGGCGAGTGCCCCGACGCCGTCTGCGACACTCCCCTTGGCCGCCTCGCCCAGCGGCGCATCACGGATGCGGGCGCGGCCCGCGACCCGCACGAGGCCCTGCGCCGCATCGCCGCGGGGTACCGACCCGGTGACACCGACTTCGCGTGGACCCGGCTCACCCTGTGGCGCGCCCAGCTCGCCGCGGCGCTCGACCAGCCGCCGTACGCCGCGATCACGGCGGTGGAGGTCTCCGGCGCCGCCGATAGCCCGTCGACCTCGCTGCTGGCCGCCTGGCTCGGTCTCCGGCTCCAGGTCGAGGTGCGGGTGCAGGTCGCCGACGCCTCGGCCGCCGGCGGCATCCACCGCGTCGCGCTGCACCGCGACGCGGGTCCCATCGTGCTCGAGCGCATCCGCCCCGGTGTGGCCCGGCTGCAGCAGCCGGGGCAGCCGGACCACGAGCTCTCGCTGCCGCGCCGGGGGCTGCGCGAGTGCCTCGCCGAAGAACTGCGTAGGCTCGACCCCGACGACGAGTTCGGTGCCGTGCTCGCCAGCGGGTTCGGCGCCGCGACTGTCGCGCAGCGCTGACACCGGGCATCGCAGGGAGGCACCCACCACCATGAGCATCGATCGTCGCGTCATCGTCCTGCCCGACAAGCATGCTCTCGCGGCCGAGGCGGCAGACCGCTTCGTGGCGACGACGACGCGGCTGCTGCGCGAGCGCCCCGCGGTGCACGTCGTGCTCACCGGAGGAAGCGTGGGCATCGCCGTGCTCGCGGCGATCGCGGCGCACGACCAGTGCACGGCCATCGACTGGGCACGCGTGCACCTGTGGTGGGGCGACGAGCGCTGGGTGCCCTCCGGAGACCCGGAGCGGAACGAGGGGCAGGCGCGAGCGGCGCTGCTCGACCACCTCGCGATCCCGGCGGAGAACATCCACACCATGCCGGCGTCCGACTCGGGGATGACCCTCGACGAGGCCGCCGCCCACTACCGGGATGAGTTGCTGCGCGCCGGAGGCGGTGCCTTCCCGGTGTTCGCGATCACGTTCCTCGGTGTCGGGCCCGACGGCCACATCGCCTCGCTGTTCCCCGAGCGCCCCGGACCGACGATCGCGGAGCCCGACGTCATCGCCGTGCGCGACTCGCCGAAGCCGCCTCCGGAGCGGCTGAGCCTCACGCTCCCTCTGCTCAACAGCTCCGAGCGGGTGTGGCTGGTGCTCGCGGGTGCGGACAAGGCTGCTGCCCTCGGCCTGGCGCTCGCGGGCGCCGCGACCGCGGACGTGCCCGTTGCCGGGGTCGGCGGGCGGGAGCGGACCGTGGTGTTCATCGACGAGGCGGCGTCGGCCGAGGTGCCGGAATCGCTCATCGCCCCGACCGAGTACTGGACCGGCGCGATGGACCAGCCGGACTGGCAACCGTAGTGCGGGCAGGCCTCAGCGCTCGTCCCGACCGCGGGCCCGCAGGACGCTCGCGTCAGGCCGTGCCGCGGCGCTGACGGAGCTTCAGCAGAGCCTCATCAAGGATCTGCGCGGCCTCCTCGTCGGTGCGCCGCTCTTTCACATACGCGAGATGCGTCTTGTAGGGCTCGTTCTTCGCGACCTGGGGCGGGTTGTTCTTGTCGCGCCCGGCGGGAAGGCCGGTCGACGGCGAGTCGATGATCTCGGGGATCTCCTCCTCGGGGAGGTTCGCCGCGAAGTACCGCACCGTCTCGTTGCCCAGGGCGTCCCAGTACGAGATCGCGATGCGCTCGGCGTGGACTCCCCGGTCTTGCTCGCCCATCGGGCCCGAGCCGACGCGCGACCCGCGGATGGCGCTGCCGCCTGACACCATGTCGCCGCCCCCTAGACCGCGCTGAAGCGCGTGATCAGGCCGAGCACGACGATCGAGCTGACCCAGACGAGGGCCAGCACCACCGTGATGCGGTTCAGGTTGCGCTCGGCGACGCCGGAGGCGCCGAGGTTGGAGGTGACGCCGCCGCCGAACATGTCGGAGAGCCCGCCGCCGCGACCGCGGTGCAGCAGGATCATGAGGGTCAGAAGAAGGCTCGTGATGCCCAGGATGACCTGGAGCACGACCTGAAGGATTTCCACGGGGTGAACCTCTCGCGCGTGTCGGACGATCTGCAAGCCTACCGGACGGCGGGCTCTGGTCGGGTCAGGCGGTGCCGACGTGCTTCGGGAAGCGCGCGATGCTCGAGAACTCGTCGACGTCGAGGCTCGCCCCGCCGACCAGGGCGCCATCGACGTCCTTGTGCTTCATGAAGCCCGCGATGTTCGCCGCCTTCACCGAGCCGCCGTACAGGATGCGGGTGCGGCCCGCCGCCTCCTCGCCCAGCGCCTCCGCGATCGAGGCGCGCAGCGCGGCGCAGACCTGCTGCGCCTGCTCGGGGGTGGCTGCCTGGCCCGATCCGATGGCCCAGACGGGCTCGTAGGCCACGACGATATCGGCATCGGCATCCAGGGCCGCGAGAACGACACCGAGCTGCGCGACAGGCACCGCGGAGGGGCCGTGCTGCTCGAGGTCCTCCGCGGTCTCGCCGACGCAGACCACGGGCACGAGCCCGTGCCGCAGGGCCGCGACGGTCTTGCGGGCGATCAACTCGTCGGTCTCGCCGTGATACTGGCGGCGCTCGCTGTGGCCGATGATGACATAGCGGCAGTCGAGGGCCGCGAGGAACGCCCCGGAGACCTCGCCCGTGTAAGCGCCGCTGTCGTGCTCCGACAGGTCTTGCCCGCCGTAGCGCAGCTCGAGCTTGTCGGCGGTCACGAGAGTCTGCACGCTGCGCAGATCGGTGAAGGGCGGGAAGACCGCGACCTCGACCTCGCTGTGGTCGTGCTTCGCGTCGCGCAGGCTCCAGGCGAGCTTCTGCACGAACGCGATCGACTGCAGGTGGTCGAGGTTCATCTTCCAGTTGCCCGCGATGAGCGGGGTGCGGCTCACAGCCATCCGAGGACCTCCAGTCCGGGGAGCTTCTTGCCCTCGAGGAATTCGAGGCTCGCCCCGCCTCCGGTGGAGACGTGGCCGAAATCGTCATCGGAGAAGCCCAGCGCGCGCACGGCGGCGGCCGAGTCGCCGCCCCCGACGACGCCGAGGCCGCTGACGCGGGTGAGCGCCTCGGCGACGGCCCGGGTACCGGCCGCGAAGGTCGGGAACTCGAACACGCCCATGGGGCCGTTCCAGAACACGGTGGTCGACGACGCGACGAGCTCGGCGAAGCGGGCGGCGGTCTCCGGCCCGATGTCCAGGCCGATGCCGGATGCTCCCGCCGGGCCCCCCTCGATGTCCCCCGCGCTCTGCACCGTGTGCGGCGCGTCGGCGGCGAAGCGCTCGGCGACCACGACGTCGGTCGGCAGCACGATCTCGACCCCGCGCTCGGCGGCGGTGGCGAGGTAGCCGCGCACCGTGTCGAGCTGGTCGGACTCGAGCAGGCTGGCACCGACCTTGTGGCCCTGCGCGGCGAGGAAGGTGAAGAGCATCCCTCCCCCGATCAGCAGCCGGTCGACCCGCGGCAGGAGGTGCTCGATGACACCGAGCTTGTCGCTGACCTTCGAGCCCCCCAGCACGACCGTGTAGGGGCGCTCGGGGCGCTCGGTCAGACGATCGAGCACGTCGGTCTCCGCGGCGATCAGCAGGCCCGCGGCGCTCGGCAGCGTCTGGGCCAGCTCGTAGACGCTCGCCTGCTTGCGGTGCACAACGCCGAAGCCGTCCGACACCAGGGCATCGCCGAATCGTGCGAGCTCGTCGGCAAACGCCTGACGCTCGGCGGCGTCCTTCGCGGTCTCCCCCGGGTTGAACCGCAGATTCTCGAGCACCGCGACCTGGCCGTCAGCGAGCCCGGCCACCGCATCCGCCGCCGCCGACCCGACCGTGTCGGTCGCGAAGGCGACGGGAGCGCCCAGCAGCTCCGCGAGCCGCGTAGCGACCGCTCGGAGGCTGTAGCGCTCATCGGGGGCGCCCTCGGGTCGTCCGAGGTGGGAGATCACCACGACGCGGGCCCCGGCCCCGGTGAGGGCGCGGAGCGTCGGCAGCGAGGCGCGGATGCGCCCGTCGTCGGTCACCGCGCCATCCTTGAGCGGCACGTTGAGGTCGCAGCGGACGATGACGCGGCGACCGGCGAGATCGCCCAGGGACGCGAGGGAGCGCAAGCTCATGGAGTCCTCCGGTGGGTCGACGCGGCGCGTTAGAGGCGGGCCGCGACGTACTCGGTCAGGTCGACGAGACGGTTGGAGTAGCCCCACTCGTTGTCGTACCAGGCCGAGACCTTGACCAGGTTGCCGCTCACGTTCGTCAGCTGCGCGTCGAAGATCGACGAGTGCGGGTTCAGCTGGATGTCGCTCGACACCAGCGGGTCCTCCGTGTACTGGAGGTACCCGGCGAGACGACCCTCGGCGGCGGCGGCGCGGTAGGCGGCGTTGATGGTTTCCGCCGTCAGGCCCTCGGCTGGGGTGATGATGGTCAGGTCGACGATCGAGCCGGTGGGCACGGGAACGCGGTACGACGAGCCGCTGAGCTTGCCGTTGAGCTCGGGCAGCACCAGGCCGATCGCCTTCGCGGCGCCGGTGGAGGCGGGCACGATGTTGATCGCGGCCGCGCGGGCGCGACGCAGGTCGCCGTGCGGGCCGTCCTGGAGGTTCTGGTCGGCCGTGTAGGCGTGGGCCGTCATCATGAAGCCGCGCTCGATGCCGAAGGCATCGTTGAACACCTTCGCGAGCGGCGCGAGGCAGTTGGTCGTGCACGAGGCGTTGGAGATGATGACGTCGGTCGCCGGGTCGTAGGTCTCCTCGTTCACACCCATGACGATCGTGGCGTCATCGCCCGTCGCGGGAGCGGAGATCAGAACCTTCTTCGCGCCGCCGGCGATGTGCTTCTTGGCGTCCTCCGCCTTGGTGAAGCGACCGGTCGACTCGATGACGATGTCGACGCCGAGGTCGCCCCACGGCAGGGCGGCCGGGTCGCGCTCCTCGAACACCCGGATCGAGCGGCCGCCGACCGTGATCGAGTCGCCGTCGTGCGACACGTCTTGGCCGAGCGGGCCGCCGACCGAGTCGTACTTCAGCAGGTGGGCGAGGGCCGCGTTGTCCGAGAGATCGTTGACCGCGACGATCTCGAGGTCGCTGCCCTGGGCGAGAGCCGCCCGGAGGTAGTTGCGGCCGATGCGACCGAATCCGTTGATACCGACTTTCACGCTCACGGGTGCTCCTGTTGCTCCGGCGCACGGTGGCGCCGATGTGGTGGTAGAGGTGGTGGTAGGGGTGGTGCGGAAAAGACGATGGCCGGGGCATCAGCCCCGGCCACGACGCCTGCTATGACAGTAGCAGGAGCCCGTCCGTCGTCGAACGTGCCGCGGCGAACCGCTCGGCCACGTTCTGCCAATTGACGATGTTCCAGAACGCCTTGACGTAGTCGGCCTTCACGTTGACGTAGTCGAGGTAGAAGGCGTGCTCCCACATGTCGAGCTGCAGCAGCGGCACCGTCGCCTGCGCGGTGTTGCCCTGCTGGTCGAAGAGCTGCTGGATGATCAGCCGGCGCCCGATCGGGTCCCAGCTCAGCACCCCCCAGCCGGAGCCCTGGATGCCCATCGAGGCGGCGGTGAAGTGGGCGACGAACTGGTCGAACGAGCCGAAGAACTCATCGATGGCCGCGGCGAGCTCACCCGTCGGCTTGTCGCCGCCGTCGGGCGAGAGGTTCGTCCAGAAGATCGAGTGGTTGATGTGCCCGCCGAGGTGGAAGGCGAGATCCTTCTCGAGCCGGTTGATGTTCGCGAAGGCGCCGGTCGCCCGGGCCTCCGCCATGGCCTCGAGGGCGCCGTTGGCCCCGGCGACGTACGCCGCGTGGTGCTTCGAGTGGTGCAGCTCCATGATGCGAGCGCTGATGTGCGGCTCGAGCGCGTCGTAGTCGTAGCCGAGCTCGGGAAGGGTGTAGACGGACATGGGAGTGAACTCTCCTCCGGTTATCGGGGCGTCCGGCCGCCGAGCAGCGGCCGCGCTGACGGCGCGTCAGTCTAGTGGGGCCAACCGCCGGAAGGCCCAGCGTGTTCCCGCGAACGACGGGCGGCGGGCATCCCGCCGCGATTCTCAGTCGAGATCGAGGTCGGCGGGGAGGTTCGCATCGGTGCCCGGGATGCCGAGCTGCTCGGCGCGCTTGTCGGCCATGGCGAGCAGGCGGCGGATGCGCCCGGCGACGGCGTCCTTCGTCATCGGCGGGTCGGCGTGGTGGCCGAGCTCGTCGAGACTGGCGTCGCGGTGATCGAGGCGCAGCTGTCCCGCGTAGCGGAGGTGCTCGGGCAGGTCGTCCCCCAGGATCTCGAGGGCTCGCTCCACGCGCGCGCACGCGGCGACCGCGGCCTGCGCCGACCGACGGAGGTTCGCGTCATCGAAGTTCACGAGCCGGTTCGCCGTGGCTCGCACCTCGCGCCGCGCCCGGAGCTCCTCCCAGGCGGTCACGGTGGCGTCGGCGCCCATCAGCCGCAGCATCGCGCTGATCTTCTCGCCGTCGCGGATCACCACCCGGTGCACGCCCCGCACCTCGCGGGCCTTCGCCGCGATGCCGAGGCGCCCGGCAGCCCCGACGAGCGCCATCGCCGACTCGTTTCCCGGGCAGGTGACCTCGAGGGCCGCGGAGCGCCCCGGATCAGTGAGCGAGCCGTGCGCGAGGAACGCGCCGCGCCACACAGCGGCCAGCTCGTCGCGCGAGCCCGTCGTGAGCTTGTTGGGCAGACCGCGCACGGGGCGTCGTCGCGCATCGAGGAGTCCCGTCTGCCGCGCGAGCGTCTCTCCCCCGTCGAGCACGCGCACGACGTACGCCGGGGTCTTGCGGATGCCGCCCGGCGAGAGCACAGACCCATCGCTGCGCATGCCGTACAGCTCGGCGATATCGCGGCGGACGCGCGTGGCGATCTCGGGCGTGTCGAGCTCGACCTCGACGGCCACGCGCCCGGAGATCAGATGCAGGCCGCCGGCGAACCGGAGGATCGTCGCGAGCTCCGCCGCACGCACCGTGGTCTTGGTGACCGCCAGTTGTGCGAGCTCGTGCTTCACCTCAGCGGTCAATGCCACGGCGGTCGTCCCTTCACCTCGTCGAGTTGCTCAGCCTTCGACCTTACTCGCGTCCGAGGTCGCGGTGCTTCACGGTCACGCTCAACGCCGGCAGGTGGCTCAGCCGATCGGCGAGCTGCTGCACGAGGGCGACCGAGCGATGCTTGCCGCCCGTGCAGCCGATGGCGATCGTGGCATGGCGCTTGTTCTCGCGGGCGTAACCGGCGAGGACCGGACGGAGCATGGCCTCGAACGCATCGAGGAACTCCGCGGCACCCTCCTGGGCGAGCACGTAGTCGCTGACCTCGGCGTCGAGACCCGTCGATGCCCGCAGCTCGGGCTGCCAGTAGGGGTTCGGCAGGAACCGCGCGTCGGCGACGATATCGGCATCGGCCGGTGTTCCGTACTTGAAGCCGAAGCTCTCGACAGTCACCTTGACGCCCGGAGAGCCCTGGGCGGAGAAGATCTCCGTCACGGTGGTCGCGAGCTGGTGGATGTTGAACTCGGTGGTATCGATGATGATGTCGGCGAGCTCGCGCACCTCAACCATGCGCTCGCGCTCGTGGGCGATCCCGTCGAGCAGCGTGCCGCCCTCCTGCAGGGGATGCGGACGCCGAACCTGCTCGAAGCGCCGCACGAGCGCCGCATCCGTCGCCTCGAGGAAGACGACGCGCAGGCTGCTGCGCTCGCGGAGCTCGCGGATGATCGCCGCCAGATCGGCGAACAGGCGCCCTCCGCGCACATCGACCACGGCGGCGATGCGCGGCAGAGCACTGCCGGGATGCACCGCGAGGTCGACGAGCGGGCGCAGCATCTGCGGCGGGAGGTTGTCGACGACGTACCAGCCGAGGTCCTCGAGGGCATTGGCGACCGTCGAGCGGCCGGCGCCGGACATGCCCGTGACGATCAGCACGTCGTGCGCGACGGATTCAGGCATCGTGGTCGTCCTCGTTCGGGGACTTCAGCCTACCCGCCGTCCCGGAGAGCGCGATGGATGGCGGCAGCCATGGTGGGGCCGATGCCGGGCACCTGCGCGAGCGCCTCCTCGTCGGCCGCCCGCACGCGCGTCACCGACCCGAAATGGCTCAGCAACTCGCGGATGCGCGCGGGACCCAGCCCGGGGATGCCCGAGAGCACCGTGCGAATATCGCGGGATCGCGTGCGGGTCTGGTACCGCAGCGCGAACCGGTGCGCCTCGTCGCGCAGCCGCTGCAGGAGGAAGAGGGCATCGGAGGACCGCGGCAGGATGACGGGGAAGTCGCTGTCGGGCAACCACACCTCCTCCAGTCGCTTCGCGATGCCGCAGACGGCGAGGTCGGTGATCCCCTCGTCGCGCAGCGCACGAGCCGCGGCGGCGACCTGAGGCTGGCCGCCGTCGATCACGAGAAGGCCCGGTCGATAGTGGAAGGCCTTGCGCGCGGGCGGGGCGCCCTCGTCGGACGCCGTCACCGCAGGTGCGGCCGCCTCGTCGCGGAGGTACGCCAGGCGGCGGCGGAGCACCTGGTAGATGGCGTCGGTGTCGTCGCGCGCATCCGTGATCGCGAAGGTGCGGTACTGGTCTTTGCGGGGCAGGCCGTCTTCGAACACGACCATGGACGCCACTGGGTTGCTGCCGCCGAAGTGGGAGACGTCGAAGCACTCGAGCCGGAGGGGCGCCTCCGCCAGCTCGAGGGCCTCCTGGATGTCGGCGAGGGCCTGAGACCGCGCCGTGAAGTCGCCGCTGCGGCGCGTCTTGTACTGCTGCAGTGCGCCGGCTGCGTTCGTCGCCACGGTCTCGGCGAGAGCGGCCTTCTGGCCGCGCTGGGCGGTCTTGACGGTGACGGCGCCGCGCTCCCCCGCAGCTCGGCGGCGCTCCGAGAGCACCTCCTGCAGCGCCGCGACGTCATCGGGAACCGCCGGCACGATGACCTCGCGCGCGGGAGGGTCGGCGTCGTCGTAGGCGTTCTGCAGCACCGAGTCGACCAGGTCGCCGATGGTCACGTCGAGCTCGGTGTCGACCACCCAGGCCCGAACCCCGCGGATGCGACCGCCGCGGACGCGGAAGAGCTGCACGGCCGCCGCGAGCTCGTCGTGGGCGATGCCGAAGATGTCGGCGTCGGTCTGCTCGTCGAGCACGACGGCGCTCTTCGCCAGAACGGTCTCGAGGGCGCCGATCTGATCGCGCAGTCGCGCCGCGGTCTCGTAGTCGAGGTCTCTCGCCGCGGCGGTCATCGCGGTGCGCAGACCGCGCACGTAGCTCTCGTCGTTGCCCGCCATGAACGACGCGAAGTCGAGGGCGATGCTCCGATGCTGCTCGGGGGTGACGCGGCCGACGCAGGGCGCCGTGCACTTGCCGATGTCGCCCAGCAGGCAGGCCCGGCCGGTGCGATGAGCGCGATCGTAGGTCGCCGTGCTGCACGACCGCATCGGGAATGCCTTGAGCATGAGGTCGACCGTCTCGCGCACCGCCCAGACCTTCGTGTACGGGCCGAAGTAGCGGGCGCCCGCGAGCTTCCGGTTGCGGGTGATCAGCACGCGGGGCACCCGCTCGGCGAGCGTGATGGCGAGGTACGGGTACGTCTTGTCGTCCCGGAACTTCACGTTGAAGGGCGGGGCGAACTCCTTGATCCAGGTGTACTCGAGCGACAGCGCCTCGAGCTCGCTGCCGACGACCGTCCACTCGACGCCCTGCGCCGTGGTCACCATGCGGCGCGTGCGCTCGTGCAGGCTGTGCAGCGGCTGGAAGTAATTGCTCAGGCGGCTGCGCAGATTCTTCGCCTTGCCGACGTAGAGCACCCGGCCGTTCGCGTCGAGGAACCGGTAGACGCCAGGGTCGGTCGGGATCTCGCCCCGCTTCGGGCGCCACTCCTCCCGCGGAGCCACGTCAGCGCCCCGCGGCTCGCCCAGCGGCGTCCGCCAGCAGCTCGCGCAGGAACGCGCCGGTGTGGCTCGCGTCGACCCGCGCGATGTCCTCCGGGGTGCCGGTCGCGATGACCTGGCCTCCCCCGGAGCCTCCTTCCGGCCCGAGATCGATGACCCAGTCGGCCGCGCTGATCACGTCGAGGTTGTGCTCGATCACGATGACCGTGTTGCCCTTGTCGACGAGACCGTTGAGCACGAGCAGGAGCTTGCGGACATCCTCGAAATGCAGACCGGTGGTCGGCTCGTCGAGCACGTAGACGCTGCGCCCGTTCGACCGCTTCTGCAACTCGGTCGCGAGCTTGACGCGCTGCGCCTCACCGCCCGAGAGCGTCGTCGCGCTCTGCCCGAGCCGCACGTAGCCGAGCCCGACATCGACGAGCGTCTTGAGGTAGCGATGGATGGCCGAGATGGGCTCGAAGAACTCCGCGGCCTCCTCGATCGGCATGTCGAGCACCTCGGCGATGTTCTTGCCCTTGTAGTGCACGGTGAGGGTGTCGCGGTTGTAGCGAGCACCCCCGCAGACCTCGCACGCGACGTAGACGTCGGGCAGGAAGTTCATCTCGATCTTGATGGTGCCGTCGCCCGCGCAGTTCTCGCAGCGCCCGCCCTTCACGTTGAACGAGAAGCGACCCTGCTGGTACCCGCGGGCTTTCGCCTCGACCGTCTCGGCGAACAGCGCGCGGATGCGGTCGAACACGCCCGTGTAGGTCGCCGGATTCGAGCGCGGGGTGCGGCCGATGGGCGCCTGATCCACGTGGACGACCTTGTCGAGGTGCTCGAGCCCTGTGACGCGGAGGTGCTTGCCCGGAACCTGCCGGGCACCGTTGAGACGGTTGGCGAGCACCTTGTAGAGGATGTCGTTGACGAGCGACGACTTGCCCGAGCCGCTCACGCCCGTCACGGCCACGAAGGCCCCGAGGGGGAAGTCGACGGTGACGTCGCGGAGGTTGTTGGCCCGCGCGCCGACCACCGTCAGCGTGCGATCGGGATCGATGGGGCGTCGCGCGACCGAATCGACGACGCGGCGGCGGCCAGCGAGGTAGTCGCCGGTGATCGACGCGGGGTTCTCGATGAGCGCGGCGTACGAGCCCGAGTGGACGACCCGACCGCCGTGCTCGCCCGCTCCGGGGCCAATGTCGACCACCCAGTCGGCCGTGCGGATGGTGTCTTCGTCGTGCTCGACCACGATGAGGGTGTTGCCGAGGCTCTTGAGCTTGACGAGCGTGTCGATGAGCCGACGGTTGTCGCGCTGGTGCAGGCCGATCGACGGCTCATCGAGCACGTACAGCACGCCCGTGAGGCCGGAGCCGATCTGCGTCGCCAGACGGATGCGCTGCGCTTCGCCGCCGGAGAGCGAGCCCGCCGCGCGCGCCATGGTGAGATAGCCGAGCCCGACCTCGAGCAGGAACTCGAGCCGCGCCCGGATCTCGCGGAGCACCGCGGCGGCGATCATGGCCTCGCGCTCGGTGAGGGTGATCGACTGCATGAACGCGTACGAGTCGAGCAGGCTGAGCTCGGCGACCTCGGAGATGCTGCGGCCGTCGACCGTGACGGCGAGCACCTCGGGCTTCAGGCGCGCTCCCCCGCACTCCGGGCACGGCACCTCGCGGAGGTACTCCGCGAACCGCTGCTGCGCCCAGTCGCTGTCGGCCTCGGCGTACTTGCGCTCGATGTACGGGATGACGCCCTCGAACCCGGTCGAGTAGGTGACGTCGCGCCCGTATCGGTTGCGCCACTTCACCCGTACCTCGAAGTCGTTGCCGAGCAGGATGGCCTCCTGCACGCTCTGCTCGAGCTCACCCCAGGGGGTGTCGAGCGAGAAGCCGAGGTCGCGCGCAAGACCGGAGAGCAGCTTCTGGAAGTAGCTGTAGAGCCCCTTGCCCTGCTGGTTCCAGGGCAGGATGACACCCTCGTTGATGCTCAGCGTGGGGTCGCCGATCAACAGCTCCACGTCGACCGCCATGCGGGTGCCGAGACCTGAGCAGACCGGGCACGCGCCGAACGGAGCGTTGAACGAGAAAGTGCGCGGCTCGATCTCGGTGAGCTGCAGCGGGTGCCGGTTCGGGCAGCTCAGCTTCTCGCTGAAGGTGCGCGCACGGTCGGGCGAGCCGGCCTCCCGGTCGACGAAGTCGATCACGACGAGACCGTCCGTGAGCCCGAACGCGGTCTCGAGCGAGTCGGTCAGTCTCGTCAGGGCATCGGGCTTCGCCACGAGACGGTCGACGACGACGGCGATGTCGTGCTTGTTCTGCTTCTTGAGCGCGGGCGGCTCGCTGAGCTGGATCTGCTCGCCGTCGACGATGGCGCGGGCGTAGCCGGCGCCGGCGAGCTCGCGGAACAGGTCGACGAACTCGCCCTTCTTCTGGCTGACGACGGGCGCGAGAACCTGGAACCGCGTGCCCTCGGGCAGCTCGATGAGCTCGTCGGCGATCTGCTGCACCGTCTGCCGCTGGATGCGCTCACCGCACTCCGGGCAGTGCGGGATGCCCACCCGCGCCCACAGCAGGCGCATGTAGTCGTAGATCTCGGTGATCGTGCCGACGGTCGACCGCGGATTGCGATTCGTGGACTTCTGGTCGATCGACACCGCGGGGCTGAGGCCCTCGATGAAGTCGACGTCGGGGCGGTCGACCTGCCCGAGGAACTGCCGGGCGTAGGCGCTGAGCGACTCGACGTACCGGCGCTGCCCCTCGGCGAAGATCGTGTCGAACGCCAGGGAGCTCTTGCCCGAGCCCGACAGGCCTGTGAACACCACGAGGGCATCCCGGGGGATGACCAGGTCGACATCGCGAAGATTGTGGACGCGGGCGCCGCGGACGCTCAGATGAGGCGCAGCTTCGAGGGGGGTGGACGACACTCTCGTCATTCTAGGTGCGGGGTCTGACAGCATCCCGATGCCCGTCACGGCGCCGCGGCGGCCGCTCGCGGTCAGCGCGCGTGGCCGGCCTCGATCATGCCGCGCAGGTCTTTCTTGAGATCCTGCACCTCGTCGCGCAACCGCGCCGCGAGCTCGAACTTGAGCTCATCGGCGGCGGCCAGCATCTGTGCTGTCAGGTCGGCGATGATCGCCTCGAGCTCGTTGGCCCCGGCCGCGGCCAGGCCCTCGCGACGGATCGCTGGAGTGGCGGCGCGCGGTTTTCCGCCCGCGGCACGGCCGGCGAGCAGCTCGGCCGTGTCCGCCCCCTCCCGCACGAGCTGGTCGGTGATGTCGGCGATGCGCTTGCGCAGCGGTGTCGGGTCGATGCCATTCGCCGCGTTGTAGGCGAGCTGGCGGTCGCGGCGCCGGTTCGTCTCGTCGATCGCCTGTGCCATCGAGGGGGTCACGACATCGGCGTACATGTGCACCTCGCCGGAGACGTTGCGCGCCGCGCGCCCGATGGTCTGGATGAGCGAGGTCGCCGAGCGGAGGAAGCCCTCCTTGTCCGCGTCGAGGATGGCGACGAGAGAGACCTCCGGGAGGTCGAGGCCCTCGCGCAGCAGGTTGATGCCGACGAGCACGTCGTACACGCCCTGCCGCAGCTCCCGCAGCAGCTCGACGCGGCGCAGCGTGTCGACATCGGAGTGCAGGTAGCGCACGCGCACTCCCGCCTCGGTGAGGTAGTCGGTGAGCTCCTCCGCCATCTTCTTGGTGAGGGTCGTGACGAGCACGCGCTCGTCGCGCTCGACCCGCACCCGGATCTGCTCGAGCAGATCATCGATCTGGCCCTTGCTGGGCTTCACGACGATCTCGGGGTCGACGAGCCCGGTCGGGCGGATGATCTGCTCGACGACCGAATCGGTGATGCCGAGTTCGTACTTGCCCGGCGTCGCGGAGAGGTAGACCTTCTGACCGGTGCGGTCGAGGAACTCCTCCCAGCGGAGAGGCCGGTTGTCGAGGGCGCTCGGCAGGCGGAAGCCGTGCTCGACGAGCGTGCGCTTGCGGCTCGCATCCCCCTCGTACATCGCGCCGATCTGCGGCACCGTGACGTGGCTCTCGTCGATCACGACCAGGAAGTCGTCGGGGAAGTAGTCGAGCAGGCAGTTCGGCGGCTCGCCCGCCGCGCGCCCGTCGATGTGCCGGGAGTAGTTCTCGATGCCGTTGCAGAAGCCGAGCTGCTCCATCATCTCGAGGTCGAATGTCGTGCGCATGCGCAGGCGCTGGGCCTCGAGGAGCTTGCCCTGGCGCTCGAGCTCGGCGAGACGCTCCTCGAGCTCGACCTTGATGGTCGCGATGGCCCGCTGCATCGTGTCGGGCGACGCCGCATAGTGGGTCGCCGGGAAGACCGAGACCGCATCGAGCGGGCGGACCACGTCTCCGGTGAGCGGGTGCAGTGCGTAGAGAGCCTCGATCTCGTCGCCGAACATCTCGATGCGGATGGCCAGCTCTTCGTACATCGGGATGATCTCGATGGTGTCGCCGCGCACCCGGAACTTGCCGCGCGAGAAGTCGACGTCATTGCGCTGGTACTGCATGCCGACGAACTTGCGGATCAGCACATCGCGCGGGATGCTCTGCCCCACCTGCAGCGCCACCATGGCCTCGAGGTACTCCTCGGCCGCACCGAGGCCGTAGATGCACGACACCGTCGAGACGACCACGACATCCCGGCGGCTGAGCAGGGAGTTGGTGGTGGAGTGCCGCAGCCGCTCGACCTCAGCGTTGACCGAGCTGTCTTTCTCGATGAAGGTGTCGGTCTGCGGCACGTAGGCCTCGGGCTGGTAATAGTCGTAGTACGAGACGAAGTACTCGACGGCGTTGTGCGGCATGAGCTCGCGGAACTCGGTCGCGAGCTGCGCCGCGAGCGTCTTGTTGTGGGCGAGCACGAGCGTGGGGCGCTGCACCTTCTCGATGAGCCAGGCCGTGCTCGCCGACTTGCCGGTTCCGGTCGCGCCGAGCAGCACGATGTCCGTCTCGCCGGCCGTGATGCGCGCGGCGAGCTCAGCGATCGCCTGCGGCTGGTCGCCGCTCGGCTGATACTCGCTGACGACCTCGAACGGGCGCACGGATCGGGTCGGTTCCATGACCCCAGCCTACGAGGAGGGGTCTGACACTCCGGTGCGAGCGGCCTGATCGGCGACGAGGCGCCGCCAGAGAGCATCCACCTGCTCGATCGTGCTCTCGAGCGTGCCGCTCGTGTCGATGACGACGTCGGCCAGGGCGAGGCGCTCCGCATCGCTGGCCTGCGCCTGCACCCTCGCCTGCGCGGATGCCCGGTCGAGGCCGCGAAGATCCACGAGCCGGTCGACCCGCACCTCGGCGGGTGCGTGCGCGACCACCACGAGGGCGAACTCGTCGGCGGCGCGGGCCTCGACCAGCAGCGGCACGTCGTAGACGACGATCGCGTCGGGGTCAGCCTCGGCGATGCGATCGACGAGCGCACGGTACAGGCGACGAACCTCCGGATGCACGATCGCGTTGAGCGCCGCCCGCTCCGTCTCATCCCCGAAGATGATCGAGCCGAGCGCCGCGCGGTCGAGCGCGCCGTCGTCGGTGAGCACGGCGGCGCCGAACCGCTCGACGACCGCGGCGAGCCCGGGGCTGCCGGGAGCCACCGCCTCGCGGGCTAGTTGATCGGCGTCGATGACGATCGCGCCGTGCTCGGCGAGGCGCGCGGCGACCGTCGACTTGCCGGCGGCGATACCCCCGGTGAGCGCGATGACATCCACCCGCCGACCTTACCGGGGCGGGCCTCGCATCGGGGTAGCATGACTCGCACCCACCACCGACGGAGGCACCCGTGCTCGAACTGCTCACCGGAACCGGCCTGGCCGTCGCAGCAGGCCTCAACGCCTACGTGCCGCTGCTGGTGCTGGGCCTCGCCGGGCGGTTCCTCGACTTCGTCGAGCTGCCGAGCGCCTGGCGGTGGCTCGAGAACGAGTGGGTGCTGCTGATCATCGGCGTGCTGCTCGTGATCGAGCTCGTCGCCGACAAGATCCCCGCCGTCGACTCGGTGAACGACTGGATCCAGTCGATCGTGCGTCCCGCATCCGGAGGCATCGTCTTCGGCACCGGTGCGGCCACTCAGACCGCCGCGGTGACCGACCCGGCCGCCTTCTTCGAGTCGAACGCCTGGGTGCCGGTCGTGACCGGCATCGTCATCGCTCTCGTGGTGCACGCCGGCAAGATGCTCGTGCGCCCCGCGGCGAACGCCCTCACGGCCGGGGCCGCGGCGCCGGCGCTCTCGACCGGCGAGGACATCGGCGCGCTGCTGCTGAGCCTCTTCGCGATCCTCATCCCGGTTCTGGTCGTGGTCGCGATCGTCGGGCTCATCGTTCTCGTGGTCTCGATCTTCCGACGGCTGCGCCGTCAGCGGCGCTCCGTCGCACCCGCCTAGCGGCCGTCGCGCCCGCCTCTACGACGTCGTACCCGGCACGACGACGTCGCCCGAGCGGATGCGGAGCGCCTCCCGCGGGGACGACGAAGCTTCTCCCCGAACGCGGAACGGGCCGCTCCCGAAGGAGCGGCCCGTTCGCGTGTGATGCTGTCGAGCGGTGACTAGCCGTTGCTCGCGAGCTTCTCGCGCAGCGCGGCGAGCGACTCGTCGTCGGCGAGGGTTCCGCCTCCGGTCGACTCCGACGAGAAGGTCGAACCGCCCGCGGCGGGGAGGTCGAGCGTCGCCTCGTCGGCCAGAGCCGCGGCGACCTGCTTCTTGTGGGCCTCCCAGCGGGCCTGGGCGGCAGCGTAGTCCTGCTCCCACTTGGCGCGCTGCTCCTCGAAGCCGTCCTTCCACTCGCCCGACTCGGGGTCGAAGCCGTCGGGGTACTTGTAGTTGCCGGCCTCGTCGTACTCGGTCGGCATGCCGTACACGGCCGGGTCGAACTCGGTGCCCTCGGGGTCGACACCCTCGTTGGCCTGCTTGAGGCTCAGCGAGATGCGACGACGCTCGAGGTCGATGTCGATGACCTTGACGAACACCTCGTCGCCGACCGACACGATCTGCTCGGCGAGCTCGACGTGCTTGGCCGAGAGCTCCGAGATGTGCACGAGGCCCTCGATGCCGTCCGCGACGCGCACGAAGGCGCCGAACGGGACGAGCTTCGTGACCTTGCCCGGCGCGACCTGGCCGATCGCGTGCGTGCGGGCGAAGACCTGCCACGGGTCCTCCTGCGTCGCCTTCAGCGAGAGCGACACGCGCTCGCGCTCGAGGTCGACCTCGAGGATCTCGACGGTGACCTCCTGGCCGACCTCGACGACCTCGCTGGCGTGCTCGATGTGCTTCCAGCTGAGCTCGGAGACGTGAACGAGACCGTCGACGCCGCCGAGGTCGACGAACGCGCCGAAGTTGACGATCGACGACACGACACCCTTGCGCACCTGGCCCTTGGCGAGGTTGTTGAGGAAGGTCGAGCGGCTCTCGGACTGGGTCTGCTCGAGCAGCGCGCGGCGCGAGAGCACCACGTTGTTGCGGTTCTTGTCGAGCTCGAGGATCTTCGCCTCGATCTCCTGACCGAGGTACGGCGTGAGGTCGCGGACGCGACGCAGCTCGATGAGCGAGGCGGGAAGGAAGCCGCGCAGGCCGATGTCGACGATGAGACCGCCCTTGACGACCTCGATGACGGTTCCGGTGACGACGCCGTCGGCGTCCTTGATCTTCTCGACGTCGCCCCAGGCGCGCTCGTACTGCGCGCGCTTCTTGGAGAGGATCAGACGGCCTTCCTTGTCCTCCTTCTGGAGGACCAGCGCCTCGACGGTGTCGCCGACAGCGACAACCTCGGACGGGTCGACGTCGTGCTTGATCGACAGCTCGCGCGAGGGGATGACGCCCTCGGTCTTGTAGCCGACGTCGAGGAGGACCTCGTCGCGGTCGATCTTGACGACGGTGCCCTCGATGAGGTCGCCGTCGTTGAAGAACTTCAGGGTCAGTTCGACCGCGGCCAGGAAGTCTTCGGCAGAGCCGATGTCGTTGATGGCGATCTGCGCGGGGGCCTTGGTCGTTGCGGGGGTCATGTAGTGGGTGCTCCGATGCGGACAGGAATCAGGCCGGGGAGACGTCGTGCAGGGTGTCACCCGGGCATGCGGACAGGACTGTCGTCAAATCGACGACTCTCCAGCCTAGCGCGCGGGCTCCCCCGCCACCAACCCGGCCCCGGCCCTCGCCGCGGCCGCTCCCCGACCAGTTAGCCGAGCAGGGCCCCGCGGAGGGTGTCGAGACCGACGCCGCCGAGGTCGAGCGCGTGCTTGTGGAAGGCCTTGTTCGAGAACGCGGCGCCCTGCGTCGCCTTCGCCGCGTCGCGGATCTGCTCCCAGATGCGCTGCCCGACCTTGTACGACGGCGCCTGCCCCGGCCAGCCGAGGTAGCGGTTGACCTCGAAGGTCACGAAGCCGTCGTTCATGTTCACGTTCCTGCGCATGAACGCGAAGGCGTCCTCGCTCGTCCAGACCGCACCGGTGTCGGGGTGAGTCTTGCCGAGGTGCACGCCGATGTCGAGCACGACCCGCGCCGCGCGCATGCGCTGGCCGTCGAGCATGCCGAGACGGTCGGCCGGATCGTCGAGGTAGCCGAGCTCCTCCATGAGCCGCTCGGCGTACAGCGCCCAGCCCTCGGCGTGCCCGCTCGTGCCGGCGAGCAGCCGCCGCCAGGAGTTCAGCTGCGCGCGGTTGTAGACCGCCTGGCCGATCTGGAGGTGGTGGCCCGGAACACCCTCGTGGTACACCGTGGTCGTCTCGCGCCAGGTGTCGAACTCGTCGACGCCCTCCGGGATGCTCCACCACATGCGCCCCGGACGCGAGAAGTCGTCGGTCGGCCCGGTGTAGTAGATCGCCCCGCCCGGGGTGGGTGCGATCATGCACTCGAGCTCCTTGACCGGCTCGGGGATCTCGAAGTGGGTGCGCGAGAGCTCGGCGATCGCGGTGTCGCTGAGGTTCTGCATCCACGCCTGCAGAGCTTCGCGACCCTGCAGCTTGCGCGCCGGATCCTTCTCGAGGTGGGCGATGGCCTCCTCGACGGTCGCTCCCGGCAGGATCTCGCCCGCCACGCGGGTCTGCTCCTCGACCATGCGGGCGAGCTCCTCGATGCCCCACTCGTAGGTCTCGTCGAGGTCGATCACGGCTCCCAGGAAGCGGCGGGACATCAGCGCGTAGAGGTCGCGCCCGACGGGGTCGTGCTCGCGGGCGGCGGGCAGCAGCTCCGCCTCCAGGAACTGCGCGAATGCGCCGTAGGCCGCGGCCGCCGCCTGCGCGTTGCGGTCGAGATCGGCCTGCAGGGATGCGGGCACGGGCGCCTCGTCCTCCCCCGCGCTCGCCGCGAACTCCGGGAAGAAGCCGTCGGCCGCAGCGGTGCGACGCGCCTGGTCGAGAACCTCCTGCACCTGACGGCGCGCGGGGGTGTTGCCCGCCGCGATGCCCTCTCGCAGGGTGGCGGTGTAGCCCTCGAGCGCCCCCGCGACGTTGCCGAGCTTGCCGGCGATCGTGCGCCAGTCTGCCTCGCTGGCGGTCGGCATCAGGTCGAAGATCTCGCGGATTCCCTGCGCGGGTGAGGCGATGACGTTGAGGTCGCGCTGTTCCCAGCCGGCGTCGGCGAGCTCGAGATCGAGGGTGAGCTCGGCGCTCAGATCGGCGATCGTCACCCGGTCGGTGTCATCGACCGGCACGGCCGCCGCGAGCTCGGCGAGGGTTGCCCGCGCTGCGGCCGCATACCGCTCCCGCCCCTCCGGCGAGAAATCGGTGTACTCGTCGAGCCGTCCCGCGGCTCCGATGTAGGTGGCCGTATCGGGGCTGAGGTCGACGAGGGTCTCGACCCAGCGCTCGGCGATGGCGTCGACGGGGGTGGGCGTGCGGTCGGCAGGTGCGTGGGACATGCCTGCGAGCCTAGTGCGCGGCCTCGTTCCAGTCGCGGCCCACGCCGACCTGCACGTCGAGCGGCACCGCGAGGTCGGCCGCCTCGCCCATGCGCCGGCGCACGATCGCCTCAAGGGCATCGCGCTCGCCGGGGGCGACCTCGAAGACGAGCTCGTCGTGCACCTGCAGCAGCAGGCGCGAGCGGAGGGCATCCCGCGCCAGATCGGCCGCCACGTCGTTCATGGCGACCTTCATGATGTCGGCGGCCGAGCCCTGGATCGGCGCGTTGAGCGCTTGACGCTCCGCGTTCTCGCGCAGCACCCGGTTGGGGCTCTTCAGGTCGGGGAAGGGGCGGCGGCGGCCGAAGATCGTCTCGGTGTAGCCGTCGGCCCGCGCCTGCTCGACGACGCTGCGCAGGTAGTCGCGCACCGCGCCGAACCGGGCGAAGTAGTCGGCCATGAGCTGCTTGGCCTCGGCCGTGTCGATGCGCAGCTGCTTGCTCAGCCCGAATGCGCTGAGACCGTAGGCCAGGCCGTAGCTCATCGCCTTGACCTTGGTGCGCATCTCGCTCGTGACGTCGGCCGGCTCGACGCCGAAGATGCGCGCACCGACGAAGCGGTGCAGGTCCTCCCCCGACCGGAACGCCTCGATGAGCCCTTCGTCGCCGGAGAGGTGCGCCATGATGCGCATCTCGATCTGCGAGTAGTCGGCGGTGAGGATGCCCTCGAACCCCTCCCCGGCGACGAAGGCGGCACGGATGCGGTGCCCGACCTCGGTGCGCACGGGGATGTTCTGCAGGTTCGGGTCGGTCGACGAGATGCGCCCCGTCGAGGTGCCCGTCTGGTCGTAGGTGGTGTGGATGCGGCCATCACTCGCGATCGCCGCGGTCAGCGTCTCGACGATCTGCTTGAGCTTGGTGGCGTCGCGGTGCTGCAGCAGCAGACCCAGGAACGGGTGCGGGTGCGCCTCCTGGAGGTCGGCGAGAGCGGCGGCGTCGGTCGAGTAGCCGGTCTTGGTGGCGCGCGTCTTCGGCATGCCGAGCTCGTCGAAGAGAACCTCCTGCAGCTGCTTCGGCGACCCCAGGTTCACCTCGCGACCGATCTCGGCGTACGCCTGCTGCGCCAGCTGCTCCGCCGTCGCCGTCAGCTCGGCGCCCACCGCGTCGAGGGCACCGCGGTCGATCGCGATGCCGGTGCGCTGCATGCCCGCGAGCACCGGAGCGGCTGGCAGCTCGATCTCGGTGAGCACCCGTGTGCCGCCCTCGGGGAGGCTCGTGCGCTGCTCGGCGACGAGCCGGTGCAGGAACCAGGCCACGGTGGCCGGGCTGATCGCGCTCGTGTCGGGCACCAGCTGGTTCGGGTCGGGCTGCGGGATGCTCTCGCCGAGCGCGTCGTGCACGAGGTCGGCGAGGTCGTACGACTTCGCTCCCGGGCGTGCGAGCCAGGCGGCCAGTCGAGCATCCCAGGCGACCCCGTTCAGGCCGATGTCGAGCGCGGCGAGCACGCCCGCTGCCGCCTTGACGTCGGCGAGCAGCTTCGGGCTGTCCGACGCGAGCCAGGCCTCGAGCGCGGCGTAGTCGGGTCGATGTGCGGCCCAGTTGACCTGCACGCTCTCGGTCGCGGTGGCGAGGCCGATCGCGGCGAGGTCGCCGTGGGGAGCATCCACGATCACCGCGACCTCGTGCCCCGCGGTCGAGGCGAGCCAGGTCGCGAGCTCCTCGTCGACGAGGGTGCGCACGACGGGCAGGTCGGTGCGAGCAGCCGCCTCAGTCGGGTCGCCCATGTCGGCGCCCTCGGCCTCGGCGATCTTCAGCACGCGCTCGGTGAGCGTGCGGAACTGCAGGCGCTCGAACACCTGGCGCACCGCCGGCACGTCCATGGGGCGCCGGTCGAGGTCATGGGGGCCGAGCGGCAGCTGCACGTCGGTCACCAGTCGGTTGAGGCGGCGGTTGCGCTCGGCGCGCTCGCGCTGCTCACGGAGGTTCTGGCCGACCACGCCGCCGATCTCGTCGATGTGCTGCCAGATGCCCTCGAGCGATCCGTACTGGGTGATCCACTTGACGGCGGTCTTCTCGCCGACTTTGTCGATGCCCGGCAGATTGTCGCTCGTCTCGCCCACCAGCGCGGCGATCTCGGGATACTGCTCGGGGTTGATGCCGTAGCGCTCGCGCACCGCGTCGGGGTCGTAGCGCTTGAGCTCGGCCACCCCGCGAGCGCTCGGGTAGAGCAGCGTGACGTCGTCGGTGACGAGCTGGATGGTGTCGCGGTCTCCCGACACCACCAACACCCGGAAGCCCTGTGCCGCCGCCTGCGTGGCGAGGGTGGCGAGGATGTCGTCGGCCTCGTAGTCCTCTTTCGTGATGGTCGGGATGCTCATGGCCGCGAGCGCCTCCTGCAGCAGCGGCACCTGCCCCATGAACTCGGGCGGCGTCTCGCCGCGCGTGCCCTTGTACTCGGGGTACTCGCGCGTGCGGAAGGAGTAGCGCGAGATGTCGAACGCCACCCCCAGGTGGGTCGGCTTCTCTTTCGCCAGGAGGCTCAGGAGCATGGAGAGGAACCCGTGGATGGCGTTCGTGTGCTGCCCGTCCCGCGTGACGAAGCTGTCGACCGGAAGGGCGTAGAAGGCCCGGAATGCCAGAGAATGGCCGTCGATGAGCAGGAGGGTAGGCTTTGCGGAGTCCGACACGTCGGCCAGCCTACTCAGGTGAGCCGACCCGACTGCGAGACCGTGATCGCGGCCCGAGCGATGATGACGGTCGGCCCGGAGGCCGCATGACGATCCTGCCCCCCGATCTCGATCCCGAGCTCATCGAGCGCCTCGTCGGCACCCGCGGTGGCGCGCTGACCCAGAAGATGGGCATCGAGTTCCTCGAGCTCTCCGCCGAGCGCAGCGTTGCGACGATGCCCGTCGAGGGCAACACGCAGGTCATCGGGCTGCTGCACGGTGGCGCGCACGTCGTGCTCGGCGAGAGCCTCGGCTCGATCTCCTCCGCCATCCACGCCGGGCCAGGCCGCTATGCGGTCGGCATCGAGATCAACGCCACGCACAGCCGGTCGATCACCGAGGGGCTGGTCACGGGCACGTGCACGGCCCTCGTGCTCGGCCGCACGCTGTGCACCCACGAGATCGTCATGACCGACGAGCAGGGCCGCCGCCTCTCGACGGTGCGCATGACGAACATGCTGCGCGACCGCTGATCGCCCACCATTCCGGTCGGTGGAGCGTCGGGTGGTGCGGCGTCCGCGTGCTGACGGGCGCTACTCGTCGCCCTCGGCGGCGGCCTTCTTCGGAGCGTCCTTCTTCGGGCCCAGCTGGTCGATGATCGCCTGCGCAACCGCCTGCATCGTGGTGCGGCGGTCCATCGACGCCTTCTGGATCCACCGGAAGGCCTCGGGCTCGGTGAGGCCCATCCGCTCGTTCAGGAGGCCCTTCGCCCGATCCACCAGCTTGCGGGTCTCGAAGCGCTCGACGAGGTCGGCGACCTCCGCCTCGAGCGTGATGATCTGCTGGTAGCGGCTCAGCGCCACCTCGATCGCCGGGAGGAGGTCGTTGGGCGTGAACGGCTTGACGACATAGGCCAGCGCTCCCGCCTCGACCGCCTGCTCGACCAGCTCCTTCTGGCTGAACGCGGTGAGCAGCACGACGGGCGCGATGTGGTTCTCGCTGAGTCGCTTGGCGGCCTCGATGCCGTCGAGCTTCGGCATGCGGATGTCCATGACCACGAGGTCGGGGCGCAGCTCGGTGGCGAGCGCCACCGCGGTCTCACCGTCGCCGGCCTCCCCCACCACATCGAATCCGTTGTCACGGAGGATCTCGACGATGTCCATGCGGATGAGGGATTCGTCCTCCGCGACGACGACGCGGCGCGGGGCGGTGGCGTTCTGATCCTGGTCACTCACGGCCAAAAGCCTACGGTATCGTCATGGCCCAGGGCCCCGAGGGCCCAGGCCGGCTTGGCGGAATGGTAGACGCGGCGCACTCAAAATGCGTTGTCCGAGAGGACGTGTGGGTTCGAGCCCCACAGCCGGTACAGAATTCGCTTCCCTTCAGCTCGGCTTCGACCGAGATGCCCCCAGCGCGACGCGATGCGTCGCGCCCACAGCCGGTACGACGAAGGGCCGCACTCCCGGCGAGTGCGGCCCTTCTCCGTGAGCGTCAGTCGGCGTCGGCGCCGCTCTGCCAGACCGGTGCGACGGCGTTGATCGCGTCGCCGACGACGTGCACGCGCAGGTCGTTGGTCGAGCCAGGGATTCCGGGGGGCGAGCCCGAGATCACGACGACCTTGTCGCCGATGTCGGCGAGGCCCTCGCGCAGCAGGGCCTCGTCGACCTGGCGGTACATCGCGTCGGTGTGCGTGACGCGCTCGACCAGGAACGACTCGATGCCCCACGTGAGGGCCATGCGGCGCTGGATGCTCTCGAGCGGCGTGAAGGCCTTCATCGGCACGCGGAAGCGCAGGCGCGACATGCGGCGCGCCGAGTCACCCGACTCGGTGAAGACGCAGACGTACTTCGCCTCGACGAAGTCGGCCACCTCGGCCGCGGCGAGCGTGATCGCTCCGCCCTGGGTGCGCGGCTTGGTGCCGAGCGGCGGGATGCGCTCCAGGCCGTGCTCCTCGGTGGAGGCCACGATGCGGGCCATCGTCGAGACGGTGATGACGGGGAACTCGCCGACGCTCGTCTCGCCGCTCAGCATGACGGCGTCCGCGCCGTCGAGCACGGCGTTCGCCACGTCGGAGGTCTCGGCGCGGGTCGGGATCGGGTTGCTGATCATCGACTCGAGCATCTGCGTCGCCACGATGACCGGCTTGGCCATGCGGCGGGCGAGCTCGACCGCGCGCTTCTGCACGATCGGCACCGCCTCGAGCGGCAGCTCGACGCCGAGATCGCCGCGCGCGACCATGATGCCGTCGAACGCGTCGACGATCTCCTCGAGAGCGTCCACGGCCTGCGGCTTCTCGATCTTGGCGATCACCGGGATGCTGCGCCCCTCCTCGCGCATGATCGCGTGCACGCGATTCACGTCGGAGGCATTGCGGACGAACGAGAGCGCGATGTAGTCGGCGCCGAGCTTGAGGCCCCAGCGCAGGTCGTCCTCGTCCTTCTCGGAGAGCGCCGGCACGTTCACCGCGACGCCGGGGAGGTTGATGCCCTTGTTGTTCGAGACCGGGCCCGCGACGATGACCTCGGTGCGCACGCGCACACCGTCGGTGTCGAGAACCTTGACCTTCACCTTGCCGTCGTCGATCAGCAGGAAGTCGCCGGGCTTCACGTCGGCGGGCAGCCCCTTGAAGGTCGTGCTGCAGATCTCCTTCGTGCCGAGGATGTCCTCGGTGGTGATCGTGAAGATGTCGCCCTCGGCCAGCTCGTGCGGGCCGTTCTCGAACTTGCCGAGACGGATCTTCGGACCCTGCAGGTCGACGAGCACGGCGACCGGCTTGCCGGAATCGGCGGCGGCCTTCCGCACGTTGCGGTAGACCTCCTCGTGCACCTCGTAGCTGCCGTGGCTCAGGTTCATGCGGGCGACATTGACGCCCGCCTCGATGATGGCCCGGATGTTCTCGTAGCTGGACGTCGCCGGCCCGAGGGTGGCGACGATCTTCGCGCGTCTCATGAGTTCCTCACGTGGGGTGGTGGTGGTAGAGGTGGTGCAGGTCGGGGCCAGGGGCCCCGGGGTCAGACGGTCAGGGGTCGGTCGGTGGCGCGCACCGGTGCGGGCAGTGCGCTCTCGCCTTGAAGGTACGCGTCGACGGCCGCGGCCGCAGCGCGGCCTTCGGCGATCGCCCACACGATGAGGGACGCACCACGGCCGGCGTCGCCCGCCACGAACACCCCGGCCTCGCCGGTGGTGTAGTCGGCCTCGCGCCGGATGGCGCCGCGGTCGTCGAAGGGCAGACCGAGCTGCTCGTCGAGGCTCCCCCGGGCCGCCCCGGTGAAGCCGAGGGCCAGCAGCACGAGGTCGGCCGGGATCTCCCGCTCGGTGCCCGCCTTCGGCACCCGGCGCCCGTCGCGGTACTCGGTCTCGGCGACGCGGATCGCGCGCACCTCACCCGCGTCGGTGGTGAGGAACTCCACGGTGGAGGCCAGGTAGACGCGCTCGCCGCCCTCCTCGTGCGCGCTCTGCACCTCGAACAGCGTCGGCTGCATCGGCCAGGGCTGGTTCTCGGGCCGCTCGCTCGGGGGCTGCTTGCCGATCGCCAGGTTGGTGACGCTGAGGGCTCCCTGGCGGTGTGCGGTGCCGATGCAGTCGGCGCCGGTGTCGCCACCGCCGAGCACGACGACGTGCTTGCCCTCGGCCGCGATCTGGTTCGGCACCGTGTCGCCCGCCTGCACGCGGTTCGCCTGCGTGAGGTACTCCATGGCGAAGTGGATGCCCAGGGCATCGCGGCCCGGGATCGCCAGGTCGCGCGGCTCAGGAGCACCGGTCGCGATGAGCACCGCGTCGTAGCGCGTGCGCAGCTCGGTCCAGGTGATGTCGACGCCGATCTCGACGCCGGCGCGGAAGCGCGTGCCCTCGGCCTGCATCTGCGTGAGGCGGGCATCCAGGTGCCGCTTCTCCATCTTGAAGTCGGGGATGCCGTACCGCAGCAGGCCGCCGATGCGGTCGTCCTTCTCGAAGACGGCCACCGTGTGCCCGACGCGGGTGAGCTGCTGGGCCGCAGCGAGACCAGCGGGACCGGACCCGACGACAGCCACCGTCTTGCCGGTCAGCCGCTCGGGCGGCACGGGCTGCACCCAGCCGTTGTTCCACGCCTGCTCGATGATCGAGGCCTCGACCTGCTTGATCGTGACGGCCGGCTGGTTGATGGCCAGCACGCACGACGACTCGCACGGGGCGGGGCAGAGCTTGCCCGTGAACTCGGGGAAGTTGTTCGTCGCGTGCAGGCGCTCGATGGCCTGGCGCCCCTCGCCGCGCCAGGTGAGGTCGTTCCACTCGGGGATGAGGTTGCCGAGCGGGCATCCCTGGTGGCAGAAGGGAACGCCGCAGTCCATGCAGCGCCCGGCCTGGCGGCGGAGGACGGCAGGGTCGCCCTGCTCGTAGACCTCCTTCCAGTCCATGAGCCGCAGCGGCACTGGGCGGCGCGGCGGAAGCTCGCGCTCGGGCACCGTGATGAAGCCTCGGGGGTCAGCCACCGGTCACCTCCAGGATGCGGCCCCACACGATGTCGCCATCGGGGTCGAGGCCTTCGTCGAGCGCGGTCTGCCGCGTGGCGAGCACGGCGGCGAAGTCGCGCGGGAGAACCTTCACGAAGCGGTCGAGCGCGGCGTCGCCCTCCCCCAGCATCCGGGCGGCGAGGGCCGACTCGGTCTCGTCGTGGTGCTGGCGGAGCAGGCCGGTCACGATCGCGCGGTCGTCGGCATCGAGCGGCAGCAGCTCGAGCTCGCCGGAGGCGAGGGCCTCCGCGTTCACCCGCTCGCGGCGGAGGTCGTGCACGTACGCGACACCGCCGGACATGCCGGCACCGAGGTTGCGGCCCGTCGTGCCGAGGATCACCGCGGTGCCGCCGGTCATGTACTCGAGCGCGTGGTCGCCGACCCCCTCGACGACCGCGGTCGCCCCGGAGTTGCGCACGAGGAACCGCTCGCCCACGATGCCGCGGATGAACAGCTCACCGCTCGTGGCGCCGTAGCCGATCACGTTGCCCGCGATGACGTTGCGCTCCGCGTGGAAGACGGCGTCGCGCGGCGGGCGCACGATGATGCGACCGCCCGAGAGGCCCTTGCCGACGTAGTCGTTGCTGTCGCCCGAGAGCCGCAGGGTGATGCCGCGCGGCATGAAGGCGCCCAGGCTCTGCCCCGCCGCGCCCGTGAGCGTGACATCGATCGTGTCGGGAGCGAGTCCGTGCTCGCCGTAGCGCTTGGTGACGTGGTGGCCCAGCATCGTTCCGACCGCGCGCTCGGTGTTGCGCACGGGCAGGTCGATGCGCACCGGGGCACCGTGGTCGAGCGCATCGGCGCTCAGGCGGATGAGCTCGTTGTCGAAGTGCTCCTCGAGCTCGTGGTCCTGCTCCTCGCGCTTGGTGCGCGGGGCACCCTCGGCGAAGACCGGGCCGCTGAGGATGGGCGTGAGGTCGAGGCCGTCGGCCTTCCAGTGCCGCACCGCACGATCGACGTCGAGCAGGTCGGCGCGGCCGATCGCCTCCTCGAGGCTGCGGAAGCCCAGGGCGGCCAGGTACTCGCGCACCTCCTCCGCGAGGAACTCCATGAAGGTGATCACGAACTCGGGTGTGCCGGTGAAGCGCTTGCGCAGCTCGGGGTTCTGCGTGGCGACGCCCACCGGGCAGGTGTCGAGGTGGCACACCCGCATGAGGATGCAGCCGGAGACCACCATCGGCGCGGTCGCGAAGCCGAACTCCTCGGCGCCCAGCAGCGCGGCGACGATCACGTCGCGCCCGGTCTTCATCTGCCCGTCGGCCTGCACCGTCACCCGCCCGCGCATGTTGTTGAGCATGAGCGTCTGCTGCGCCTCGGCCAGACCGAGCTCCCACGGCGTACCGGCGTGCTTGAGCGAGTTGAGCGGGCTGGCACCTGTTCCTCCGTCGTGCCCCGAGATGAGCACGACGTCGGCTTTCGCCTTCGCGACTCCCGCCGCGACCGCGCCGATGCCCGACTGGCTCACGAGCTTGACGTGCACGCGCGCGGAGGGGTTCGACCGCTTGAGGTCGAAGATCAGCTGCTTGAGGTCTTCGATCGAGTAGATGTCGTGGTGGGGCGGCGGCGAGATGAGGCCGACGCCGGGCGTGCCGTGCCGCAGCCGGGCGATCCACGGGTAGACCTTGTTGGCGGGCAGCTGCCCGCCCTCACCGGGCTTGGCGCCCTGGGCCATCTTGATCTGGATGTCGTCCGCGTGGGTCAAGTAGAGGCTGGTCACCCCGAACCGCCCGGAGGCGACCTGCTTGATCGCGCTGCGCTTCTCGGGGTCGAGCAGCCGCTCGGGGCTCTCGCCGCCCTCGCCGGTGTTGCTGCGGCCCCCGATGCGGTTCATCGCGATGGCCAGCGTCTCGTGCATCTCGGGGCTGATCGCGCCCATGCTCATCGCGCCGGTCGTGAACCGCCGGATGATCGACTCGACCGACTCGACCTCGTCGAGCGGCACGGGCGATCGCTCCTCCGTCTTGAGGCGGAACAGCCCGCGGAGCGTCATCAGGTTCTCGGCCTGCTCGTCGACGGCGCGCGTGTACTCGCGGAAGATGTCGTAGCGCTTGGCCCGCGTCGCGTGCTGCAGGCGGAAGACGGTCTCGGGGTTGAACAGATGGGGCGGCCCCTCGCGACGCCACTGGTACTCGCCGCCGGTCTGCAGGCGCTCGTGCGGGTTGGCCGGCGCGGTGGCGGGATACGCGAGCGCATGCCGCGCCGCGTTCTCGCGCGCGACGGTGTCGATGCCGACCCCGCCGAGAACGCTCGTCGTGCCGGTGAAGTAGCGGTCGACGAACTCCTGGCTGAGACCGACGGCCTCGAAGGCCTGCGCGCCGCCGTAGGAGGCCACCGTCGAGATGCCCATCTTCGACATGATCTTGAGCACGCCCTTGCCCAGCGCCTTGATGACGTTGCGCACCGCCTTCTCGGGGGTGATGCCGGTGATCATGCCCGAGCGGACGAGGTTCTCGACCGTCTCCATCGCGAGGTAGGGGTTGATCGCCGACGCGCCGTACCCGATCAGCACAGCGCAGTGGTGCACCTCGCGCACGTCGCCCGCCTCGACGATCAGGCCGACCTGCATGCGCTTCTCGGTGCGGATCAGGTGGTGATGCACGGCCGCCAGCATCAGCAGCGAGGGCACGGGAGCCAGATCGGCGGTGGAGTCGCGATCGCTCAGCACGATGAACTCTGCGCCGTCGGCGATCGCGTCATCGACCTCGGCGCACATCGCCTCGATGCGGCGCTCGAGAGCCTTCGGCCCCTTGTCGACCCGGTAGAGGCCCTTGATGGTCGTCGTGAGCGAGCTGCCCGGCCGCGGGTCGATGTGCTGGATCTTCGCGAGCTCGTCATTGTCGATGATCGGGAAGTCGAGGATGACCTGGCGCGCGTGGCGCGGCGTCGCCTCGAGGAGATTGCGCTCGGGGCCGAGGCCGACCTGCATCGAGGTGACGACCTCTTCCCGGATCGAGTCGAGCGGGGGATTCGTCACCTGGGCGAACTGCTGCGTGAAGTAGTCGAACAGCAGCCGGGGGCGGTCGGAGAGCACCGCGATCGGGGTGTCGGAGCCCATGGCGCCGAGCGGCTCGGCGCCCGACTTCGCCATCGGCGCGAGCAGCACCCGCACCTCCTCCTCGGTGTAGCCGAAGGTGCGCTGACGCCGCACGATGGAGGCGGGCGTGTGCACGATGTGCTCGCGCTCGGGCAGGTCTTTCAGGTTGATGCGCTGGCCCTCGAGCCACTCGCCCCAGGGCTCCATGGCCGCGAGCTCGGACTTGATCTCGTCGTCCTCGATGAGGCGCCCGTTGACGGTGTCGACGAGGAACATCTTGCCCGGACGCAGCCGACCCTTGCGCACCACGCGGCTGGGCTCGACGTCGATCACGCCGATCTCGCTCGCGAGCACGATGAGGCCGTCGTCCGTGACGATGAAGCGGCCAGGGCGCAGACCGTTGCGGTCGAGCGTCGCCCCGACGAGGTCGCCGTCGGTGAACACGAGGGCCGCCGGGCCGTCCCACGGCTCCATGAGCATGCCGTGGTACTCGTAGAAGTCGCGCAGGGCCGGGTCGAGGTCGGTCTGGTTCTCCCACGCCTCCGGCACCATCATCATGATCGCATGCGGCAGCGAGCGGCCGCCCAGGTGCAGCAGCTCGACGACCTCATCGAAGCTGGCCGAGTCGCTGGCCCCGGGCGTGACGATGGGGAACACATCGCGCAGGTCGCCGAGCAGCTCGGAGTGCAGCTGCGACTGGCGGGCTCGCATCCAGTTGCGGTTGCCCTGCACCGTGTTGATCTCGCCGTTGTGCGCGATCTGCCGGAACGGCTGCGCGAGCGGCCAGGAGGGGAAGGTGTTCGTGGAGTAGCGGGAGTGCACGAGCGCCAGCTTCGAGGCGAAGCGCTCGTCGCTGAGGTCGGGGTAGAAGGGCTCGAGCTGCAGCGTCGTGACCATGCCCTTGTAGACGAGCGTGCGGCTCGACAGCGAGGGGAAGTACGAGCCCAGCTCGCGCTCGGCCCGCTTGCGGGCGCGGAAGGTGAGACGGTCGAGCGCGATGCCGGCGAGGGGTTCTCCTGACTCGTCGGTGCGACGCGCGCGGAGGACGATCTGCTCGAAGGCGGGCATGGCCTCGCGGGCGAGGGACCCGATGAGGCTCGCGTCGGTCGGAACCTCGCGCCACCCCAGAACCTCGAGGCCCTCCTGCTCGGCGATCGCCTCGATGCCCGCCTTCTCACGGGCGCGCTCGTCATCGCCGACCGGGAGGAAGGCCGTGCCGATGGCGTACTGACCGACGGGAGGCAGTGCGAACGGCAGCACGGCGCGGAGGAAGGCGTCGGGGATCTGGGTGATGATGCCCGCGCCGTCGCCGGTGCCGGCGTCGGAGCCCACGGCCCCGCGGTGCTCGAGATTGCGCAGCGCGTCGAGAGCCGCCTGGATGATGTCGTGCCCGGCCGTTCCGCGGAGCGTGGCGACCATGGCGAGCCCGCACGCGTCGTGCTCGCGCGACGGGTCGTACATGCCCTGGGCCGCGGGAACGCTCGAGAAGCGCTGCAGGGGGGAAGTGAGTTCCATCAGACCGTCCTCACGGTGGTGCGCAATACATGTGGGACGTCGCTGGCCCGGGGAATGGGCGTGCGCTCGGAGAGCGCCGCAGATGCCGGATCGAGTGTGGTGGCGATCCTCATCACCTCCCGTGGAGCTCGGTGAGGAGTACGGGGGGTGTCACGGCTTCGCGGCGGACCCGCTTGTGGCGTCGGTCGTGCCGGAGGCACCGGCGGCGACGGGAGCCTCATTGCCCTCGTCGTCGGAGTCGGTGTAGACGTCTTCGGAGTCTACCCCAGCAGTCGGCGACCACTCGCGACCCGCGACGTACGCCGACGGCTCGAGGCCGGTGTGCCGCCTCGACTGCACGATGATGATCAGGATGCCGACGACGACCGCGACCCACGCGCCCCAGACGTTGACCCGGATGCCGAGGAACAGTTCGCTCGGGTCGAGGCGGATCGACTCGAAGACGCTGCGGCCCGTGCCGTACCAGATCAGGTAGATGCCGAGCTGCTTGCCCCACTGCAGCACGAAGCGGCGCGCGAGCAGCAGGATGACGATCGCACCGGTGACGTTCCACACGATCTCGTAGAGGAACGTCGGGTGGAAGAGCGTGTCGTCGGGGAGCCCGACGGGGATCGCATCGTTCGGACGGTCGATCTCGAGACCCCACGGCAGATCGGTCGGCAGACCGAAGAGCTCCTGGTTGAACCAGTTGCCGAGCCGGCCGAACGCCTGGGCGAGCAGCAGACCGGGCGCGAGCGCATCGGCGAACGACCAGAACCGGATGCCCGTCACGCGGCACCCGATCCAGACACCCAGGGCGCCGCCGATCAAGGCGCCGAAGATCGCCATGCCGCCCTCCCAGATGTAGAGGGTGCGCAGGAGGTCGGCTCCGGGGAAGAAGTAGTCGTCAGGGTGCGTCAGCACGTGGTACACCCGACCGCCGATGATGCCGAACGGCACCGCGAAGAGAGCGATGTCGAGGGTGATCCACGGCTCGGCACCGCGAGCGGTCAGCCGGTGGTTCGTGAGGACGACCGCGACGACGATTCCCGCGAGGATGCAGAGGGCGTACGCGTAGATGTTCACGTCGAAGCTGAACCAGGTGAGACCGATGTCGCGCAGCCACTGGCCGAGATTGAACACCTGCCACTCGGGGGGCGGGCTCGGGATGCTCATGGGCACGATCACGTCGTCAGACCTTTCTGCGGGGGCACCGGCCAGCCTAGCGCCGGGTGCCGGAGGCGAGCGCGCGCGCGACGGCGGCGACGCCCTCGACGCCGCCCTCCTCGAGCGCGGCGACCAGGCGCGAGCCGACGATCGCACCGTCAGCGTACGAGAGCACGTCGGCGACCTGGTCGGCCGTCGAGATGCCCAACCCGACGCAGGCGCTCTCGGCCCCCGCGTCTCGTAGGCGCGACACGACGCCGCGCGCAGCGGCATCCACGTCGGCGCGCGCACCGGTGATGCCCATCGTGGACACGGCGTAGACGAACCCGCGGCTCGCCTCCACGGCCTGCCGCATGCGCGCGTCGCTCGACGAGGGGGCCGCGAGGAAGACGCGATCGAGGTCGTGCTCGGTCGACGCGGCCATCCACTCGGCGGCCTCGTCGGGGATGAGATCGGGCGTGATGAGTCCCGCACCCCCGGCGTTATGGAGGTCGGTCGCGAAGCGCTCGACCCCGTACTGCACGACGGGGTTCCAGTAGGTCATCACGAGCACCGGCGCATCGACGCGCGACCGGATGCGCTCGACGGCCTCGAAACCGTGGCGCAGGCGGAACCCGTTGGCCAGAGCCGTCTGAGTCGCGCGCTGGATCATCGCGCCGTCCATGACCGGGTCGCTGTAGGGCAGGCCGAGCTCGAGAACATCGACACCGTTCTCGAGCAGCGCGACCGCGGCATCGACGCTCGTGTCGAGGTCGGGGAACCCGACGGGCAGATAGCCGATAAGGGCTCCCGCGGCCTCGTCGTTGCGAGTACGGATGGTGGCTTCGACCTGGCTCACGCGTGCTCACCCTCCGCCGCGGCCGCATCGAGCAGGCCGAAGTAGCGGGCGGCGGTCTCCATGTCTTTGTCGCCGCGCCCGCTCAGCGAGACGAGCACGATGCCCTCGGGCCCGAGCTCCCGGCCCAGTTCGAGAGCCCCGTGCAGCGCGTGCGCGGTCTCGATGGCGGGGATGATGCCCTCGGTGCGGCTCAGCAGGCGCAGAGCATCCATCGCCTGCGCGTCGGTGACGGGCCGGTACTCGGCGCGCCCGATGTCGGCGAGCCAGGCATGCTCGGGGCCGACGCCCGGGTAGTCGAGGCCCGCGGAGATCGAGTGCGACTCCATCGTCTGGCCGTCGTCGTCCTGCAGCATCAGGCTGCGCGCGCCGTGCAGCACGCCCGGGCGGCCCTTGGTGATGGTCGCGGCGTGGAAGGGCGTATCGACGCCGTCGCCGGCCGCCTCATTGCCGACCAGCCGCACACCCTTGTCGTCGAGGAAGGCGTGGAAGATGCCCATGGCGTTGCTGCCGCCGCCGACGCACGCGACGACCGCGTCGGGCAGACGGCCCGTGAGGGCCAGCACCTGCTCGCGCGCCTCGATGCCGATGACCGAGTGGAAGTCGCGCACCATCGTCGGGAACGGATGCGGGCCGGCGACTGTGCCGAGCAGGTAGTGGGTGGTCTCGACATTGGCCACCCAGTCGCGCAGGGCTTCGTTGATCGCGTCCTTGAGCGTGCGCGACCCGACCGTGACCGGGACGACCTCCGCACCGAGCAGCTTCATGCGCGCCACGTTGAGCGCCTGCCGCTGCGTGTCGACCTCGCCCATGTAGACGACGCACTCGAGCCCGAACAGGGCGGCCGCGGTCGCGCTCGCGACGCCGTGCTGCCCGGCACCCGTCTCGGCGATGATGCGCGTCTTGCCGAGCCGCTTCGCGAGCAGCGCCTGGCCGAGAACGTTGTTGATCTTGTGGCTGCCCGTGTGGTTCAGGTCTTCGCGCTTGAGGATGATGCGCGCAGCGCCGGCGTGCTCGGCGAAGCGCTTCGCCTCGGTGATGATCGAGGGGCGGCCCGTGTAGGTGCGGTGCAGCTCGTCGAGCTCGGCCGCGAAGGTCGGGTCGGCCTTCGCCGCCTGGTAGGCCGCATCGAGCTCATCGAGGGCCGCGATGAGCGACTCGGGAACGAAACGCCCGCCGAAACCGCCGAAGTAGGGCCCGACCTGATCGCGCAGCTTCATGAGATCGCCCGGAATTCTCTCAGGGCGGCGACGGGGTCGCCACCGGTGACCAGTGCCTCGCCGACCAGCACCACATCGGCTCCTGCTCGACGGTAGTGCTCGACGTCTGCGACCCCGCTGACAGCCGACTCGGCGATGCGCACCGTCCCCTCCGGGATGCTCGGCGCGAGCCGCCCGAAGAGATCGCGGTCGAGCTCGAAGGTCGAGAGGTCCCGCGCATTCACGCCGATGACGCTCGCGCCGAGGTCGACCGCGCGACGCACCTCGTCGGCGTCGTGGGTCTCGACGAGCGGGGTCATGCCGAGCTCGAGGATGAGCTCGTGGAGCGCGCTCAGCGTCGCATCGTCGAGCGCGGCGACGATCAGCAGCACCAGGTCGGCGCCGGCGGCTCGGGCCTCGAGCACCTGGTAGGGCTCGGCGATGAAGTCCTTCCGCAGCACCGGGATGCCGACGGCGGCGCGCACCGCCTCGAGATCGGCGAGGCTGCCGCCGAAGCGGCGCTCTTCCGTCAGCACGCTGATCGCCGAGGCTCCGCCCTCCTCGTACTGCCGAGCCAGTGCCGCGGGATCGGTGATCGCGGCGAGCGGCCCGCGCGAGGGGCTGGCCCGCTTCACCTCGGCGATGACCTTGATGGTGTCGCCGCGCTGCAGCGCCGCACGCGCATCGAGA